>Ga0265297_10000218_pt1 | contig 191744 bp, 180 predicted proteins | sample Munlanlwell13791_FD_192502 | JGI IMG/M metagenome (GOLD analysis project Ga0265297, IMG submission 192502) | Leachate microbial communities from a municipal landfill in Southern Ontario, Canada - Leachate well 137-91 | ecosystem: Engineered > Solid waste > Landfill > Unclassified | place...
TCCTTGCTGAGTGGTCAGCCGTCTATCACCCATTAGCCAAATTGTTTCTTTGCTTGTTAATCCAAGTATGAGGGTCATATTTTAAAGGTATAAATATTTATAAATATTAGAGTGCACGTCTTGGCTGCCCAGCCTGGATTCGAACCAGGATTAATGGATTCAGAGTCCACTGGCCTACCGTTAGCCGACCGGGCATTGAACAGGCCTATTTTATCACATATGGGCGTGTAATTAACCTTTCTGGGTGGGGGGTGGTAAACTGGAAATGGTGAAGAAAATTCTCAAAGAAACTGTCAAAGCCCTTCTATGGATTGTTTTATTTGCGGTGGTTGGTTTAGTTGTGTTTTTGTATAACCCCAAGTCTGTAACTACCCTTAACCGTGATATTAATAGCTCTTCTCCCTATGATACTGGTGGGAGTAGGCAAGAGCTTTACGAGCGGTTTGACTCCTTTATTCTTGACCAGGCTACAAGCACTCCTTTTGTGGGTTGGTTTGTGGTAAGTAAGGGGAGAAAACTTTTTGAACTGAGAAGTAAGGGGATTGTGGATGAAATCGCCTCCACCGTCGTCCCTGAAGGGAAAATAAAAGTCTGGTATATCTACAACATGGGTGTGGTTGCCAAAACCTCTAAACATATTATTGCTTTTGATATTGCGGCCCCTTATCTGTCATTTTCTTTTAGGGGGATAGGGGATTTGGCTGATATTATTCTTACTTCTCATGTTCATGGTGACCACTACGACACCTGGGTATTAAAAAACGGTAAGAATCTTGTTTTTCCTGCAGGGACTTACCTGGCAAAGTCATATAAGAATAAAAACCTTTATGAACTTGAGTCAGGGAAAAAAGTAAATATTGATGGTGCTTCTGTTACTGCCTTCCAAACGGATCACAGGAGAGATCAAAATTTTGATTTTGCGGTGGCTTGGTACTTGGTTGAAGTAGATGGGTTTAAACTAGTACACACCGGGGATGGTTTTAATTTTAAAAACATGAAAGAGAGAGACTTTTTGTATACGCAAGATATCGATATTCTGTTTGCCAATAATCAAACGGCACCCTTTAATATTAGAGATTTGTCTCCCAAGGTAGTTATTCCTCTACATATGCATGAAATAATGCACACGAAAGGATATCTGGAAACCGATGGATTTGGTGACGTTATGTCCTCGTTTGCCAAAGAGGCAGGTAGTCTAAAGGGTATTACTCCATATCTACTTTTCTGGGGCGAGAGTATTGAATACTCTAAGTAGTATTTTTGATAGTTGATATTACCTCTAGTTTTTCATTATATTTTTACAGTGGCAATTGAATTTTTAGATAGGCTCAATTGTAGATATGGAAATAACGGTGGGGTATCATCTACTCCAACTCCTGTTCAGACAGAAAGACACATAGAGAGAAACGAAATACTATTAAAAGTTTCCCAGGAAACAGGAATCCCTGATTTGGGGCTACTCGCAAGAATATTTATCAATAAGGATGGTAGATTTATGGGAAATAAATTACCTAAGTTTATGGAAAGTATGGACAAAATAATGCAACAGACAAACGGACAGGAACTTCTCAGTTTTATGGATGAGGGTTGTGTCAAGCAGAGTGGGCAAATAAAAATATCCAGGTTAAGAAAAAGAAGAAGGTCTGTTTAATTAGCTTTTTTGTGAGATTGTTTAACTCTTTCTACCCTTTCCAGTTCTCTTCTCGCAGAGGCTTCTTTTATTCCTTGTCTTTGAGACTTTTCCTTCGCCAGAATCGCATCAACTTTTTTCTGACATGCAGGATCTGGACAAGCTGATAGTTTTACAACATACGTAGCCCCATCCACTTTTTCAGTGTAGGTTTTAATTACTACTCGTTCCTTCCCACATATAATACAAGGGTTTTTGGCTTTTAGCATTTATCTGTCTCCTCTTCTAAATCCACCTCGTCCTCCACCTCTGTCTCCTCTTGAAAATCCACCTCTTCCTCCTCCGTATCCGCCTCTAGATCCACCACCATATCCTCCTCTATTGTTGTCGTATCTGGGTCTGTCGTTAGAACGCTCTTCCATTGGACGAGCAACATTAACAACAATTGTTCTTTCTCCCATTTTGCTGTTATTTAGTTCGGCAATTGCTTTATCTGCGTCTTCATCATTTGCAAATTCTACAAATCCAAAACCTTTGCTCCTTCCGGACATGCGATCAATAATAACTTTTACTGATGTAACATCTCCAAATTGAGAGAACATACCAGTAAGGTCGCTATCGGTTGTTTCCCAAGGAAAACCTCCTACGAATAATCTTTTAGCCATTTAATATCACCTCCATTTGAAATTTACTTTACCAAAGTTTCTTGTTGATTGGCCAAAAGATGAAGTGTGGTGCACCTATCTTTACTGGTTCAAAAAGCGAATATTGATATAAGCTGAACCTATTATATCATGTTTGAACCAGATTAGCTTGGAGGGTTAGTGTGGTCATGATACAGGAGGACATATCACGAAGGTCATCTCTTGAGAAGGGTGACTCTATGATATTGCATTCTGACAACATGTTGGTCATATTTTCATATCTTTCAGTCCCAGGGTGAATGTCACTTTCTAGTATAAGGTTAGTGGTAATATCATTATAACTTTCTCTTGGGACAGCCAGAGTTATTCCGAAATCTGGTGAAATTCTTAATTCGTTTTGCCTAGCGGCAATTTGAGCAAGGCCATGTTCTTTAAGAGTTTCTTCATCTGAGGCTTTAAGAGCATCTAAAATGTCAGCCATAGCGATATCAAAATTTTTTATTTGTCTGTAGCATCTGTCTCCAAGTTTTCCTGCCTTTGCTTCAACTACTTCCCTTATTTCACCTGTCTCTTCGTTGACGCGAACAAGATCAGGGTTTCTAACACTATGTTTTAGACTTGGTAGCTGGTACATGCTTGGATCCTTCATCAGGGATCTTAGTTGCTTTGCAAGGGCAGATTCTTCTTTAGGGCAAATATTGGGATCTACGGCGACGATCTCTTCAAAGAGAAACCCTCTCATTTGTCTTTCCTCCGCCCCTTCGTCAGTGGTGTAGTAGAAGGCCTTAAGCTCGGTGGCCAGATCACCTGGTAGGGCACTTACGATCTCTTTTTGTAGTTTTCTTATCTCTTCAGAAGTTTTGCTCCTGTTAGGAGAGCTCTCCAGGGCTTTCCACAGCGATGCTTTTAATTTGTCTGTTTCGGAGATGGTTTCAGAATTCACTCCTCCTTTTTCTGACATCTTACTTTCATGATATCAGAAAAGTCCTATCTGGGGTGTCTCTTCCTTTTTGGCGTAAGAAAAATCAATTTCGATCTCCCTTGGATTATTCCAGTGATCGAGAAATTTAAGTCTTTTATTTAGTAAGGCAAAGTCGTAAATGTCTCGTGTTATTGCTACATCTTCTTCACAATATTTTTTTAACAACGCCAAACTTTCAGGATCTCCTTTTTTCCAGTAAAGGACCGCATTGGCCCCGGAGTCTATTTTTCCTCTACCTAGGGTGTTTTTGGCGATAGTGTTAAGAGAAATTCTTCTGCCCAAGATCTTTTTTATTTCGGCAGCAATATCAAAGTGGGCAAGTTTAGAAAAATATCCCGGAGCATACGGCTTCAGGGCTGGAACATCAAACTTAATGGAGTTAAAGCCGATAATCCTATCCGCATTTTGAAAAAGGGTCCACATGTTGGAAATCTCTTGCTCGAAAAAACTATGCATTACTCCTTCAACTTCTTTTAAGTCTTCGTCTATAGTTCTTTTGTAGACCGAGACCAAAGACACTCCCAATTCCTCCGGTTTTTTATTTCCGGTTTCATCAAAGAATTTTTTAGTCTCAACATCAAAGAAAACTTCAGTCAGCATATGAACTCATATTTTAATCCTTGGGGTTTATTAGATTCAAGTGGCCTCAAGATGCATTTGATATTCGTTTGGGTGTATATTATCTCAATGATGGAAGAAAATTCATCTGGATCAGTTTTTGTGACGGACAATTACCAGGAGGAAGAGAAAGAGATCGGGTTAAAAGTGGAGAGTTCGCTTCTTACCCCCGAGGCAAGGCAGTTAGTTGGAAACCTCAGTCAAAAAAGTCATCGTGACACGTCCAGTGCTCAAGAGGCCAAGGTTAAAGTTGGATCAGCTCTTTCCTCACTAGCCTTCTTCTATGAACGTGTCAGGTATATGGTTGACTATAAAGGGGACCACACCCTTTTCAGAAACGCTATTGAAAGAGTCTCCAAAAGACTTCTCTGGGAAAACCCAGCTAGGGCTATGGACACTCAGCGTTTGGCGGAAGATTTGGTCAAGGAACTCATATGGGCAAGGTATATTAAAAACGATACCTTTCCCAAGAGTAAATTAAAAGACATCTCCTGGGTTTTTGAAAAATACTTAAAGGTTTTGTTTTTCCTCTCTGAGAGACACTCTAAGATAGATGGGGCAGGGACTTGGAGGGATTGGGTAATGGGGGTGGCTTCTTCTGAGATTGAAGAGATAATAAGACCCGATCTCAAAAGGCGAGTTCTTTTAGCGGATGCCGTTAGCGGGTGGTTTTCAAGAAGATTTGATTGGAAAGACTCTAACCTGGGGGAGGAAGATAAAAAACTCCAAGTACAAACGGCAGTATATAGAAGTTTATATAAGTCAGACTTGGCTTCAGTTAGATATTATCTCTTAAAGGCCATTTACCCCAAGTGGTTTGAGGTAGACAAGGAGGAAATCAGGGAGAGTATCCCTGAATTTGTGAGTGTCTGTGAGGGAATAGAAAAAAATATCTCAGCCAAGGTACAAGTTAGGATTTATCGTTTTGTTCAAAAACAAGTACCCTCGTTTTTAATATTGTCTGAGATTCTTGATGGTAAGGATTTTGACGCCAACCTTCTTTCTTCGAGAGAAAAATTGAAAGAAAAAGTAATGGAAGTTTGCGAAGAGAAGTATGACGAAATAAAAAGTAGAATCTCGAGGGGAATAGTAAGAAGTGTGATTTACATTTTTGTTACTAAAATGCTTTTTGCCCTTCTCATAGAAATTCCCTACGATTTAGTTTTTGATAAAGCCATAAGAACGGTACCGGTAATCATTAATCTTACTTTTCCTCCGCTTCTGATGTGGATGCTCGGAGCAATGATTAAGCGGCCGAACGATAAAAATACCGAGAAAATTGTTGAAACGGTCGAAAATTTTGTCTATGGAGACAGACAAGAAAAAATAGAATTTTCCCTAGTAGAAAAGAGTAAGAATGGATTCATGTATAAGTTTTTTATGTATCTCTATGCTGCGTTATTCATTGCCATCTTTAGCTTTATCTCTTTTGTACTTTACCGGTTGCATTTTAGTGCGGTGAGCGCCTTAATCTTCTTTGGCTTTTTGTCGCTGGTTCTTTTGTTTGGTTTTAGAGTTAAACACAATTCTTCAGAGTTAAACGTAGTGGGGGAGGACGAGAACCTGTTGACGAATTTTATCTCTATTGTTTCTATGCCCTTTTTAAATGTTGGAGTCTGGCTTTCTTCCCAACTGTCAAAGATTAATTTTCTCATTGTCATCTTTGATTTTTTGGTGGAAGCCCCTCTCAAAAATATTCTTTCTGTCCTAGAAGAGTGGGGTGTGTTTATGAAAGAAAAGAAAGAAGAGATTATTGAAGTTCCTACTTCAAATTAGTACTCACTATTCATTACGGATGGCTTCAATGGGTGGAAGTTTAGCCGCTTTCCTGGCAGGGAAGACTCCAAAGAATATTCCGATTGCCGAAGAGATGACTAAAGTGACCACGACAGAGAAAACGTTAATCGATGCCGGGAAAAAGATTCTAATGATAAGGACGATGATTATAGAAAGAATCAGTCCCATCAATCCCCCAAAGATAGAAAGGATTAGAGATTCCGTTAAGAATTGGAGAAGGATGTCGCGTTCCGTTGCACCAACTGCCCGTCTTATTCCCACTTCTTTGATTCTTTCGGTCACTGTGGCATACATAATGTTCATAATTCCTATTCCTCCTACCAAAAGGGAGATGGAGCCGATAGCCACAAGGACAGTGTTGAGGATGGCGAAAATCTGATCAACCGTCGACAGAATTTCTGACTGCTCGGTAACTGAGAAATCGTCTTTATCATATCTTTTTAATAGATCTGTTTTAGCTTCCTCTTTAATTCTTTCAACATCATCTTTATTTTCCACTCCTAAGTAGATTGTCCAAAAGGTTTTATTGGGATTAAGGCTGCCGAAGGTAGTTTTGTAAGGGATAACTACTCCGCTGTCTTGGTCTGGATCACCAAGTTTTTCTAGGACGGCAATTACTTTGTAGCGTTGGTTTGAGATTCTAATTGTTTTTCCTACTGCGTCTTGTGGTTGGTCAAAGAGATTGTCGGCGAGGGTGTAACCAATAACAGCCACTTTGGCTTTTGAAGCTGCTTCGGTTTTGGTAAAAACCTCCCCGGCTAAGGTTTTGGAGTTCATTAGACTAAAGTAGTCTTCGCTAACTCCCATGATTGAAGCGATTTTTTCATTACCCCCGCCTTCCACTCTGCCCGATTTGTAAAACATGGGAACCAGATATTTAATTCCATCAATTCTTTTTAGGGTTGCTAAATCCTTTTCGTCAAAGGATATTGCTCCGCCCATCATTCCAGCCCCGCTGGACATCCCACTCTCTCCACCAAAGCCACTTCCTGGCATAATCATTACCAGGTTCGCCCCCAAACTTTCAAATGATTGTTGAATATAGTTTTTAAGTCCTAGTCCTAAAGCTATAAGCATGACTACGGACATAACTCCTATGGTAATTCCCAGTGAGGTTAAGATGGTCCTTGTTTTACTTCGCTTAAGGTCAGTAAGTGCGGTTTTAATTAAATGGATTATTTCTTCTTTCATAGGTTAGCTATATTTTTCACTCAACTTCCCATCACGCATATATATTTGTCTTCGTGTTCTATCGGCAATATCCTTTTCGTGAGTAACGACAACGACGGTTACCCCGAAGTCCTTGTTAAGACTCTCCAAGAGATCCATAATTTCATCCCCGTTTTTGGTGTCCAAGTTTCCGGTTGGCTCATCAGCCAAAATGACACTGGGTCCCATAATGAGGGCTCTAGCGATAGCTACTCTTTGCTGTTGTCCTCCCGAGATCTTGTTGGGGTAGAAATTGCGTCTTTCATAGATACCGAACCTTTTTAACAATTCAATGGCCTTCTTTTCAGGATCGTAGTCAAGTTTTTCCTTGGCGTACTTGACAGGTAGAAGAACATTTTCTAGAACGGTGAAGCGGTTAATGAGATTAAAAGACTGAAAAATAAAACCAATATGGCGGTTGCGGAACTTGGAGAGGGAATTGTCCGAGAGTCTGGAAACATCTTTGCCCTGAATGATGATTTTTCCCTTGGTAGGATGCTCTAAAAGACCGAGCATGTACATCAAAGTGGATTTACCACTTCCCGAGGAACCCAAGATACTGGTGTATTCCTTTTCTTTGATGGTTAAGGAGACATTTTCGACTGCATGAACTTCTTCGTCTCCCAGAAGGTAAGTTTTATAGAGGTTTTCCAATCTGATCATGGTTTTATAAAAGAATGCCTTGGGTTGTGGGTGGGTATACCGGCAATATTAGTCAACAAGTTTGTCTCCCTCTTTGACGTCTCCTACTATTTCGGTGTTCTCTTCCCCTTCAATGCCCACCTTGATGTAGAGTTTATTTTTCTTGTTACCCAAGTAGACATATTTCCCATTCTTATCAGAGTTGACGAAGTTGTTGGGGACATAAAGGGCATCATCTTTTTGGGAGAGGACAAACTTGGCATCTCCGGTCATTCCAAGTTTATAGTTTAATCCCTCGTATTCGCCTTCTGTCAGTTTGATTTTGATTTCGTATACCGTGCTTGATTCTCCTTCTTTGGGAGTAAAACCAACATAGGAAACTAGGCCCTTAAGTTCTTTGTCAGAGAAAGAATCAAGAACAACCGCTACTTGGTCGCCGTTTTTAATGTTGACGATCTCGTCTTGGTCGGCGGTTACTTCAAAATAGATGGTTGCAGGGTCAAGAAGTTCTATTTGAGTTTCGGTTACCATGATATTTACTCCTGGCGAGGTTTGTCCGATTTGGGTAACTACCCCGGCAAAAGGAGCGTATAACATTGCATTCTTAAGGTTATATTCGGCTGCGCGGAAAGCATCATAGGCGTAATCTTTATTTACCTCTGCAGTTGTTCTGGTGTCACGTTCTGAATAAGTTTCGGTTGTAGCTTTGTCTTTGAGGGAATCGTGAACATAGTCGACGGTTGCTTCATATTTTCTAAGTGTGGCCCTTGCCTGCTGATAGGCAGCATCCAGGGTAGTTGAGTCAATTGAAGAGAGGGCCTGGCCTTTTCTGACTGTATCACCCTCAGCTACTCCCACCCAAGCAATCTTTCCACCGACCGGGAAGGTCATCTGGACATACTTTTCAGCCTTGACCTCACCCGAGAGGATCAACTCTTCCTTAATAGTCCCTTTTTGAACAGTAGTTGTTTCCACACTGGCAGCGTTTTTTCTGATGACGGAGAAGGCAATTCCACCGGCCACAAGAAGCAGGACAACAACAAAAATGACTCTCCTTTTGGTTGCCTTTGACTTTACAAAATGTAGAGCTTTACCAAACATAGAAAAACCCCCAGTCTTTTTGACTGGTGCTTTAGCTTTCTTTAATTGTACAGCTTTTTTGGCCATGAAAATATATCAATAAGGGCAAACTTGAGCATTATATTCCAAAAGGGGAAGGGAGGCAAATAAAGGTCTTGAGGAGAGGGAAATTAGATGCTTTTTAAAGGAAATGTTGATGCCGCTTTTGGCCTTTTTCCTTTTATTTGAGCATGTTTTTACATCTCCCTCTCCATAGTTTTCAGCGCCCAATGCTGATATTTAAAGCCAAGTGGCTACAAGCTAAATTCAGGAGGAATAAATAGATACCTCACTTCCTTTTTCACCCCTTCTTCAATTACCACTTCGGTACGGATCTTGGCAATCTTCAATCGGCGAAGACACTTCATATCGGAGTGTGTTTTCTCGTCTCCGGGGTGGATTTTGTATCCTTTAGGTTTTCGGGCCACCTTTTGTGCTAAAAGTAATGCGGCTGGCGTGCCTTTTTTAGTTATTCTTTGTACCGTAGCTTCGTTTAACATTACTTCCCTCCAATTAATAAGAATAAGGTAAAACTTGTTATTTTTGGGCGCATCGGATAACTCTTTAAAGAACTTTAAAGAACTAACCGATAATCTAATCTAAGGTATTAATGTGCTGAGAAAAAAACACCCGCAATTTGCCGGATGTGGTTTATTATACCACTTTTAGCCTTAAAAACCAATCCAGTTCCTCTGGGTTTTAGGTTATAATAAGTACTGATATGAACCCAATAGGTGTAATTTTACTAGGGATAGTTCAGGGACTAACCGAGTTTTTACCTGTTTCCTCGTCCGGACATTTGGTGATTATCCAAAGTTTTTTACCTGGGTTTTCCCAACCAGGGATATTACTTGACGTAGTTCTTCATTTCGGCACCCTTTTTTCAGTGGCCTTTTTCTTTAGGAAGAAGCTTCTTTCGTATTTTAATACCCGCTATCTTACCCTTTTGGTTATTGGTACCCTGCCAGCAGTAGTAATTGGCCTTTTATTTAAAAACCAAATTGAGGCTTTTTTCCAGGGCGTAAGAGTAGTTGGTTGGGCTCTTTTGGTTACAGGAGCCTTAAATCTTTTGACAGACAAGTTTAAGACTAAGACCGATGTAATTACCAAAAAAAATGCTCTGCTGACCGGGATTGTCCAGGCTGTAGCAATTATTCCTGGAGTGTCTCGTTCAGGCTCAACTATTTTTGCCTCAGTCGCACAGGGGATCAGTAAAAAAGAAGCCGCTGAGTTTTCTTTTATTCTTTCTGTTCCAGCCGTTTTAGGCGCAAATATTCTTGAGATGGCCACTTCTGGGGATGTTCTCACCGGTTCCTACCCTCTTTATATTTTAGGTTTTTTAGTTTCCTTTGTGGCCGGATATATAGCAATTAGTTTGGTTTTTAAGCTTATCTCTAGCAAGCATTTTGAATATTTTGCCTACTACTGCTTTGCTTTGGGGCTTCTAACAATAATCTTCGCTTAAGAGAGTATTTTCGGAAGGAAGAGGAGAATTCCAATTACTACAGATAAGACGGCACTTGCTAAAACCGCAGCGGCCGAGACATCTTTAGCAATTTTAGCGTGTTGAGCAATTTCTGGGGAAACTAGATCAACTAAAGCCTCAAGCATGGTGTTGATGAGTTCAATGATGACTACAAAACCGATAGCGATCATCAAAACCGCAAATTCTAAGGCCGTAAGCTTAAAATACACCCCCATAGAGATAGCGATAACTGCTGCTACCAAGTGAAAGCGGAAATTGGGTTCATCTTTGACAGCAGTCTTAATGCCATCGAAGGCGTAGGGAAAACTTTTTAGAATAGGATGTTTGCTGCTCACTAGCTAATAGTATCGGTTATTATGGGAAAACTATCAAGAGTGGGAGGTTATTGTTGAATCGGCAGTTTTTGCTAATATGAATTATGCCCATAAAAAAGATCCTGCTTATCATTCTCCCGGTTATTTTCATCATACTGGCTTTTTTTGTAGCTATTCAAACGAAAAACAAACTTGCCAACCAGGCCGCTGAGAACATAACAGACCTTTCAGGGGAGCTAAAACCCGAGGAAAAGATTGCCTATTGGAATGGGGAGAGGATAAATATTCCCTCAGAAGTCTTTCTTGATATTCCGACAGCGGTCTTGGGTGCAACCAACCAGGAGAAATGGATAGAGGTTGATCTTTCCGAACAAAAACTTACTGCCTATGAAGGAAGTAGTGTTTTTCTTTCAACCCCGATTTCCTCCGGTCTTCCCTGGACGCCCACACCTCAGGGAGAGTTTTGGATTTGGATAAAATTAAGGGCTACCAAGATGGAGGGGGGAGAGGGTAAGTACTATTACAATTTACCCAATGTTCCCTACGTGATGTTTTTTCAGAATGCTTCAGTCCCTCCATGGAAAGGATACGGTCTGCATGGGACTTACTGGCATAACGATTTTGGCAACCCCCACAGTCATGGGTGTGTCAATCTTCCCACCGATATGGCCCAGAAGCTTTATTACTGGACGACCCCAGCTTTAGTTGAAGGTAAGAATTTAGTTTATGCTTCTGACACAGATCCCGGTACGAGAATAGTAATTCACGATTAGCCCAATTCATGCAGCCTAATTTATATCTTGGTGTAGGAGATATCCCTCAGACTTTCTTAGCTAGTTTCCTCATTTGGTTTTTTCTGGGGATAGTTGCCCTTATTTTTTACAGAGGCGATGGTAAAACACGGCGAATGATTGCTCTGTCTATTGTGTCAGGGATTTTTGCCTGGGTGATCTCTCTAATTGTCAAAGACATCATTCCCAATGTCCCTAGGCCTTTTAAGATTAATGGCTACCCTCCGCTTACAATTACTATTCCGGGAAATGCTTCCTTCCCCTCAAACCATACCGCCTTGGCTTTTGGCGTGGCTAGTTACGTTCTTTTAAAGAACAGGAAACTTGGTTTGTTCTTACTGATTTTAGCTACCCTTATAGGTTTAGGAAGGATCGTGGGCAATGTTCACTTTCTTATAGACGTGGTAGGGGGAGCGATTCTTGGGATTTTCTCCTCACTTCTGGTTGATACCCTTCAGACAAGTTTAAGAAAGAGAAGGTAGAATAGGGTTGACATTTAGCAAACCAGTTGTTAGACTGCTAAGATATTATACCTATGGAAAAAGTTGAAAAGCTTTTAAGACAAGTTCCCATTGTTGCCGTTCGCGGTTCGGTGGTTTTCCCTCATACCGACAACATTCTTACTTTTGGTAGACCCAAGTCAGTAAATGCTGTGAAATCAGCTTTTGCGGAGGACAGGGTTATTGCCATTTTTGCTCAGAAAGACTCTAAAACTCTGGACCCTTCAGCTGACGATTTGCATAAAGTTGGGACCATAGCTACCATTACCCAGATGATGACTACCGAGGGTGAGATTAACGCCCTTGTTCGAGGCCAAGCAAGAGTACGTCTTGAGGAAGTTGTGGCTAATGAACCTTATTTGATTGGAAGAGTAGTCGAGGTTGAAGAAACAGAAAAAGGTGGGGATGAAGTTTTAGCCCTCTCCAAACAATTAGTCGATCTTTTCAAGAAAGCCGTTAATTTGGGCAAGCAAGCCGAGGTTATGGGTGTGATGAAGGTCGTTTCAGGTCAGGTGGAACCCTCAGAGATTGCTGATCAGGTGGCTTCAATGCTGGAAATCAGATCTTCCGAGAAACAAAAACTATTAGAGGAGGTGTCTTTGGTAAGTAGACTTAAAAAAGTAGTTGAGATTATTACCCATGAAATTAATGTTTTAGACATAGAGCGCAATATTACCGCGAAGACACAACAGAAATTTGAGGACCAGATGAGGCGAGCCATGCTTCGGGAGAAGAAAAAAACTATTGAAGCCGAGTTGGGAGAAGAGGAAAGCGAACTGGATTCAGAAGAAGTCGATACTTTTAGGAAGAAGATCAAAGAAGCCAAGATGCCTAAAGACGTGAAGATTAGAGCCCAAAAGGAACTAAAACGCCTAATGCAGATGTCTCCTCACAATCCTGAAGGGGGATATATCAGGAATTATCTTGATTGGTTGTGCGATATGCCTTGGGGCAAGTATTCACCCAACAATATCTCTATCAAAAACGCTGAGAAAATTCTTCGCGAGGATCATTATGCACTCAATAAAGCCAAGGAAAGAATCCTGGAATATTTGGCGGTAATGCAGATTAAAAAGGAAGACAAAAGAAGTGGTAAAGATAAAGCCCAACCCACAATCCTTTGTTTCATTGGTCCTCCGGGGGTTGGCAAAACTTCCATTGGCAAATCAATCGCCAGGGCCTTGGGACGTAAGTTTGTGAGAGTGTCCCTTGGAGGAATACGTGATGAAGCTGAAATCAGGGGACACAGGAGAACCTATGTTGGCGCTCTCCCCGGAAGAATTATTCAGGGAGTAAAAAATGCCGGTACTTCTAATCCAGTTTTCATGCTTGATGAAATAGATAAACTGGGAGTGGATTTTAGGGGGGACCCCTCATCTGCTCTTTTGGAAGCTTTGGACCCTGAGCAAAATAAAGAGTTTTCTGACCATTATCTGGAAGTTCCCTATGATCTTTCGCACGTCATGTTTATTGCTACAGGTAATGTTTTAGAAGATATCCCTGGTCCACTTCGCGATAGGATGGAAGTAATTAGTTTCCCAGGATATACACAGGATGAAAAAGCCCATATTGCCGAGGATTTTCTTTGGCCAAAACAGGTGGGTCTGCATGGACTTGCCAGTAGAAAAATAAAATTATCCCAGGCTTCTTTTGAGAAGGTCATCGCCAGTTATACTAGGGAAGCGGGAGTCAGAAACCTGGAAAGAAACTTAGCTACCCTCTGTAGAAAAATTGCTAGATTGGTGGCTGAGAAAAAGAAGTTTCCTGAGACCATCCAGATTTCTGATGTAAAAACGTTTTTGGGTCCTGAGAAGTTCTCTTCCTTAATTGCCGAGAAGGCGGATGAGGTGGGAATGTCTACGGGTCTTGCCGTAACTGCGGCAGGGGGAGAGATCATGTTCATTGAGGTGGCTCTCATGCCAGGTAAGGGAAAACTTATTCTTACTGGCAAGTTGGGAACGGTGATGAAGGAATCAGCCATGGCAGCTTTTTCCTGGGCTAAATCTCACTACAAAACTCTGGGACTTAAAGAAAATTTTGGTGAGAATCTGGATGTACATATCCATGTTCCAGAAGGGGCAGTACCTAAAGATGGACCATCTGCAGGAATTGCCATTACCACCGCCTTAGTTTCAGCTCTCACCAAGATCCCAGTTAAAAGAAGTGTGGGTATGACTGGGGAGATTACCTTAAGGGGAAGAGTACTGGAAATTGGTGGGGTGAAAGAGAAGGTAATTGCGGGACACAGGGCAGGGCTTACCACAATTCTTCTTCCTAAAGACAATAAAAAAGATATGGAGGATGTGCCGGAGAAGGTAAGGAAAGACATTAAATTTGTTTTTGTGGAAAATTATGAAGAGGCGGCTAAGTTGGCATTAAAATCTTGGCCTCCGAAGAAATAATTGCTTGTTCTCTTAGACAGTTTGGTTGTTTTTGGTGTAACCAAGAGAACAAGCATTGAGTAAATAAAAAGATTATTGGCTTGCCGGTACTCCAGAGTTTAAATATTTGTAAGGATCAAGCTTTTCTGGATATATTCCAATCTTTTGACTAATCCTAATGAGCAGTCTTATTTGATCTGCGATTTCAGCTGCCTCAGCGCATCCCCGTTCACAACCGAATTTTGGTGGGTGCTTTCTAATGTATTCTTCATGGGATTTAAACGCTTCTGCTCTTTCTATTTGTAGATCCTTTAACGCCTGGTCAAAAACCTCTTTTAACTGGCCTTTTAAGGGTTCATCTATCTTAACTGACATTGATCACTCTCCTTTTCGATTGTCTGAAAAATTTAAGTTTATATTATAATCCGATCTGTAGAATGTGTGATTATAGCCGTTAATAATTATTAAGGGACTGATTGTCTAACCTCTTTGTGATTGGTTTGGGATATTATACACTCTGAAGAGGCCTTCTCAAAATAGTGACCCCATTGGGACTCGAACCCAAGTTACCAGGATGAGAACCTGGTGTCCTAGACCGCTAGACGATGGGGCCGTCAGGGCCTATTTTATCATCTTCTCCTGGCTAAGGGAAACTTCACTAGCTTTTTCTAAGGCTTTTTTCCAGTCTATGAGTTTTGCTAGACCATGGAAATCTCTGTTGATGTCTTTGTTTGGGAGGCGGTGCAGTAGCTCTTGTGGATTAAAAACCCCTGAAATAAGTTCACTTAAACGAATATCTGGGTTTGCGTGAATGGTTTCATATTGTTCTATTAATATACTTGATCCGAGTGCCTTAAAATCTTGCCACTTAAGCCATTTAACTTTATGAAACTCTGGACTGTCGGGATTTTTCATTACAGATTCAATTATGGGAATGATGTATTGATATCGCAGGATCGAGTTGTTTTTTGCCTCTACCAGTTCAACAAATTGTCTTACCATCTGGCTTGGAGTGGCTTCCATCTCATAAGGAGTGGTAACTACAGCCTCGAATTTTTGTGGCTGTGGGCTTTTAAATAGTTGCTGCCAAAGGTCAGTTTCTTTAAGCATGGCATATTTTAGCCTAGGAGAGCTTGCAAACACTCTCAGCTTTACCTCCTATAGTTTGACTTTGCGTTGAGCCTGGAGTATAATTGCCGCACTCGACCCTCAGAAGGAGATTTGTCTTCTTTTGATATTCTCTGTAATATTGACAAAGGGTATGTCGTGACCTAAAATTCCCGATGTATCCATTCATGATATTAAGACCCTCTACTACTGCTCCTTGCAGGTCTGTTTGTTTTTGACCTAGCAAAGAACTTGGGAAGGTAAAGTTTTCTTCTCAAACGCAGGGGGTAATTTTTTTGAGAAACATGATTAAACAAACACAATTAACTAAAGGTGGTCTTGAAGCTCTGGAAACCGAGCTTAAGGTTTTAATGGAGGAAAAAAGACCAAAATTGGTGGATCGTTTGGCCAATGCCAGAAGCCAGGGAGATTTGGCAGAAAATAATGATTACCAAAACGCTAAAGAAGAATTGGAGTTTTTGGATGGCCGAATTTCTGAAATACAGGATGTTATAAAAAGTTCAGTTATCGTTGCAGGAAATGGTAAAAAAGACGAGATCTCTCTTGGAACTCAAGTAACTCTAAAAGTTGGGGGGAAAGAACACATTTTTGACATTGTTGGTGATTGGGAAGCAGATCCTGTTAAGAAAAAGATTTCTCACACTTCTCCTTTGGGTACTGCTTTGGTTGGAAAGAAAGTTGGAGAAAAGGTGGCAGTGGAAGCTCCAGCCGGAACAATTTCCTACGAAGTGCTGGCAATTAAATAACCCCTCACTTTTCTAAATGTAAATTGCCTCACTAAGTGTTAAAATAGCTTCATAATGCATTGGGCAGATAAACTTACCAAGGAAATAATTGATTCTAAGAAGTATCTTCCTTACTGGGTTGATGATATGAAGACCCCATCTGGCTTTGCGCATGTTGGTTCTCTTCGTGGACCACTGATTCACAGCGTTATGTTTAGGGCCCTTCGTGATGCAGGACAGGAAGCCAAGTTTACTTTTGTTTTCAACGACTTCGATCCGGCCGATGAATTTCCTCCTGAATTTAAAGATGAGCTCTCTATCCATGCTGGGAAGGCCTTAAAGGAAGTCCCGTCTCCTGATCCCAAGTTTGAAAACCTTGCCGATTTACTGGCGGATGACTTGAAAACTGTCATGAAGAATCTAGGTTGTGAAGCCGAGTTTTTGTCTTCATGGGAAATGTACAAGGCCGGAAAGTTTGATGGGGTTATTAAACTTGCCCTGGATCATGCCGAAGAAATTCAGGAAATATATCAGAGAGTTTCAGGAAGCGCAAAGAAAGAGAAAGGCTGGCTTCCATTTCAAGCCATATGTGCAAATTGTGGAAAACTTGGGACTACTCGTGTATATGCATGGGATGGTAAGGAAGTAAGCTACATTTGCGAACCTGATATGGTCAGTTGGGCCAAAGGATGCGGACATGAAGGTAAAGTCTCTCCCTTTGGAGGAACAGGAAAATTGCCATGGAAAGTTGATTGGTCTGCTCATTGGAAGGTGGTTGGAGTAACTATTGAAGGAGCAGGAAAAGATCATGCCTCAAAAGGGGGATCATACGACATCGCCATGGAGATTTGTGAGAAGGTCTTTGGTTATGCTAAACCTTTTAAGATTCCATACGAGTTTTTCCTGATTGGTGGAAAGAAGATGTCCTCTTCTAAGGGATTGGGCAATAAAGCTCACGATATCACCAAAATGTTGCCAGCTGAGATTGCCAGGTTTTTATTTACTCGTACAAGGTACCAGGAACAAATTGATTTTGATCCGGTAGAAACAATGGCTATACCCGACCTTTTTGATGAATACGATAGATGTTGGGATTGTTTTGTTTCAGGTGCGGATGAGAATCTGTCCCGTGCCTTCGAATTTGCCCAGGTTTCCAGTGTTCCAAAAAAGGAAAAGATATTTTTGCCAAGATTTAGAGATGTCGTCAACTATCTCCAAAATGCAGAAAAAGATTTAGTTAAAAAGTTTGCAGAAGTAAAGGGGAGTGAACTAACCAAAGACGAGAAAGATATTTTGGAGGAGAGACTAGAGTATGCAAAAGTATGGTTGGATAACTACGCCCCAGAAGACTTTAAGGTTGTAATGAAAGATGAAGCCCCCAAGGTTAATTTGGACGGAGAACAGAAAAAATTTTTGTCTGATGCGATTGCTCTCGTGGAAAAAGATTTGGATGAGGAAAGCCTGCAAAAAGAGTTGTATGAACTTGCAAAGAGTTCAGGAGTGGATATAAAAAAGGCTTTTTCTTCGATATATATGGTCTTTATCGGTAAAGATTTTGGCCCTAGGGCCGGAGCATTTTTACTTTCCTATCCGAAAGAGAAGGTAATTGAGAGATTGAAAGAATCTTCAAAATGATAACCCGCCAACAAGCACTACAAATAATTGAAGAACACGTCGTAAATAAAAATATCATTAAGCATATGGTGGCTCTAGAAGCTGCCATGGGAGCTTTATGCGATAAATTGGGAGGAGTGAGAGAAGAATGGATGATGGCGGGACTTTTGCATGATGGGGACTATTGTGACGAAGTTCCAAAGGAGAAGCAGGGGATTGAAATCGCCAATTGGGTCAAAGAAAAGGGATACGATATTCCCGGCTCAGTTGCCCATGCTATGGCGGCTCACAACTGGCACAATACTAAGGTAGAACCCGAAAGCATGATGGACTGGGCGATTTTCTGTGCAGATTCTTTAACAGGTTTGGTTGTTGCCTGTGCTTTAATATTGCCTGATAAAAAGTTATCTGTAGTAATCCCAGAGTTTGTTCTCAAGAAATTTGGTCAGCCGGCTTTTGCAGCTGGGACAAGAAGGGAAGAAATAAAAATGTGTGAAGAGAAATTAGGAATTACTTTAGAGGACTTTATTAAAATAACTCTTTCTTCAATGCAGGGAATTTCGCAGGAATTAGGATTGTGACATGAAGCGAGTAATTTTTGTTGGGCAAGCTATGCCCAGGGTAAAAAGAAATCCTCATGATTGGCCCACTCTTAATATTTGGCTTTATTCTATTGGCATTACTGATAAAGAGATACAAAAGTACTTTTGTTACTCTGCTTTGGTTGATTATTTTCCTGGCGTGAAGAATAAGTCCCATCGTGTTCCTACTGATGAGGAGGTAAAAAAGGAAAGAAAAAGGTTAGGAAATACAATTAGAGATTTCAATCCCGATGTTCTTGTTACGATCGGAAAGCATTCTCTTTCTCATTGTTTGGAAATAGAAGTGAAATTATTGAACGAGTATATAGGAAAAACTTTTATAAAAAATCCGTACGGGCTTTATCATAAGGAGCTTTTGATTATTCCACTACCACATCCTTCAGGCGCCAGTACTTGGCGTTATAAATCAGAAAATAAAAAACTTTTAGACAAAGCCTTAGGTTTATTAAAGGAAAATATATAGTAGGACAAAAAATAGGGAAGAATTGATAAATTTCTGTTAGAATACTCTTATGATAGATATTGCTCTTCTTCGGGAAAACCCGGACAAGTTTAAAAAAGCTACCAAGGATAAAGGCTTTGATGCTGAAGTTATCGACAGACTTTTGGCGGTTGATGAAACAAGGAGAAAGTTAATTTCAGAAGTCGAAAACTTAAGAGCCAAAAGAAACACTTTTACTAAAGATGACATTGAAGAGGGAAAGAAATTAAAAGTTGAACTTAAAGAAAAAGAAGATGAACAGGTTCAAGTGGAGGCGGATTACAAAGAACTTCTTATAAAAGTTCCCAATCCTTCAGCTGATGATGTCAAAGTTGGTACCCCTGAAGAGAATGAGGTGGTAAAAACTGTTGGGGAGCCAAAAAAGTTTGATTTTAAAGTGCGTGATCATGTTGAATTGGGGCAAATTACTGGAACATTGGATTTGGAAAGGGGAGCCAAGGTTGCTCAATCTGGTTTTTATTATTTCAAAGGGGATTTAGCTCTTCTGGAGTTGGCCATTGCTCAATATGCTTTCGAGAAATTGTCCCAGCATGGTTTTGTTCCAGTAATCACACCCAACGTTGCTAAAGAAAGAAATATCGTAGGATGTGGCTTTCAGGCTAGAAGTGATAAAGAAAGACAAATTTATCATATCGAAGAGGAGGATTTGGATCTCATTGCAACGGCTGAAATTACCCTAGTCGGTATCCACACAGACGAGGTTTTGGATTATGCAAAACTCCCTCTAAAATATGTTGGTTATTCAAGTTGCTACAGGAAAGAGATTGGTAGTTATGGAAAGGATGTTAGGGGAATAATGAGGGTTCATGAGTTTAAGAAAGTTGAGATGGTGGTTTTTTGTGACCCTGCGGAGTCAGATAAAATTCATGAAGAACTGTTAGCTATTGAGGAAGAAGTCTACCAAGATTTAGAGATCCCCTACCAAGTGATAAAGATGGCTACGGGGGATTTGGGAAATGCGGCTTCGAGGAAATATGATCTTGAAGCTTGGATGCCATCACAAGATAAATACAGAGAAATTACTTCAACTAGTAATACCACAGATTTTCAAGCAAGAAGACTGAATATCAAAACAAGAAAAGATAATCAGAATATATTTGTGCATACCCTTAATGGAACAGTGACTACAACTTCAAGAACGACTGTGGCTATTATGGAAAACTACCAGAATGAAGATGGATCAATTACTGTCCCCAGGGTACTTCAGAAATGGATGGGAAAGGAAAAAATTGAGGTAAAGTAGAATGGGTGAGAATAAGCAAGAAACTAAAAACTCTTCAGTAGAATCATATTCGTGGAAAAATTCGGAAGGTAAGCAGTTAGCTTCCTTAGAAGTTGATACTGAGAAGATGTCATTGCTTTTTAAAGTAATACCTTCAGCTAAAGTTGATTTCATAAAAGAAATGCAAGAGCTTGATCAAGAAGGATTGTATAAAAACAAAAACCTAAGTGTTGAGAATGAGAGCGGCGAACTCACCTTTCTGATTGAACAAAGGTACAACTTTAATTCTAGGTGGAGGGATTTCTTAAAGTATGTTGATAGGTGGGCAGGAGTGGATCGTAGAGAAATAAGTAGATAACACCGGCCTTATTTGTTTGTCGCGGTATGATTTCTGTCTTTTTTCAACATCCCTACTTAACCTTTTTTGACTTTCTTCCGGTTTCTAATTTATTGGTGACTTCTCTAACTGCAATTTTTGGTAAAACATCTTTATTTTTGTTTATGTATTCCGCAACTTCCTCTTTGTGGTTTTTAATTAGGGATCGCAGTATCCAGGAAACTGCTTTTGTAATAAGGATATCCTTTTCTTCTTTTAATAGGTTAGTATTTTTGAATGCTAATTGGGAAAGTCTAGTGTCGGGGGAATTTCTAACTGCTTTGGTGAGAAGAACAATGCTGGCTCTTCTTTTGTGGGTATTTTTGTCTTTTGAGAATTTGGCTAACATATTTTTCCAAGTACTCCAGTTAGTTAATACTTCCTCCGGGGTGAAATTTGATTGACACAAAACATCACACTCTGCCCATCCATGCGTGAAGTTTAGCCAATAGTCTAGCTTCTCTGGGTTTATCTCTTGTCTTAATTTGGGAGCAATACCTAAAAGTCTTGCAGCTAGATCCATTTCTTCAAAAGTTGTTCCTTTTGAATAGAGTAGATCAAGAAGTTGGGTTAAACTTTTTGGATCTGGATTATTTTCCTTAATTATTTTTCTTGCAATCCCAATAATAACGCTTCCTTTTATACATTTAGTGGGTTTGTTGCTTCCCAAGTATTTCTGTACCCAGAGCCTTTGTTTTTTGTCTCCTTGGGGCTTAAGTTTGCCTAGCTCACTCGATACTTTTTTATAGAGAGGATTAGTTCCATTCATTTTTTTATATAATACATCTTTCCCCTTAGCTTTTCTGGTAGATAGCTTTCTTTATCATATTTTTTATACCCTTCTCCGTATCCAATTTCTTTCATCAGTTTGGTTACAGGATTTCTGATTTTGTGAGGGACTGGCAAATTTCCAAAGCGGTTAACGTCTCCCAGGGCTTTCATGTAGCCATCATATGCACGCCTGTCTTTTTTGGCTAAAGAAAGGTAAACAACACCAGCAGCTAGATTTTCCTGGCATTCAGGAAAACCGATGGTGTCACAAGCACGAAATACTTCGTTAGCAACTACCAGGGCAGTTGGAGAGGCCACATCTTCTGAAGCAAAAACAACCATGCGTCTGGCGATGTAGAGGGGATCCTGACCTGAGGCGACCATACGGGCTAAGTAGTAGAGAGCTGCATCAACATCCGAAGCCCTCATTGATTTAATGAAGGCTGAGATGACGTTGAAGAACTCCTCTCCCATTTTGTCGAAGGAAAGTTGTCGTTTTTGGAGGGCGTTTTCAATATCAGAGATAATCAGTTTCTTGCTAGTTCCAAGATTGGCTGCAATCTCAATGGTATTAAGAAGGACTCTGGCGTCACCATTAGAAGATTCGATGAGAAATTTAAGGGCCTTTTTGTCTATTTGCACCTTAAAGTTATCCAGTCCCTTCTGAGAGATCCTTGTTAGATCGTGTTCGGTGTGTTGTTTGAGAAGAATGACCCTGGTTCTTGAAAGAAGGGGAGCAATAACTTCAAAGGAGGGGTTTTCTGTTGTCGCTCCAATTAAAACTACACTTCCTCGCTCGACAAAAGGAAGAAGTTTGGCCTGTTGGGCTTTGTTGTAACGATGTATCTCGTCAATAACAATCACTGGAGCAAGAGCGAAGGTATTGGTTACAAGGATTTTTTCAATTTCTTTGATTGAAGAAGAAACCGCAGAGAATTCGAAATACTCCCTTCCAAGTTGTCTGGCAATTATCCGGGCTAGGGTAGTTTTTCCTGATCCGGGAGGTCCCCAAAAAATAAGTGAAGGAAAAAAGTTGGTAGTTTTGGCTTGAGAGAGAAGCTTGGTGATGATCTTGTCTTTGCCAACAATATCCTTTTGGCCCACAAATTCAGTTAGCTTTTTTGGGCGGAGTAGGTCAGCCAAAGGTGGTGTCATGTTTTCCATTCTAGACCGAACAAATGACGAAGTAAAGGAAGGAATTGGTGTTTTCCCAACTACACTTGACAATCAAATAGTTAGTGTATATAATACATTTATGGTTGATAAACGAGCTTTCGCTGTTCTGGCTACAGACGTTGTTGTACTTACAGTTGACGAATCTAATCTCAAGGTTCTTTTAACAACTGCGAAATCAGTGAGTTTCAGAGGAATGCTGACTTTACCTGGAGGTTTAGTTGGTTTTTCTGAAAAAACCCAGGGAGCGGCCAAGAGAATCCTGAAAGACGTTTTAACTTCAACCGACTTTTACTGTGAGCAGATTTACACTTTTGATGACCCCAGGCGCGATCCTACCGGGCGCGTGGTTTCGGTTGGATACTTAATGCTGGTTCCTTGGAATAAAGCCAAGTTTGTTTTGAAAAACAGTGCTTCTTGGAATCCAGTAAAGACCCTACCGAAACTAGCCTATGATCATAACGAGATTGTGAAACTGGCTGTAAAAAGAATAGCCGGAAAAATAACCTATACCAATATAGTTTTTGGCCTGATGGAGGAGGAATTTACCTTAACAGAGCTCCAGAGGGTTTACCAAATCATTATAGGGAAGGATCTAGATAGGAGAAACTTTAGGAAGAAGATTAAGTCACTAGGGATCTTAAAGAAATTACCTAAAAGAAGAAAGGGGGAGGCCCATAGGCCGGCCCAGCTTTATAGCTTTAAAAATAAAAGTCTGAGTGAGATTGAAATATTATAAGACATAGGTTAGAATATGGAATGTACTTAGAGATTAGTACATTTTTTTAACACAGCTAGTTATTGTATAAATTACAATTTCTCCCTGTTGGCTCATTAACAACTAAAGAAAGGAATGGGATATGAATGAGGTATATCTTCGCTCGGCTCAAATTGTAGGAAGAAGCCATATTTTGTTAGGGAAGAACTCTCAAGACGCTCTTGTCAAAGGCAGTGTTGAAGTAAACGGCAAGAGAGTGGTCTATGGCGTTATCTGTGACGGGTGCAGTGAAGGAAAGGACAGTGAGGTTGGTGCCAAGTTGGCGGCAGCTTTTATCGGACGTCGAATTGAAATACTGGTTAAGTCGGGTGTCCCTCTTTACAGAATTCCATCAGTTCTTCGTACAAGAACGATTGGGTTTCTGGGGAACATTCTTGCCAGTGTTTCATTTGATTCCTCTCATTCCTATGTGAACTTTATCAAGAATTACCTGCTTTTTACCATCATCGGCTTTGTCTATACAGACGAAGAGACGATTGTTTTCGCCTTAGGTGATGGAGTGGTGGTTATTGACGATGAAGTGACCATTCGGGACGAGAAAAACAAGCCAAGCTACATTGGTTACCATCTTGTTGATAGAAGGTATCTTTCGCCCGAGGCTTCGGTTCTGCCAGGTAAGTTTGATGTGGTTAGTTTTGCTAGTAGCGAATTTTCGCGGATAGCCATTGCCTCGGACGGTCTAGCCGAAGAGCCCCTTTTTGTCCCCGAACTCTGGGGTTACACTCATGAGATTGGCCTTCAAAAGAAGGTGAATGTTTGGTCGGATATTCACCATAAGTTTAGAGACGACCTCTCGATTATCACCCTGGAGGTAGTAAAAGGAGGAGACGATGCAAGTCTTAGTAGATAGTGTTCCAATCACTTTGGACAAAAAAAGTGTTCTTGGGTCTGGAGGAGAGGGAACAGTCTACAAGGTAAGGATAAATGGAGGGACGGTCGCTCTAAAGGTTTATGAAAAGCCAACTAGGGCTCGTTCTGAAAAACTTCTTGCTTTCAATAAATACCCTCATAAGTTCTCGGACCGCATTGTTGCCCCTATCTCGCTGGCTTTTGACCAGTCGGGGTTAGCAGTTGGTTTTACCATGCCTGTGGTTAATGGAAATTTTACCGAGGTTAGAAACTTCTCCAACAAGAAATTCCGTATTAGCTATGGCTTTACAACTAAAGACGTAGCGGTGGTTTTTCTTGACGGGATTCCTACCTTGGGCAATGTCCATAATCAGGGGTTTGTAATGGGAGACTTGAACGACCTTAATGTTTTAGCTCAGGACAGTCAAATGATTTTTTGGGATGTGGACTGCTGGCAGTTCGGTAGGTTTCCTTGCCCCGTCGCCACAGAAACGTTTGTCGATCCGGCTCTTTACGGAATAGATTTCTCGGTTAAGCCAGTTTTTTCACCTGAAAATGACTGGTACTCGTATGCAGTCATGTTATTTAAAAGTCTGCTCCTGGTTCATCCTTATGGAGGGACTCATCAGACTATAAATGGACTTCTGGAACGAGCGACGAGAAAGATTACCGTTTTCGATCCGAAAGTGACTTATCCAGTGATTGGCATCCATCCTGATGTTTTAACGGATGATATGCACGACGTCTTTGATGGATATTTTGTCAAAGGCAAACGCAGTGCCTTTCCCGAAAGAATACTTAGGGATTACCTTGATGCTTTACAAAAGTGTACGACTTGTGGAACCTATTTCCCAGGCAATCGAGGTAATTGTCCAGTTTGTAGTGCCAAGACGATAATTCTAATCCAGAAGCCGGTTTTCTCGACTAAAGATATTGAGGTGATTGAACTAATGCGCGTTGAAGGCCAAATCCTTTACGCTCGTATAGTTGGAGAAGAAGTCAGGGTATTGGCTAACGCTAAGGGTAAACTTGTGCTTTGTGTAAAACGGCCCAAGCTACCCACCTCTTACAAAGAACTTCTAGATATTATTCCTGGCGCTAAATACGAGATGAGTAGTAATCATCTTTTTATAAACCGTCCTGGGAATTTAGATGTTCTGGTTTACGATTTGGTTAGTGGCAGCCTTTTGGGCAAACTGCCAACAGCAGTTTTTGCTATAACCAGAAAGGCCGTATATAGAGCCTCTAACGAGTACCTTTTTCGCATTGATGGCACAGACCTGAAATATGGTAGGGTGCACGACGGATCGTTTGAGGAGCGCATCCTAAGGCAGGTTATGGAGGATCAAACTTGGTTTTGGGTTGATCCGACGTCCGACACCCCTTATGTCTTTGGCCTTTTTCAGGTCATAAGGCAACAGGTTTTCTGGATGGTTAAGGATGGAAATTTCTTTGATGTAGATATTCCTGGGCTAAATTTCGGTGAGATTCTTTTGGATATCTCCGCTAAGTTTTCCAGCCGGGGAGTACTGCTTCTTAGAAAAACTCAAGAAGGAGGGAAGAATTATTTAAGACAAGAGATGGTTGATGAGTCAGGGAAGGTGGTCTTCACTAACAGAGTAAATGAGGCCACTCATCCCAACCCACATGCTCATGGTCAGGCATATGCCACAGGTTTAGTGCTTCACCCAACCGATAAAGGCATTGTGCAAGAGAAAATCACCTCTGGAGAGACAAAGATTTTCCCGAGCACTAAAGGACATGTGGATAGTGGAGATTCGCTTTTGAGATTCGGTAACTCGATAGTTGCCGTTAAAGAAGATAGAGTTCTCCAAATAACCCTAAAGTAGTTTTCATTTTCGAAAGGAGATAGACAATGTCAACAAATCTTTTTAACCCCGCCGTTTTAGGTCAGAATTATGAACCAGAGTTGGTGAAATTCGAGACCGAGGGCAAAAAAGCAGGATTCAAACCTGCCAGTAGCGATACCCTTCGGGTAATGCTTCTGATTGTTGATCCGCAACGTGACTTTGTTCATATGGATGGTTCATTATCTGTTCCTGGTGCGATTGGGGACATGCAGCGCCTGATTGAGTGGATCTACCGCAATACGGGAGAAATAACTTCCATCGCCGCAAGCTTGGATACTCACACCCGAAAAATGATTTTTCACCCTGAATGGTGGAAGAATGTGGAATCTGGAAAAAATCCTGATCCCTTCACTCCCATCACTCTGGCGGATATCAAAGCGGGAAAGTGGCAAGCCTTGGGCGATCCGGTATGGTCTGTTCACTATGTGGATAATCTCGAGAAGGCTGCCAAGAAGAACTTGATGATTTGGCCATATCACTGTATTGATGGCACGGATGGTCAAAAACTGGTCCCGGCACTTCATGAAGCCATCATCTATCACGCAGCCGCACGTAGCACCCAGCCGGAATTTATTACCAAAGGAATAGTTCCCCAGGTTGAACACTACGGCATCTTTGCCTCTGAGGTACCTTATCCTAAGGATCCCAAGTCAAGCGGTCTAAATACCGAATACTTAAACATCATTGCCCAGTATGATCGGATTTATGTCGCTGGAGAGGCTAAAAGTCACTGTGTTCTCGAAACCATGAAGCAGATGCTAGCTTACTTCTCGGCCCAGCCGGAAGTAATTACCAAGATTCGTTTCATGATGGATTGCACCAGTTCTGTCTATAACCCTGCCATTGATTTTGAGGCCCTGGCTGTCTCAGAGCTTAAGGAAATGGAAAAAAAGGGTGTGGTAATGGTGACCAGTCAAGACAAGATTAGTTAATTATCTTGTTAATGAATAATCATATCTATTAGTTATATCTTTCAGATAAAAAGGAGTATGACATGTCATCAAAAACTCAAGCTCAAGCTTCCCAAAGCATTGTCGGGGCAGGTTTAAGTAAATCCGCAACCGATATTCTGGTTAAGAATCTTACTACCCAAACAATCGCCGGCGGTCAGGGTATTGATCCGGCCAATTTGGATACCGATTTCGTCACCCTTTTCCTGGTGATTCTGGATGAAACGGGATCTATGGCGGGTGATCAAATGGCAGTGGTGATGGCTTTTGACGAGATGATTGCAGCCCTTAAAGATAGTAAAGCTGCAGATAGCATCCTAGTCAGTGTTTGGGCTTTCAACTCTTCTCGCACTCGCCTGATTCACAGCTATCTGACTTTGGATTTGGTAAATTCCTTGACCGACTATAGTCCCATAGGTGGAACCAATCTCTACGATGCCACCTTGGACGGCGTTACCAGCCTTCTGCAGTATGAAGAAGAACTCAAAAAAGCCGGGACTCGTAATCAAACTGTCGTGGTTTGTTTTACCGACGGTGAGGACAACGCCAGTCACGGTAAAGCTGCAGATGTTAAGGCGGTTGTTGATAGCCTTATGAGTAAGGAAAAGTACGTTTTTTCCTTAGTTGCTTTCGATAGGGACAACAGGGGCTACGCCACCCAAACAGCCCTGGATATGGGTTTTGCTAATGTTCTTACAGCCGGCGCTACCAGATCCGAAATCCGTAAGGCAATGGGAACCGTCAGTAAGTCAGTAATTCGAGCCAGCCAAACTCAAATTGGTAAGGCAAGTCAAAGTGGCTTTTTTTCTAACTAATTGCAGTTGGATCTAAAGAGCTGTTTTGACATTATTTAATTAAATTAAGGAGGATAAACTTTTTAAGTTTTTTAAAAAGCAAATCCTCCTTTTTTGTTGGCTTAAGGGTAAAAAGATGTGGTTAAAAGGTAAAAAATGGCGCATAATTGGGTGATCCATGACTACAAAAGAAAATTCATTTAAGAGGTTCTTTTTTATTTACTTCCAGATGGTCAAACTGGCCTGGAGAGTGAAGAAGGAGTTGTTCATTGCCACAACCTTTATGAACGCCCTTCTAGGTATTTTGGTTTTGCCATCGCTGTATATAGATAAATTACTTATTGATACTGTCCTTAAAGCGATTTCTACCCATGATGTGCAGTTTGGAATTAGAAACGTAACAATTTTAATTGTTTGCACGGTTTTAGTCGATTTTGTTTCTAGAACTTGGGATCGGTTTGATTGGGCGATCACCCAAACTTTGGCCAGGCTTCTTACTGTTGAGGTTCAGCTGATGGCCAATAATAAGATTAATAAGCTCCCTGTATCCCTGGCGGAAAGTCCAGAAGTGCGTGATAAATTCAGAAAAATTACTGATAAATCAGGGACCAGTGTGTGGTCAATGATTATGCCTATGGCGGCAATGCCGTATGTTTTCTTCACCATCGTTTCGGCTCTCATTGCTATCTCAGGGTATGGCTTTTTCTATGTTGTTCCGGCCTTACTTCTTGCGATTCCGGATATTATGGTTGGTGTCAAAAATTCAAGAATCATGCACAAGGCGGAAACAAAACTTTCGTCTATGTGGAGGATTTGGGCAGCATATGACGATTTTGTGAGTAAGGGAAGGTATATTTACGAGAATAAAATTCTGGGGCATGTTGATGGCTTGCTGGTAAGATCGCGTAGTGTATCTCATGAGGTAATTGAACAGAGGTATCACAGGTGGATAGATTCCAGTAGAAGAAGAGTTGCCTCCTCTGTCCCCATATGGGTTTTTGGTGGTGCAATTAGAGGGTATTTTTTCATTCAAGCAATTTTAGGAAAGATTACTCTGGGTACTGCCCAAATGCAGACCAGAGCTGTTAACCAGTTAATTTCCAGCTTTAGTGGACTGGGACGACAGATTACTGATATCTATGAGAATTATCTTTTTGTTCATGACTTTAGAGAGTTTATGGACATGAAGGAGGAGGCTGATGAGGGGATGCAACCACACCTGCCTTTTGACGAGGGGATTGAGTTTAAGGATGTCTGGTTCCGCTATCCTCAGAATAATGGGTGGACTCTTAAAGGGGTATCTTTTAAGGTGGGGCTTCACGACAATATTGCAATTGTAGGAAAGAACGGGGCTGGAAAAACAACAATTATTAAACTTCTTTGTAGTTTTTATAAACCCCAAAAGGGTCAAATATTAGTCAACGGAAAGAATATCTTAGATTATTCCCCTCTAAAATATCGCAAGGTCATCTCGGCTCTTTTCCAGGACTTTGCTCAGTATCCCTTCTCAGCTAAAGAGAATGTGGGCTATGGGGACATTACCAGGATGGAGGATCTTGGTGAGATTAAAAAATCGGCTAAGTTGGTGGGGATAGACGAATTTATTGAAGGTCTTCCCAAGAAATATGAGAATGCACTAGACAATGAGTTTGAGGGTGGAATTGAACCCTCTAAAGGACAATGGCAAAAGCTTGCCCTGGCTCGTGCCCTATTTAGAAAAGCAGAAATATTTATTCTCGATGAGCCAACCAGTAACGTTGACCCAGAGGCCGAGGAAGAGATTTTTGATAAGATAATAAAACTGGCTACAGATAAGATAGTCTTTTTGGTCTCACACAGATTTTCAACAGTTGTTAAGGCTGACAAAATTCTTCTTTTGGCCGACGGAAAGGTAAAAGAGTACGGCTCTCACAAGGAACTTCTGGGGAAAGATGGAGAATATGCTCGTCTTTTTAGACTTCAAGCCAAAGCCTATCAGGAAAGTAAATAATGTTTGAAAAAGTATTAGAAGAAACAAACTCCCCGTTTAATGGAAGAGTGAGGGTGGTTAGAACTTTGGGGTTGGGAACTTACATCCAGGTAGACGGCCTTACCCAATCCGGTGGTGTGATAGAGGGTATTTGGAAAGAAACCCTCAGAAAGTTAAGGCATAAGACTATAAATAAATGCTTAATCTTAGGATTGGGCGGTGGAACTGTTGCCAAATTGGTAAGAAAAAACTGGCCTGGAGCGAAAATCGTTGGTGTAGATATTGATCCTGTTATGGTAAAGATGGGAAAGAAATACCTTGGATTGGGGGAGGCAAAGGTAGAAATTAAAATTGGGGATGCGGAAGACTCTATTAAGGGTAAATATGACTTGGTGATTATTGACTTGTATCGTGGTTTTAACTATCCGGAGAAGTTTGAAACCCCAAAGTTTTTGAGGAAGGTTAAGAGTTGTCTTACTAAAGATGGGGTAGTTATTTTTAACCATCTTTATTCTGAAGGTAAAAGGACAGAGGCAATTAAGTTTGGAAAGAAAGTAGAAGAAACTTTCTCCAAGGTTGAGTGGTATTACCCTTCAGCCAACCTGATGTTTATCAGCCAGCCTTGACAGAACCCTATAGTCGGTAGTATATTCAGAGAATCATGTTTAAGATTGTAAACAAGTGTTATCTTCATAACTCCACTATTGATGGATGGGCCGAGATGGTCCCTTCCACCTCAATGGAGGCTTCCTTAGTGCTTTAGACTCCCTTTTGTTTATCCAGGCAAGCCTCCGAAACAGGAGGCTATCAACTTTTCCCTTTCGGAGGTTTCTCCGGCTCAACAAGTAGCTGGGATTCTACCTGTTATGAGTCGGAACCTTTACATTAAGGAGGCTTTTGATGTTTGGTCTAACTATGAGGATAGAGATGGATGAGTTGGGTATTACCTTAAGGGCATTAAGCAAAAATGATCTACCCCAGGTAGTCAATGGTTTTACGAGCATGAAGGTACATAGATGGACAACGCAGATGTACGCACAGACATTAGAGAATGAGGAGGAATGGTACGAGAATAACCGAAAGGCTCAAGATTCCTGTGTTTGGGGTATTGTTCCTGACGGCTCCGAAGTTCCAGTGGGAGTAACGGGTTTGCACCGCATCGATATCCACGGTTCATGCACTTCAGGAATAATTATTTGGGACACTTCATGGTGGAGAAAGGGTGTAGCTACAAGAGCGCATCTTGCCCGTACTCTCTATGCTGCCGATTATCTCAATCGTCTGACTATCAAAAGCATGGTCAGGTGTAAAAACCCTGCCTCCCTAAACGCTCTTAAAAGAGTTGGATATTCTGTTTGCGGAGTTGAACCAAGAACCTTTTTTAGGGACGGAGAGTGGGTGGATTCACATCATCTTATTTGGCTTAACCCTCAGAGGATAAGTCTAATCTACCCAGAGGGTTTACCTAAAGAGTATGAAGAAGGAGTTGTCAAAGCAACAGAAAGTTTAGAAAAAGCACGTCAGTTTGTGCAGTTTGTGTGAGTTTGCCAGAAAGGCTGTTTGTCCCAGCAGACAGCCTTTTTTGATAATAAATACTTAATTTCCCCTCTCCCTTATTGTTGACGGTTTTTCTAAGAGGCTAATATTTGAAAAAACCTGTTCGATTGCGAGGTGAAGTTCTTTTTTTGTTCCATCGTTCATAATTTTATAATCAGCCATCTCAATACATCTTTTTAAGTTTTGTTTATTGGGGTCAGTTGACTGCCATTGTTTTTCCTCTCTTTTGACAAATTCATCAAAAGACAGATTATCTTTCTCCCCTTTTCTTAGAAGTGACCTTTTATGTCTCTTTTCTATATCAGCATCGACAGCTAAAATGACTCCCTTACAAATACCCCTAACAACATTGATTTCAGCTTCACATCTTAAACTCTCAATTACACAATTGCCTTTGTAGCTTAAAGCCTCTTTTGCAAGTTCCTCTGCAATAAAACTTGGAGAATGGGTTGCCCTTATTTCATTGCCGATACTAATAAGAGTATCTAAATTTACGGGAGTCCCTCTCTTTTCCAGTTCATCAGTTAAGTAACGACTAACGGAGAAGTGTTTGAATCCTTTTTCTTTTTCTAAATACTCAACAACAGTTCCTTTCCCTGCGCACAAAGTGCCAGTTATTCCAATTATCATCTGTAGAGAATCTGGCAGTCTTGAGTAATGGGATCACACTTGAAGACTTTCTCCCTTTGTTTGGTTTGGTTGCCTGGAACTTGTTTTTTTATTTCACTCCAACTGGGAATTTGTTTTTGCATCCAGTGATCAAAGTTAGTGTTTACCAGTGATATGGAATAGGCTAGAACCGCAAGAAGGATGGCAATGCCGATGGCTGAAGAGATGGTTCCGCCAATAAGGCCATGTCCGAAAATTGTCTCAATTCCCCAAACAACAAGAAAAATGGGCCAGAATTTCCAAAGAGTTTCCCACAAACCCCAGGGAAGAACTCCAAAGTTATTAAGAAGAAGAATAATTCCTAGTGAAATTAAAAGAAGTGCGCTGAAGGTGTTAGTATGTCTTGATTCCTTGCAGCAAGGCTCTGATACTTGATTTTCTTTTACCTCTTTACTCATTTTTCCTGGTTAGGATCATGTACCCCAAGATGATTAGAATTACTGGCCAAAATCTGGCGAAGTTAAAAAATCTGAAGACCTGAAAGTTATCAAGAAGAAATAGAACTCCTAAGACCAGGATAATTATGCCGAACAAACGCTTTGATCCTTGGGTTTTAGAAAACTCTTTTGCATCCTCAGCAAATCTTTCCGCTTTGTCTTTCATTTCATCAGCACCTTTTTTAATGCTTTGTTTTGAGATATCACCCTTCTGGGACTGGGGAGGAATAACCAGCCAAAGAACAAGATATAAAAGTATTCCTGATCCACCAAAGAGGGTAATAAGGACAAAAATAAGTCTGACTAGGGAAGCATCAATATTAAAAAATTCTCCCAAGCCTCCACAGACTCCTCCAATGACCTTATCACTTTCAGATCTTGCGAGCCTGGTATCTTTAACTTCAGTTTTCTTTTTTGTAGCCATAACGCCAACATTTTAATTCTTGGTAACACCTGAAGTCAAATACCTAAGTTGAATTGTGAGGTAATATATTGGACAATGGGCTATGAATCTTATTAAGAAGATTAATCTCTGGCAGATCGCAGGAACACTTTCTATCGTTGGAGTGATCTTGGCTTCTTATCTTCTTTACAGTTTTTATAACCCCAAACCAAATCTTATTTGCGACATAAACGACAAAGTAAATTGTCAGGCGATAACTTCTGGTACACTAGCTACTTTTGCCAATATCCCAGTTTCTTTGGTTGGTCTTATTGGTTATGCAGTGATTCTTTTTTCTGCCCTCACCAAAAGGAAAAAATTAATGCTGGGGATGAGTACCTTTGGAATGCTTTTTTGTTTAAGGTTAACTATTCTTGAGGTATTTTTTGTGAAGATCCTTTGTCCAGTATGTATTGCCTGTCAGACGGTAATGCTTTTGGTTTTTGTGATTTCGATTGTTGTGAATCTTAAGAGGAAGTCTGGGAAAAGTTAGTTCTTTCTTTCGCCTTTTTGACTTTTGATGTTAAGACTAAAACTAGGGGTTTGGACCCTTCTGGACATTGTGGACACTCAATAAGAAATGGTTTATCGTCTTCTATCATTACTGCATGCCTAATTGCAGTTTTTCCAATAACCTGATTGTTTCTTATAATAAATGGCTCGGTAGTAATATTGTAAATAGGTAACTCGCTGAATGGTTTTTTAAATAGGAGATTGACTTTATGGTCACAGTGAGAAACCTCGATTAAGAGGTCTGTAGGGCGAAGAAATTTTCGGATGTCTTCATTATTTAATCTTTCGGGCACCTGAGGATTGTAAACCAGTTGTTTGAAGTTAATCAACCCTTAAAAAACACGAAGTTAATAAGTGGAGAAAAATCAGAAGGTGGCGCAGGGCATTGAAACAGTTTGTTACTGCGCCACCTTTTTACAAGGAGGAGGTCATTTTTTCTTTGGACTTGAGTATGTGTTGTAATAACCCATGACCATACTTGCATAATAACCTGGGTTATCACGAGGTCCATATGCCTTCACGCCCTCCAAGATTGAGCCATTTTCCCTGATAAGGTTAGCTAACATCCTCGTTCCATATCTGATGTTTGTCTCGGGGTCTACTAGCTTGGCAGCGGTTGGTCTATCGGCGAAACAAAGGCCGTTTAAGCATGGAATAGTTCCAGAAATTCCATCGCAGGGCATAACCTGCATTAATCCTACTGCTCCACTTGCAGAGGTGTGGTATTTAATGCCTTCGATTATTTGGATGGTTTGGCCTGCTTTTGGATCTCCACCACTTTCTTGTGTGATTATGGCAAAGACAAGGTACGGATCTACGTTGTAAATCTTGGCGTATCTTTCCACGAAGGTGCACCAGCGATACACCTTATTAGGGATATCGTTTTTCTTTAGCCCGCATGCTTCCTCTTTCTGAGGAGGTGGTTTTTCTTCAACATTTGGTGCCTCTGGTGTCTTTGTTGGTGTTTCTGTTGGTACAACTTCAACACTTGGGCTAGGTGTCTGAATAACGTCTTTAGCTGTGACACTCGGGATAGATACGAGGTTTGAAAGGCCAAAAAGAATGACGAAAATAAATACTCCTGCTAGTAAAACAACTAACAAGGGGAATTTGTTCATCGAAATCTCCTTTACTTGGGTTGATTTGAAAGAGCTTTAAACTAAACTCTCTTTTTGGATACGAACTTCATATACAAAAAAAGCGTCCCGTTGGTCTAATTTAAAAAGTCTGATTAGACCAACGGGTTTGATATTCTAGGGTTGGGATTGTGGGTGGAATCCTCTGAATTTGAAAAATTCCAACGGACCTTTCTTTTTTGCTTTCGCCTTCAGTTCTGGCAATTTTCTTTCGACTAAGGAAAGATCCTCATCGAATGTTTCAAGTTCTTGACCAGCTGTTGCTGTCGCCGATGAGAAGGTTCCAATGAGTAAAATTCTTAGTAGCCAGACCATGATTGCAATTAGGATAGGCACTGCGCGAATAATGATCTCCCTTGAAACAATAATGCTTGTCGAGTTATGAGAGCTTACGGCAAGTGATACTGCCCACCAGGTCAACATGGCATTTATTATCGTAGCCAGTATCCAAGCGACGGAAAGCAGATGTTTCTTTTTTGATGAAGAGAAGAGTAGCGTTACCCCGGCAAAATCCATTCCACAAAAAGCGACAGATAAAAGAATCGCCCAGGGAACATTGCCGTTTCCCATCATCCCCAACATGTCCTCAAGAGCATATTGAGTCGTCCCGTAGTTGAAAACTTCAAATGACGCGAACGCCGCAGCGACGATAAGCCAAAGAAAGCCTTCCTGTCGTTTAACGAAAAACGAAAAGATCCTTTTCATAATTTCCTCCAGTATGGTGAAATTTGAATTCCTAGAATATGATATGGAAATGTGCAAACTACGCACGCTTCATAGAGCTTCCCTAGAATGGGGAAATACTACCATATTCTGATCCTATAGTCAAGCTAGAGGGTGGGTAGGCAGGGGTTGGGTTTTCTTGCTACAATTAGGGTGGTTCTGGGTATACAATAATTACTCTTATGTTTGGTTTTTTCTCAAAACTACTAGATCTTAATGCGCGTGAAGTTGAACGACTGGAAAAGACTGTCGTTAAGATTAATGAGTTTGACTCCAAGGTAAAGAAGTTAAAAGATGCCGATTTTGCTAAAAAGACTCTTGAATTTCGTCAGAGGTATGAAAAAGGTGAAGCTTTAGAAGACATGCTTCCCGAAGCCTTTGCAGTTGCCAGAGAAGCTTCATGGAGGGCGGTAGGCTTAAGACCATACGATGTTCAATTGGTTGCTTCTTGTGCCCTTTTCGAAGGAAAAGTAGCTGAACAGAAAACTGGAGAGGGAAAAACATTATCTGCAGTCCCAGCGATGTATCTTCGTGCCTTAACCGGTAAGGGTGCACACTTGGTTACCGTCAATGATTATCTTGCTCGTCGTGATGCCGGATGGAATGCCCCCACCTTTCATCTTTTGGGTCTTTCTGTGGGGTCAATTATCCAAGAAACGAAATCTTTTATCTATGACACTGAATATAACGATACCAGTCATGGTGATGAACGTTTAGCTCACCTTAAACCTTGCGAAAGAAGAGAAGCTTATAAGGCTGATATTACTTACGGGACAAATAATGAATTTGGTTTTGATTATTTGCGGGATAATATGGTCTCTTCCTTGGAGGAAATGGTTCAAAGAGGACATTATTTTGCCATAGTTGATGAGGTAGACTCAGTTTTAATTGATGAGGCCCGTACCCCCTTGATTATCTCGGCTCCCGACACGGAACCTACTAAAAAATACTATGAATTTGCCTCTTTGGTGGAGAAGTTGAACCCCGATACCGATTTTAAGATTGATGAGAAGTCTAAAAGCGCCAGTTTAACAGAGCACGGAATCACCAGGGTAGAAAAGCTTCTTGGTGTGGATAACTTGTATGAGAAAAACTTTGAATCTATTCACCATATTGAAAATGCTCTTCGGGCCAAGACTCTGTTCCATATTGATCGGGACTACATTGTTAAAGATAACCAAATAATCATTGTTGATGAGTTTACGGGGAGGTTGATGTTTGGTAGACGTTGGAGTGATGGCATGCACCAGGCAGTTGAAGCCAAAGAGGGAGTGACTATTCAGCAGGAGAGTAAAACCCTGGCAACCATTTCTTTCCAGAACTACTTCAGGATGTACAAACACCTTTCTGGTATGACTGGAACTGCAGCCACTGAGGCTGAAGAGTTTAAGAAAATATATAAGCTGGAAGTAGTTATTGTTCCCACCCATAGACCTATGGTGAGGCGTGATCAGGGGGATGCAATTTATAAGACCTTGCGGGCCAAATACGGAAGTATTGTGACTGAGATTGAGGAGAAATATAAAAAAGGACAGCCTGTTTTGGTGGGTACTACTTCTATCGAGAAAAACGAAATTATTTCGGATTACTTGAAGCGTAAGAAGATACCCCACAACATGCTTAATGCCAAAAATCATGAACGGGAGGCAGCAATTATTTCCGATGCAGGTAAACCCGGAGCCGTGACCGTGGCCACCAATATGGCTGGTCGAGGTGTAGATATTGTCCTTGGGGGAGCTATGCCCGATAGACCTTCAAACATCTCCAGTGACAGCTATCAACAGTCTAAGGAGTATAAAAAATGGCAGGAAGAGCATGAGAAGGTGGTTGCAGCAGGTGGTTTACATGTTATTGGCACAGAGCGCCACGAGTCACGAAGAATTGATAATCAGCTAAGGGGCCGGTCAGGCCGTCAGGGAGACCCAGGATCAACCCGCTTCTATCTTTCCTTGGAGGATGACTTGATGAGGATTTTTGGTGGGGAACAAATCAAAGGACTGATGGACAGGCTTTCAGTTCCTGAAGATCAACCAATAGAAAATTCACTTATCAGTCGCGCCATTGAACAGGCCCAGGTTAAAGTGGAAGGCTTTAACTTTGATATCAGAAAGAGCCTGGTTGAGTATGATGATGTTGCTAATCAGCAAAGAGAGATTGTCTATAAACTGCGCAAGAAAGTTTTAGAGTCAAAAGACTTGAAAGAGGAAGTCCTAGAAAAGTTGGAGGAGCAGATTGATAAGTTGGTTATCCTCTCTGAAAACCAAGAAGGAGGGAATCTGGATAAGGACCACATCTTAGTGGGTTTTATGGAGATAGTTCCTTTTGATGATGCTTCTAAGGACCGCATTAAAAAGGAGATTGAAAAGACTGAGGATAAAGAGAAGATTAAGGAGCTTCTGGTTAGAATCTTAAGAGACATTCACAAAAATAGAGAAGAGCAGGTCGGGGAAGAGGTGATGCGTCAGATTGAAAAGTTTGCCTACCTGGGTTCAATTGACCATCTGTGGATTGACTATATTGATCATATTGATGATTTAAGAGAAGGAGTTAGGCTTCGAGCCTATGGCCAAAGAGACCCTTTGGTGGAGTTTAAAAACGAAGCCTACACCATGTTTGAATCCTTAATGGAAAGAATAGACGGGGAACTCTCCCACCGCATTTTTAGAATAGGGGTTGCTTCTCCTCAATCTGAAATTCCCCTTGCAAGAGCAAGAGCCAATGTTGACCGGGTGGATGCCATGGGACTGGCTCAGGGAAACGCGGATGAAACAGCCAAGTCTGGAGAACCAATTGTCGTACCCAAGAAAGATGGTAAAAAAATTGGCCGTAATGACCCCTGTTGGTGTGGGAGCGGCAAAAAATGGAAACACTGCCATTATCCTGAAATTGGGTAAACACCTAGGGTAGAGACGTAAACGAAAGCTCCAAATATTATTTACTTTCAGTAGAATATTTTGGCATAAAAATGCCCCAAGCGACTTAATTCTGCTGTGCAGATTAAATTACTTGGGGCAAAAGAACAAAAAATATTAACCCAGGCTGGTTTAGCTATTGCCGCCGTATACCGGTGGAATCAAGAAGACGACGTCACCATCTTGGACAGAAAGGCCTTCCGGTTTTGCTACCACCACGGTTTCTCCATTGCGTTTCAGACGGACCTGGCAATCATCGGCTGTCAATTCTGCTCGTTTCAGGGCTTCCATGAGGGGCATCATTACAGCATCGAATGCAATTTCTTGAACACCGTTTCCCAGGGTGGCGAACTTTACAATGCTCAGATGTTCCTGTTTTTTTGTTGTGCTTTTACTTTTACTTGACATGAGAATCTCCCTTTTGGTATTAACAAGAATTTGGATTGAATTGAAAAGTTAGGTCAAAAGCAGCATGTTCTTTAAGTCAAATACAACCTCCTTCTGGACGGTTTCTCCTCGAACATATTTTTTGACTTGGTTAGCAATTAGCCCTGCTGCTACCATCACCGTGTAGATAATGGCGCGTTCGGTGCAGGGAGCCTTTATGGCCTGTTCATCTGAATAAAGCGTTGTTTCATACCAATCAGCCAGGTCGCTATTGGGATCAAGCGAGTGGATTCTTAATACTTCTGCGCCCATCCTGGCCTCGATGTAGAAAGGTACGTTTGGGTTTTTTCTTACGCCATCCCAAATCTCTTTTCGAGCCGTCATCGTGTCAACAGCACTTATTACAATTCCAGATAGAGGCTCAATTCCCGGGTGATATCTTTTATTGACTGCAACCACCTTGGTTGGGGCAAATTCGCTTAGGATATCAACCATGGCCTCACCCTTTGCTTTTTTTAGGTCAGAATATCTGAAGAGCTGATTGGGTAAATTGTGGTTTTCAACAGTGTCATCGTCATAGACGATTAGTTTTTTTGCTCCCATTTTGGAGATGGTGAGCGCGGTTGGTGAACCAACACCACCTACCCCTATTAGAACAAAAACATGATCTGCAATATCTGACGGTTTCAGGATATCTAACTGTCTCCAGTAGTTAGGACCGTTAAGAGGCATTTTTTTTGTGTCCATTATGGTCCTTCTTGGTTAGTATAAACTGCTGGTATAACGGTTGGTTTAAGAACCACCTTCTGCTTGATTTTGGCCCTCAGTTGGGCAAGTTGCCTGCGAGGTAGTTTTTGCGGAATAATTGAAATTTTAAGATTGAGTGTGATATGCACAGGTCTGAAAATATCTAGCCTTGCAAGATATTCCCCATATTGATTACCAACAATGGAAATTATCCATCCACTGTTTTGCAGTAGGGAAATGGTATTATCGTCCTGAAGGGACCAGAAAACATTTCCTTTCTTATGTGAGTGCCACCAGAGCTTTACTTTTGAAAGGTCGAATTCATCTTCGACTGCCTTTTCCAGAAAACTGAACAACGCATCTTGGTCTAAATTTGTACTCCCATTGGATACTGTCTGATCCAGAAGATCGAGTAGTTTTGTGACAACAAAGTCGTTCCTGCTGACTTCTACTTCTCCAAGTCCAGAAATCTCTCCAGGGGCAAGATCAATGTAGCCCTGAATCAAAGATAAGATTTCTGGAGGTAAAAAGACATATGGGAGCTGTCTTTCGTTGACAATGGGTTCACACATTTACTATTCTCCTTTCTATCCTGCTTCAAGAAAGATCTCGGCTAACTGGACTGCCAGATCAAACTCGCGTTTCATAACAAAAGTGTGCATTGCATCAAAGGCATTTCCCCAGCACACATCTCCATTGGCGAAAACATGGGGATGGAGATCCCTTTTCCTTGAAGGATAAATCTCGACTTCGTTTTTCTTGGGGAAAATAACCAGGCTGTATTTGCCAAGATTAGCATGCTTAAGATCACCATAGTCATCCTCCCGGGTCCTTATAATTGGTCCTAGAGTTACGATAATTTTGTCTTTCTCGACTTTTAGATTGCCTTTTGCGGCTTTTTTAAGGTCGTCATATCGTTGATGGATTAGAGTTCTGTTCATTTCAAGCAACCCGTCTCGTCGTCTAAATATTTCGACGAAATTTTTCCAGGAATAATACTTTTTTGGTTTTTGATATGTCTGTACAAATGCCTCCATAATTGATTGCAGTAATTCTCTGGCAGGAGAATCGTAGTGTGGCAGATCAAACAGGACATATAGTGTCCCTTCCACAACTTCAGCAACCGCAACTCCATCTGGGTCAAATATGACTGTGCCCAATCCCGAAGGTTCACATGCATCGGCGTAGCCGTTTTTGAGTCTCATCCCATAGGCGCTGTCTAGAACTGTATGTCTGTATTTTTCAGCACAGGACCAGAAGTAGATGAATAATTTCCCTTCTTCATTTTTGGGTGTTGACGATCCCCCGTGCGGGTTTTTAACGAATATCTCAACACCCAATTTTATTGAATATTCTTCTAGGACAGGCCTGATTTGATCCCACTCGTCCATTTCGTAGCTTGATTCAAGAACAACATTGGGTTGTGCACTCATTACCACTCTCCTTTACTCGATTTTCCATTATTTTTTGGCTGATGACCGTTTTTAATATTTTAATGTCCTGGGCAAATGCTATAGGGTTGAATTGTACTACAACCTGTAGGTAAAATCAAAAGTTACGGGTGTTTATGGGTTAGAGATGAGGGGTGGAGATGGTAAAATGGAAATACTGTTCTTACCCAAGTTTGGGGTAGTATAAATTAACCTTTAGATACGATACGGATGCTATAATCCAGGTAGATTTTATGCAGCAAGCTGAGGAGCAAGACCACTTAATTGTATATTTAGTTCGTCATGGAAGAAGCACTGCTCGCGACAGTGACAAGAGACAGTCTCCCGATTCTCCATTAGGCGAGGAAGGCTTAAAACAAGCCAAGGCTTTGGCTAAACGAATGGCCAAAGAGAAAATTGATGTAGTTATTTCAAGTAAGTGGGACCGGGCATTCCAAACTGCAGAGACTGTATCAAAGGAAATTAGAATAAAACTAGAGACAATCGAAGGTATCCACGAAAAAGAGCAAAATCCCGATTTATATGGAGCTGATTTGGCAAGTGAAATACACCAGAGGTATATGGATGAAGTCAAGAAATTTGGTGGTAATCTTGATTGGAGGTTTGATGGCCAAGGTGAGTCTTTGAGAGATCTAATTAAAAGAGCTGCGAAATTTAAGGATCATCTAATAAGCAAACACAAAAAGGAGAATGTTTTAGTTGTTAGTCATGGCCTTTTTATTAGAGCTTTTGTGATACTGGCACTGCTCGGAGATAGGTACGATGATAAAACCTTTTACAGGGTTTTTACCAGTTTATCCTGTGCAAATACTGGAATTAGCTTGCTCGAATTTTTACCTGAGAAAAAGCACTGGGAGTTGAGATACCTTAACGACCATCTGCATATTAAATAGATTTATGGATTATCCTCAAGATGTGATTTGATGTTTTTGATTTTGGTCCACAAAGAAGCGTAATCTGATGTATAATATAGGGTACTGATCTCACAAAGGCACCCTTTTCTCCAAAAAGTTCTGGTTTTGTGATTCATCTTTTTTAGAACAAATTTATGACCAGGACTACAATTTTTGACGTGATTATTGTTTATTCCGACCGACTAGCTTCAAGTGCAAGCCGTGGATCCGATGGGGTATTGGCCCCTTTTCCTAAAGGATCAAGCAAAGCCTTTTACAATATTGTGTACGGTTACCTTCTGAAAACATGCCAGAAATATCATCTTAAAGCAGCTTTTACCACCTCCTCCGATGTTGTTGGGGCCGGAAGATGTAGAAGTTACTGGCTTTTTGAAAACGGCAAATGGATCAGTGTTCAAAAGCCTGGTTATTCAAAACTAATTTTTGATAAATTCTCACCAGTCAGCCCGAGGATTAAACTTCTGCGCGATTTGCTTTTCTCTTCAAGAGCCATTAAACCTTTTAATCACCCGTATGTATTTAATTTGTTTTTCGATAAACAGAAAACGTACAACAAACTCCATAACTTTTCTATCCCCACCGTATCTATTGAAAAAAGTACCGGACAGGGTGTTGATAAGGCCTGCAGGACCCTTAAGAAGTTGGTATTAAGACATGCACATCAAGAAGATTTTTCCGATGAGATTGTGATGAAGGATAGGTTTGGAGCCGGTGGGAGAAACGTCTATAAATTCAAAACCGATCAAACCAGACAAATGGCCGCGACAATGTTGAAAAATAAATACACCTCTTTTGTCATTCAGCCCTTTGCTAAGTTCAATAAAGGGTTTAGCTATCAGGAGAGATTAGTTTCGGCTGACATCAGACTTATATATCTTGGAAAAAGGATAGTTCAAACATATATCAGGATGGCTAAGGTGGGAGATTTCCGTTGTAATGAGCATCAAGGAGGAGTTCTAAAGTATATTTCTAAAAACGAAGTACCCCAAAAGGTGATAGCGGCTTCGAAACAAATTGTGAAACTAATAAATACAAAAACTTCACTCTTCGCTCTTGATTTTGTTATTAGCAATAACGGGAATGTTTACTTTCTCGAGGGAAATACGGGACCTGGCTTAGACTGGAACTTTGCCATAAAAGAAAATGAAATCGAAGCGCAAAAACTAATCAGAATTATTGTTAGAGAGCTAGTTAGAAGGATTAGAGTACCGGTAATTAATATTAAGAAAGAGGTTCCAAAGAGAATATTTAACGTTCCAATAATTGATGACTATGTGGGACTTTCCGAGGCATTGATTCTAGGTCAATCAGCCGCTACACCTTTAATCGTCCAATAGTTTAATATAAGAGGGATAACATGACTTCACGGACACATGATATGATTGCATTTTCTTCCCTGGTCACCCTTGCTGGCATTAATCCTCCGTTGTCCTTAAACGTCCCGACTCTATTTGCTTGTTTGGTCGGGAATGTTGTCGGTTCTCTTCTTCCCGATATTGATCAGGCCACGAATAGGCTTTGGGATCTTTTGCCCGGTGGAAATATCATTGGAAGTATTTTTAAGAAATTGTTCCTTTCCCACAGAACTCTGTCACATTCTCTTATTGGAGTGTTTTTGTTTTATAAAGGCCTGGAGTGGGTTTTGCCAAAAGTTTTTAATCCGGGTTTTATTAACCCACAACTGATACTGATGTCAATTATGGTCGGATTAGTTTCCCATTTGGTAGCTGATGCCTTGACTGAGGATGGAATTCCTCTATTTTTTCCTCTTAAGATTAAGATAGGCTTTCCCCCAGTTCGTTCTTGGAGAATTAAGACGGGACATTGGTTTGAAAAATATGTTGTTTTTCCTGGGGTTTTGGTATACCTTTTCTGGTTTATCTCTGGAAATAGTCAGTCTCTATTAAAAATATTTTCTTCAGTCAGGTAACCTCATTTTGATTTTGATTTCTCGATATGGTATATATTGCTCATCCAAATAAAATATGGCTCCAGAACTAGAAAAATGGGGGAAGGCTATTAGCGATACAATAAGTCGTGGAGTAGGTGTTAATTCTTCAAAATTTCATACTCTACAAAACTTAGCCGAGGAAGCGCTTGCCTTTAATGATTTCGAAAAATTGGCGAAACTTACTTCTCAACTTAATCAAATAAAAAGACTGGATGAACAGGTGTCTTCTTTGGGTGGTGAAATGACTGATATCTTTAAGGCTTATGGTGTGAAGGATGTTGATGTGGAATTCCCCGACGCAGAAGAAAAGCAACCTTTGGATTTGGTGGAAAGCGAAGAGGCTGGAGACTTTGAACAGAGTATCTATACCTCTCGTCACACAAGTTCAACCCAAATACGTGAGCTTATAAAAAAAGACGATGAGGGAAAATTTGTTCATCAGTCGTTAACAACCATAGCGAAAATTATTTTGAGGACGGAAGAACGGGAGAATAACGAGTCACTTATTAAAGCCCGTTCGTATATTGGTTCCACCAGATGTATGGTGGCAAATAAAATAATTCATGCTTGCAAGAAGACCGTTGATGAAAGAGGAGTAGAGATAAAGACGATGAAAGGTTTTTTCGAGGTTAATAAGATTGATTCGTTAAAGAATAAGGATTGGAAAGCTGTCTACAGATATGTGGTTCGTAACTATGGAAATTTATCTCCGGAGGAATTTGTAAATAAGGTTCTTTTAAGGGAAATGAGGGTTAAAAAATCCACTGCAGGTTTTGGCAAAGTAGGAGGGGAAGAGATGCTCCCAACGCCGGCAAGTGGAACTGTCGATTCTTTTGAAAGCAAAGGAATTGAGCAAATCCTTTTCGGCAAGTTTAGTAGACCTGAAGTTATTTCTCAAATATCCGCTGAGGTTCTTGGTGGTGTGGACGTATGGAGTATGACTAAATCTACTGGATTAATTCCAAAAAACTGCGATGATCCACAGAAACTTTTAGAAGAATCTTGCGAGAAAGCCTTCAATGATAGAAATAACGAACGTGTTGGCGATGTTGAGCGGAGAAAACTAGAGGCTTGTATAGCTAGAGTAATACGCACGGGCCAGGTCAGTTCTACCATTCAAGAGCCATTACACTCTAGATCAAAACAAATGACCATGTTATCACTGAAGTTGTTATCGATGATTGGAGAGCAGTGTGGCGGAGACTGTGCAAAACAGGATAAGTTACTAAATATATTATTTCCCACAAAGAAAGTGATAGCTGATGCTGATGGAATAGTGCAAAAAATGATGTAAATAAATATGACCTTAGAACAACCCACAAAGGATAGCTTGGCAGTCCAAAAATTTAATATGAAGGACTGGATTAAATCAGAGCGCAAACAAATAGACCCCTCAACTGCGGCCAGTGAGCAGATTGATAATTTTCTTGATGAGCGGTTGCTGGGAGTACCTGTTAAGGTGGTTATTACTTCTGATCCACAGTCCCGTCGTGTTACCTACACCTGTAGGGGAACAAAAGGTATGCCTATTGAGAAAATGAAGGAATACCCGATTTGGGGTGGTGAACACACTGACCCGTCGAAGATAAAGGAGCATTGCCTAGGAGGTAAGTTGGGTATAATGTATTATTTGGATGAGAATGAAGGTAGGCTTTCCATTACATCGCAACCTCAGGGCTCGCGCCACGTTTACGAAATGGATTTGGGTAATTGGTGGCAAAGATTATCAGCTAATGAGCAATTCCCCATTAAAGATGTTGTAAAAAGTACTGTACACGAAGCGGGATTGACAAGATTTGAGTTGGCGGGAGTAAGAGAGGGCTGTCTGGGGAATCCTGTTGATTTAGCCAATAAGCTGGGGCAAATATATGGGCCTGTGATTGAAAAAGGACTTCTCGAGATCCAAATCCAAAATATCAGTAAGGGCGGGAAAGTAACCAAGATTGATGTTTTAGCTTCGACAATACCCTTTCTTGATGATCAGGTAAAATTTGAAGAAGTAACCCTTAAGGGTGGAATTATTGTTGGTATTAGTTGGGGAATACTAGACCAAGAGAGAAAAAGGAAGGATGTTGGTACCCGAAACGGTTATTTTTCCCAGATAGCCAATAGTAATGTAGAAATGGGAACCTTCGTCCAGGGAGATCATATCTATTACTACTATCAAGGGAGGTTGTTAGAAGTCCGAGAGTTGGGTAAACTGAAGATTCCTGGCCATAGAGACAGACTTTCCCTGGACTCGTTTGTAGTAGTAGTAAATATTCAAGAAGGTTGGGTATCGAAGACCATATTGAAATCTGGGTTAAGCTCGACAGCTCCGGAGTCTAAGATTATAGATGAAGAGGTGGTTTCTCTGGTTAAAGATGATGTTGCAGCTTTGGCACGGGATAAAGATGAAATTTTGGAATTGAAACACTCTGAAAAAATCCGTGTAGCTAATTCAGAATTTGCTGCCGTTTTAAACTCCATGTTTGGCAATAATTCAATGCGGCTTATCAGTGTTCTTGGTTTTCTTAAACCAGGTGTTGAACTATCTTCCTCCAAGGAAAGAGCGCAAAAGGAAGCACTCAGGAACAAATTTAGAACTATTCCTGGTGTCAACAAAGTGACGGTCTTGGAAGAAAGAAAAAGAAAGAAAGGTCGCAGGGAGACGGATATTTATATCGATCCCATTCCCGAATTTTCAGTTAAGGTATTTTCAGAGATATTTCCTCCGTCGAAGTTTGCGAAGGATGAGAATGGAAAACCAATGATCGAATTAAATTACAATAACCCGGTTGTAAGGTTTGCCTTTACCCAAAGAGGGAAGATTTTTGTTAATTTTTGTTTAGATGCTGGAGCAAGGGCACTGTTTTCCCAAAAGTGGTTAATTGCGGAGCCTGACGACCCGGAGAGGTTTTTGGAGGGAGTGGAAAATGATGTTGCTAACTTCATGAGCATCGCTTCACGGTTGGGTAAGGTATAATTTATATCAGCTTTATTTTACTAACGTATGAATGAATTTATATTTAGCCTCTTGGCCAAGAGTAAAGAGTCGCGTGCGAGGGCAGGAGTAATCAAAACTCCTCATGGGGAGATTAAAACGCCAGCCTTCTCTCCAGTTGCCACTCGGGCCTCGGTCAGGGCTTTGGATAATGAAGACCTTCTGGATACAAAATCCCAGGTAGTTTTGGCAAACACTTATCATCTGTATTTAAGACCGGGGATAGAGGTAATTGAAAAATTTGGCGGATTTGGTCCCTTCATGAAATGGGATGGACCAACAATAACTGATAGTGGGGGATATCAGGTATCCTTTCTTTGGGATAAAGGAAAAGGACAGGGGGAGGAAAGTGGAGCTAGGGTGGTGAGTATTTCTGACTCTGGTGCAAAATTTCAGTCACACATTGATGGATCGTTACATCTTCTTACACCGGAAAAATCCATGGCCATTCAAAAAGTCTTGGGAGCAGATATTATCATGGCCTTGGATCAGCCTTTGGGTGAGGGAATATCTGAAAAGAAAGCTAAAGAAGCTTTTGCCCGTACCCTTAAATGGGAAGAAAGGTCATACATAGCTTGGAAGAAACAGGAGGAGAGTCGGAAAGATGGAACTTTTCAGGCACTTTACGGCATTACTCAGGGAGGAACCGATGAGAAATTAAGAAGGCAGTCTTTAGATTTTGTCTTGAAGATGGGTTTTTGTGGTATAGCCATAGGAGGAGAATCAATTGGGTCAGACCCCGAAATTACTGCAAAAACCTTGGACACAATTGTTGATTTTTTACCTTCGGACAAGCCTGCCCATGCCCTAGGACTGGGAGGTGGACCTGAGGGGATCTTTGAGGCTGTTGAGAGGGGAATGGATACCTTTGACAATACAGGAATTACCCGTATGGCCAGATGTGGACTCTTGTATATTTATCCGGAAGATGGGGGCAAAAAGGGAAACAAATTCAGGGTTGATATCGGGAAAAGTGTTTATGCCTCGGATGAAAAACCTATTAGTAAGCTTTGTGATTGTTATACCTGCCGCAATTTTTCCCGAGCTTATGTCCACCACTTAATAGTTAGTGGAGAGATTTTGGGTTTGAGGTTGACCACGATTCACAATATTCACTTTATTAATGATTTAATGAAAAGGATCCGTGCTTCGATCGTTGATAATAATTTCTCGGAGTTAAAGCAAGATTGGCTTACAAGTTGAGCCTTGTGGTAAGATTAATTAATGTCTAAAGGTTCTGGCTCCCGTTTTGAACGTCTATTGATCGCCATAGGGGCTCCTTTTGTCGCTGGGTTTGTGGGTTCCATAGTCACTGCTCCCTCAATCTCTACTTGGTATGCTTATTTGACTAAACCATCCTTTAGTCCCCCTAACTGGATTTTTGCTCCTGCGTGGACTCTTCTTTATATTCTCATGGGCTTATCCTTTTATCTGATTATTAAAGATGGAATTAAAAAGGAAAACAAAAGCACTGTCTATCTATTCTTAGGCCAGCTAGTTCTTAATAGTTCCTGGTCGATAGCTTTCTTTGGCCTAAAGAGCCCTCTTGCGGGCCTTATGGTTATTATTCCTCTTTGGCTGTCAATCTTGGTGGTTATTATCAGGTTCTATAGAATTAATAAGACGGCAGGACTTTTAAACGTTCCTTATCTTCTTTGGGTGAGTTTTGCTTCCTACTTAAACTTAAGCGTTTTTCTTTTGAATAGCTAATTTCCTTCTTGCATCTTATCTAAAGTTATCAGATGATTATTTTCATGGATGACAAGCTGGTCTGGATAGAGAAAGACCTGGATTCTCTGAAGGAACAGGGCCTCTTCAAAAATATTAAAACCATTGAAAGTGCTATTGGACCTGAGATTGTCATTGAAGGTAAAACCCTTCTTAACTTCTGTTCCAATAATTATTTAGGTTTTGCCAATGACGACAGGCTTAAAAAAGCAGCTAAAGAGGCTATCGATAAATATGGAGTTGGGCCGGCAGCAGTTCGGACCATTGCAGGGACAATGAGTTTGCATCGTGAGCTTGAGAACAAACTGGCTGAGTTTAAAAGAGTGGAAGACATTATTGCTCTTCCCGGTGGACTTCTGGCAAACGTGGCAGCGATTCCTGTTTTGGTGGGTGAGGGAGACGTAATCTTTTCGGATGAGTTAAATCACGCCTCGATTATTGACGGCTGTCGTTTGACTAAAGCAGAAGTAATTAGATTCACCCATGGGGATACAAATGATCTGGAGAAAAAGCTTAAAGGCTATGTGGGGAGTGGAAAGAAACTAATTATTACTGACGGGGTTTTCAGTATGGATGGGGATATTGCTCCACTTCCCGAGATTGTGGATGTTGCTGAAAAATACTCAGCCATGGTCTATGTCGATGACGCCCATGGTGAAGGGGTCCTGGGAAGTCATGGCAAGGGAGTGGTTGACCATTTCAGTCTTCATGGCCGGGTGGATGTAGAAATTGGAACTCTAAGTAAAGCCTTTGGGGTGGTTGGAGGATTTGTTGCTGGGAAAAAACTAATTATTGAACTCCTGAGGCAAAAGGCCAGACCTTTCCTTTTTTCTTCTGCCACAACTCCAGCTGATGTGGGGGCTTCCATTGAGGCTGTAAAAGTACTTGAAGAATCGGATGCTCCAGTCAAGAAGCTTTGGGAGAATGCCGATTACTTTAAAGGAAAAATGGGTGAAATGGGTTTTGATATTGGGCATTCCCAGACTCCGATTGTTCCGGTGATGTTGGGGGATGTCACCTCAGCCCAGAACTTTAGCAAGAGTTTATTTGAGAACGGTGTTTTTGCCGTCGCCCTAGGCTACCCCACTGTTCCCATGGGTAAGGCCAGAATTAGAGTCATGATTTCCGCTGCCCATACCAAGGAACAGCTTGAGTGCGGGCTTGAAGTCTTCAGGAAGGTGGGAACTGAGTTAGGTATCCTCTCTAAATAACCCCATAATATTGACAATAAGGGTATTTTGTGCCACAATTCCGTCTTGTAACTTAATAAAGCCCAGTCCTTACGCCTGTAAGGTTTATACAGCCTTAAGCTGGTTATGGGCAGTCCTTTGACATTCTATGGTTTAAGGAGGAGTTGAAACAATAACAGAAGGTCGTTTTTCTGAATAATATTTCCCATATTCTCGAAAGGAGATTTACAATGCTCGGTAATGTACTTGGATGGACCTTTTTTGTTACCTTTGTTGCGATCGTGGCTCAGTTGACAAAATCTGATCCACGAAATTACCCCGCAGCAGTCTCGTGGGTGGTGAGTGGTTTTATTGGAAACTTGGTTCTCAATACTCTCATCATGTATTTTCTGATGCCCGCGATGACAGGCCCGTTCTTGGGAATGCAATGTATTTGGCTTACCCTACTAATCAATATAATTATTGCTTGGGTGGCCGTTGGTTTCAGCAGTGAACATGCAAGGAGTGCGACGGCATCAGTCAGGCTTCATGCAGCCGTCGGACTTACTGCTGCATTTGGGGTGTTGGTGGTGGTTGTACTGTTTACGTGGATTTTTACTACATGGACCAATGCAAATGCTAAACCTTTAGCTGCATATCCAAACGTCGTCGTTTCAGAAAGTTCATATCCGGAAACAGATACCTCGCACATGGTTATTGTGACTGAAGAGATTGCTCGTTATAAAGGCGGTCAGGTGATTGCCTCGGGTGGCCAGAATTTGGGCTCAATGTATCACGCTGCGGATTATAACCTTCAATCTGTGGATAAGCACCTATATTGGATTGCACCATTGATCTACAACAATATATGGGCAAATCTGACTGATTTTACATCGCCCGGATTGGTTGTCGTTGACGCTGAAGATCCTGATCAGGATGCAATGCTAAAGCTTGATTATAAACTTCATTATTTACCTGAAGCTCTTTTAGGTCAGGATCTAATACGGTATCTTTACACTCACGGTTATTCTGGCTACAGAATGATAGATCCGACATTGGAAGTTGATGATGACTGGGTTCCATATTTCACCGTGGACGTAAGTTCATATGTACGCGGATTGACTGGAGTGCGGGTACTGGGGGTTGTGGTGTTAGATTCGGGAACGGGAGAGATCAATCAATATTCTCTCGATGAGGTGCCCGTTTGGATAGACAGAACAATTCCTGGAGACGCAGCGCAACAATATGTCGATTGGTGGGGATCGTGGCATAACGCGAATTGGTTTAATCCATCCGGACGTGGTGCCGAAATGTCTGCCGATGATACGCCTGACATTGCCTATAGCAGTGCAGAATCTTCACCTGTTTGGCAGTTCGTAATGACTTCTCAGTCAAGTAAGGACCACAGCTCAACCGGAGTCATACTCTTTGATAGCCGCCAAAATAAGGCGAATTTGTATCGGAGTGACAAGGTTTTGGGCTTGGCCGTTGGCTCCGATGTGATTAAAGCATTTGAGACCAACCCAAACAACCTCAAAAATTACCAAGTTTCGGGTCTTATCCTCCATAATATTTATGGGGAATTAACCTGGCTGGGTATTTTTGAAAGTCCTTTGGAGGACGGTAGCAATAGAGCCTCATTCCAGGGTATAGGTCTTTTAAACGTAAAATCTATCCAGGGATCCGACGTAATTATGGCTACGAACAAAGAGGAGGCTTTAAGGGAGTATAAACGTTGGATTTCAAATAAGGGTAGCAATGCGATTGATCCCACTCAGGTCGAGGACCTCAAAGAGGTAGAAGGATTTGTCGAACGTTTTGCGGTTGATACTCAATCTGGCGAAACCGTATACGGAATTGTTCTAAGGGATATGGAAGGAAATCTGGTGCAGAGGATTTTTACAGGATCTTCTACCGGTTTAGAAAAACTCCCATACACCAAAGAAGGCGATCACGTTGTCATACAGTATTTCGACAATAATGAAAGAATTGTGGGGATATCTAAGTTTAATAATCTTTCGCTGGAGATATTCCCAGTTGATCCTCAAGGTGGAGAACCACAACCACCGGTACAGATGCCTACTGCCACACCTACGATGATCCATACCCCAACTCCGACGCCAAACTCTTTGTTTGAGCCTACACCAACACCATAGATTTTATTTTCGAATAAGCCAAGCTGGATGAATTTATTCATCTAAGGTTAAAACCGCATGCTTGGCTCTTTTTTTGTCAGAATCTTCTTGCATCACTCTAAAACATATGTGAGAATGTCTCTCATGGAAGAAGGTTCCAAGAAAGAGGTAACCGTCAGCTACCAGCTATCTATTTTTATTGTTCTCCTTCTCTTTATTGGTTTAGCCATATATCTTGGTCTTAGGTCAAATAAAAAAGCTTCTGAGGCCGCTCCCTCTCCTTCTCCCAGTGATGAGATTAGCTTTGCAAATCCGACAGCAGCGGGTGATTTAAGTGGAGAGGAGGTGGCGTCTAGTATGCAAGAACCGGAACAGTTGGGAATTGAAGATTTAGTGGAAGGAACCGGGGAGATGGCTGAATCAGGTAAAAAAGTAACTGTAAATTATTTGGGAACTTTAACTAATGGCACGAAATTTGATAGTTCGTATGATCGTAATCAGCCATTTAGTTTTAATTTGGGAGCAGGGGAAGTAATTAAAGGTTGGGATCAGGGAGTAGTAGGGATGAAAGTTGGAGGAAAGAGACGTTTGACTATCCCTTCATCTTTAGCTTACGGTGATAATGGAATTCCAGGATCAATCCCAGGTAAGGCAACTTTAATCTTCGAAGTAGAGCTTCTGAAGGTTGAATAATTAGACCTTAAGTCTAAAAGTCTTAGCCACCTTTTTACCGGAGGTGAGAGTAGTGGTGACAACCAGCTTGCCATTAGTAATTCCACTGTCGTAGCGGCAGACTCCGTGTGAACAAGTACCAAAAATGACCTCACGGGTTGTTGGATCCTCGGCTGTAGTGCTGACAGATCCGGATGCTCCTTGGGTGGTGCCCCTTGCCGAGTAGCTTAAGAAATAATCAACTTTAGTGGCTACGGACAGATTGGAGAATGTGGCAATTACTGCCTTCCTATCACTCCTAAATTTCACTTTAATCCCGATTCGATTGGTATTAACGGTTGTGGCTCCTGAAGTAGTTTTTGCTTTTGCTTGGGGAAGGAGTCTTTTTGCTTGGGCTGCACTTGGGAAAATAAACCAAAGACTGATAAACACCGCAAGTAAGGGAAAAGAATTTTTAATTCGCATTGGATTCATGATAGTATGTAAGTACTTCCTATGTCAAAGAAAAAAATAAAGATAATTTTACTAATCACCCTTGGAATAGTGTTAGGCGGTGGAGGGGTATATTTCTGGAAGTTTAGAGACATTAATCAAGTAGCTACATCTCTAGTTCAGGAAGTTGCCAATCAAAATGAGAGTGAAGAGGTTGGTGAAACTCTTACTTATTCGGACGCTTCTGGTTTTTCTTTCCTTTATCCTAAGAGTGTTGAAGTTGTTGATGAAACCCCTGATGATTCGGACTATTACACTCTTCTTAAATTAACAAAAGGGGACGAAAATCTTACTATTTCAGCAATGGATGTCGACCAGAAAACTGTAACTAGTTTTCTCGAAAATTCCGAGAAGTATAAAAAAGCTGAGCTCTATGGAGCAATTTCTTTAGGTAGTATGAAAGCCGAACAGTATTCCTTGGGAAATGAGTTAATTACGATTACTATCGATCAGGGGGTTTTGTATCTTGTCGAAGGCCCTAAAGATGGTGGTTATTGGGAGGAAACTCAAGCAATAGTTGATGAGAGCTTTGCTTTTGGTAGTACAGCGAAAACTTCAGGTAGTGCCTCAGATGGCGTTATTTACGAAGGAGAAGAAGTGGTGGAATAATTAGTATCCTTTAATGAGAAGCAAATTATTTTATTTGCTGCCTATACTTATCGTTTTCGTTTATTTTCTGGCAACTCCTCGAATACTCCTTTTTTACGATGCCCCTGAGTATTTACAGATAGTTACCCAGAATTCTTTTTTGACTAGTTTAGGTGTTGGACATCAGCCCCTTCATCCGCTATTTATTGCCCCCTTATGGGTTTTTGTTAATGCAGGATCTTTCCTAGGTATTTCTTCGGAATACCTAGCCAACATTTTTGCCTTGGCTTGCGGAGTCATTTCGATCTTTCTTTTTTCCAAACTGACCAGGCTTTATCTTAATAAAAAATATCAGGGTGTTGCCCTGGTTATTTACGTCCTATTTTCTGTTATTTTTTTGGTTTCTTCTAACCTTTTGGTTGAGTCTTTGGTCTTGCCTCTCTATCTTGGCTCGATATTTTTTCTTTCGAAATATTTACTTCAACAAAAGAAGAAGGATTTGTATATATATTTACTGACTATACTAATTATTCCTTGGATACATCTGGAAGCCGTTGTTTGGTTGGTTGCCGCTCTTACATTTCCCGTTCTTTTTGGTCTTAAAGGAAAGAAAAAGATGACCAAGCTTATTTTGCCTTTTGGGGAAATGATCACCTTATCTTTATTGATGTATTGGTTATTTACCAAAGCGGTAGCATCGGGTCTTTCCGTCCCCTTCGCCATAATCTCTGCTCAATATGCGTCTTTTGTTACTTTGCTAGGTTTTGTACGAGCCATAAGAAATACCTGCTTGTCTTTAGGGGGAGGGTTCGGGTATTTAACTCCATTAATATTTCTTGTTTTTGTTCTTAGGAGTAAAAGGGAACTTCTTTTTAATTTGTCTATCTTGCTAATTATTTGTTGCACCTTTATTTCAGGTGCCCACTGGTTTGGAGACTTCATGGTTCGAAGAGTACTTTTTTTAGCTCCCTTTTTTTCTTTTGCGATAGTTAGGTTATTTGGGAAAAGATCTTGGGTTTACGTCATTTATCTTCTGCCGATATTTATTTCAAATTTCCTCCTTTACACAAAAAACCCTCCGCTACTAATGGTTGGAGAGCAGCAAAGTAGGCTGCCATCTGATTCCGCCTTGGTGCAGACGCATTATCTAAGACCTTTTACCATCTATCCTGAAAGTTGCATTTGGGTGGGGGAGAATAACCTGGGGACTATTGATGAACACCTTAAAAGTGGCAAGAGGGTTTTTTTTGATTCGCAAGCCATATTTGCTCCCTACCTGACATATGTGGGCAATAATCTTCACATAACTTCCTTAGGGAGGTTTGGGGTATCAGAGTCTCAGGTGCTTTTCGCTAGGTACAATTTCAATCTTGTTTCTGTGGAGGATCCCGTATCGAGAATTTTCACTTATGAGATTAAAGACACATCAGCTAATCCAAACCAGAGACTACTGGAAAACCTTAGCTTGGTTACCAAGGAGAGGGCAATAATCACAGGAACCGCAAAGCCAGGTGAACCCATCCTGATCTATTCGGGGGCTTGGAAGAACACTCTGCAGAGACAAAGATTAGATTATGGAGATATTGCTCTCTGGATAGTGGCTTTTGTTACAGGAAAGCGGGAACCGATATCTTGGACGTATGCTGATGTAAACGGAAATTTTTCATATCCTGTTTTAAAAAACCAATTGAAGGATATTTTTCTCGAAGGTGAAATAGATAGCTTTGATGTTCTAGATAATGATACCGAATTCACGGCGCAAAATGACACTCAAAATAATTACCCGTTAGTTAATATTGACAAATAGTTTTTTAGCCTATATATTTCGGGTACCATGGACGAAACAGTTCAATCACCAGAACCTACATATCAACCACCGGCAGTAGTTCCTGCTCCTACTTACGCTCCCACTCCCCAAAACGGACCCAAGAAAGGTAAAAAAACTGTAGGTCTTTTATTTGTTGTTTTAGCCATCATCTTAATTTTGGGTGGAGTCTTTTATTTTCTTGGCAAAAAGGGAAGTAGTGAAGATTTAGAAGCTTCACCGACTCCCCAAGAAAGATTCACCGAGACTGGACCTACCACCGAGCCTTCTCCATCTGAATCTCCAGAGGCGGAAGTGGATAAAGCTAAGGTTAAAATTATGATTCAAAACGGAACAGGGATTGCCAAAGAGGCGTCCTACCTAAGTGATAAGTTAAAAGTTTTGGGATATGGGGATATTGATTCAAGCAATGCCGAAAAACAGGACTATACAGCTACTACTGTTACTTTTTCTTCTAAACTGGCAAGCTCTGTGGTAAGTGAATTGACTAAAGAGCTGGAAAAGGTCTATCAGGATGTTAATACTACCAAGAGCTCATCTTTGACGGTTGACGTTAAAATAATTACCGGTTTAAGAAAAGGGGCAACTGCTAAGCCAGCTGCTACCACGGCAGCTTCTGCAAGCCCAACTGCAACATCTAAAGCCAGCGCGACACCTAGTTCGACTCCTTCTCCCACACCTACAGCAACAAACTGATATAGAGCCTCCTGTGATATCATTAATTAAGAATGTTTAAGTTTGCGGAGGTTTTGCAAAACATGCCTGGGGGGAACTTTAGTTTTAAGCTGGGGAAGTTAGAATTTGCCCCTTCCTACTTTACTGCTGTTGCGGTTGTTATTTTACTTTTTGTTTTAATAATAACCTTAGCTCAAGTGAGGAGACATTTTTTGGACTGGTCGGTTAAGGGTGCGGTCTTTGGATTATTTTTTGGCTTTGTTATTGCTCTTATCTTGGAAGGCTTTTTAATCATTGGTGGGAGAACTGCGGTTACTGAGATATTAGGTTGGGAAAATGCCCCCAAACCTATACTTACGGCACTCGATCTTGGTCGTGGGAAATTGGTTGACGTTCTGGGGGTAAGCGACGAAGTCCCTAGTACCTTTGCCCAAAGTAAGATTGGTAAAGATAAAGTGATCGAATACTTTAAAAATCTCTCTTCTGAGGAAGCCAAGGAAGTAAAAAGTGCCATCTGTGAGCCTTGAGCAATAATATAATCTGCCTTTGTTTTAAGTGTAACTATTATGTCTAATTTAAATGAAAATATTGTTGAGTTAAAAAAAAGTTTCCAGAATCTAAAATCATCTTTTGACTTGGAAGAAAGGATGACCAAACTTAAAAGTCTGGAGGCAAAATCTTTAGACCCTACCTTTTGGGATGATCAAGATATGGCCAGGGGTGTGATGCAGGAGATGGGGGACTTGAGAAGTGACATGGATGACATGAAGAAACTGGAAGAAGGGCTTTCGGTAATTGAGGGCTTAGTTAGTGAAGGAGCGGATGAAAAAGAATTTGCCGGAGAGGTAGGAAAGTTAGAGGAAGTTGCCTCAGCACTTAAACTGAAGTCTTACCTGTCTGCTCCCTATGATAAGAAAAATGCCATTATTTCCATTCATGCCGGTCAAGGTGGGGTGGAGGCAATGGATTGGGCCAACATGCTTTATCGAATGTACTTAAGGTTTTGTGAGAAGAGGAATTGGAAAAATGAAACAATTGAAGTTTCAGAAGGGGAAGAAGCCGGAATAAAAAGTGTAACTTTTAAAGTTTATGGAAGTTATGCCTATGGTTACTTTAAAGGAGAAGCCGGGACCCATCGTTTAGTTAGGCAGTCCCCTTTTAATGCTGATAACTTACGGCAAACCTCTTTTGCCCTAGTTGGTGTTCTTCCGGAACTGGCAGAGACTGACCTGCCGGAGATTGAAATAAAAGATGAGGATCTTGATTGGCAGTTTTTCCACTCTTCTTCTCAAGGGGGGCAGAATGTTCAGAAAGTATCAACTGCCGTTAGAGTTAAACACATTCCTACCGGGTTGACAGTAACGGCTCAAACTGAAAGATTTCAGGTACAAAATAGAAAAATTGCACTTGAACTGTTGCGGGCGAGATTATGGCTTTTGAGCCAGGAGCAGAAAGAAAAGGAAGTTAAGGAAATCAAAGGCGAGTATAGACCCGCCTCTTGGGGGAACCAAATTAGAAATTATGTTCTTCAACCCTATAAGATGGTTAAAGATTTAAGAACCGGAGTGGAGGTGTCCAATCCGGACGCGGTTTTAAACGGAGAAATCGATGATTTTATTGAGGCAGAGCTTAAGCTCCGAAAGAGGTAGGGGCAACGGTCTATTCTTTCTGACTCTTGACACTTGATACTTGATACAAGAAACTGGTAAATGTATATTAAGTTCTAGGCATTATGGAAACATTGAGTCCAAAGGTCCAAACATCATCAGCTCCAGGTCCTATGCCTAAGGTTGTGGGTCCGATTATGAAAAAATTTTCTTTTAAGAACAAGAATAATCTCTATTTAGCAGGAGCGGCTTTGGGAGTGGTTGTTTTGGGAGTATTTACCGGTTGGCTTCTTTCGGGAGGGTCTAGGTCTGGTTCATCTTCTTCCGAAGCTACGGTCCCAGGAGCAGTAGAATCTAAAACTGAGGCAGGATTGGCAGATGAGAGTACCTTTAAAGATACAGCCACTGGTACTTTGGAAAAGGGTGGAATGTCTGGCGAAGGAACACACCATCTTGTTCGCGATGGTGGGGAAAGTCAGTATGTGTATTTAACCTCTACAGTTATTGATCTTGGAAGTTTTGAAGGTAAGAAGATTCAGGTCTGGGGAGAAACCATCTCTGCCAAAAAAGCCGGTTGGCTAATGGATGTAGGGAAAGTTAAGGTCGTGAACTAAGGCTTCATTTCTTTGGATGCTTCAAAAAGCGAGATAGAGAGTTGTCTCGTGGACGAAAATCTTGTAAGCTGGTTTGTGATGGTCAAATTCGAGGGTGTTTCTAAAAAATTCGGGAATATTATTGCTCTTTCGGATATCAGTTTTGAAGCTGAGGATGGAGAGTTTGTTTTTATTACTGGCCCTTCAGGATCAGGGAAGACCACTCTTTTAAGACTTCTGATGCGTGAGCTCTTGCCCGACCACGGGAAGATCATTGTTGGTAAGCAAGATATTGTTAAACTTGAGGATAAAGAGGTCCCCTCCTATCGCCAGGGTATGGGAGTGGTTTTTCAGGACTTTAAGGTTCTTCCAGAGCGCACTGTTAGGGAAAATGTTGAAGTTGCCTTGGCAGTTATTAATATTCCTCAAAAAGAATGGATATCAAGAGTAGATCATGTCTTAAAACTTGTTGGCCTGATGGAAAGAGCCGAGCTTTTTCCCTCCCAGCTTTCTGGAGGGGAAATTCAACGAGTTTCCCTGGCTAGGGCACTGGTAGTTAATCCCAAGATAATCATTGCCGATGAGCCGACGGGAAATTTGGACTGGGAAACTGCTACCCAGATTATGGATTTGTTTGAGAAAATAAACAAAGAGGGCAAGACAATCTTTGTTGCTTCGCATCATGAGGCTATAATAAAAAAGATGGGTAAAAGGGTAGTCAAGCTTAAAGGAGGAAAGTTGGTCAAATGAACATTCATTTTAAAACTGCATTCTCGGGGATTAGAAGATCACCCTTTCAGGCTTTTTCGGCCATTCTGGTTTTGAGCGTGACTTTCTTTGTGGTCACCATTCTAACTATTTCTCTATATGCTTCAGACAAACTTCTTAACTATTTCGAAACACGTCCTCAAGTAATTGCCTTTTTGAAAGACGATATCTCTTCAAGCGATATTTCCTTTCTTCAGGAAAGGTTGGCACAAGACATGCGGGTAAAAGACATTAAGTATGTGTCTAAGGAAGAGGCCTTGGCCATTTATAAAGAAGCCACTACAGATAATCCTTTGCTGGCTGAGCTGGTTACCCCGTCAATTTTTCCGGCAAGTTTGGAGTTTTCTTTAACTGATTTGAATTATGCTAAAGATGTCATTGAAGAAGTTAAGGGTGAGGCTGTAGTTGATCAGGTGGGTTTTACAGCCAACCTGGGAGGTGAGGCTACTTTGCAAAATACTGTCGAGAGACTAAGGCTAATTACTAAATACGTACGCCTTGGTGGAGGAGCCTTTGTAGGAATTATGCTATTGGCTTCATTCACAGTTCTGGTGGTGATCATCAGCATGCGCTTAACAACCAGAAGAGGCGAGATTGAGATCCTAAACCTTATTGGAGCCACAGTAAATTTCATTAGGGGCCCAGTGATCATTGAGGCCTTAACTTATGTTGCAGTGGGGGTCTTTTTGGGTTGGATTCTGGCCTTTATCATTACCCTTTATCTTTCTCCCTCATTGGTTGCTTATTTTAACCAAATCGAAATTTTGCCTAGAAACACTCTCAATTTATTTGGACTATTTGGAATGATTTTGGGAAGCGAGCTGGTAATTGGCTTAACCTTGGCCCTTATTGGAGGTTTTCTGGCTGTCTCAAGGTCCCTTAAGAGAAAATAATTTACAATATTTTATCCATGTCATGCAACGGCGATTATTAAATGTCTTTCTTCTTTTAATTCTCTTTTTTAGTATCTTCTTGGGGATATTTAGCAGGAATGTTTTTGCAGATGAGGCTGGTGACAGAGCCGCCCAGCTTCAGAAACAGATTGAAGAATATCAAAATGAAGTCAATCGTCTAAAAGCTCAGGCAACTACTCTTACCAATCAAATAAAACAGTATGATGCTCAAATTGCTCTGGCTACTCTAAAGATAACCCAGACCGAAGAGAAAATCGATATGCTGGTGGGTCGAATCGGGCAGCTGGAAACTTCTCTAGCAGCCTTGACTGAAGCCTTTTCTTCCCGGGCAGAAGAGACGTACAAGATGGCTAGACTAGAAGAGCCGCTTCTGTCTTTAGTATCTGCTCCAGACTTGAATACTGCAGTTTCTCGGTTTTATTACTTAAGGAAAATCCAACAGTCGGACAGGGAGTTGATGATACGTCTCCAGAGTGCCCAGACTAATTATCAGGACCAGAAGAGTGAACAGGAGATCCTTCAGGCGGAACTGGAAGAGCAAAAAGCAAGTCTTGATGTCCAAAAGAAGGCGAAAGCAAACCTACTGGCGGTTACCAAGAATGACGAAAAAAAATATCAGCAACTCTTAGCTCAGGCAAGGGCTGAGTTTGAAGCCATTCAGGCTATTTTGGCAGGCAAGGGAACTGAAGAGGAAGTGGGTAAGGTAAGTCAGGGACAGAGGATCGCCTCGGTTATTCAAGGAGCATCTTGTAACTCCAGTGGAAGCCATCTTCATTTTATGGTTGCACAGGGGTCCACTGCTCTTAACCCTTTTGCATATCTTAATTCCAGTATTAGTGTGACCAACTGTTCTGGAAGTACCTGTGAGAGTGGGGATGGCGATCCTTTTAATCCCAGTGGAGGTTGGGATTGGCCAATCAACTCTCCCATTAAGTTTAGTCAGGGTTATGGATCGACTTGGGCTGTTAGAAATACTTGGGTAGGGAGGATCTACAGTTCCCATAATGGTATAGATATTAATAACGAAGGCAATTCCGAAGTGAAAGCTGTTAAGGGTGGAACCCTATACCGAGGAAGTTATGGCGGAAGTGGGGGGTGCCGTTTAAGGTATGTCAGAGTTGATCATGACGATAGTGATATCGACACCTATTATCTGCATATTAATTATTAGTTGTGGATATGGTGGGATGGTAATTGAGAGTTAGACACTGAAGGGATTTGGTGCTCTACGCTTTTAATTCATGAATACTGCAATGAAAGTTGTGGTGTTTCTTTTTTTGTGGTGTTTTTTATGTCTTGTAATTATTTCTCCTCCAAGAGTTGTGGCCAGTGCAACGATAACAATATCAAATCCTTCAGTTACAGATGACACAGTAACTTTTACAGTTAATATTTTAGGCATAACAGCCTCCGGACTTACCGACGGAAAGGGATACTTGCAAGCAATGTTTGTTGGTAGCGACTCAAAAAGTTTTGGCTACACAAAAAACAATTCGGGTGATTGGTATGAGTACATAGGAGAGCCTACGGCTGATTACATAAAGTCAAAATTTTACTATTTTACTCCGGTGGATGGCAGTTGGTCGGATACAATGACGGCCAAAAATAATTATGATGATAGTAGTTACAAAGGACCGGGTAACTATATATTAAGAGTAAAAAGATATACGGGAGGGAGTACGTCAAGTGCCGGGGATCCATCGAATGATTTGACTGTCAACCTCTCACATGCTCTGCCTACTTTAACTCCTTCACCGACATCATCTTCGCTGACTCAAAAGTCCACTTACAAAATTAATAATGCTAAGGATGAAAATGGAAACATCCTCAATCAAGTTAAAATATATGTGGATAGCCAATACACTGGTAATTATACAGACGAAACATATACTTTTTGTGATAGCTGTAAGTGTGGTTCTAATAATATTCCCTGTGGTTATGGAAGCCATACTTTTAAAACTGAGAAAGATGGTTATTTAGACTGGTCAGAGACGAAGAACATAATTGCAGGGGAGACTTATGAAGTTAGCCCTGTGATGAATAAAGAAAGTTCTTCTACAGTAACTCCAACCTCAACGCCAACGAAAACTCCCACCCCCTCTCCCACCAAAACTCCCACCCCAAAGCCAACTGCCACCTCTACTCCTACTCCTTCAAGCTCACCGGAGACGAGTCCACCGGAGGTACGGGTGTTAGGGGCAGAAATTGTTTTAAGTCCCACACCTAGAGTTGGTGCTTCAGACAGCAAAAAAATTCCTGCCTTTGCTTATGTTTTTATAGTAGTAGGGGTATTAGTCCTTGGGGTCGGGGGATATTTGCTGTTTGTAAGCTCGAAAAAAGAATATAATGGTAAGACGGATGAAGGCCAAATCGAAAGTTAAAATGTCGTTTAGGTTTATGATTTTCCTTTGGTTGCCAGTTATTTTATGGTCCTTGGTGATCTTCTGGTTTTCCTCACGAACCTTTCCCGTATCGTCTGAAATGTACTGGAAAGACTTTATGGTTAAAAAGACAGCTCATCTTATTGAGTACGCAGTTTTGTCCATACTTTACTTCAGAGCTTTTAAGGAAAGTGGCCTGGAGAGGAAAAATGCAGCCATAGTGGCTATAATACTGTGTTTTGTGTATGGTGCCAGTGACGAGATTCATCAATCATTTATCCCTGGACGTGAGCCTAGGGTAAGGGACACACTCATTGATGCCTTTGGTGCTGGTTTAGCAATGCTTGGAATATGGAAATTATTACCCACGGCCCCGAAGAAACTAAAAGTCTGGGCCGAGAAGTTGCAAATAAATTAGTCAATAAACCCTCAGACAAAGAAGGCGCTTTGGTGGTTGCCCTCAGTGGTGAATTGGGAAGTGGAAAAACTACCTTCACTCAAGGATTTGCGGAAGGACTGGGAATTACCAGCAGAATTCTCTCCCCAACTTTTATTCTTATGCGTTTCTATGAACTAGAAGGTTGGGGAAGAAGTTTCTATCACATAGATTTATACCGCTTGGAGGCTGGAATTAGAGAAGAAATGGCTAATTTGGGAATATTTGATATTTTTGGTGATCCTAACAATATTGTTCTTATTGAGTGGGCCGAAAAAGCTGAGGGTTTACTTCCCGAGAATACTGTTTGGGTAAAGTTTGACAGAATTAATGAGAACGAAAGAAAAATTACAGTCACCGATTTTTAGTTACATGAAATTATTCATTGATACATCTGATAGAGATAAAATCACCATTGGTTTAGATGGAAAGAAATTTGAAACTGAGGCAAGGAAGGAAGCTTCACAAAAACTTTTGCCGTTTATTATTGATACTATGGAAAAAGAAGGAAAAGTCTTAAAAGATATTGCAGAAATAGAAGTTGCCTTGGGTCCTGGTTCATTTACGGGGTTAAGGGTGGGGGTATCGGTTGCACAAACACTGGGATGGGTTTTAGAAATTCCTGTTAACGGTAAAAATCTTTCTCAGGGAGAAGTGTTGGAGATTAAGTATGAATAGGTCTTATGAATAAACTTAGACAGCTGGGGAATGTATTAATTGTTTTCGCCTTGGGTGTTCTGTTTTTAACTTTCTGGCCAGTCTTAAAAGAGGAAATCGACTATCAAATTGGTCGAATTTCGCAAGTTACCTACACCCTTGATCCACAGTTCGGATTTAAAGAGAAAGTGCTTACTCCCCCTAATACTGACTTTTCGATTGTCATTCCGAAAATTGCAGCCATAGCTCCAATTACTGCCGATGTGGATTCTCAAAACCCTCAGGAGTTTTTGTCTGTATTAAAAAAGGGAGTAGCTCATGCCAAAGGAACAGCCTACCCTGGAGAAGAAGGAAACGTTTATCTTTTTGCCCACTCAACAGACGCCTTTTTTAACGTCAGTAAATATAACGCCGTCTTCTATCTTATCGGAAAACTGCAACAAGGGGACGAAGTGGATATCTACTATAAGGGTACGAGGTATATATATAAGGTATATGAGACTAAGATTGTTGATTCCAATGCTACTGAGTATTTGGGGAAGATTGCCGAAGGAAACACTCTTACCCTGCAAACTTGCTATCCTCCAGGGACCACTTTCAGAAGGCTAATCGTCCTAGCGAGCTTGTCGAAGTGATCCCCTTTTTGTGGATAACTTGACATTATGTATATTGAGGAATTACTATATACGTGTTCTATTAATTTTTCAGCTCTGTCTCAGAAAAGTTGATAAGACAAAGGGAAGCTTTGACGCGCATTCTTAATTCGGTCGCTTTGATTGCGCTGAGCTAATAGCGAAACCGACCCACCAATTATCTATGGGTTGGTTTAAAGTTAGAAAACTTTTGTCTTCAAAAACTAAGAGGCTTTTGCTTTCTTTCCTTTCTTTGTTCTCTTTACTCTTTAATTCTTTCTCTCCTTTCATGGCTGTTGCCTATGCTCAGGAGGCCTCTCCAACTTCGGAACCAGTAGCTCAACAAACAACTGAAACTACTCAAGCATCGCTTGAAGCAACTATTGTCCCAAGCGTCGAAACGTCGCCTGAAGTATCGCCTGAAATTTCTCCCACCCCAACTTTGACAGATACACCCACAGTTGAGCCAACAGTCGTTCCGGCCCCAGCGGCAACAGGTAGTTTAGAAACAATCACTTTAGGTGAAACACCTACAGCTGAACCTTCAGCTGAACTTTCACCCACTCCAGCGCCAGCGGTTGAAAAAGAGTGTTTAGCTGACCAGGTAATACTGGATAGTTTAAATGAGGATTGGAATATTGATTTGGAAAAGGGTATTTCAGAGACAAAAGAAAAAGTAACCCTAGGAGTGAAGTATGTTTTTCCACAAGAGAATAAAGTCACCTTAACTTTTAAATGCCTTCCTAAGGATGTGAGTTTGAGAACCAGTCTTAAAATCGAGAAAGTGAAAATTTCCGATCTTGATCTCCCTGAAGGAACAAACCCATATGGAGAGTATGCCTATGACATAACTACTGGAATGAAGAATGGTGATTTTGAATATGAGGTAACTCTTCCAAAACCAGAAGGACAAGAAGCTCAAGTCTCCTATATGGAGGATGTTAATGCTGAAGTTCAGTCAGTTGACGAGAGAAATATAAATGAAGAGGGGGATAAAGTTAAAGTTGGAGGTCTGGATCACTTTACGGTTTATTTTGTAGAAAGCTACTCCAGTGGTAGCTATATAGATGTAAAAAATAGCTATTATCGAGGAGAAACAGTTTATGCAAAGGGTACAAGTGATGATTATAAAACTCTGAGGCTTGTCTTTAAAAATCCAAGCAATAGTATTGTTAAAACATGTAGCCAGGTAGATGGGTATCAGACAACTTGTGAATATCCTTTGCCGTTAGACGCCCCGACTGGAGAATGGGATATTGAGTTGCAGAGGCATAGTGGTGGAAGTTGGAGTACAAAAGATACGGATCACTTTAACGTACTGACCTCCAAGCCAGATTTGGTTGTTTCAAAAACAAATAATGTTGGTGGAAGCACATCTCTTAACCAGCCATTTAATTGGACTTTGACAATCACAAATAGCGGTAGTGCTTCTGCGACATTTAATAATCAGACAATATTAGTAGATGACTTATCGAGTGGTGCTACCTATTCCGTCTACTCGGTTTCCAATGAAGGTGGTACTACTGGATTAGTAAACTGCAATATTAATGATTCATATGGCGGTAAATCTCTCTCTTGTGTCGACAATAATGGTGGTTCTTCAGTAGTCATCCCTACGGGTGGTTCGATTGTTGTTGTTCTAGCCACTACTCCTACTTCAATCGGGTCGTTGTCTAATCCAAGAACGGGTGGTTGGAGTCAGTGCAAGGTTGACCCAACAGATTGGTGGGGAAACGATAGTGTTGATGAATCGAATGAGGGTAATAACACCTGTTCAGACACAGTTGCGGTCACCCAATATATTACTCCAAATCCAACCCTGTCCTCTTCCTGCGGACTGGATGTAGCTTTGGTTTTAGATAACTCCGGAAGTGTGGGTTCAAACTTAACTACAATGAAAAACGCTTTCAAGAGTTTTGTGGATTCTCTTGCAGGTACTCCCACCCAGTTTTCAGTAACTTACTTTAATGAAACTGCTCATATTCAGCAAGTATTTAGTGGAGACCCCGCAACTGTTAAAAGCGCTATAGATAACGTTCCATATGCCGGAGGGAGTACTAATTGGCAGGATGGGCTTCTGAAGGCAAAGCTTACCTATGATCCTAGACCCAGCGTGCCAAATTTGGTGATCTTTTCTTCCGATGGCGATCCAAATAAGTATTATACAAATATTTCAGATGAGGGGAATCCTACAGGTCTTACTGGTCCTGGAAACGGTTCTGATACAGCCTCACACAATGCGGCTATTTCGTTGTCCAATACAATAAAAGGCTCTGGTACACGCGTTATCACCTTGGGGATTGGGGGAGGATCAAGTATGCAATCAAGAATGGTGGCTATCTCCAGTGCGGATGCTTACTACAACGCTGGGAATTTTGATGAACTTTCTACCGCGCTTAACGAGATTGTAACTGATCTTTGTGGAGGAACAATTTCTGTAACTAAGCTGGTTGATGGACAGGCAGCTTCTGGTTGGGATTACTCAGTGTCGGTAACTGGTGGAACACCAACTCCTTCAAGTGGAACAACAGACGGAAGTGGTAAAGTGAATTTTGATATCAACCCAACTGATGGTTCCACTACGGCTTCGGTTATTGAAACCGTTAAAAGCGGTTACCAGATAGTGAGTGCAAGTTGTTCAACAGCTACTCATGGAGTAGGTACGTTTGATGGGGTTGATAGTGTAGACGGAATAACTGTTGGATCTTCAGACGTTATCTCCTGCACCTTTAATAATAGACAGCTGCCAACTACCGGGACAATTACTATTGTTAAAGACTCTCAACCTGATAGTAGCCAGTCTTTCCACTTTACTTATGGTTATAACACCTATCCGATCGGGGACTTTAGCTTAGTAGATGACGGTGGTGATGGAAGTGAAACAGTAACTTATTCTTCAATTCCCGCAGGAGCTTATTCTTGGACGGAAGATGCGGTTTCTGGCTGGTCTCTTCACAATATAACTTGTGATGATGTAAATAGCGGAGTTAGTGCTACCAATGCCCGAACCGTCGATGTGAACCTTGAAGGTGGAGAACATGTAATCTGCAAGTTTACAAATACTAAAGATGTTGGATCAATTTGGGGTGCTAAATTTAATGATCTGAACGGTGATGGTCAAAGAGAAGGTGTGGGAGGTAGCGAACCAGGACTTGAGGGGTGGACGATACGTCTATTAGATGCCAGTGGTGTTCAGATTAATACTGTTTTAACAGACTCGAGGGGGGAATATGAATTCCTAAATCTTCCAGTTGGGACCTATCGTGTTTGCGAGGTTCTTCAGAGTGGGTGGACAGCTGTTACTCCGGAATGCCAGGATGTGGTTGTCACCACTGGTCAAGCGTCAGAAACCAATTTTGGAAACTTCGAACTTGGAAGCGCTGATGGATGTAAATACAACGACCTTAATGGGAATGGAGTGAGGGAAAGGGAAGTTGAGCCACAACTTGGGGGATGGAAAATACGTCTTTATAACTCTGATTGGGTTTTGGAAGCTGAAACACAAACTGTAAGCAGTGATTTGATCTATGGCTACAACTATAGATTTGATCATGTCATGGGGAATGGTACTTACTACCTTTGTGAGGTTATGCAACCGGGATGGATTCAGACGGAACCAGGTGCTGGTTTTATAGTTAATCAATCTGCAAATGCACAGTACGAGGGAGGGTATTGTAGGCAGGTAGATAATAATTATTCAGGTAGTGATTGGTATGGCCAGAGGTTTGGAAATATGGAAACCTTGCTGGGGCTTACTTTAGCCAAGTCAAATACAGTTAGTGGTTCCACAGTTACCTACTCTTTAGAAGTTGAGAACACTAGTAACCAGGATCTTTCCGTAACAGTTTATGATTCTCCTCCGGGAGGTTTTAGTTATGTTTCGGGATCAAGTCAGTATGATGGCTCTTCAATTGGCGACCCGACCAATAATAGTGGTCTTCTTTCTTGGACAGTCTTCCTCGGCAAGGGTGAAAAGAAAACACTCTCTTATCAAGCGATAATCTCTGGCGAATTGAAGGATGGAGTTTATACTAATCAAGCTTATGCAAAAGGAGTATTCGCCTTACTTGACCGCGAGTATAAAGTTACCTACTCTAGGAGTGTAGAAACTGGATTGGTTTCGTCCGAGGTCTCTATCATCAAGGGTTTGTCTTATGGGGGAACTCTTTCTTTCACAACTTCTGTTTTAGGTGCCTCGACAGGTCAGGTTTTAGGAGCTTCAACAGAGCTTCCTGGAACTGGAAACCCAACTATGATTTTGCTTATCGCAGGTCTTTCTGGCATACTCGGTCTTTCTCTAAGACGCCTATCCAAGAAATATGAAAAAAATTAAAAACATACTCTTAACGTTGGTGATTTCGACTGTCGGACTATTAGTTTCTGTAAAGCCAGCTTTGGCAGTTAGTCCTACTATTGTCATTAGCAAGCTTCCTGAGTACATCACCTATCAGACTTTTAAGCTTTCTTATTCAGCTTTGACTGATAACCCTTCTTCTATTCAAGTGCAGTTCTACAGTATGAAAGAGGGTGGAAGCTATTCTGCTTTTGGTTCTGTCAAAAGTGGTGCTTCCGGACAAGTGGATGTGGATTCTGGCCAGGTTGGTGAGAGTGGAAAGAAATATTGTTTTAAAGCTGAGATTGTAGGTTTGGCAACATCGAATGAGTCTTGTACCATTTTCGACAACTCTGGGCCAGACTCTGTAGGAGGGTTTTCTAAAGAAAAATTAGGACCATCAACATATAAGATTAAGTGGCACACTCCTAATAATGATGATTTTGCTCAGGTATATATCTATCGTGGTGATGAGCCAGGTTTTGAAGCTGACAGTGGCCACTTTATCTACGCTCAGGGTGGAGAGAAAGATAAAGATATGGAGTGGACTGATGCCGGAGCAGATCCCACCAAGGAACACTACTATCTTATAAGAGCTTTGGATAAAGCAGGCAATTCCTCTGGGTTGGTTGGAGATGCAAAAACTACCACCGAAACAGTGTATGCTTCCAGTAGTCCAGTTTCTGAGTCAACTTCCGGAAAAGTAGTTAGCTTGCCAACCGAAGGTGAAGTTTTGGGTAATGAGACTACGGTTCCTGAAGAAGTTGTGGTTCCTTCTTCAACTGAAGCTCCAGGTGGGGTTTTGGGCCAGGCCGTTCAGTTTGCTCAGAACAAAACTAAATTAACAGTTGCTATCGTTGCGGGAGTTATCTTGGTTGGAGGTTTTCTCTACTTGAAGTTAAGAAGAAAAGCTTCGTAATTTCCTTCTAAGAGTTGTTAATTTGTTACTCCAGTGAAGAGGCTTCTTTTAGTTTTTCAATATCTTTGACGATGATGCTTTCTCTTGATTGGGTGATTATTCCATCTTTCTCCAGTCTCTTTATCTGAATACTGGCTGTTTCCCTGGAAATACCTGCCAAACTGGCAATAACCCTGTGGGTGGTAGAGAAGTCGACCTTGGTAACACCCTCCTCGTCTGTTGAGCCAAAGTCTCTAATTAAAGAAACGAGGATTGAGGCAATTTTGTTGTATGAACGACCCGCCGAGGAGCTTTCGATGTGCATTAGAAGGGAGTTAATGGCGTTGGTGGTGGCCTCAAAGGCAAGAAGTGAGGCCTCTCTGTCTTTTTCGATGAAGGCTAGAAAATCCTCCAATGGAGCCTTCCAAATCTCTGTATCTGTAATAGCCTCGAAGAAGTAGCGGCATTCTTTCTTATTGAGGCTATACATCAGTGATAAATAGAAAAGAGGCTTAAAGAGATTAATGGTGATCTCTTTACCGTCTAAGGTTGTGTTGTAGAGGCGGACATAGCCCTTCTTGACGAAGTAAACGTTGGTAAAGGTGTCTCCGGGCCTTAGGATATTTTCCCCTTTTTTGTAGGTTACGAGGCGGTACTGCTCAAAAAACTTGGTTAGCGTTTCCTCAAATCGAGATATCACTTTTCTAGCTTTGATTTTAGCACAGAAGTCGAATTTTCGCATATTTTTGGTTAGAAATCTTACTCGAATAATACCTGAAAAATGACTGAGGTAATCGTTTTCATATTTGACAATAGGGTTAATGAAAAAAGTAATTGTTTCAATACTCCTTGCCCTCGCCTTGTTATTTACCCCTGCCTTGGCTGCAGTCTCCTTTGCTCAGGATATATCAGATACAGAAATACTTAGACTAATGAATGAGGAGAGAAGAATACAAGGCCTAGTTGAGTTAAAGTTAAACTCAATGCTTTCGGCCGCTGCTTATAGTAAGGCCAATGATATGTTTCAAAAACAGTATTGGGCACATAATTCACCACAGGGAAAAACTCCTTGGCAGTTTATCTCTGAATCAGGGTACCAGGGAAGGTTTTTGGGAGAAAACTTGGCTAATGGGTATACTAGCCCGGGAGGTGTAGTTGCAGCCTGGATGGCCTCTCCCGGCCATAGGATGAATATTTTAGCAGGGAGGTATAGTGATGCTGGAATCTCAGTCGTCAATGGGAACTTAAACGGGAGAGATGTTACTTTGGTAGTTAGTATGTTCGGTGGGAAGTACATGTTCAGTACAAATTAAGGTTTAGTTTTACAGGTTGTCAAAGGTGTTATGATAAATACAGCTATTGGCACTGTCCCTCCGTAAAAAATGTTGACACTACATTTTTGTTACAACCTGGTACACTTCAGACATTTTTTTGTTTACAATTTTTCATTCTAGATTATGTTTTTTATAGTTCCATTTACCATTGAACTGCCTCAAATTCCAACTGTAGAAATTCGGGAGAGTATCCAAAAGGTAAGTCAGGCTGTAGATTTTGCCACATATTCAGATGCAACCTATTCTCAAAAAGAAGTGAATTTTTCCTGCGGGCAGATGGTATATGTGAGATACCAGCTGATATCAGATAAAACTGGGGAAGCCTTGGTTACTATTTTGGACGCAAATAAGGTCCAAGTTTATTCTTTTAAACCAGCTAACGATGGGGGAATCTACACTGGGAGTTTTGTGGCCCCGGGTTCTGCTGGAACATATTATGTGCATCTAGAAATAACCGGTGAGAGTTTGGCGGTCTCTATGGAACAGAATATTAATGTTGACTGCCAAATTACTGGGCAAACACCAGAGGAAAATCCGGTCCTGTCACATTCTCCGAATCCCGTAAGTAGTACTCTCCCCACTTTCACACCATTGGGTGAAGCTACTCCAGCTTCAAATTTACTCAGTAGGATTAAAGCCTATTTTGTGAAATTCTTCAGAATATTCGGCGTTTTTTAATTCTTGACAACATCTTCTGTAGTTAATTACTATGGATGAGATAAAACGATAGATCTTCCTGCTGCCCCAGATAGGTCTTCGTAGAAGTGTAGTTTTTTAATCGGTGGAAAGCTTTGACGCGCAACTGTGTTTGGTCGCCAGGTGTTGTGCTAAGCTAAATGGCGAAACCGGCCTCCGAATCAATCCGCTTATGGGCTGGTTTAATAATAAGAAATCTACGCCGAATAATTTTCTTACTAGGGTTGTTTTGCATGACTTCCACATCTTGGCTTCATTCACTTGCTATCCAATTACTTTCGAAAGTAATTCTTGGATATGAAAGAAAGGAGGTGAAAAATTTATGAAAAAATTAATTGCATTAGCAGGTGCAGCAGCTTTGATGCTAGCTAGCACAGGTGTAGCTTTTGGAGCTTTTGTTTGGAATAACCAAAGTGCATTCCAATCAACAAATAGTATGGCTATTTCAAATACCGGCAGTAACTTTGCTGGAGGTATGGTGTCGTTCCAGGGAACAGGCTTGTCGTATTCTAATTCCGCAGCTGTCTCTGAAGCGAATCACCTTACTGTGATAGAACCGTTTTCGGTTGTCGCATCTAATCAGGGTGCATTCCAATCAACAGACAGTATGGCCATTTCAGACACAGGTCATAACTTTTCTGGAGGTATGTTTACTGGTCAGTTGACGGGTGATTCTAAATCGTATTCAACCGCCGGTTCTGGTGCAAATTGGGCAACAATTTCGTCTACATGTTCTGGCTGCATTATGCCTGTCAGTAACTAGGTATTGACGTCTTGTGGGGGGGCGCCGTTCGGTGTCCCCCACAAGCCCAGTGTTTTTGGGTTTGTTAGTAAAGAAAGGAAATTAAATGAAATTTAAAAAAATATTCCTGGGTAGTTTGTTTTATTCGTTTATCTTTTGGTATTGTGTGTTTTCTGCTGGCTTGCCTTTGGTTGTTAGAGCTGAGGATGAGACTCCCACGCCTGAAGCTGCCGTTACGGTTGAGGCAAGTACTACCCCCTCTGAATCACCTGCTGCAACTGAGATGTCAGTGGAAGGCTCTACTTCAGAGGCAACTGAGACCCCTTCTTCAACCTTAAGTGATGAAATTTCCGCACTAGGGGTTGAATCTTTACCACAAGGATCTTGTACACCAACTTCTACACCAGACGTTCTTATTGAAACTGGTGATGCTATGAGTGGCTCTCTCTCGGAATCAACAGGAAACGTTTTAGGGGTAGAAGTATTTTCAGAAGGAAGTGGGACAACCGAAAGTGCTCCAAGTACTGAAAGTTCCGGGGCGCCTAGCTCTCAAGATGGTTGTTCTTCTTCTTGTTCCTCTGATGTTACTGTTGCAAGTACTCAAGATGCAGATTCTGAGACAGTATCTACTGCCTCAGCAACTACTGGAGAGAATACTGCTTTAGGGGGTGCAGTAGAACTGGTTACTGGCGATGCTTTGGCAATCGCCTCAAGTATTAATGTCTCCAATATCAGTTTGATTGGTTCAAATATGTATTATTTAGTTGATACGATTTCTGGGACTGAGAGTGGGGACATTAACTTATATGAGATTATGCTTCAACTCCAGATGTCTTCGCTTTCCAATATTCCACTTGATTTGATTGTCCTAAGTTCCCAGACGGCTAATCAAAATACTTCCTCCTCAGCAAGTTCTGAAACTGGGGGAAACTTGGTTTGTGCAGGAACTGCCGGTGTGGGCACGGGGGATGCGACTTCTGTTTCCAGTTCCATAGACTTGGCTAATTTTCTCCTAGTCGGGTCTTCCGGCTTATTCTCGATAGTTAATGTTGCGGGGACCCTAGATGGGGATATTATTCTACCTAATTTATCAGGAGTTGGTGAGTCTTCACCTTGGTCGAGCATTTATGTTGTGAATAATCAAACAGCTAATATCCAAACTTCTTCTACGGCGGATTCAAATACAGGAGAAAACATTCTTAATGCCAGCGGAAGTACCACTACGGGGAGTGCCACTTCTGCTTCAAATAGTGTTTCAATCGCTAACGTTCTGAAGATTGGAGACAGTTGGGGATTGGTGATCCTGAATATCTTTGGGAATTGGCAGGGGACACTTCAAAACTGGGAAGCCCCGGGTGCAGTCTCCCAGGTGGGAATGGGGAGCACTGTCTTGGAACAGGACGGTGAGGGAAGTGGCGCAACCTGCACAGGATGTGGAAGTCTGACTGTCTTCTCTAGTCAGGATGCCAATATCACTAACACTTCTCAAGCTGATTCAAATACCGGTGGAAATGTTCTTAATGCTGGAAGTGGAAATCTGACCACGGGTGATGCTCTATCTATCTCCAACAGTTTCTCGCTGGCTAATTTGGTTGGAATTGGAGGAAATTTCTTCGTGGGAGTTTTCAATGTAGTTGGAAATTGGTTTGGGGATTTGGTGGTTGCTTACCCAGATTTGGCAGTATCGATTACCGATAATAAAGATGAGGTCCATCCTGGGGAAAGTCTAGAATATCAGCTCACAGTTACCAATAATGGGGACGGATACGCCAATGGTGTTGGTCTAGGTTTTACTGGACCTTCAGGTTTTGTTAATGAGGGGCCGTCTACCTGGGATATTCCTCAAATGGCACCGGGTGAGTCACTGACCTTTACTGTCGGTGGCTATATCAGCCCTGATTTCGCTTCAGAAGGGGCTCTCACCTCAATCGCAAGAGTTGCCATGGCCGATGATGAAGAAAGTGAAGACAATAATGAAGCTACGGATACTACGAAATTGACAATCCAGTTAAGTAACGATGAGTCATCCAACCCGGATCATACTAATCCCAATTTAAAAATCTCAATAACCAACAATGTTGCCGCTTATGTTTTTCCGGGGGATACGGTTCTAGCAACGATTGTGGTCGAAAACGATGGACCGGTTAGGGCCAAAAACGTGAATATAAATGGGAGTCTATCTAACGATCACCCTATGCCGGCTATCCCCATAAGTTGGAGTGTCGGGGACATGGATCCGGGGAGAAAGATCACGATCCAATTTAGCATCTCTCTTATTAAGGATCTTCCAGAAGGAAATTACCATTTAGCTGCCTTGGCTAGGGGTTATAATTCTGCAGGGGATGAAGTAAACACTTCAATCGCGGTGAGTAATTTCTGGGTGAAAGTAACACAGTATCTTTCAAGAATAGCCACGCCCGTTGATGCCTCAGAAGGAGAGGTTTTAGGTGCAACCGCCACCGTTCCAAACGGGGTAGTCAGCGGTGGTCTTTTTTTCGGTTGGAAGAAATATCTGCCTTACATCTTTCTGGCTAGTCTTGTGGCCCTTTTTGGCTCAACACTCTTAAGAAGGAAGTTTGATAGATTACCTCTTTTTCCTGTACTTCCTTCTAGGAGGAGAAAGAAAAAAGAAGAGGAAGAGGATCCAGATTGATTAACTGAATAATCCATTCTAATATGGATTAAGATGAAAATAGTCAGCCTCCTTACCCATTTATTTTTTCCCCATGAGTCTAATAACCAGAAGGCTAAGATTTTGCATCCGAGTTCTCTCCTTGTTATCTCAATCATTCTCCTTGTCTTTCAGGTGTTATTGTCTCTTAGTTCCAGGTCTGGAGTTAAAATCTTGGGGTACGCCTCAAATATTCCGGTAGAGGAGGTTGTCAGACTGACTAATGAAAAAAGGGCAGAATCAGGCCTTTCCTCGCTTGAATATAACCCTACCCTCTCGGCTGCGGCCAAGGCTAAGGGAGAAGATATGCTGGCCAAAGATTATTGGGCCCATGTTTCCCCTGATGGGATAGAACCTTGGAAGTTTTTTACTGATGTAGGTTATGCATACCGTTATGCTGGTGAAAATTTGGCTAGGGATTTTTCGAATGCATCCTCGGCAGTTGAAGCCTGGATGGCTTCTCCTACACATAAAGATAATATTCTTTCTTCTAAGTACAAAGAGATTGGGATTGCTGTTGTAGAGGGAGATATGAATGGGGTTGATACGACAATTATTGTTCAGCTTTTTGGGACCAAGATTTCACAAGTCCCAGAAATCCAGCCAGTAGCTGAGAATACTTCAGTCCAGGCTACTCCAGCGGCAGTTGCTCAAGTTGCAGAAGTACCGGTAGTAACTTCTATTCCTTCTCCTACTGCTGAACCGAGTACATACCTTACTGGTTTAACACAAGGAGAGGAGGAAGAGGTTCCGACATCGGTTCTGGTTTCTCCCTTTATCTCTACAAAGTCGATATCTCTAGTTGTTGTTGGTTTTTTGATGGTAGTTTTTGTTGTTGATGCCGCTATGGTTTCTAAGCGCAGGATTGCTAGAGTAAGTGGCCGAAGCTTTGCCCATATTTCCTTTTTGGGAATGATCTTAGCTATAATACTAATATTAAGATCGGGTCAGATACTTTAAATTATGAAGTCCCTAACTAGACACTTGCCGCATTATTTAAGCCTTCTGGGAATTCTTTTCTTTGGAGCTTTAGGGTTTATTGTCTTCTCATATGACAAGGCTTTCCAGGTAGCTGTCTCTATTGCAGTTGCCGTTTCTTATGTTGCCTGGGGGGTAATGCACCACAAGCTTCATCGGGATTATGATATATCGATTATTATCGAGTATTTAGCAGTGGCGATTTTGGGTCTGTCGATAGTCTTCTCGCTTATTTTTAGAGTATAACTTCAAGGTTATTTTTTGGATCATAACAACCTCCAGTGGTATAATCTTGACCATGAAAGATAAACTTGAGCCTAACTTTACAAGCCCCACTAAGGGGGAGCTTTCTATACCTGAGATGATAACGGAGATTTCCAGGTTTGTTAAAGAAGAACCGAGATCCTTCTATCGTTTGGTGATAGGAAGCGATTCGCAAGCCAGAAATATGAATGGAAAAGCTGAGATAGATTATGTTACGGCGGTAGTGGTTCACAGGGAAGGGCGTGGAGCCAGGTATTTCTGGAGAAAAGAGAAGCAATACAAGGCGCCAGTTTTACGAGACAAAATCTATACTGAAACCTTAATGTCCCTGGGTCTTGCCCAAGAGATTGTTCCTGACTTAAGAAAAGCAGTTTCTCCAGCCAAGTATGATTTGGAAATCCATATTGATGTGGGTTCTCTGGGGCCAACGCGTGAGATGATCAAAGAGGTTGTAGGAATGGTAACAGGTAATGGCTTTGAAGCAAAAATTAAGCCTGACAGCTGGGCGGCTTCGTCTGTGGCTGATAAACATACCTAAATGTGTTAAAAATATTAGGGATGAAGATGGAAAGCGGGGCTAAAATGATACAACAAAACAAGGTATCGACTATTCCGGAAATGAAGGTGACAAAGTGTGGTATAGAGGGCCTATTGGTTATTGAAAGGGATCCAGGGCAAGATGAAAGAGGCTTCTTCAGAGAAGTGTATCGCGAGTCATTACTTCAACTCTTAGGTGTAGATTTTAAGCCAGTTCAGATGAATCACTCGTTATCCGAAACTGGTGTGATTAGGGCTCTTCATGCTGAAAGATGGAACAAATTGGTTTACCCCCTAACAGGTAAAATGTTTGCGGCCATTGTTGACCTGAGGCCTGATAGTAAAACTTTTGGAAAACATGAGGACTTTGTTTTTGATGGCGTTTCGGGTTTGCCAAACAAGGCACTATTTATACCCAATGGATTGGGAAATTCAATTTGCGCTATAGAGGGGCCAGTAAATTATATTTATTTAGTTGATGCTTATTGGACTCCTGATTCCAGTTTTGCGATTACTCCATTTGATCCTGATCTTAATATTCATTGGCCTGTGGAAAAGCCAATAGTAAAAGACAGTGATAGAAATGCACCAACAATGAGAGATCGTTTTCCAGATAAGTTTAAATGAAGAAAAACATATATATTACAGGTTCTCACGGCTTAGTTGCTTCAAGGTTTGTTGAGCTGGCCCTAAAAGACTTTAATCTAATTACTCCAGAAATCGGAGAACTTGACATAACTGACGGAAAAGCCGTTTTTGACTATTTTAAAGATAAAGACGTGTCCTCTATTATTAACTTTGCAGCCTACACCGATGTTTCTTCTGCTGAAGGTGAGAGAGATGACAAGAATGGAGCCTGTTGGAAGGTAAATACTGAGGCGGTGTCTAATCTCATTGATCTGTCGAGAGAAAAAAATGCTCATTTAATCCATATATCAACGGACATGGTTTTTCCCGGATCTAAAGAGTATCCTGGTCCTTATTCAGAGAGCCAAGGACCAGAAACGAGCAGTGAAAAATTAACCTGGTATGGTTACACAAAAGCCCAGGCTGAAGAGTTGGTTAAGAATAAACAAGGAAATAGGGCAACAATTTTACGTTTGATTTATCCGGTAAGGTCTACTTTTCCAGGCAAGTTAGATTACCTCAGAAAACCACTAATGCTTTATGACCAAGGTAAACTTTATCCCATGTTTACTGACCAGCAGATATCCATATCATTTATCGATGAAATTTGCGACGCTCTAAATGTAATAATTAAAGGGGGAGTTAGAGGTGTATTTCATGCGAGCAGTAAAGATACCACGAACCCTTTTGAAATAGTTTCTTACCTGATTGAGAAGGCGAGGGGAGTTAAGGGTGCGGTAAAGCCATTATTATTAGATGATTTTATAAAAACAACAAATAATTCGGTTAGATATCCAAAATATGGGGGATTAAAAGTTGAAGAAACGGAGAAAACTTTGGGAATAAAGTATGGTTCCTGGAAGCAGATCATAGATATACTGATCGAGCAGGGTGTCGGTGGAAGTTAACGATTGTTAGTTTTTATTTAAGAAGGTCCGGACGAACTTTTTTTGTTTTTTCCAGTGATTTCTCTTTTCTCCAAGCTTCAATTTCTTTATGGTTTCCGGAAAGTAAGACCTTGGGAACTTTTTGTCCCTGATATTCCTCAGGTCTGGTGTATTGAGGATACTCGAGGATGGTGTTTGGAGTGTCATCGTCAGTAGAGAGAGAAAAACTTTCTTTTTGGGTAGCTTCTCGTTCTAAAACTTCAGGAATAAGGCGAACTACAGAATCAACAATTACCATTGAGGGAATTTCCCCTCCAGTCAAGACAAAATCTCCAATGGAAATAATTTCGTCCACAAGATTTTCATGAACCCTAGCGTCAACTCCCTCATAATGTCCGCAGATTATTGTTAGTTTGTCTAACTTTGAATATTCTTCAGCTTTTTTTTGAGTGTATTTTTCCCCTCCAGCATCAAGGAGAACCACCCTTGAACCCTTGGTTTTTTCAGCCCCAATCCCTTTTAAAGCGCTATCAATTACGTCTACCCTAAGGACCATGCCGATTCCTCCTCCATAAGGTCGATCATCTACTGTCTTTCTTTCATCAATACCCCAATCCCTAAGGTTGTGAATATTAATTTCTACCAGTTCCTTTTCTTGGGCAGACTTGACAATAGATTCAGCAAAAGGCCCGGTATACATTTCCGGAAAAAGAGTAAGGATATCGATTTTCATAGCCTCTAATTTTACCATGTTTGGGGTAAAATTAACGGATTTGAGGTTTGGAAAAAAATAGATAGAATTAATGATATGGCAAAAAGGGTCAAAGCTTGGTTTACATACAAAAATACCCTTCTTGCTGTCCTGGCTCTGATTTTCTTTTTTTTCCTGCGCTGGAACTCTTTTACCACTCCTTTTGAAAGAGATGAGGGAGAATACGCTTATTCCGCGTGGATTCTAAGACAGGGAACTATGCCTTATCAGAATTCCTTTTTGCAAAAATCTCCAATGATTGTTTATTCATACACCTTTTCCCAGATTGTTTTTGGGGACAATCTTTGGGGGCCTAGACTTTTAGCTTCTGTTTTTATTCTTTTAACTTCAGTTTTTGTTTATAAAATAACTGAACAAAAGATCAGTCAAGATACAGGATGGGTAGCTGTATTTATATTTTTAGCAATGGTTTCCTCTCCCATTAATGCTTCCTTAGCTGCAAACACAGAGGTATTTATGATCCTGCCCTTAACAATATTTTATTATTTATATAACAAGAAAATCACAGGAAGAAAATCCTTGTATTGGGTGTTTGCTGGAATATGTTCATCACTAGCCCTTTGGTACAAGCCGATTTGCCTATTGGTTCTGGGTTTTATCTACATTCTTTGGTTAATAAAGATCTATAAGGAAGAAAGAAAGGAAATTTTTCGGTTTCTAGGTTTTAGTGTCTTCGGATTTGGGGCATCTTCGTTAATTATCTTTTTGCCGTTTCTCGGAATTATTAAATATTTATGGGAAGAGGTGGTTGTTTTTAATGGACTTTATGCAAAACACTGGGGTGTGAGTCCACGTTATTTATGGCTAAATCTGGGGCGAATGTGGACGAGTTTCTGGATTGTCTATCTTTTGGTGTTTGTCTACTTTTTCCTTAGGCCGAAAGGATGGAAAGAGTTTTTGGGTATATTGATTTTTTCTATATTGGCAGTATTTCAAACTACAATCAGACACTACTATATATTACTGGTTCCCTTTCTGTCTGTGATTTGCACAATAACCCTTTTTGCCCTTTCTCGTAAATACTTTTCCGGTGGGAAGATAGCTCTGATGCTCGCTGTCTTTTTATTTGCGTTTATTTTTCCTGTAAGGAATGGTATTTTCCTTACTCCGCAGGATCTCAATATTTGGGTATATGGGGCAAAGAATCCGTTCGGCGAGTCTGTGCAAATCTCCAAAAAGATACGGGAAGTAACTAAAGAAGGCGACTCAATATTTATTGCTGGAAGCGAACCTCAAATTTATTATTATTCTAAAAGGAAAGCATCAAACAGGTTTGTTATCACCTACCCCTTTATTATCAAAACCGGTTTGAGACCCATTTATCAGGAAGAAGCAACAGAAGCTTTAGAAGACAACCTTCCTCAGGCAATTGTTTACTCTAATCTTAGTGAAAGTGGTTTTTGGGATGATACTTCTCCGACTCTCCTGCGTGATTACATGGATGGTTTAGTAAAAGAAAAATATAAGGTAGTCGGTGGGTTTGTCTGGGAGAAGGGCAGAGGAGTTTGGAAAGATGTTCTTTCGAAAAGTGAGGCTGATTCAATAGATCTTATTTTGTATGTTAAAAAATAAGTTTATCTAGGGGATTCTTTGGTAGCTTCCCCTACTACTGGTATTATGTATAGGTATAAAAAATGATTGAGAATATAACAAAAAATAATAAAAAGGCCTTGATAGTAATATCACTAACGGGTTTAATCCTTTACTTCAAAAGTCTATTTTTTGGTTTTACCTATTTTGATGATAATGTTTTGGTTCTGGACAACTTCTTTTTTTTGAAAGACCCATCAAATCTTTTTAAGAGCTTCACTATGGAAGTTTTCCATGTTCTTCACTCTTCAGCGGCCTACTACCGGCCAATACTGACTATCTCATATATGTTCGACGCCCAGTTTGGTAGTGGGCCGTTTGTCTTTCATTTATCGAGTATTGTGGTTCACATTGCCGTGTGTTGCCTTCTTTTCATATTTCTTAAGCGTCTTAAAGTTTCTGCTTCCACGGCTTTTGTTCTTACCATGCTATATGTAGTCCACCCGGTTTTGGCCCAAGCGGTTTCTTGGATTCCTGGAAGGAATGATTCTCTGCTGGGATTATTTATTCTTCCGGCTTTTATCTTTTTAATAGATTTTTTTGAAAAACATGAGCTTAAATACTGTCTTCTGCACATGGTTTGTTTTTTCCTTGCCATTTTTACTAAGGAGTCAGCGGTATTTATTCCCGTACTTGCAGTTTTTCTTATTCTGACTCTTTATAGAAAGGGAAAGGTTTTCGAAAAGTTGGTGACTTATGGCATGGGCTGGTTTTTTATCTTGCTTCTGTGGTTTTTCTTGAGAAGCATTGCCCTTAGTGGAAACCCCATGCAGTATGACTTTTCGAATATTTACTCCTCAATTATCAATAATCTTCCGGCCGTTTTGTTATACTTGGGGAAGGTTCTTTTTCCTTTCAACCTTAACGTATTGCCCACTCTTCAGGATTCGACTTTGGTTTATGGACTTGTTGCTTTGGTCCTGATTCTGATAGCCATTTTTTCTTCAAAAACAAAAAAATATACTCTGATTCTTTTTGGGACATTCTGGTTCCTGGCCTTTTTGGTCCCTGCCTTTATTAGACCAGATTCCTCCTATGTGGCTGATTTTTTGGAACACAGAATTTATGTTCCCTTAATGGGCCTTTTAATAGTTTTTTCAGAGATTTCTTTTGTTAAAAATTTGGATCTAAACAAAAAACTAACAAAAATGGTTTTATTAGCAATCTTTGTTTTACTGGTTGTTATTAATTTTATTCATAATGGTAACTTCAGAGATAAAATTGCCTTTTGGGAAAACGCAGTTAGATACTCTCCCTCTCATCCTTTGTCTCACAAAAACCTGGGGGCAATGTACTATCTTGATGGAAATTTAGGAGCAGCCAAAATTGAGTTTGAAAAAAGCGTTGCCATCAATCCTACAGAGGCCATGATTCACAACAACTTAGGACTAATCTATTATCGGGAAGGGAATTATGAAAAAGCGGAAGAAGAATATTTTAGAGAGCTTGAGCTTTACCCAAATTATGATAATGCTTATATGAACCTGGGGCTTTTGTATTACCTGGAAGGGGATAAAGACAAGGCGGCCGAGATGTGGCTTAAGACGGTCCAGGTTAACCCTGACCACAAAGACGCCCTCAAAAGCCTGACAATTTATTATTCTCAGGATAAAAAGGATCAAGCTAAAGCCAATTATTATTTTCAGGAGGCTGTGAAGCGGGGGGCTAAGTTTTGATACTTATCTAAAGGGGATATTTTTGATACATTTGAAGTAATGGAAAAGGTAGTTGTTGTGATGCCGGCCTGGAACGAAGGCGAAAATATCAAGAAGATGATTGGGGATCTTGTGGACAAGGAGTTTCCCAAGATTGAGGCTGAGATGCACCTTCTAGTTGTTGATAATTATTCAAAAGATAAAACTGCAGAAATAGTTAAAGAGGCTTCTAAAACAAGAAAGAATGTCCATATTATCGAGCAAGGCAAAAACTCAGGCTTAGGCTGGGCCTATATCACTGGTTTTAAGTACGCTATGAGTACCCTCCATGCGGATGCCGTCATGGAGATGGATGCTGATTTTCAACACCCTCCACGTTTTGTTAAACCCATGGTTGAGGCTTACCTTGCAGGAGCGGATTATGTCATAGGATCGCGATACATTAAGGGTGGGTCAGTTCCTAAGGAGTGGGCTCTTTTTAGGAAGATGGTTAGTTATTTCGGAAACCTATTTATCCGAATTGTGTTAGTTAAACCTGGTATTCATGATTTGACCACAGGTTTTAGGTTAACCAGGGTAAAGGGGGTTCTAGAAAAGATTGATCTAGACAATCTGATGGTGCCAAACCTTTTTGCCCATAAAGTCGACCTTTTGTACCAGGCAATAAAGAACTCCAAGAAAGTGGTTGAGGTACCTTTAGAATTTGCCACAAGAACAAAAGAACAATCGAAATTTAATTCCAAAGAAACTGTTGCCACGTTTAAAGTAGCAATTATTCTAGGAATCAAAGATAAACAGAGATTTATTAAGTTTGGAACAGTGGGATTCATAGGCTATCTGGTTAATGCAATTCTGTTAAAGGTGCTCACTGTAGTTGGTGCTCCTAGTTTTTTGGCTTGGTCGCTACCAGTTGAAATATCAATCGTTTCAAATTTCATCCTTAATAACATCTGGACTTTCAAAAGCGAGAAGATATCAGGTTTTACCAATGTTGTTAAAAAATTCCTGGCTTTTAACGGTACATCCTTAGGGGCTTTAGTTATCCAAACAATTGCTGGAAGTATAGGAGATGCCGTTTTTGGAGTGGGTTACAGGCAAATCCTTCTACCTTTTATCATCGTTTGTTTGGTTCTTCCCTACAACTACTTCATGTACAATGTGGTTATTTGGAGAACAAAAAAACTTCCATCTTTGGGGAAAAAGTAATCTGTATATCTTTTGCTAGCCTTTAGGGATTAAAATTACTGACTGTATGTCTGAAATATCTAGTTCAAAAGAAAGAGAAGATAAGTTTAATAAGTTTATTATTTCAGAGTATCTTAAGTATGGTTCAGTCGATGAGGTTTTTAGAAGAAATGAGTATAATCTCCCAATTTCCTACCCCGGAGTACATAGACTTCTTGACCGTTGGGGAATAGTCAAAGCGGCAGGTCCCAATTCAAAACTCTCTGAAGCTATTTGTTTTATGGAACTTCTTTCTCACCACAAAGTTCCTATGGAGAGGGTTTATAGAATGCTTCCTCCGAGTTTCCAGACCTCAATGAGTACGATGCATCGGATTCTTCATAATATTAAAGAAGGTACAACCAGACGCTCGGGCAGTGCATTAGTCATTACTCCCGGTGATAATCCTCGGAAAATTTTGGTAGGAGATGATGTTTCCACTCCGAGATTAGAATTGGGCAAACCTTTCGGTGCGAGGTCTCTGCCGATGTGTTATTCAAAGGTAGATGAGAGTTGTGAAGACTCAGTTCTTAGGGTTTTGCAGCAGGAAGTATTGGTTAAAGATGTGATTGAGAAAAAGTTGGATAGAAAGATTGTTCCAAATAGCATTCAGCCTTTTATGTATTTGGACATTGCGGATGTACGTGTTTCAGTTTTTCATTTGGTTTTGTCACGGCCCCTAAAGGAATATAGTAGTTATAAGCTTCTTAACTATCGTTTTGTGGATCTAAAGGAATTGAGTCAGCCCTCGGAATTTTTTAGAGCTGGGATCAGAGAAATTGGAATCGGTTTTGAGAGATACCTTTTGAACACAAAGGAAAGTACAAACCCTTCAATCTACAGGTCTTTTGTTAATGATAATCTTTACGCGCCAGCCTTGGAGACTTCTGTTTGAGCAGTTCCTTGTTCATTTTTTGCTTCATGCCCACAATCCGGGCATATTCTTCTTGGTGGAAAATGAACAATCTTGCACTCAGAACAGTTGGATCCTGTGAGTCTTAGACGTTGTATACGAAGGCGCCAGTCCTTTGGAACTTGTGATTCTGGTGACATAACCCTGGATTATAAATCCAGTCTTCTTGCAAAACCTCTCAAGTTATCTTAAAGAAGTGGAGCCCAGTCGGAGATGGGCATGGTGTTTTGAGAGATGTAGGCTAGGGAAAAAAGATAAATGGGAATAACAAGAAGAAGCATGGCGAATTTGAATTCCTTTTTCACTATCGTGTCGCCGTAGGCGATAATTAAAAAAGGAACAATGGGAAGGGAGTAGCGGATGAGGTCCCTGTGTGAAACAAATAGTGTTGTAGTAAAGAATACTCCAACGAACCATGCTAGGACATGCTTCTTCTGTTGAATAAGCTTTTGGAAACCAATTACTCCTAAAAGATAGACAAAAATAATTTCCTCCAGCCAGAAAGTTCCCACCCAGGAGGCAGAATAGTTGAAGATCTGAAAGGGAGGGAAGAAAAGATGAATATTGTCTCCGGAATGGAAGTAAGCAAAGAAGTCATTGAGTCTTATTTTGTAAAGAACAAAAATGCCTAATAAAGAAATGGGGATTAGGAAAACAGGAAGGAATTTTATAATCTTATTAACAGAGAAAATTTTGGCAAATCCTTCCAGGGCGACCCTCTTAACATTAGGAATTGTTAAAGCTAAAAAGTAGGCGGCGAAAAGCAGAATTCCGGGGGATTTTGTTAGTTGGGCAACTGCTCCCCAAATTCCGGCTAACCAGTACTTTTCCTTTCTAAAGTAAAAGAGGGAGGCGATTATGGCGGCAATAAATAAGGGCTCGGGTGAACCTACGGATCTTACTACTAACCACCTAGCTGGGAGAATTGAAAAGACGAAGGTTAGCCACAAGGCGTCTTTTGAACTGAAGTACAAGCAGGTAAACTTGTAAAAGAAGTAAGTGGCGAGGATAGAACCCAGTACAGTTACAGCCAACATCGAATAGGGGAACCCTAAGGCCGCGGCTAAGGGCTTAATAAGAAGCGGGAAGAGCGGAAAATGGGCGGCGTAATATTCAACCGGGAGAGAGAAAGGTACCATTTTTTTAATAATATCGGCGGCGTAGAGGCTTTTAGCAACAACGATATATAAGGGGCCGTCATAGTTGGCAACAATAGTAGCCATTCCATTTTGAGGAAGAGGAATATTCCAAAAAGATGATGCTTTTAGGAAAAAGGGCAACCAAATTAAGAAAGTTGGAATAAGGCTGATGAGGGCGATTACGGCTAGTCCTTTGAGTTTCTTAAACATAATACCAGTGCTTAGATTATAACATTTAGATATACTTTTGGCTTGTGCTAAAGGGCGAATGCTGTTGGTGGAAGAAGGCAAAGCATATATGTTAGACTTCAAGTATGCAAAAGATAGAGGAAATTTCCGTCTTTTTCCCAGCATATAATTTAGAGGGCTATATAGCCAAAACCGTTGAAAACGCGATAGATTATCTCCCTAAAATAGCCCGAAAATACGAGGTAATTGTCATTAATGATGGAAGTAGTGATAAAACGGGGGAAGTGTTGGCGGGGCTACTAAAAAAACATAAGACCTTAAGAGTAATTACCCATCCTGTTAACCGTGGTTATGGTGTAGCTCTAAAATCAGGTTTTTATAATGCCAAGTATGACTGGATTGCTTTTACAGATGGAGATGGGCAGTTCGATATCAGAGAGTTGGGCGGTTTTATCGAAAAACAGAACCAGAGTGGCGCGGATATGGTCATTGGTTACTATTTAAAGAGAAGTGTTTCTGCATTCACAGTTTTTACTTCAAAAGTTTGGGAGACGATAGTTAATATTCTTTTTGGACTTAAGGCGAAAGATGTTGATTGTGCCTTTAAACTGATTAACAAGAGGGTTTTCAAGAAGATTAATAACCTGGAATCTGAAAGAGGGGCATTTATCTCAAGCGAACTGTTGGTCAAAGCCAAAAGGGCGGGATTTAAGATAGTTGAAGTGGGAGTTCACCATTACCCGAGAGTAGAAGACAAACGCTCGGCTACCGGGAGGAGTTTAAAAGTGATTGTGGGGAGTTTTGTTGATCTTTTTAGACTATGGATAAAACTACATTAGCTTCTACTTGGATTAAAAGTGTAAAAGGATATTTGTCAGAGCATCGGGTTGAAATGGTGTTGCTGTTTGTGATTCTAGTTGTGGGTGCATTTCTACGCTTGTACAAAATTGACGGATACATGACCTTCCTGGGAGATGAGGGAAGAGACATGATGGTGGTGAGAAGACTTCTCGTCGAACGCGACCTTATCTTTGTAGGGCCGGGAACTTCTGTGGGCAATATGTACTTGGGACCCTTTTATTATTATTTAATTGCCCCTTTTCTGTGGTTGTTTAACTTTTCTCCCGTTGGACCTTCTGTTATGGTTGCTCTATTTGGAGTCGCAACCATATTTTTGGTTTGGTATGTGGTCGTCCATCTCTTTCCGGTAAAGGATATAAATTGGGGGGCACTTTTCGCAGCCTTGTTTTATGCCATAGCCCCGACGGTGATTATTCTCTCTCACTCCTCCTGGAACCCAAATATCATGCCCTTCTTTGCTCTCTTGGTGGTTCTTTCCCTTTGGAAGGTTTGGCAGGAGAAGAAGCTTCTGTGGCTTATTCCTTTAGGTATTTTTTACGCCATAGTATTACAGTCTCATTATTTGGGGCTTATACTACTGCCCGTTATTGCTGTTTTTTGGATAGCTACATTTTTCGATTTACTTAAGGAAAAAGGAAAGAAACTCTGGCGGTTTGTTTTAGCTACAGGTGGTTTAATTACCTCTTTCGTTTTACTTATGTCACCGCTTATTTTGTTTGATGCTCATTACAACTGGAGAAATATTAAATCTATGCAGTTGTTCTTTACCCAAAGCGGGAGCAACCTTTCCTTTAATCTCTTAGATCTTATCCGTAGAATCCCAATAGCGTTTAATAATGTCTTTGTTAGTTTGATGTCAGCGAGGAAGGAGAATATGACTGTCTATGTTGCTTTGCCAATTATATTTTTGCTTGTTTGGTTTCTCTTTATTAATAGACAAAAGTTCTCCTCTGCCAGACTGAAAGGCTATCTTTTTATCTTTACATGGTTTGTCTTTGGAATACTGGGTTTTACTTTCTACAAGCAACCTATTTATGATCATTACTTTGGGTTTTTGTTTCCGGCTCCTTTTATTCTGTTGGGAGCTATTCTTCAGGATATTTATTTTTCTGGAAAGAAATGGATTAAATTATGTGTGCCCTTATTGGTTGTAGGAATACTGCTACCCAGTATATTAAATACTCCTCTTAAACAGGCCCCTGGCTATCAACTTAGAAGATCAATCAATATTGCTAGTAAAATTGTTGATGAGTCGGGTGGCGAGAGCTTTAATTTAGCAGTTATCGCAGACAGGAATTATGAGGGGGCTTATCAGTATTTTTTAGAACTTTGGCAAGCCCCGCTTTTAATGATTGATCCACAAAAATATGGAGAAACACTAGCAGAACAGTTGTTTGTGGTATGTGAATACGAAGATCAAACAGAATGTCAGCCTACGAGTAATCCTAAAGCGGAGGTAGCAAACTTCGGGTGGAGTAAAATTGATAAAAGCTGGAATATTGATGGACTAGTGCTCTTTAGGCTGGTCCATACAAAGGTATAAGAATATGCCTTATGAAACAGCCAATATTAACTAAAATGAATAGGTTTAAAAGTATTAGAAGAATATTTAGAGGTTTAAGCAAGCGGGGCAGGTTGGAATGTCTCCTACTTTGTCTCGCGCTCGCATTGGCTTTTTTCGTGAGAACTTATAGGATTCATGAGCTTTTGGGCTTTTACTACGATCAGGGGAGGGATGCACTGATCGTCTGGGACTTTATCCATAACGGCAAGTTCTTTTTGATAGGACCGACGACAGGAATAGCTGGAATTTTTCGCGGGCCTTGGTACTACTGGCTAATTACCCCTCTATATTTTATAGGTAGGGGAAACCCTGCCTACCCATCCGTTTTTCTTTCAGCTACAACTGTGTTGGCTGTCTACATACTTTTTAAACTGGCTAAAAAGATTGTTAATTCATGGGCGGCGTGGATAGCTTTATTTATTGGTGGTTTTTCTTTCCCAATAGTTAACTCGTCCAGATGGTTATCTAATCCAACTCCGATGTTTTTAATTAGCGTTCTTTTTGTTCTGTCGCTGTTTTTAATCATCGAGGGAAGAAAAAAAGCCTTTCTTATTTCTGGAGTCATTGCGGGTTTGGCCATGCAATTTGGGAGTGCAACGGAAATATTTTATGTTCCTGTTGTCCTTTTGATAACACTTCTGTATAGAAGACAGGAATTAAACATAAAAAACGCATCAATTTTTATATTGGCCTACATCACTGTTTTTACTCCTCAGGCGGTCTTTGATTTCAGACATGGCTTTATTTTAACTAAGGCTATAAGAGAGTTTTTGTTTCAGGAAGGATCTTTTAGGTTGGGTTTTTGGGAAACGGTAAAGACGAGACTTCCATTTTATTACGAGGTCTTTGTGACAAAACTGGGGCATAGGACAGATACTTTACTCATGCTTCTTGTGGCTCTTGTGGCCTTGGTGTTTATTTTCAATGTTGGGAGACTTTTCAAAAACAGGTATTTTGTTGCAGTTTTTATCCTCTTTGTAGCTCCACTCATAGGGATGCTTTTCTTTCAAGGGAATGAGGGCTATGTTTTTGAATATTATTTTACAGGCTACTATTTCGTATTTATACTACTTTTTTCTTCGGTATTGGGCTCCTTGTCAAAGTCTTGGGTCGGGAAATCAGTCATTCTTCTTTTTGTGACCTATTTCCTTTTTAATAACCTTTCGTATATAAAAGGTTATATTTACTCGGGAATTGACGGTCCAATTGTCGTTGCCTTGGGTAATCAGAAGCAGGCTTTGGATTGGATCTATCAAGATTCAGACGGTAAGGCCTTTAACGTTGACGAGTATGTTCCAGCTGTTATCCCTTATGCTTATGAATATCTTTTTAAGTGGTATGGTGATTTTAAATACGGTTTGGTGCCAGAAGAGAATCGAGTGAATCTTCTTTATACTCTCTCAGAGGTTGATAGTCCCCACCCTGAAAGACTGGAAGCCTGGCTTAAAAGGCAAGATACCATCGGGAAAATGGTAGACAGGGTTCAGTTTGGAGGTATTATGGTTGAGAGAAGGGAAAGGATAAAGTATGAGTAGACTAAAAAAGTTTCTAACCCTGAATAATATTACTTTTGTGGCAATCGTATTATTGGGAGTTTTTTTTAGATTTTATGAGATTAAGACCAGATTTGTTTATGGCCATGATCACGACTTGACTTCGTGGTTTATTAAAGACGTAGTGGTTGATGGACACCTTCGACTTATTGGTCAGCAGACTTCAACTTCTGGAATATTTATAGGACCTTTCTACTACTATTTTCAGATTCCTTTTTTTCTGCTTTTAAAAATGGATCCGATTGCTCAGGTAGTAGCCTCCTCTTTATTAGGGATTTTTGGGATAGTTACCTCGTATTGGGTATTTTCAAAAGTGTTTGATAAGAAGACTGGCCTGATTGCTAGTTATCTATATTCCATTTCCTTTTTTGTTGTAAGTAACGATAGGGAGGCTGTTCCTACAGTGCTAGTAATTGCCTGGTCGATATGGTTTTTTTATGCGATTTCTCTTTTATTCAGAGGGGAACAAAAAAAAGGATTTCTTATTCTGGGAATTCTGGTTGGCCTCATATGGCACTTGAATGTGGCTTTAGTAGTAGTCTTGCCGCTGGTCTTAGTCGCTCTGTTTTTCTCTAAAAAGAAACTCAATTTAAGGAGCCTATTATGGGGGGTAGCGCCTTTGTCTCTTTTTTCCATTCCCTTGGTTTTATTCGAGTTGAGGCATAATTTTATTCAGATTCGCTCGTTTTTATATTCGGTTACTACTTCTCAGGGAGATATTTATTCCGGGCTTTCCAAGTTGTTACGTGTTTTGTTTATTGTTAATAAAAATATTTCTAACTTTTATTGGAATTTTAATGATTTTGCATCTACCTATTATTTAGGGCTTGTTGTTTTTGTTTTAGCTGTGGGATTTCTGGCTCTTAAGCGTTATCTAAAGCCAGTTGAAACTGCTGTCGTGTTTACGTGGCTAGGGGTATACGTTGGGTTTTTTTCCTGGTATTCGAAGATCGTGTCGGAATATTACTTAAACGGGCTTTTTGTGCTCTACTTAATCGTTTTGTCGAGAATCTTTGTGTATTTTTCTAAAAAAACAGGAAATGTTTTGCTGATTATTGTGCTCGTGGTGTTCGGTGCCTTTAATGCCAACAGGTTTTTTAACGAAAAAAATCCAGGAAATGGTTATCTTCAAAAACTTGATTTAGTGGAAGACATCAAAAATAGTGCTAAGGATAAAAAGTTTGATTGTGTTTCGATATCATACATTACAGATACAGGTTATGGTTTGGGATATAGGTATTTTTTTTATTTAAAGGGAGTTAGGACAAGTAATAATAAAAAGATGGTTCCGACATACACAATAGTTTTTCCTCTAGGTAAGGATACGGTTAAAGAAGATAAAAGATTTGGAGACATAGGTTTAATATACCCTGACTTTAGCAGGTTCTCCCCTGAGATTGCCAATGAAGAATGTAGAAAAGGTGATTATAATGTCATAGAACCTATGTTTGGGTTTACTAAGTAATATGAAGAAAGAAATCTTTGTCTCAATTGTTATTCCCTGTTACAACGAGGAGCAGAACCTCAAAAGAGGAGTTTTAAAAGAGGTTTACGATTACCTTATAACCCAAAAATATTCCTGGGAGGTTATCGTTTCCGATGATGGAAGTACAGACAAAAGTACCGAGATTGTTACCTCTAAGATTAAAACTCTTAACGGATTTAGGCTTCTTAAAAATAAACATGGTGGTAAACCCTCGTCCCTTTTGTTTGGAGTAAGGAGTGCTAGGGGGGAGTATATCTTGTTTTCGGATATGGATCAGTCAACCCCCATCGGCGAACTCGAAAAGCTTATTCCTTACACCACACGTGGTATTGAGGTTATTATTGGCTCAAGAGGACTGGCGCGCAAAAATTTTCCCCTGTATAGGAAGCTCGGAGCATATATTTTTTCTGGCGTGCGGAGGATGATGATCCTTCCTGAAATAGTTGACACTCAGTGTGGTTTTAAACTGATTCGTGCAGATGTTTTAAAAGAACTTTTTCCTAAACTCGAATATTTTAAAAGAAAAGTTAACGCTAAAGGGTGGGTTGTCTCCTCTTGGGATGTTGAGTTTTTGCATATGGCTAAGAAAAGAGATTATAAAATAAAAGAGGTTCTTGTTGTTTGGAAGGATCGGGATGTAAGTACAAATAAGGGTGGAGCTTTGCAAAAGTACGTGAAGGAATCAAGAGAGATGTTTCTACAGATTTTGCGTATTAAAATTAACGAAATTAGGGGATTGTATGTACGAGGCGATGGCAAAACTAAAAAATAGGAGATATTTTCTTGATATTTTTTTGGTCCTGATTATTTTATTTTTCCTGCCCTTCTATTTTTACAAATTAGGTCAGTCTTCACTCACTTCTTTTGATGAAGCATGGTATGCAGCGATTGCGAATAATCTTCTTAAGGAGGGCGATGTTTTAAGGCTTTTCTTTAATGGAAATCCGTTTGTTGATCATCCTCCATTTGGCATATGGATGATTAGTTTGTCGTTTAAGTTATTTGGAGTATCCAACTTTACTGCAAGGTTTTTCCAGGCGGTGTTCGGTCTACTGACTTTAGTTACGATATATTTTTTAGGAAAGGAAATGTTTTCAAGAAAAGTTGGTTTTTTTTCGTCGATCTCTCTTACGTCGTCGTATTGGTTCATATATAGGGCTAGGTCGGGTAATTTAGATATTTTCTTGGTCTTCTTTATATATTTATCTATATTATTGGCTTACGAAATACGTAAAACGAAGAAATTAAATATATTGCCATTATTGATAGCTTCGTTAGCTTGCTTGTTTTTGACCAAGACAGCAGTTCCTTTTGTGGTTGTTCCCCTAATCGTATATCTTCTTTCTTTTGGTCGAGCTAGGGTCAATATTTATAAGACTTTTTTAATAGTCGTACTTTCAGCGATTCCGTTGTTAATTTGGTATTTGGTTCAGGGAACGGGGAGTAGCTTTATCTTGGATAGGTTTTATAAAGTTGCCTTTCCAGGTATTGAGAAAGGTACTTCCGTTATTCAGAATCTTCTGTTGTTAAAAACCTATTTGAGATTGGGAATAGGGAATTGGTTCTGGTGGGGGATGTTCTCGATTTTTATGGGGTTGGTAGTACAATGGAGGAGATTCCTTCCTGTTTTTATTTTCACTGTCTCATTTTTGATTCCATTTATTTTAAGCAACAGATTCCAGATCCCCCATTTAATTCCTATACATCCTATTATTATTATTTCGTTCTTTGGCTTGGTTGATACCCTGGGGGAAAGTTTAAAAACGAAGTCGTTTCTAGTTTCTCTTGCGATGTTTTGCATATTCAGTGCCATAGCAATCCCCCAGCTCAGAAGGTCGTGGTACGAATTTGTTGATATTCCTGCATACGTCTCAGATGAGCAGATATTAAGTGAAGAAGCCTCTAAGTACTCCGAAATGTTGATGATAGATGACGAATACTTGCCAGCAGCAGTATTTTATTCTGGCAAAGATGTAAATAAAATCGCCAAGGGGGTAGGGAAGCTAAAGGAGTTTTTTGATAGTAACAATAATTTTATTCTAATTACGAGCCCATGGAGACTGGAAGAGGAGAAAATTTCCGTTAAAACATATAGAATAATAAAGAGGGATAGAGATAAGGTACTAATACAAAAAATATGAAAAAGTTAGCATCTTCGTGGTTTTTTTCTTTGACCGGAGGTTTTGTTTTGTTGTTTGCGTTTTTCCTTAGGCTTAAAAATTTAACTCTGCTTCCATTATTTGTTGATGAGGCAATCTATGTAAGATGGGCGCAGGTAATGAAAGCTGAGTCGACTTTGCGCTTTGTACCGCTTTCCGATGGTAAGCAACCTCTCTTTATGTGGAGCGTTATTCCTTTATTTAAATTATTTAAGGACCCTTTGTTTACCGGAAGATTTCTGTCCGTTATGACGGGGATGGTGACTCTACTTGGGCTGATGGCTTTGACATACTATCTTTTCAAGTCAAAAAAGGCCGCTCTTTTAACGGGGTTTATTTACGCAATTAGTCCGTTTACGGTTTTTTTTGATAGAATGGCCCTGGTTGATTCGATGCTTGCTATGTTTGGTGTATGGACTTTTCTTTTTGCGGCCATTACTGCAACAACTTTAAGGCTTGATGCAGCTATGATTACTGGTTTTGCCTTAGGAGGAGCATACTTAACCAAGTCTCCGGCTTTGTTTTTTTTAATACTTTTGCCTACGACCTGGTTATTAATTGAGTGGAAGGGGAAAAATAAAGCTAGAATAGTTACCCTTTTAAAACTATGTGGTTTAACTCTAGTGTCTTTTTTTATATCTCAAGGAATGTTCAATATTCTGCGCCTGGGTCCAAATTTTCATCTTTTAACGTCAAGAAATTACGACTATGTTTACTCATTTGGCCATATATTTCAAAACCCGATTGATCCCTTTGTTCCTCACCTAAAAGATGTTTGGACGTGGGTTTGTTATTTAGGCCCATGGCCCCTTTTGGTTTTAGTCCTGGTGAGTCTAACCGTTTGTCTTCCTAAAAAAGCAAAAGAAGTATTGATTGTTCTGGCTTGGTTTATGGTACCGGTACTGGCACAATGTATGTATGCTAAGGTTTTTACCGCCAGGTATATTCTGTTCACCATACCGTATTTGTTTGTAGTTTCCTCTTTGTGGTTATTTTCAAAATCGCGAAAAGTGAAAGCTGTGGGTTATTTGGCGATATTTCTCTTTATCATTCTTTCGGTAAAGCAAGATTATTATTTTTTGACAAATCCTGCCCAGGCGGCCCTTCCGAGGGGTGAAAGGTCGGGATATCTAGAAGATTGGACTGCGGGAAATGGAATAAAAGAAGCCTCTTTATATTTGAGAGACAGACATAATCAGAACCCGACCGAAAAAATTGTTGTGGGGACTGATGGGTATTTCGGAACACTTCCCGATGGGCTTCAGATATATCTAAATGATGTATCTCAAATTACCATTGTGGGAGTCGAGGTTAGGTTTTTTAGTGTTCCTCAGCCACTTATTGACTCGCAAAAATCTGGTAATGAAACCTATCTTCTAGTGAACAGTTCGAGATTTTTTATTGCCGACCCTAAAGGAGAGGGTTTGGAATTGATTTCTTCTTATCCTAGAGCGACAAAGCTAGATGGGACTTACGAGAGTTTGCTTTTTTACCGACTAACTTCGCTTTAGTGAGGGCCCTAAAACAGTATATAAACCGGATTTCTATGTCTACAGTAATTCGTGGAAAGGTTTACCTAACCCCTTTTTTGCTATTGTCATTATTGCTAGTTATTCAAATCCCTTTGATCGTTCCTTTTTTCCACGATGGCTTTTTCCCTACGCACGATGGGATTCAGACGATTAGAATTTTTGAGTATTACCAATCTCTAAAGTTTGGGGCGTTTCCTCCAAGATGGGCGAGTGGTCTCCTTTATGGGTATGGATATCCTTTGTTCGTGTTTTACAACCCTATGGTTTACTTGTTGGGTTCAATGTTTGTGTTTGCCGGTTTTAATTTTTTAATCGCTACTAAAATTGTTTTTATTCTCGGTTTTTTACTCGGGGTAGCGGGGATATTTTTGTTACTTAGAGAGTTTACAGACAATTTATCGGCTTTTGTTGGATCTATTATTTACTCTCTGGCCCCCTACCGTGCGGTAGACGTCTATGTTAGAGGGGACTTAGCAGAATTTTTTGATTTTTCTTTGTTTCCCCTTATCTTTTGGATTAATCTTAAGCTTTTTAAATCACAAAAAGACCCTTTGCTTATATACGCTCTGTCTGTATTACTGGCGTTGCTGATTTTGTCACATAATATTTCTGCTTTTATATATTTAATCTTTTTGCTTGGTTTTAACATTTTCTATATTTTTGTATACACAAAAAAGAAAAGACGTATAGAGGTATTTCGTAAGTTACTGGGGAGTGTTTTCTTATCACTAACAATGTCATGCTTTTATTGGTTACCCCTTCTTGTAGAAATACGTTTTGTGCAGATTGATAGAGTCAATGCATTTTCCTACGCTCAATATTTTTTAACACTCGAACAGATTTGGCAATCAGCTTGGGGATTTGGTGGATTTTTACAAGAAAACCCAATGTCCTTACAGCTCGGAAAAATGATTATTCTCCTTTCGTTTTTGGCATTATTTTTAAACATATTTATTAAAACCAAAATGAAAAAAATGATTTTCTTTATTGGGTTGGTATTTATATGCTCAACGTTACTCGAAACACAATCCTCCCAGTTTGTTTGGAAGTGTATTCCTCTACTGGGTTTTCTACAATTTCCATGGAGACTTCATATCTTAAGTACTGTTTGCGGGGTTATTCTTGTTGGCTTCTTTATTTATCAGCTTGAGAACTTGATTAGTGGTTGGAAAAAGGAAGGCAAAATATTAATTTTAGTTTTGGTAGCAGGTGTGATTTGGTTATCATATGAAGAAAGTCACACCTTTTTTAAGGAGAAGTATTTCATTGAAGATAAGCCTGTTGCTGAAACAACTACTGGGGAAGAGTATCTTCCAAGGTGGGTAAAAACTAAGCCAAGTAGTTACCCGCCAGACAAGGTAGTATTTCTGAAAGGATCAGGGTGGATAGAAAACCTTGAGTGGGGTTATCATCAAAAAACGTTTACCGCTATTAGTAGTGAGGACGCGCGAATAAGATTGGAACATATCTATTATCCTGGTTGGACAGCTTATGTTAATACCACAAGGGTGGAAATAGATTACAGCAACGAAGGAGGGGCAATGGAAATAAATTTACCAAAAGGTAGGAATGTGGTCTCTTTTGTCTTTCGACGGACTTGGTGGGGACTGATAGCTGATGTAATTTCGTTAATGGGGGGGATAACTGCACTGGTCTTAGTTTGCAAAAGCTTGATTCTTGGTCGTCTTCACCCTATCCTTTTAAAGAATGGTAAAAAGAATTAAATTTAGTTCTACCTCCTGTATTCTGCTGGGAATCATAATTTTGGGAATTGTGCTTCGGTTAATAAACGTCACCAGAATGGCTCCTTTTGATTTTGACCAAGAGTATGCGGCCAATTTTGCTTATTCTGTTCTAAAAGTTTTTCCGATTCAACTTATTGGTCAAGGTCTATCAGTTAAGGGACTTTTCATGGGCCCTCTCTATTTTTATTATCTGGTGCCCTTCTATTTTTTAACTTCCCTTCACCCCCTAGGTGGAGTAATTGGTTCAATTGTTCTTGGTTTAATTACTGTTTTAGCTTACTTCCTTATAGGTAAGAAGTTTTTTGGAAATAGTGCTGGGCTTGTTTTGGCCTTTTGGAGGGCAACTTTTATGAGTAAACTTCAGGTAGATTGGGACGTAACACCGTCTCAGTCAAGCGAGCTTTTAGTTTTAGTGACCTGGTGTTTACTGTTTCAGTATTGGCAAGGAAAAACAAAATATTTACCTCTGTTGGGATTGTGTTTTGGTCTTTACAGTAGTTTTCACCCTATACTTTTCCCTTTCTATATTGTGTTTGTGGCGATATTTTTAGTGAAGAGGGCTGTTCCTAACCTTAGGATATTCCTGCTATCTGTTGTGGCGTTTCTTGTTCCTTTGGTTCCGCTCATAATTTTTGAATACCTGCACAGTTTTTGGGAGGTGAAGAATTTTTTTTTGATAATTGGGAAGGGGAGTTCAGAACCAATTAATTTTTCGAGGTTAATATATTATTTATACGTAAATGTACGAGAACCAAATTTGGTTTTTGGTTTATTGCTAAAACAATATTGGTTGCCTTTTATGTTGGTTGTGGTCTTTATGCTTGTTTCGGCATATCGAAAAATTGGTTTTTGGAAAGAAAGTTTTCATAGATTTATGCTTCCGCTTACCTTTGGGATTTTTGTAATATACTACACGTTTTTCCCCACGCATGTCCCGGAGTATTACTTTCTGGCAACCTCCGTGTTATTCTTTTTTTATGCTGGGGGGATGGTAAGTCTTTTGACAAAAAAGAAATTCCTAAAACCTATTCTAGCCTTGGTACTAGTTCTTTTGACTCTAGCAAACCTTCGTTTACTTAAAAAGGGGAATAACTACCCTTTGGCTGCAGCGCTTTATAACAAAGAGCAGATAGTTAAAGAGATTTTAAGAAGACAGCCAAAAGATGCCGATTTTTATGTTTCGTATATCAAGGAACCAGGATGGAATTTTGGTTTTGATTATTTATTTGCATTATACGGCCATATTCCACAAACTAAGGAAGCGAAAAAACCGATATACACGATCGTAATTCCAAAATCTCTTTCTCCGGGAAATCTGGACTATGTTTCTGGTAATATTGGTCTGATCGTTGAGGAGTGACTAAGTATGAAAATCGGAAAGTTTGTGTCTCACATAAAAAAATATTGGCCTGTTTTAGTCATGACTTTAGTAGTAATAAATGTACTACTCAGTGCTTCATGGGTATTTAAGGGTGAGATTCACTACGATATTGATATATCTCGCGATTTTTTGGTTTTGAGTGAAGCTATCAGAAATAGGCAGCCATTTTTAATTGGTCCGCATTCAGGTGTTATTGCCGGAGTTTTCCATGGACCCTTGTGGTATTACCTAAATTTACCCGCATTCATTTTAGGTAAAGGGGACCCAGTGTTTATGGGTTGGTTTTGGTGGGGATTGTCAGTAGGTGCGTTAGCCCTAATTGGATGGGTTAGTAAAAAACTGTTTAATTACAAAACAGCCCTATTGACCATGCTTTTATACTCAGCAAACTCCATAGTTAATCCAATGGATAATCTAAAACAGTTTTTTAATCCCTATGGGGCAGTTGTTTTGTCGCCTCTCTTTTATTATTTATTTGTAACTTATCTTAAAAGTAAAAAAGTTATCTACTTAATTCTCGCTCTTTTTACCACAGGGTTAATTATTCAATTTCAGATGGCTTTTGGCGGTCCCGTGCTGGTCATTTCAACCATCTTTTTGTTATTTTTTTTCCATAAAAATAAATTATATAAACATAGCTTTTCATTTTTGATTCTTCTTTTTCCACTTTCGACTTTTATTGCTTTTGATTTAAGACACGACTTTCTGCAGACACAATCAATGATTAAGTATTTTTCGTCTAATCGTCCTGTTGACATACCTCTTACATTTTTTGTACTTAATAGAATAAAATCGATTTTTACTGACGTCTACCTAATGCTCACCCCTGGCAGTATTCTTTTTGCCTACCTTTCTTCTTTAGCATTTACTCTATTTTTGTTAAAGCGTAAGTTATTTGAACAAGCGGAATATTTTCTTTTCTTATATCTTTATTTTGGATTTTGGCTCTTTCTGTTTGTGTTTAGAGGTTGGACTGGAAATTATTACTGGCCATTTCTGCCGCTTATTATAATATTAATCTCTTCACTTGTTGACCATCTCCCGAAAATGATATTTTTCCCAGTATTTTTATTACTGTTGGTTTGGAATGTCCATGCCGGAGTCTCCACTATCAGAGCTTTTCCTAAGGAAGTGACAAGAAGGGGAATTAACAGTTGGACTTACAATAAGTTTTTAGGGGAGGGTGTTTATCAAGATGCAACAGAGGATTTTGGTTATTATATTTTTACTCCGGATCGCTGGGTCTACAATCAGAAATATGCACTGGAATATCTCCAGCAAAAATATCCTCAAAAAAAGTCTTGTGCTTCATGTAAAAAAAGGCTAACGTATTTAATTGTTGTGGATCCTCCAAAGGATCGTCCAGACATTGACCCAGTGGGTTGGAGGATAACTGATGTGGGAATACAAAGAGAAAGTGAGGAAGCTAAAAGGATCGATGTGACGACGATCTATAAATACTATTTAACCAATGAGGAAATTCTCGTTCCGCATAATCCGTATTTAATGGATTCAACCTTTTTTCGCTAGCGGAAGATTAGGGTGTTTATCAAATATGGGTTGGCACCTATTTTTATCTCTTCCTGGCTGAGAAAATATTTTTCTACTTTAAAACCGTTGGAGTATTGCATGACACTTTCGGGAAGTTTGTTAATTTTTATGTCCGAGTTTTTCCAACTTTCACTGTTGACATTCTTCTGATACCAAAGACTATTGGGATCCTTTCCATAGGAAGGTGGTGGAGCAATCAGGAGATAGGTTAATTTTTTTTTCTCAAAGGGGTAGGCTTTGATGTTTGGGTACAGTTTTTGTGCATAATTCATTGCATACCTTGGATAGTACCCGTAAAGGTCAGGAGTAAAGATAAAATAACCGAAGTCTTCTTTTGCCTCGTTATACACGGACTTTGCAACGTTATAGTTAAACAGCCATGAGCTTTCACCGTGGGCTAGGTAGTCCGAATTATAACTTTGTATTTCGTTAACCGCCGCTTGAAAATTAATGGCAAATATTATAATGAAGGTTATGTAAAAGAGATGTTTGTTTATGATATTCACAGCCGAGCAAAATATCAAGATTATTAGGGGCAAGAAAGGCCAGAAGTAGTACGTCCAAATGGGACCCTTGAATAAAAGTGTTATCATCCAGAAACCGAAATAAAAGTACCCAAATAGTACATAGGGACTGGATACGTTTAACTTTTTCTTTTTGAATATCTCCCAGAGTAGTAATCCGAATATAAATACTACTAAAATATTGAGCCAGGTTTGTTGCGTGGTTAGCATACCTAGTCCACCAGAAAATAATTCCTCAAGTCTCATGCTAACTGTTTTCCAGAAGCCGAGATCTATTTTTCCGTGACTTTCTACTCCCGTAAGGTAGTTAATTACCGACTGGCTTTGCAGAAAATTGTGTCTCAGGTCGAATACGACATAAGTAGAAAGGGGTATCACTAGGATGGATAGGGATAGCAAATGTATAAGTTTTCGTTTTCTTATTAGGAAATAGATGAGGAATAGCGATGACAATATCAGTAGGGGTACCCCAAAGGCCATTTGAAACTGAATGATTAAACCAAGGATCAACATGCTAAGTATAAGAAGGATTACCTTTTCCTTTTTTAGATAATTCGCGAAGAGGTAGAAAAAAAGAGGGGCCAATATTAAAGCTCCGTAAGGATTGAACAAACTTTTAATGGCGGACACTTGGGTTACGGAAAGCAGTATTGCGCTTAGTAAACCAGTTTTATAGCCAAATAATTTTTTCCCCGCGTAGTAAATAATTAACAGGCTAGCTATTGACAATATAATCCAGAACCAGCCCACGACTACGGGATTTCCATGACCTACGAGAAAACTTGGGAGGTTAAGGTATAACCAAAGTGGTCCATGAAAGACGCCTGGTATGGCACCTGAACGGGGTCCGATTAACGTTAAGTTTTTGTTAACGACAATATCCTCCATTAACAAGAAGTCTCTTGCAATATCGGTATGGAAAAGAATGTTCCCGTGGAGCATCCACCATGCACTTATCACCACATTTATAACAACTACGGTTAGAGATATTGCTAACATCTTTTCCCTTAAATAATAACAGAAATATCGAAATTATCTTAGAGGGCCTGTTTTGTAAGTGTAAATAAAGGAGTGTTTGGTATAGAATTTGAATATGGAATCAGTGGGTCCAGATTTGCAGGAGGAGATCGGCCTAGATACAGTTAAAACCAGGGCAGTAAGAGGCGTTGTTGTTCTAACCGGGAGGACATTTCTTCTTAGTATTTTATCCCTGATTGCAACAGGTTTCTTGACGGTTTTTTTAAGCCCGTCGGAATTTGGAGTTTTCTGGATAGTCTCTGCAATTGTTAATTTCCTGGCCTATTTTTCAGATGTGGGGTTAGCAGCGGCTCTTATTCAGAAGAAAGACGCTCCGACAGAGGATGATCTTAAAACTACTTTTACAATTCAGCAAATATTAGTTTTTTTGCTGATAGTTATCTTGGTCGCTCTAACACCAGTTTTTTCTAAGATCTATTCCCTTTCCTTTCAAAGTAGGCTTTTAATGTATTCACTGGGAGCCTCCTTGATTTTTTCCTCTCTTAAGACGATTCCATCCGTGATTATTGAAAGGAGATTAGAGTTTGGAAAGCTGGTTCTCCCCCAGGTTTTTGAGAATCTAGTTTACAATGTAGTGGCTGTCGTTTTGGCTTGGAAGGGATTTGGGGTTACCAGTTTTACATTAGCCGTTTTAATTAGGGGGATAGTAGGGCTTATAATAATATACCTTCTTCAACCGTGGAAACCAGGGCTCGCCTTCTCTAAGAAATCGCTTAAGAATCTTTTGACTTACGGAGTTCCTTATCAAGCTAACACTCTTCTTGCAACTCTTAAGGATGATGGTATGACGGCAGTCCTGGGAGGAATATTGGGCTCGACTGGAGTGGGATATTTAGGTTGGGCACAAAAGTGGGGACAGGCGCCTCTTAGGTTTTTTATGGATCAGGTTTTGAAAGTTACTTTCCCTGCCTTTGCGAGGATGCAGGATAAAAAGGAACATTTGGAAAGAAGCTTGTCGCGTTCGATGTTTTTTGTATGTCTCTTGGTTTTTCCTTCACTTGCAGGCCTTTTAGTTCTGGCTCCCGTTCTGGTGCAGATTATTCCGAGGTATGGGAAGTGGACTCCTGCTCTTCTCCCTCTTGGTCTTATTGCCATAAACACGGTTTTTGCAGCCGTTACAACACCACTTACTAACTTACTTAACGCGATTGGTAAGATTAAGACGACTTTTAAGCTGATGATTATGTGGACAACTTTAACTTGGTTGTTTATTCCTTTCTTGGGCTATAAGTATGGTGTTTCTGGTGCTGCGGCCGGGTACTCACTCGTTGGGGTAAGCTCAATAGTGGCAATATATGTTGCCTACACTCAGGTCCACTTTTCCTTTGTTTATGCCGTGATTAAACCTGCAGTTGCAGCCCTTGGAATGTCGCTTGCCCTGCTTGTTCTCCGTTCTTTCCTGGGAGTCAGCTTTACTTCAGTTTGGGTCATTATAATCGTGGGGATTGTCATCTACTCGCTTTTGGTTTTTCTTTTGGTTGGACCAGGGATAATAGAGGATGTAAAAAGGAGTGTAAAATCCCTTTTTTCGCGCCACGAGTAGATTTTGCCCTGCTCGTGATAAAATTGAATCAATGGTTAAGCTATCTGTTGTTATAAATACTCTCAACGAGGAGAAGAACCTGGCCAGAGCCGTGTCTTCGGTAAAGGGCCTGGCGGAGGAGGTTGTAGTGGTCGATATGAAGTCTGACGATAAGACTCAAGAGATTGCCAAGAAGTTAGGGGCTCAGGTTTTTGAGCATCCACGTATGGATTATGTTGAACCGGCGAGAAACTTTGCAATTACCAAAGCAACCGGGGACTGGATTCTGATCCTGGACGCGGATGAAGAGGTTCCAGAAACTCTCGTCAAAAATATTACAAAGGAACTTAAGGCACCAGAGGCGGACTATTTTAGAATTCCACGTAAGAACTTAATTTTTGGTAAGTGGGTGAGGCATTCCAACTGGTGGCCGGATTACAACATTCGCCTTTTTAAGAAAGGGGCAGTCTCCTGGAGCGAGGTTATCCATAGCGTCCCTATGACTCAAGGGAAGGGTATGGATTTTCCTGACAAAGAAGAATACGCCTTGGTTCATCATCACTACCAATCAATTTCACAGTATTTGGTAAGGCTAGACAGGTATTCATCTATACAATCTAAGGATCTTCTACAGAGTGGATATAATTTTAAGTGGCAGGACTTAATCAAAAACCCGGGGGATGAATTTTTCAGAAGATATTTCGCAGCCGAAGGATATAAAGATGGGGTGCACGGTTTAGCTCTTAGTTTACTGCAGTCTTTTTATGAACTAGTAGTCATCTTAAAGGTGTGGGAAGGCCAGAAATTTGTGCGGCAAGATATTGAGATAGATCGGTTTAATGAAAGCATAAGAAATGCTCTGTCGGATTTTAATTACTGGAAAGCAGATGTAGAGGTCAAACAAACAGGGGGAGTGTTAAGTAGACTTAAGAGAAAATTTAAGCTTCCTTAAATCATGAATAAAATCTCCGTAGCTATTCTTAATTGGAATGGGGTGAACGATACTCTCGCGTGTCTTGAGAGCATCCAGAAATTATCACTCAGAGACTATAAATTATCGGTCATTGTGGTTGATAATAAATCTTCAGACGACTCATTGGAAAAATTAAGGGAGATTAAACTAAAAAATGCTGATTATGAGTTGCTAACTAATAATGCCAATTATGGTTTTGCCAAGGGTAATAACCTAGGCATCACCAATGCGATTAATAGTGGAGCTGAGTACATTCTGGTTCTTAATAACGATACTGAAGTTGATAGCCAATCCCTTCAAGGCTTAGTTGGCTTTATGGATGACAATCCGGAATTTGGAGCAGTTTCTCCAAAAATATATTTTGCAAAAGGGTACGAGTTTCATAAGAAGCGCTACCAGAAGTCTGATTTAGGAAAGGTTGTCTGGTATGCAGGGGGAGATATCGATTGGGCTAATGTTTATGGTGCCAACCACGGTGTTGATGAGGTTGATCAAGGACAATTTGAAGAAGTAAAGGAAACTGATTTTTCAACCGGTGCATGTAGTCTACTTCGGGTTGAGACACTTAGAAAAGTCGGTTTATATGAGGAGAAATACTTTATGTACCTGGAGGATGTGGATCTTTCGGTAAGAATGATAAAAGGTGGTTGGAAAATAGGTTATTGTGATGGAGCTCATATTTGGCACAAGGTGGCTCAGAGTTCAGGTATTGGAAGTGATTTGAATGACTATTTTATCACCCGTAACAGGATGTTTTTTGGATTTAGATACGCTCCTATCCGCGCAAAGGTTGCTTTAATTAAAGAAAGCTTTAGACTTCTTTTTGCCGGAAGGAAATGGCAGAGAGTTGGAGTGAGGGATTTCTATCTGGGTAAGTTAGGCAAGGGGTCATGGAGGTAAGAGATAACTAAAATATGAATATTAGCGCAATAATTATCGCCAAGAACGAGGCAAAAAAAATTAAGGAATGCATAGAGTCGCTTAGGTGGGTGAATGAAGTTGTAGTTATTGACAATGGATCAGAGGACGAAACTGCCAAAATAGCAGAGAACTTGGGAGCAAAGGTTTTTACTTATAACGGAGGCAACTACAGTGATTGGAGAAACGAGGGAGCAAAAAGAGCAGAAGGAGAGTGGATAATATATGTTGATGCAGACGAAAGGATTACCCCGGAGTTGAGAGATGAAATTGTTAAGACACTAGAAAACCCCTCAGCTGAGATCTACGCCATACCGAGGAGAAATATAATCTTGGGAAGGGAAATGCTTCACGGAGGATGGTGGCCTGATTATGTTAAAAGGCTAATAAAAAAATCTTCTTTAGAAAAATGGGTGGGGGATCTTCACGAAGAGCCGGAGGTAAAGGGCAATCTTATCCATCTTAAAAGTCCCATGGTTCATTTGAAACACGACAATCTTGCTGAGATGGTTGCAAAATCAAATAAATGGTCCGCTGTTGAGGCAAAATTACTGTTTGATGCGGGGCATCCACCCATGGCCTGGTGGAGGTTCCTAAGAATTATGCTGGGCGAGCTTTTTTATAGATTAATACTTCTTCGAGGAATTTTCGATGGACCGGAAGGTGTGATATATTCCTTCTATCAAACTTGGAGTAAATTTCTTACTTACGCCAAGCTTTGGGAAATGCAGCTCAAAGACAAAAAATAAATCATGAAGGCAGCAATCCATAATCCTTATCTTGATTCCATGGGTGGGGGAGAACGCTACACTCTGGCAGTGGCGAGTTATTTTGCAAATAGAGAATACCATGTGGATATCGAATGGAAGGATCAAACAATAAAACAGAAACTTGAAGGTAGATTTGGAATTAATCTGGATAATGTAAATTTTGTTGAGAGTGTAAAAAAAGGTGACGGGTACGATGTTTGTTTTTGGGTTTCTGATGGGAGTATCCCTCTTCTTCGGGCGAGAAGGAATCTTCTTCATTTTCAAGTTCCCTTTCATGGTGTGGGAGGAGGAAGTTTAATGAACAGAATGAAGTTATTTAGAATAAACAAAATAATTTGTAACTCTTCTTTCACCAAAAAAATAATCGATAAGGAATACGGAGTAAATAGCGAAGTAGTATATCCTCCGGTTTCGGTTGAGAAATTTAAGCCCAAGAGGAAGGAAAATATAATCCTTTATGTAGGTAGATTTTCCAAACTTAAGCAGTCAAAACGCCAAGAGGTATTGATTGAAGCTTTCAGAAAATTCTACAAAAGTGGTTTTAGAGATTATAAGTTAGTTCTTGCAGGTGGAACAGAAGTTGGATCGGGAGATTTTGTTAAAAGCCTTAGGGCTCAGATCGTTGCGTATCCGATTGAGATCATTGAAAGTCCATCCTTTAAGGAGTTAGTGAGTTTATATGCAAAAGCTAAGTTTTTTTGGGCTGCGGCTGGATTTGGGTGTAATGAAAAAAGAGAGCCTGAACTAGTGGAACACTTTGGAATTACTTTAGTTGAGGCGATGGCTGCAGGGGTTGTACCTTTGGTATATGAAGCAGGCGGTTTTAAAGAGATAGTCAAAAACGGTCAAAGTGGATTTTTTTGGAAGAGCGTAGGGGAATTAAACGTAAAAACAAGAAAACTAGTTGAAGATAAGAAATTACTTAAAGAAATCTCCAAGAACGCCATAGAAAGGAGTCGGTTCTTTGGCTACGAAGCCTTCAATAGAGCCCTCGAAAAAATACTGGCATAGGGGCATATTAATTCTTTCAATACGCATGCCTTAGGTATAAAATAGCTTATGCAAATGCACAAAAATTCGGTGTCAGTGGTGATACCCAGTTATAACGGTTTGGACCTAATTTCTAAAAATTTACCGTTGGTTTTAAAAGCGGCTGAGCATAAAGGGAATCAGATCCTTGAAGTAATTGTTGTCAATGATGGTTCAGTGGACCAAAGTGTAGATTTTATTAAACAGAATTTTCCTCAAGTTAAAGTTGTCAGCCACAAAAAAAACCGAGGTTTCTCTTCAGCTGTAAATACCGGGGTCAGGTCGTCAAAAGGAAGTCTTATTGCCTTAATTAATAACGATGTTGCTCCATCAGAGAATTTTTTAGTTAAGGCTTTGGGCCATTTTTCCGATGCGAAAGTTTTCGCGGTTTCTTTCCACGAGGATGGCTACAGTTGGGCAGAAGGGAGTTTCAAGGACGGCTTTGTTTCCCACGGATCCGGACAAAATACAAAAGATGTTCACAGGACATTATGGGTGAGCGGTGGAAGTGGAATATTCCGCAGAGATCTTTGGGTGAAACTTGGTGGTATGGATGAGAAATTGTTCTCGCCTTACTATTGGGAAGATATTGATTTAGGATATAGAGCTTTTAAGAGAGGTTATGAACTTTTGTGGGAACCGGATTCTTTGGTCTTTCATCGCCACGAATCAACTGTTTCCAGGTTACCCAAAAAGAAGGTCCAAAGAATTCAGGAAAGAAATCAATTGATATTTATTTGGAAAAATATTACCAGTGCTAATCTTTTCAGGAAGCATGTTGTTGGTTTGGCTAAGCGTGTAGTGACCCACCCGGGTTATTTACTTATAGTTGCCTCCGCCCTATTTAGGTTGGGATCTATTTCCAAGGCCAGGAGAAGAGAAAGAAAAGAATGCAAAATATCCGATGAAGCGATATTTGCAAGTTTTAGATAGCTCTGCCATGGACGTAACTGTCGTAATTGTAAATTATAATACTTGTGATCTCACCCGGGAGTGTGTGTCTTCAGTGTTTAAAAAGACCAGAGATATTGAGTTTGAAGTGGTGGTTGTTGATAACAACTCCTCTGATGGAAGTTGTGAGCAGTTAACCAAAGCATTTTCACAAGACAAGAGGTTCTTACTAATACCAAATAGCACCAATTTGGGTTTTGCCAAGGCCTGCAACCAAGGAATAAAAATTGCTAAGGGTAAATATATTTTTCTTCTTAATTCGGATACAGAATTAGTAGACGATACTCTAACGAAACTACTAGCTTTTGCCGGTGAGAGGGAAAATGTTGGGATTGTTGGTCCAAGACTTCTTAATTCGAATAAAACGGTCCAGCCGTCGGTGTATAGGTTACCCACTTTGGGACGAACACTACAACAGTACTGGTTTGGAAAGAAAGGGATTCTTGATAAATATGCTCCTGAGGGTGATGCTCCCTCAAAAGTGGAATGCATTGTCGGTGGAGCCTTTTTAATTACGCCTCAGGCATTGAAGAAGGTTGGGTCTTTGGATGAAAGGTATTTTATGTATTTTGAAGACCTGGATTATTGTCGCCGGGTTCAAAAAGCCGGTCTTGAAGTTTATTATTACCCTGATACGCAAGTGGTCCACTATCATGGAGCAAGTGGAAAAAATATGGTCCCAGAAGAGCTGCAGTGGAAACGACTGATCCCATCGAGTAGAATCTATCATGGGGTGGTGATTCACTATTTGATTGGTTTTATAATATGGTCAAGTCAAAAAATACAAAAGGTTTTTGGATAGTGGGACTACTTCTTATTCTTTCTATCCCTTCGGTTTTTGCCTTGATCCACAGGGGGTTTTTCCCGACACACGACTTCATATATGTTGCGAGGATAAGTGAGATGTTTAAATCTCTTTCAGATGGGCAGTTCCCGGTTCGGTGGGTTTCCGGGTTCAGGTACGGTGACCCGACATTTAACTTTTACGCTCCACTTCCGTATTATTTGGGAGCTTTTTTCCATCTACTTGGAGTGGGGTTTTTGGATAGTTCAAAAATGCTTTTTGGACTAAGTTTTATATTGTCAGCGTTCTCAATGTATCTTCTCGGAAAAGAATTATATGGTAGGGTCGAAGGTGTTTTGTCGTCTATGCTATATTTGTATGCTCCTTATCGATCAATTGATATTTATGTTAGGGGAACCTTAAATGAAGCCTGGGCCTTTGTTTTTTTTCCCCTGATCTTTTTGTTCCTGATAAAGTTATCTAAAACCCAATCGTTTAGAAACACTGTTTTGTTAGGGCTCTCATTAGCTGGCCTTTTTTACACGCATAACATTATGACCATACTATTTGTTCCATTCTTTGGATTCTATGCAGTGTATCTTTTGATTAATAAAAAGTTTGATAAAAAATTTATGTTGGGAATTTCCGTATCCGTTCTTTTGGGGTTGGGTTTGGGAGCGAGTTTTTTAATTCCTGCGCTTTTTGAGAAAAAATTCGTTCAGACAACTTATCTAACTAGTGGTTACTTTAATTACATCGGGCATTTTGTTGCCGTAAGACAGTGGTTCGATTCGCCGTGGGGTTATGGTGCGTCATTATGGGGGTCAAAGGATGATCTATCGTTTCAGCTAGGTGTAACCCAGTGGATTTTGATATTTGGAGCGATGATTTTGTATTGTACAAAAAAGGTGTATTTAAACAAGAAACACGTTATATTTCTACCTGTTTTGTTAACAATTTTAATTTTCTCTCTTTTTTTGCAACACAATAAATCAACATTTATTTGGCAAACTTTACCGATACTTGCGTATACACAGTTCCCCTGGAGACTGTTGGCTGTCTCAGTTTTTTTTGCGGCTTTAATCGGTGGTTATGGGATGACTTTGATAAATAATCAGAAAATTAAAATAGCGTTATCGTCCTTTTTTGTAGTCCTCTTGCTTTTAGTAAATTATAAATATTTCAAACCAAAAGAGTATTATCTCGATTCTGTTGATGAACACTATGTAGGAGTTTCTGTCTTGGAGAGGGATGATAAAATTCCAAAAGACTATCTTCCAATTTGGGTAAAAAATATTAAAGATGAAGAAATGGTAGCGCCGATTTTAATAAGCGGCAAAGCTGATATATCGAGTTTTTTTAAAAACAGTAAATCCGCATCCTTTAATGTTAAAGCTCAGACGGATAGTGTAATAGAAATACCGTTGACATATTTCCCGGGATGGGCGACTGAGATTGATGGTAATGAAGTGCAATGTAATCCCACAGACTTGGGGCTTATCAGTATAGCGGTAAAGGCTGGGGAACACTCGGTAAGCTTGGAGTTTAAGGATACCCCGATACGTGTGATAGGAAATTTACTGACTGTGGCATGCCTATTTGTTATTGTTACTTATCCAGTAGCTGTAAAAGGACGTAGACCTTTGTCTTTGTCGAAATAAGATAATGCTAAAAAGGACCTTTTTGATAAAAGTAATTAAGGAAAATGCACATTTTCTTATTGGATTGGCAATAACTATTTCTGTGCTCTGGCCTCTCATGAGGCAGGGGTATTTCTCGCATCACGACGATGTACAGGTGGTTAGACTTTTCGAGATGGACAAGTGCCTTGATGATTTCCAGTTTCCTTGTCGTTGGGTGCCCGATATGGGAGGTGGTTACGGATACCCGATTTTTAATTATTATGCTCCTCTTCCATATTATTTTGGGGAGTTTTTCTATTTTGTCACCACAAATCTTTTAGTTGCAGCAAAATTAATGTTTGCCTCATCGTTCGTGGGAGCATACGTCTTTATGTATCTTTTGGGTAAGTCCCTCTGGGGTAAAGCTGGAGGGGCAGTGTCGGCAATTTTTTACAGTTTAGTTCCATATCATGCAGTTAACCTTTATGTTAGGGGAGCAATGGGGGAGATGTGGGCAATGACATTTATTCCTTTAATTTTTTATTTTTTGTTCAGGCTGTCTCAAAAGACAAATATCAATAGTTCGATTAAATTAGCTATTGCACTGGCCCTTCTAATTACGTCGCACAATCTTTCATTCGTTATGTTTACCCCGACAATATTTGTTTTTGCTTTAATTTTCTATATAAAAGATCACAGCGTTAAGTTTTTGAAATTATTCTCTCTGTCTATACTTTTTAGTTTAGTTTTTTCTGCATTTTATTGGTTACCCGCAGTGGCTGAAGGGAAATATGTTCACTTGGAAACAATGACGGTTGGATATTTTTCTTATACGGAGCACTTCAAAGGTCTTAGGAAGCTTTTCATAGATAGAAACTGGGCTTGGGGCCCGTCGATAAGAGAAGTCCCCGGTGGAGAAAAAGATCAAATGCCTTATCAGGTGGGGTGGATTCATCTTGCAGGATATCTTCTCTCCCTTGTTACCTTGTGGATGTTTGCAAATAAACCAAAACGGAAAGTCTATCGTCTTATCGGGATTGGGTCCTCTATCATAATTGTTGCTAGTGTTTTTATGATTCACCCCCGTTCGGTTTATGTCTGGAATTTTTTCGGAACTATTCTTAAATATATTCAGTTCCCCTGGCGCTTTTTGATTGTTGTTTCGTTTTTTATATCACTTTTGTCTGGCGGTATCTTTTTAGCTGTAAAAAAGCATACCTGGTTAGTATTTGTTCCGGTTGTTCTGTTAGTTTTTGTCTTTAATTTTTCCTATTTTAGGCCAGAGAAATTCCTCAATGTGAGACAGGAAGATTATCTTTCAGGTCAGACTTGGGACGCACAAATAAAAAGATCAATTTTTGATTATTTGCCGATTTTTGCCACGATGCCACCTGCTGAACTTTCGACTTACGACTATGAAGTCATAAGTGGCGAGGCGACGGTCAAAAATTTTCAAAAAGGAACGAATTGGATCGATTTAGAAATCGAAGCAGAGAACTTCTCGACAGTTCAGTTGTCTCAATATTATTTTCCCGGTTGGAAAATATATGTGAACGGTAAGGCAGTCGAGATTAAATACGATAACTATTTGGGACTAATGACCTTTCCTGTTGATAATGGTACGTCAAAAGTTCATGCCAAGCTCTGTAATTCTCCTGTTCGTGCTTTGGGGAATGCCTTAAGTCTAATGGGTTTTATGGTTTTGGGTTTTTATCTGTTAAAAAGGGATGATTAAGTTCATATTATTTACTATTTTTGGATTAGTAGTGCCGGGTTACGTATTAATTAGAAAAAAACTTCCGGAAAGGCCTGTACTCAGTGTTTTTATATCGGTTTGTGTTGGTGTGGCAGCACTGACTCTTTCGGCCTACATCGGAAGTCTATTGCAGCTTGACTGGCTCATATTTGTCTTCTTGTTTATATGTAATCTAGTGTTTTTCTATAAAAAATACTATTTAGATTTTCTAAACCAGTATTATATAGTAAAACTTGATGGTTACTTGGGGGCAGTATACCTATTAATCCTTGCAGGAACTATTTTCCAGTGTTTGATGATGTTTCGTTCAGGGAGAACATATGACTTCGGAGTAGGCTACTGGGGACCGTTGGGGCATGATGGACTTTGGCACCAAGCACTTGTCAATCAACTAATAAGGGGTATTCCTCCAGAGAATCCAATTTTCTCAGGAGCTGTTTTAAAAAATTACCATTATTTTTACGATTTGCTCGTAGCGATTTCATTTAATTTAACTCATATTCCAACTCTTGACTTAATATATCGATATTATCCAGTTATTTTTTCTTTGCTGTTGGGAATAGGTACTTATCACCTCTCAAATGCTTTATTTAGGAGTAGGCTCGCTAATATTTTTTCCCTGTATTTTGTCTTTTTTGGTTCAAGTTTTGGCTGGGTAGTTGAATTTATTAGGGAGCGCCACTTTGGTGGAGAAAGCGCTTTTTGGATGAACCAGCCTGTATCTATGAATCTAAACCCCCCTTTTGCTATTTCGCTTTTGATGATAATAGCACTGGTGCTGTTACTCATAGATATTAGTAAAGATAGAGATGCTAGGTTATTAGCCCCGATAGTAATTCTCTCTGGGACTTTAATTGAGTTTAAGGTCTATGCAGGTTTGATAGTGCTGGGTAGCTTGTTGTTTATTGGTTTACGGAATATATTTTTGCACAAAGATTTTTTTCTCTTAAAGATTTTTATTTTTTCTTTTGGGTTGGCCGTTGTCCTATTTGTCCCCCAAAGCTTCTCTTCCAGTGACTTTGTTGAATTTAAACCTTTCTGGTTTGTGCACTCAATGATCGATTCGCCAGATAGGGTTGGCTGGTTCAGGCTGTCTACAGCAAGGCAGGCATATGCTAGTACCAGTAACTGGTTAAAATTGCTTGGGGCAGAAATTTTAGCCTTGGGGATCTTTGTAGTTGGGAATTTGGGTACCAGAATTGTGGGTCTGTTATATGTTTCAAAGAGTATTGTGAAAAGAGTGCTTGGATTTGGTAAAGACATTGTCTACTCGATTACGGGAATTGCTTTGATTATTCCGATTTTATTCATCCAGAAAGGGAATCCTTGGAACACAATTCAATTCAGTTATTATTTCTTGTATTTCTTCGCTCTTTATGCTGGAGCTGCATGGGCGGATTTATTTGGGAAGGTTCCTAGGAGTTTTTATACTGCTTTGGTTATATTCGTTTTGATAATTACGCCGATTAGTTCGATAACAACTTTTACCTTCGGTCTTTATAAAAATCCTCCTTCTATGCTTCCAGCAAACGAATTTGAAGCTCTTACCTATTTGTCGAAGCAGGAAAATGGTGTTGTTTTGACTTATCCTTATCGAGCAAATGCTAGGGAAATGTTTTCCTCCCCCTATCCACTGTTTGCTTATGAGACAAGTTCTTATGTATCAGCTTTTTCTAAAAAGAATGTCTTTGTGGAAGATGAGATACAAGGACAAATACTGGCATACAATTATAAAATAAGAATTGATGCGTCGAATCGGTTCTTTGGCTCAGAAGACGAAAAAGGTAGAAAAGAATTCCTAAAGGTAAATAATATTAGGTACATATACATACCCTCTTATTTTGAGGTACCATTAGATGATAGCTTTCTTGAACAAATATTTTCGAATAGTGGTGCGTCTATATATAAAGTGATTATATGAAACAATTTTTTTCTGTTTCTGTCCCCAAAAAATTATTTGTTTTAGCAATTCTTTTAAGAATCCTTGTTATGCCTTTCTTTTTCCATCCAGACATAAAAACGTTTAATTTCCAATCTTCATTTTTAGGAAGTGGGGTCGTAAATATCTATGACTATTTAGTCTCCCATAAGGAAGAATTACCTCTTAAAGAAGAATTTGTTTATTTCCCTCTGACCTACTATTTTCTAGGCGGCTATCAGATTATTGCATCTCCCCTTCTTGGTGATAATTTTAACGCCTGGCTTTCAAATGCCAATGTCTCGGCAATTGAACAGGTCGGTGTTTTTCGTTATTTATTTATACTTAAGTTTCCATATCTTCTATTAGATTTGCTAGTTATGTTTACTTTGGGGAATCTAGTGGAGGAGGAGAATAGAAAAAAAATCTCATTACTTTGGTTATTTAATCCTTTTACCATTGTTATGATCTATATGTTTGGAAATATTGACATTATTCCTGTCTCTCTAACTGTATTAAGTTTATTATTTGCATCTAAGGGCCGATTAAAACTTTCTTCATTCCTCTTGTGTGTTGCGGCTGGTTTTAAGGTGTATCCGCTTCTGTTTATTCCCTTCTTAATATTTAGGGCGAAAGATTTTAAAACAGTGTTACAAATAATATTAATCTCGGTAATATTTTTAACGACAATTATTGTTCCCGTGGCTTCTACGTCGTTCTTTTCGTCCGCGCTTGCCTCGGGACTTACAACGAGGATCGTTAACAGTGGATTAAGTATTGGCTTCGGGGAATTAGTTATTTTTCCGGTTGTGTTATTGTCTGGACTATTTTTCTTTGCATTAAGTGACAAGCGGGAGATTGAGTTAGAGAAGTATTTCTTTTCGGCTCTAATAATAATCTTTTCTCTTATACATTTTCATATCCAATGGCTTTTGTGGATTTCTCCATTTGTGTGTCTTATTCTATCCAAAAATACCAAATACAACGCTTATTTGCTCCCCCTTTCAGTTTTGGCTTTTTGTGTTCCGTTTTTATATCAAGATAAATATATGAATTTTTCCCTTTTTACCCCTATAAGTAATATATTTAATCTGATCCCTACACCTTTTTCTGTCATACAGAAATTTTATGATCCCTATCAAATACAGAGTATTCTTCATAGTGCCTTTGCTGGGGGATCTTTGTTGTTTGTTTGGAAACTGTTAAAGGAAAAGTTGGCATGAGAAACGTATTTATTACTGTTGGTATAGTGCTTACAACTGTGTTTGTTGTACCTTGCTTATTAGTGTTTGGGGTGAGGTACATAAAAGGGATGGAAGAGGAATCTACGGGAGTGGTGAAAAGTGTTTATCAGAATGAAGTGCTTTCTATGAATTTTAAAACAGGTTCTAGAAGTCTTACTGGAGTTGGTGTCGGAATAAAGAACCCTGATCTTAGAAATAAAAAAGACATATTTTTAGCTGTTTATGCACTGGATGGTAGCTTGATCAGGGAAAGTGTAGTTAATGGGAACGTAATTCCCGATGGAGAATTTATTAAGTTTATATTCGATCCCATACCTGCCACATTTAGTGGCGAAGTGAGATTCGTCCTTTCGGCGCCGACTGCGAGCTCTTCTGACGCGCTTCAGATATATCTTGCACGAGGTAATGAGGAGCCTGCAATTACCCCTTTGTATCAAGTTGATTCAATTCCTGGTTTATTAATATCCATCTATTCCGGGTGGTTTGAAAAGCTTTTAGCGGACAGGATTTTTGCAGCAGTCTATTTAGTGACCCTAGGATCTTTGTCGATATATGTCTTACTAGCAAAAAGGGCTAGATGACTTCCCAAATTTCCACCTTATCGTTTTCGAAGTATTTTATTAGGCCAACTTTTGACAGGTCAACTTTTGGTTTAAGAGTTTTTGGGAAATATACGAAGGTAATTTTTTCACTTCTAAGGGTGTTTAGAATTTGATTATTGTTAGTTTCTTTAAAGATTAGGTTTTGATTGATAACTCTCTGCTTGTAATCATATCCCATTATATCTACCTGTTCATAATCTGCGAAGTAAACACTTCTTTCGGACATTGCCGCGACATACGATGTGTCAAACCAATCCCAGATTGGCGGTGGGACATCCTTTGTGTCGAGGTAAGAATCGTATGGAGGAGTGATAATAATTGCACCTTTATCAGAATTATTTTTAAGGTAGTTGAGAGCTTCAATCTCGCTTCGTTCAATTTTTGCATATGCAGGTCGTGAATACAATTCATATAGAAGCCCTATCTGGGTTGGGATAGATAATAAAATAATAGAGGTAAACATCACAATTTTTAAATTGATATTTTTTGTTTTGGAAAAGATTTCTGAACTCATCAAAGCAAAGAAAAGGCTAAGGATTAAAAGCATGTACTGTAGGGTTTGAGAAGTGTTAGTTGCAACTCCTTTTTGTAAAAATAGGATGGGTATTAGTAATGACAAAATGGCACAAGAAAGGAGAAATAGTCCCATTTGGGTATTTTTGCGCATGAATTTGGGAACGGCTAAAAATCCTAAGGATCGTGTACCTAGGTTTCCGAAGATAATAAGTAAAACCCCAAGAATGTCATAACGAGCAAAGCCGATCTTAGCCTTTAGTGAGTGAAGGTTTTGGTAATGCTGGGTTATGAGCTCAAAGTTTTGAATTCCCACTCTCCCGGTGTCGGAAAATATTTTTCTTGCATACCATAGGGGTTCGAGGATAAGGTATTGTCCAGCACCTTTGGAAAAGGGGAGATATATCCCGAGGGAGACGAGGGATGAAATCGTGGCGACCACAAGAAGGTCAATTTTTTTGTGACTAATAAGCCTATATGTAGCCAGCAATGCGAAAGCAGGTAAGATTACCATTCCGGCATAGACCTTGGCGATAGAGGTAAATGTGAGTAGTAAAATAAGGGGGATGGTGGAGTGTAGATTCCCTTTCAGGTATTTAGCAAGACAATAAATAGTTGCGAGAAAAAAGATATCTGAGAGGATTTGCGGCGGGTTTCCAATTGAACTCTGTACCTGCGTTGCCCAAAAAAGACTTTCCCCGCCAATACCCCTTCCCTGTAGTAGGGTAACTATATAGCCAAAACTTCCGATAAAATATACCGCTAAGACCGAGAATAGTCCTGAAATTCTAGATTTTCCAATTTCTTTTCCAGCAAGGTAGGCAGCAAGTCCTAATAAAAATGAATATACAAGTGGCATGATCCAAAAATATAAAGTTAGACTAGGGAATTTTAGGAATTTGTTCAGATAGGCGGGTAAAATATCTGAAAATAAGTGGTAGTTCACCAATTTTTCGCCTGCAAGAACTGGGTTTTGAAAGGGAAACCCTTGCTTTATTTCATTTGAAACAGCAATATGCCACATTGCGTCGTGTCCATGGGCACTCCAGAAAAGAAGATCTCCATTCCTAAGTGTTCCGCTTGGAGAAATTACTGCCAGTTGTCCGATAATTCCAATTACAAACAGTAAAATTAAAAAAGAATGCTTAATGAAGTTATTCATATTCAAATTATACGTATCTTGGTGGTAAACTTAAAGCGTGAGAACTTTTTTTAGAGGAAAGAGAATTATTTTAATCCTGAGCATAATAGTGCTATTTTCCTTTTTCGTTCGTGTCTGGAGAATTGATAAGGTGCCACCCTCTTTGTTCGGTGACGAGCTGGATGTTGGCTATCAAGCATATTCGATATTAAAAACTGGTAAAGATTACTCAGGGAGAATGATGCCTCTGCAATTTCGTTCTTTTACCGAGTATCGCACTCCGCTATATTTGTATTCCGCCGTTCCAACAGTGGCGGTTTTTGGAATAACGCCACTTGGTGTTCGTTTGCCTGCAGTTTTCTTTGGAGTGTGCGGAGTTATAGCAATCTATTTATTAGTTAGCGAGATTGCTGGAAGCAAGGTTTTAGGAACATTATCTTCACTTTTACTAGCAATCTCACCGTGGCACATACATTATTCAAGGGCAGGATTTGAGGTGACACTCCTTTTATCTCTTTTTGTCTTTGGCCTTTACTTTTTTCTTAAGGGTTTAAGAAATCCTCAGTGGTTTATACCGTCAACTGTTTTTCTGGTTCTGACTCCGTGGGCGTATAGCACGGCCCAACTTTATTTACCCTTGACCATCTTTTTTCTTCTGCTCCTATGGTTTAATAATATTTTTAGACCTAAGGCAAGAACGCAGGTATTAATTTCAGGGTTAATATTTTTATTTATTGCTATTCCCTACGCTTGGAGTACATATTTTGGTGGCGGTACAGACCGTTTTTCGACTCTCTCGATTTTTAATAATCCTGTGATGGAAGGTAGCGTTGGGGAAAAAAGATTCGAAGATGGCTTGATGCTCCCACTGGTCTCCAAAATAGGGCTTGATAGGGTATTTCATAATAAATATGTGTTTTTCCTTGATGAGTTTGGTAAAAACTATGTAAAAACTTTCTCGACAGAATTTCTTTTTCTCTCGGGGGATGGAAATCCGAGGCATAACTCATCTGGCATGGGAGAATTCTACGTCATCGAAGCGGTTTTATTATTAATTGGTTTATACTTTTTCTATAAAGCCAATATTGATAAAAGGAAGAAGTGGCTAGTTGCGATTTTACTTCTAACTGCATCTATTCCTTCTTCACTGACAGTTGATGGCAGTAATCACGCAACCAGACTGATTCTTCTCCTAATCCCTTTAATCATTATTATTTCTTATGGACTGTATGGCTTATGTGAGGTAGTGCCGCAAAGGTTTAAGAAGGGATTAATTGTTCTTATTACTTTATCCTATTTAGCTAGTTTTGCGTCCTACCAGCATTTTTATTGGATACATTTCCCACTGGCGACTGAAAAGAGCTGGCAGTATGGTTGGGAACAAGTGGTCAATGAGGCCATAAAGTACTCGGGCCAATACCAGAGAGTAATAATTAGTAGTCACAGTAGTCCTGCTTATTTATATTTCCTTGCTTGGAGCCAGTACTCTCCGGTGTTGTATCAGTATCAAAAAGATTCTAATACTGCTGATGTTGTTGGGTTTGGAAAGGCTAGGCAAATAGGCAATATTTATTTTCCTCTGGAGGATCAGGGGTATAACCTGTACAACGTGAGTTCAGCATTAGACAAAAACACTCTATATATTGTTCCCTTCGACGAATTTAAGTTAAATTTAATTAAGGAACCTAAGCGTTTGCCCCTCGACCTTTCTCTTGTTCAAACCGTTAAATATCTCTCAGGAGAACCTGCTTTTTATTTTATTACTAAGAAATAAATCGTCATTTTTGTATGAAAAACTATGCTAAAGTTTCTTCTCATATATTCCTAGTAATCATTGTTCTAACTAGCTCTTGGACATATAGATTATTTGCCAACGCCTCCATTTTAACAACAGCTGCAATCCTTTCTTTGGCTTATCTCATCTTTTCGCTTCTTAGTAAGGAAAAGAAACATCTTAGCTATTTGGCAATCTTAGTGAATATATCCTTGCTCCTACTAACCTTATCGGGAAATGTTGATTTAAATATTTTTACTACTTCTCGGGTTGAGCAAGATGTGTTGATTAGAAGATTCGATAATTACGCAAAAGATTACGGTAAATTATATATGAACAGATATGGTATTTTGTATCATTATAAGCTTGAGCCTATTATTTACAAACTCGAGGCCAACTTATTTGAAAATATGGATATTAACGGGTATTTTTTTGCTTCCCATCCTAGGGAAAGAGGAACTAATAACGAGTTTGAGAAATTTTCAGCTTTCTTCCTGCCTTTTTTTGTTATTGGTTTTTTTGCAACACTTATCTATCAGAGAAAGGCTTTTATATTTTTCGTCGTTAACCTGTTGCTGTCTACATTGTATTATTCAAACTATGTACTAGGTTCGGTATTACTCTATGCATATTTTGTGGTTTTTATCACTTACGGATTTAAAATATGTTTAAGAAAAGCACGCTTATTATCAAAAAACCATTAGTTGTATTAATAGCGATATTACTATTGGCTTCGGTTTTGAGGGTTTACAAGGTAAGCTCTCTGCCTTTAGGGTTGAACATCGATGAAGTTTCGCAAGGTTACAATGCTTATTCATTATTGTTAACCGGTCGCGATAGATATGGAAAATTGTTTCCCATCCTGTTTAAGTCATATGAATCATTTCAACCTCCTTTATATACTTATTTAACAGTATTTCCAATGTTTTTATTCGGGAAAACCAATTTTAGTGTCAGGTTCGTGTCAATTACCTCCCAGTTGGTGGTGGTCTGCCTAACTTTTCTTATTATGGAGAAAGTTTTTTCGAAGAGGAAGATGTTATCTTTGTTGTCAGCTTTTGTTGTTTCTATTTCCCCTTGGTCAATATTCTTTAGTCGCTATGCAACGGAGGCCAGCTTGGGTCTGGTCTTAATTTTGGGCTCTATATATTTTCTTATTACTACTGAAAGGAAGAAGTTGCGTATCATAACCGCATTCCTTCTTTTGGGCCTTTCCACACACGCATATTACACAGAGAAGGTCGTATCCTTTTTGCTTTTATTCGGTTACACAGTAATTGATTGGAAGTTAATAAGAGACAATAAGAAAACGTTTATTGTTGGGTTTTTTCTCTTCGCGGTACTACTTTCGCCACATCTTTACATGATTAACAAGGGGGCCTTTTTCAGGAGATTTGACCAAGTTACATATCTTGATTCATCGTCATTTGATAAATTTGGGGGTAAATACCAAGGAGATATGTTTGGTAGATTTGTATACATAGCGCGTGAATTTGCAAGCCAGTATGTGGCATACTATTCTCCAAAAAATTTATTTTTTATCCCTGATTCACAACAAGGAAGATCAGTACCCAATTTATCTGTATTCTATAGTTGGATGTTTGTCCCCTTTCTCGCGGGTATAGCGTTTTTGATTAAAGAGAAAATCTCAAAGAACCAAAAATTGCTATTATGGACGATGTTTGTTTCAGTTATTCCGGCTGCTTTATCAAGAGATGCCTTTTATACAATCAGAACCTTACTATTTTTATGGTTTGTAAGCTTGTTAATAGGAATAGGAATTGGATATTTTTATGAAAAGTTCAATCGCAAAAGAACAGGCTGTCTGATTTTATTAATAATAACTATGCTTTCGCTATTTGATTTGCATAGAAAATATTTTGTTATGTTCGGATATGAAAGAGCGTCTGCTTTTGGCGGTTTCGATAAAGTCATTGCGGATTATATTAAAAACGATGAAAAAGAGGTTCTTGTGGATCTTTCAGAAAGGGATTTAGCTACTGGGTTAAGAATGGTATATTATCTCGATTTTGAGCCAAAAAAGTTCCAAGATGAGATAGGTTATAAATATTTAGATAACTATTACACCGGCTATGATGTTGAGACACAATACAATCTTGGTAATGTTCAGGTGAGACCAATTATTTGGGAGGAAGATGTTTACAAGAGACAATTAATAGTCGGCGATAGTATTTCGATATCTGATAGTCAGGTGCTAGAACATAAACTACAATTACTATACGAGTTTAATTTTTTTGATGGTGGTAGGAGTATCCGAGTCTTTACTACGAATCCTTTAAGTAAATGTGAGGCGGGTCCTGAGATGAATAAGGATGATGACAAATGTTTCCATTATCTCGAATAAGGCGTTTGCAAGGGGCAAAAATTTTTTAGAAAATACTAATTACGTTGGGCAGATTTCCCCAGTTGTCAATAATATACAAAAGTGAATACCGATTCCATTTAGAAATTTCATAGGTGATAACAATCAAAAACGCTATCCAAATCAGTTTAGTTAAGCTGGACTTAAATTTTATGCGGATCCAGGCGAGAGAGATAAAACTAACGATAATTAATTTAAACAAGGTGGCGTTATAGGGAGGATGAAAAACAAGATATCCCCAAAAGAAACTGCTGGATAGTGGGATAAGGGCAAAAAATATTGCGATGCCGAGATTTGTATTTTTAACTATCAATTCCCAAAAAACAATGGAGACGCTGATTGATAAAAATGGGATAAGACCCAGATAGTACCATGGGAAGTTTGCACTAGAAGTAAATGTTATAAAAAGTAGGTAGGTGGTTATCGGAATGAGTAAGTCTCTGAATTTTTTGAATAAAATAATAAACATTACTACGAAGGATATAAATCCCCATATCCACCAACCATCAAGAGGAAAGTTTTCAAAATTTAGCGATAACACAGATGATAGAAATCCTAGGGATCCGGAGAAGGACCTTCCGGTGTGATAGTTGAATATGCTGGCTAATACTTTTGGCGACAGATACAAAGCCCAAAGTAAGTAAGTAAAGATGGGCAAAATAGCGGAGCCGATAAAGGTGGCTATCGCTTTTTTGTTCAATTTCCAACTTATCATAATGGCAACAAGGCCTAGAGTAAGTCCGAATGAGGACTCCTTAACCAATACGGACACTCCAGAAAGAAATGCAGGAACGATAACATATAAATACCAGTTTTCGGATTTGTTGACAATCTTGTTTTTAAATGCCAAAAGAGTCCATAAAGAAAGAAGCATAAACGGTATAGAAATATTTTCTAATAAAGCATATCTGGAAGACAGCATGTATGTTGGGACATGGTTATAAACCGCTACCGAAAGAAGACCAATGAAAGGGTTTAGATAGGAAGAGATAAATAGGAATAATATTATACTGTTTATAACCGCTATAATGAGCATTGGCCGTCGGTACTTGTCAGGAGTTATTTCGTTAAATAGCGATGTACTTCTGTTTAGACCAAGGCTGGATATTACCCCCCCCAGTGGAGGATGGTCTAAAAATGGTTGAACAAACTTTATTTGTTGTTCCCCAAAACCAAAATCGTATTCCTTTACGATATAAAGAGGCTTGGGAAAATTTCGATAGTTGCGGAAATTGGGTTTAACTGAGTCGGCAATAATATTGAGATTTTCTAGATCGACGCTTGATGGGAAATTGGATGGAATATCATAACTTCCACTTGAAGACCATCCTAGCGGGATACCAGATTTTCTGATACTCAAGCCCTGAAGAGCATAATCTCTTTCATCAAAGATCTTGTTATTTGGAATTTTATCATAGCCAATTGATCTTATTTTTGCCCCTGAGTTTATTAGAAAAAAAGATAAAACTGCACATAAAAGAAAAGAATATATTTTCGTTTTCATTTGTATTTGACTAACAGTATAATAATATATTGGTTTGGAGGAAATGTAAAAAATGAAAATAAAATACAAGGTAGTTGTTGTTATGCCTGCCTATAATGCCTCAAGAACCGTAAGAGACACTTACTACGAGATACCAAAAGATTTACGTAAAAACATAATCCTGGTTGACGATAGGAGCAGCGATGATACGGTGAAGGTTGCTAGGAAGCTTGGAATAAGAGTTTTTTCTCATCCTAATAATCTCGGTTATGGGGGAAATCAAAAAACATGTTATTGGGAAGCTTTAAAACTTAAGCCTGATGTTGTCGTTATGCTTCATCCTGATTATCAATACGACGCGACAATGATGCCATATCTAGTACAACCAATATTGGATGGCAAATTTGACTTTATGTTTGGAAGTCGTATTGCAACAAAAAAGACCGCTCTTGAAGGTGGAATGCCTTCTTTAAAATACTATGTAAATAGGATCATATGTTTTGTTCAGAATATTCTTCTCGGAGTGAATTTTAGTGAGCATTTTTCTGGCTACAGAGCCTTCTCGTCCAAACTTTTGGAAAAAGTGCCGTTTCAAAGATTCTCCAACGATTTTGTGTTTGATCAAGAGATGACCATTTCTGCCTTAAGCTACGACTTTAAGATTGGGGAAATACCAATTCCAACGAGATACCATGACAGCGCATCGTCAATAAAATTTTTAAAGGGAACGAAGTTTATTTTAGAAGGCTTCTGGGTGATTTTTCGTTTATATCTCCATAACTGTAAAATTTTTCCAGACAGGAGATTTAAAAAACCATGATCCCTAAGATAAAGTTATTTCTGGTACTTGTATTGGTTATTATTGGTTTGTCTTTATCCTATTATTCGTTTGACTATAACCTATTTACTCTTTCCAGTATAGAGAGCGATCAGTTGTTAAAAAGAGATGGTGGAGTAACAGTGGAAAATGTTAGCCAGGTTTCTGGGCGAGAAATTGCGAAATATTATATTAATCGCCACATGATTTACTCACTAAAACTCTTTCGGAAAATATCTTACCCACTTAATCTAGCAGTGTATTTTAATTTTACCCAAAATAATTTTTATCCTTACGTTATTTTGCCAATGTTTATAATAGGTTGTTTATATACGATCCGTTATCATTTAGCCTACCTTTTTTTATATATATTTGTTTCTGCTATTTTTACGTGCACGGTAATTTCTAGTAAGACAATTATTCTATATTACCCACTAATTTTAACCCTTGTGATAATTGGGTTGTATCTTTCGACAAGATATGTCCATAAATTACGAAGATGAAAAGGATCCAAGTAATATTATTTATCCTAATTCTACTGATAGCAGTTTTTACTCGTTTTTATAGGTTAGGTGAAATACCGATGGGTATTCACGCCGATGAAGCTTCTCAGGGATATAATGCTTATTCACTATTAAAAACTGGTAAAGATATGTATGGAAAGTTATTTCCAATTTTATTTCGTGCGAATGGCTCGTATCAGCCACCAGTTTATACATATCTTACAATCGTTCCTATTTTTTTATTCGGGAATACGGTCTCGTCAGTTCGTTTTGTTTCAGCTTTAGCCGGGTTGCTTCTGGTTGGAGTCACCTTCCTTTTTGTGTATTTGTTTGGCATAGGAAAAAAAGAAGACAAAATAACTCAAGCTCTGATTGCCTCCGTGGTTCTCGCAATTTCTCCGTGGTCGATTCATTTCAGTAGATTGGCTATTGAAGGGAACCTTGTTGTGGTGTTTTTTGTCTTAGGACTTCTTCTGGCATTATTATCTTTGAAGAAAAAATGGTTTTTCGTTTTTGCTTGTCTAGTATTTGCATTTACAACGCATGTTTATTATACAGAAAGAATTACATCGATTCTCTTTATGGCGGTGTTCGTTTTATTTAATAGGAAAATTTTTTTGAAACAAAAAAAAGAAGTGTTAATAGGTTTAGTGGTTTTTGTTCTTGTTATGATTCCCCACCTGGTAATTTCAGAATCGGGGGCGTTGACGAAAAGATTGTCCGAGGTAGGTTATATAAAAGACATCAATAATGTTGATGGGGGGCTGATTAACAAAACAACTTTCTTGACTGGGAAGTTTGCCGATCACTACTTTTCATATTTTTCTCCAAAAAATCTGTTTTTTGATCCTGGTCAAGATTTGGGTCGAACAAGCCAGGATTTGGCCGTTTTTTACCCTTGGTTTTTCATCTTTGCTCTAGCTGGAGTGAGGTATCTTCTGCAGTACAATAGCGAAACGATGACCAAACTTCTGGCTTTGGTTATTGTTATTGGTCCTCTTCCGGCAAGTATCACGGGGGATCCTTTTTACCCGTTACGGGTACTAACCTACCTCTGGGGGATAACTTTGGTTGTTTCTTATGGTTTTAATTATTTTTGGAATTGGTTTGGACTTAAAAGAATACGTATGTTGACTGTTTCCTTAATCTTGTTTTATTCTATTTTACATTTTTACATTTCCTATTTTGCTACTTCAAAATATGCATCCTCACCAGATCTGAGTTACTCATATATCAAACTGGTAGATGAGCTGTCGAAATACAAGGATAAAAAAGTATTTATTGATTTTTCAGGTAGAGCCTGGGGGGTGGGAATCAGGCTCGCATATTTACTGAAAGCAGATCCTACTAAAACACAAGACAACCTATCTTCTCAACTTGGAACGCCCTATTACAGTGGAGATGTCAACGCTTGGGAGACATTTCGGATTGATAACATTACAATAGAGCCAATAAATTGGTTAGAAATATGTGGCGGGGATGTGATTGTTGTGGGCGACAGGTATTCTATTTCAGAGAACCAAATTAAGGATCACAAGATGAAGCTAGAGTTTGTGGTAAAAAACGCAGTATATGAGGACGTACTTTTTGGTTATTTGGCATCGGGGAAGTGCAGTGAACCTCAAAACAGATAGAGCGGTATTTTATTATGATCTCAGTTGATTTACACTATATAGGTGTTGAGATTAATGAATTGGCGAAATTTGCTATTAATTGTTCTTGTTTTCCTTGGTTTTTTCCTACGGGTATATAAAATAACGGAGATCCCCCCCTCGCTTAACTGGGATGAGGCTTCAATCGGGTATAATGCCTATTCGATTCTGAAAACCAGTAAAGATGAGTGGGGAATAAGGTTTCCGCTTCATTTTCAGTCGTTCGGAGAGTATAAGCTCCCTGCTCAAATTTACGCTTCAATCCCAGCAATAGCCATATTGGGATTAACTCCCTTTAGTGTTAGGATAACCCCTGTTATTTATGGAACCTTAACTGTATTGCTTTTATATCTATTAACCCAGGAGCTTTTCAAGAGACGTAGTATCTCGTTAGTATCCTCCTTGCTTTTGGCTATTTCGCCGTGGCATATTCAATTAACCCGCGCGTCGTTCGAGTCGTCATTTTCCGTTTTTTGGGTTTTGATGGGCTTGTGGTTTTTGGCAAAAGGCTTAAATGGGAAAAAGTGGTGGTGGATTATATCCGCAATACCATTTGGAATATCGGTTTATACGTACAATAGTGCACGAGTTTTTACCCCATTGTTTTTGGGCGTTGTAGCTTTGATATGTTTTAAGAGATTTTGGGCCGATAGAAAACATGCCATTGCCGCTGGGCTTCTGTTTGTTCTTTTTTTAATTCCTCTTATCCCGTTTGTATTAAGTGGCAAAGCCAGTGCCAGATATAAACTGGTATCGATTACCAATGAAGAGGGGCTTGTTCCTAGAATTAATGAAAGAAGGGGCCAATCTACGCTCCCTTACCCACTCCCAAGGCTTATCCATAATAAAGTTACCTACATTACTTACTATTTTGCAAAAAATTACCTTGCTCATTTTAGCCCTGATTTTTTATTTATTTCGGGAGCGGAACACAGACAGCATCATGCGCAGGGAGTTGGTGAACTTTATAAAATTCAAGCACCGTTTTTGTTGATCGGACTATATTTCCTATTTTCAAGGAAAGAAAAACATCGATGGATTCTGCTGGCATGGTTACTGTTATCTTTCGTGCCTGTTGCTACCACCAAGGACAGTATTCCAAACGCTCTAAGAACTCTAATTGCTGCGCCGTTTTTCGAAATGATATCGGCCTATGGTTTTTTTGAAATACTAAAGGTACTAGATAAAAAGAAACGGATTATAATTGTGATCCTTTCAACCTTAATCCTTATTTGTGAGATGGGTTTGTATTTGAAGAATTACTATACTACATATGCAATAAAATATTCACGCGATTGGCAATATGGCTATAAACAGGTGATGGCATATGTTTCAAAGCATTATAGAGAGTACGACGAAATAGTGATTACTAGATATTATGGGGAACCGCATATGTTTACACTTTTTTATTTAAGCTTCCCGCCTGACAGATTCCAAAATGATAAGAACCTTGTAAGGTATAAAGCTTTTGATTGGGTATGGGTTACAAACTTTGATAAATTTTACTTTCCGAATTTGAGCGACTTGGATACTAGGTATGCAGATATTGTTGATAAGAATAAAGGTAAACGAATCTTGTTTGTTGGAAAGTCTGGGGATTTTCCTGAAAACGTAGAAAAACTTTATACTGTCGATTATCTTAATGGAGAACGGGCCTTCGAAATCGTTGAATCAAAATGAAATTTGGAAGATACTTTTTACTCTTGTTAGTTTTTTGCTTGCTTCTGGTAACTAGATTGTATCGAATTTCTAATCTACCTTCATCTGTCTATTGGGATGAGGCCTCTATAGGTTACAACGCCTACTCTGTGGGTATAGATGGGAAAGATGAATGGGGGAGTTTTTTACCCCTACATTTTAGGGCTTTTGGTGAATTTAAACTTCCAGTGTACATCTATAGTGTCGTTCCGTTTGTGAAAATGTTTGGACTTAACGCCTTTGCAGTGAGATTGCCTTCCGTTCTTTTTACCGTCGGAATTGTATTATTAACTTACCTAATCGCAAAAAAAACTATTAGAGACGAGTCGGTTGCTCTGTTTAGCGCTTTTTATGTTGTGGTTACTCCTTGGTTGTTTATCTTTTCTAGAACAGGATATGAAGCTAGTGCGGGTTTGATGTTTTATCTTTTGGGAGTATATCTACTATTAAAATCTGAGGATAAAATAGTTTGGTACTTTGGAAGTATAACCTGCTTTACTACTTCGATTTATAGTTACAACGGTTTCAGAATAATCGCACCTCTTACGTTATTTACACTTACAACATTTATTCTTAATAAGTCAAGAAAGAAGATTCTGAGTTATTTGCCAGTTTTGTTTATATCCCTATTTGTTTTTCTACTGAGTTTAATTCCAATTGTGAGATTGTATATCTATGATACCGGGTTTCAGAGAATTCAGTCTGTTGGTTTGGCTGGAACACCGGGCGAAAAATTAATTCAGTTTTCGGTTAATTACCTAAAAAATTACAGTTTCAACTATTTATTTATTCAGGGGGATTCTAACTTAAGAAGTCAGCAGCCTGGTTTTGGACAACTGTACTGGATAAGCTTGCCGCTAGTTTTGCTCGGGTTATTTTATGTTCTGAAGAAAGGAAAGCCAATTTATTATTCGCTTTTGCTGGGTTTTATTTTGAGTCCAATTCCTGCTGCCCTAACAAAAGAAAATCCTCATGCCCTAAGATCAATAAGTTCAATTTTCTTCTATGCTCTTCTTTCAGGCTTGGGCCTAAAATATTTGGTGCTGCTGTTTCCGCAATTTAGAAAAGCCCTTAATATATGTGTTCCATCTGTTTTTCTTATTTTTTTTGGATTCTATCTATTTAGTTTTTTTACCGATTATGAATCCCGTTCACGGAGTGACTGGCAGATTGAATACAAGAATATATTTGAGAGTATTGGAACAAGCGGTTTTAGTGGAACGCAAATTGTGAGTGATAAATACGGCCAGCCGTATATTTTCGCTTTGTTTTATCTGAAATTTAACCCTGATAAATTCAGAAACACGGTTAAATATAATCCGCCTGACAAATGGGGGTTCTCGACAGTAGAGAGTTTTGATAGGTTTGTTTTTAAGAATGAGTAAAAAAATAACATTTTTACTGCTTTTTTTAATAATAATTATAGCGTCTATCCTTAGGTTGTATAAATTAGGATTTACTCCGCCAAGTATTAGTTGGGATGAGGCTGCCGTAGGATATAATGCGTATACAATTGCTCATTGGGGGAGGGATGAATGGGGAAGGACATTCCCACTCATTTTTAAGTCTTTCGAAGACTATAAAAACCCAGTTCATGTATATGCCACGGTCCCTTTTGTAGGTTTGTTTGGTTTATCGGAATTAACAACCAGGCTTCCTGCTGCGCTTTTTGGTGTAGGGAATGTCATTCTCATTTATTTCTTAGCAACGGCATTATTTAATAGTAGTTTTGTTGGAGTAATCGCCTCTTTTGTCCTGGCAATTTCGCCATATAATATTCAATTTTCCAGGTTTAATCACGAACTCAATTTTGCAGTTTTCTTTTTTTCACTTGGTTTGCTACTTTTTATAAAGGCGATTAAAGGAAATTCAAAATTACTGATAGCGTCATTTTTTTGTTTTGGTATTGACCTTCTGACCTATCAAAGTGCAAAAGTGGTCACCCCGCCCCTTGTTCTTCTTCTTCTTCTGCTTAATTTAAAAGATTTGCTGAAAATAAAAAAGGTGTTTCTGGTTAGTTTTTTAACCTATCTTTTGTTTATATCGCTTTTTTTTATAGAACCAGAGCTTCTGGGTACTGCGAGACTTAGGCAAAATCCCATTTCGGAAGGCACCGTAGAAGAAAGTTATCTTTACAGAAGGTCAAATAGCTATTTTCTAGGTCTTACCAATGTTATTTTTGATCGTTACAAACTTTATTTTCAGAACGACTTCCTTTTTGACAGTGGGGATCCTCTTCCTAGGCATTCCACTCAAATAGTTGGGACTTTCTATAAAATTGACGGTCTTTTTTTGGCAATAGGTTTAATTTTTCTTTTGGTAAGAATGATTGGAAAAAGAGAGAAATATGTTATTTTTCTCATAGCCTGGGCAATTATTGCACCTCTCCCGGCGGCCGCCACGAGTTCCTTTGCACATGCCGCACGCGCAATGTTTATGACAATCAGTTGGCATTTGATTGTCGCTTATGGGGTTTATGGTGTGGTGATCTTGTTGCGTAGGAAGCTTTTAATTGGTATTTTTCTGGTTTTAATCTTTTTACTGATGGCACTTTCTCTTGGAAGGTATATCAAATATTATTTTGAGGAGTACCCCGAAAAATATGCGATAGAGTGGCAATATGGGATGAAACAAATAGTTGAGGATATAATCAAGAACCCAGACTACTATAAAGTTTATGTAGACAAAGAAAGACATCAGCCGTACATCTTTTTCTTGTTCTATTTGAAATACCCCCTTCCAGATTTTTTGGCAACAGTGAAGTATGACAAAACCGAATCTAAAAGTTATAACACCGTGTTATCTTTTGATCGATATCAATTTGGCGGCTGGAATTGGATTGAAAGTTATCCTGCGAGTAGAATTGTATATGTTCTTGAACCCAGCAAATATACGGGTTTAAGGTTTATAAATGATTTTTCAGTTGCAAAGCTGATAAAATATCCTAATGGAGAAAATGCGTTTTACGTACTTACTGGGGGATGGTAAATATGAATAAACTATCTGTCGTGTTGGCAACAAGGAATGAGGAAAAACATATTGGTGACTGCCTTAAAGCAGTTAGAGATATTGCCGATGAGATTGTGGTAGTTGATGAATTTTCGAGCGACAAAACTAGGCAGATCGCAAAAGATTTAGGAGCGAATGTCTATACAGAACCTCACCACAAGATTTTTCATATAACGAAACAAAAAGCGATAAATAGAGCGTCAGGTAACTGGATACTACAGCTTGATGCCGACGAGAGGGTTACTTCGGAACTTGCCAAAGAGATTTTAAGGGTTGTTAAGATGACGGATGAACAGTTAAAGAAGTACGAAAGCTCACTCCCTGATAAGAGGCTGTTTAAGAAGCATAAAAGGCTATTAGAAGATAGAGATGGAAAGATGGGGACAGAGGAGGGTAGTTATGCCGCCTTTCTAATTCCGCGTCGAAATTTATTTTTAGGTAAGTACCTAAAATATGGAGGTACCTATCCGGATGGGGTTATTAGGTTATTCAAAAAAGGCATGGCCTACTTACCATGTAAAGATGTTCATGAACAGATGGTGGTTGAAGGTAGAGTGGGATGGATGCAGGGGCACCTTTTACATGTTGCGGATGCCGACTTCAATCACTATTTAAAAAGGAATGATGGCTACATTAATTTGCTCAAGGAGGAGCTAAAAAATAATAAAGTGCCAAAAAATGTCTTTATGTCCATCAATTACTTACTATTGAAACCGATTTATTGGTTTTTACTAACGCAGATAAGACATAAAGGGTTACTTGACGGATGGCGGGGCGTTGTGTTCTCGTTTTTTTCAGCTCTCAGATTTCCAAGGGCCTATTTAAGGTATATAAATAATAAATGAAAATAGCGATTGATACAGGGCCTCTTAATTCTCAACACTCAATTCGTGGGATCGGTTTCCATACAAAAGAACTTTTGTCTGCTATTGGTGAGGTAAACCATGAATTTAAGGGTTTAGATATTTGTCCGATAGATTTTTCTAAAAGTGATTTGGTGAAATATGATCTCGCTCATTTCACCAGTTTTAATCCTTATTTCTTCTCTTTGCCTTTTCGGAAACTAGCAAGAAAAAACATAGTTACCATCCACGATCTTATATACCTCGCCTTCCCAAAAAAATATCCGGCTGGGATAAAAGGGAAAATTAGGTTTTTTATACAAAAGTTCCTCATTAAAAAAGTTGATAGAATTATCACTATTTCCGACACATCAAAGAAAGATATTGTTAAGTTCTTAAATGTTGACCCAGTTAAGATTGATGTCGTTCATTTGGCTGGAAGAGAGAAATTAAAAAATGTGACAGATGTTAAATTTCTTAATTTGATTAAAACAAAATATGAACTTCCCGAAAAGTTTGTGTTGTATGTGGGTGATATTAATTATAATAAAAATATTCCTACTTTAATCAAGGCTTGTACGATGGCCGGTGTGTCTTTGGTAGTGGTGGGTAAGCAGGCTCTAGATATCGAAGAGGGAGGAATGACTCTTAAAGATATTCATGGTCCGACGGATTGGGTGCGTTACGTTTTTGGAAAACCACATCCAGAACTTGCCCATTATGGATTACTGCTCAGGGAATTTAAGAAAAGCAATGATATTTTTCGCTTAGGATTTGTACCAGATAGTGATTTAGCAGCGATATACAGTCTTGCAACCGTATATTGTCAATCATCCTACTACGAGGGTTTTGGTTTGCCTTTACTGGAAGCAATGGCTTGTAAATTGCCAGTAGTCGCTTCTAAAATTGGAGCACACGTAGAAGTTGCGGGTCAAGCTTGTTTATATTCTGATCCAAATAAACCAGGAGATTTTGCCCGAAAAATTGCTCTAATTTTTAATAACCCTAAACTCAGAGATGAAATAATTAACAAGGGGATTGCACAGGCGAAAAAATACTCATGGAAGAAATCTGCAAGAGAAACCTTAAAGGTGTATGAAAAAATACTTAGGACTGATTAAACTTCCGCTGCTAATTATTATCGTTTGGCGTTTATGGTTGTTTATAGTGGCATTTTTCGCTATTCACGCCATTTCACGATTCGGTAATAGTTTTCCCTATGTAAATACTGTTCTAGAGCCAACAGGGTTTCCCTCGTGGGTTTGGGGATTCGGAAATTTTGATGGCGTGCATTATCTAAGACTCGCACAAAATGGTTATGCAGATGCATATTATCAAGCGTTTTTCCCGTTTTTTCCTTTGGTGGTTCGTTTTTTTAACGTGTTTTCTAGGAATGTTTTACTGGACACAAGAGTATTTGTAGATCCTTCCTTTTTTTACACAGGAATGATCTTGGCGAATCTCTTTATATTTTTTTCACTTTTAGTTCTGAGAAAGATGGTTGAAAAGAAAGATTATATTTGGAGTGTGTTTTTGCTGCTCTCATTTCCAACGGCCTACTATTTTGGTGCGGTTTACACAGAGTCACTATTTTTACTTGAACTCTTGCTATTTATTTTGTTTATCAAAAAGAAAAAGTATTTAGTTGCTGGCGTTGTTACTTCAATAGCCTCTGGAACCAGATTAATCGGCGTTTTGTTGGCACTGGTCTTGTTAGTTGAGGTAATTAAAGATATTTTTGGTAAGAAGATTTCATTGTGGACCGCAGATTTTTACAAAGCGGCTCTCTCGTTACTAGTTGCTCCATCGGGACTTCTGGCCTATATGTTTTATCTCAAGAGACAATTTGGAAATTATTTTGCCTTTGTCAGTGTCCAATCTGGGTTCGGGGCTGAAAGAAGTTCGATACCTATGATCTCTTTGCCACAAGTTTTTTACAGATATCTAAAAATGTTTCTTACGGTAAAAAATCAATATCAGCTCTTTAGTATTTCTGTGGAGTTAGTGTTCGCCATACTGGGATTAGTTCTAATAATATGGGCATATAAGAAAATTGCTATTAATTGGTGGTTATTTTCTTTACTTGTGTACTTACTTCCTACATTGACTGGGACTTTTTCATCTATGCCTAGGTACCTAATTTTTTCCTACGTTGTCTTAATTCCAATCATTGTCAAATTACCAACTACTTTTCGAAGGTTCGCGGTTGTTGTAATGTCTGTTCTACAAATGCTGTTTTTGGCCCTTTTTACAAGGGGTTATTGGGTTGCCTAAAGGAGACTTTTAGGTTAAGATTGAATCTATTGTATGGAGGTGAACGAAAAGAAAAAAGCTTTAATAACTGGAATAACTGGGCAGGATGGTTCGTACCTGGCGGAACAGCTTCTTGCTAAGGGGTATGAAGTGTCGGGAATTGTTAGAAAGACCAGCCATTTCCTGTACGCCAACATTGCTCATGTTCAAGAAAGGTTGAACTTGATTCAGGCGGATCTGTTGGACCCTGTTTCGATTAGGGAGGCGTTCCAGAAAGCTATGCCTGACGAAATTTATAACTTAGCTTCACAATCAGCTCCAAGCGAGTCTTTTAGGCAGCCGATTCATACAGCAGAAATAACTGGAATTGGAGCGCATAGAGTGATTGACGCAGCTTTAGATACTGTCCCGAAGGCAAAATTCTATCAAGCTTCATCGTCGGAGATGTTTGGTTGGGTGAAAGAAATTCCTCAGACAGAGGAAACTCCTTTTAACCCGGCAAATCCCTATGCTGCAGCAAAACTCTACGCCCACAATATTGCCAGGATCTACAGGAAGAGCTATAACATGTTTATTGCTTGTGGAATACTGTTCAACCATGAATCTCCAAGAAGAGGCCTCGGATTTGTTACTCAAAAAATAACCTATGCTGCTGCTTGTGCAAAGCTTGGCGTAAGAAATTCTGTGCATTTGAACGAAGAAGGAGAACCGATATTCAAAAATGGTAAGGTTGCCCTGGGAAATTTGGAGGCTAAGCGTGATTGGGGTTTTGCTGGAGATTACACTGAAGCGATGTGGAAAATGCTTCAGGAAAAGTTGCCTGACGATTATATTGTTGCGACGGGAGAGGTGCATACAATCAGGGAATTATGCCAAGAGGCCTTTGGTTATCTTAATCTAGATTGGGAAAAATATGTAGTTACGGACAAGCGTTTTATTAGACCGACTGAAACAGGTCCTTTAGTCGGGGATTATTCCAAGGCTAGAAAAAAACTTGGTTGGAAGCCAAAAACCTCCTTCAAGGAGTTAGTAGCTATATTAGTAGAAGCCAACATTGCCAGGTTAAAATAAGTAGCTTTGGACTAATAAATTCACATAAATGACTCAATATATACTACTGGTTGGTGCGTATGATAGGGATAACTTTGGTGATATTTTGTTCCCTAAAATATATGAGTACTTTTTCCCTGGTATAAGTTTGGTAAAGGGTGGGTTAATGGGTCGTGACTTACGTAATATTGGTGGATATCAAGTTGTTCCTACGAAATTCTTTTTAGATTGTCAAAGAAATAATTTTCCCCTTGCAGTTATTCACTGTGGAGGTGAAATCCTTACCCTCCCCAAAACGAGTGGTGTATCTATGAACTTGCATCCAGATACTATTTCCCGAGTCGGTAAGTATTACCCCGGAAACGAGTATGAGATTGCAGAAAAAGTTTCGTCTAGCGTTGGTGAACTTGCTTATGTATATGACTATTCTAAGTATAAACAGAGCGATGGAAGCCTTCCTTTTAAATTGATTTACAACTCGGTTGGCGGATCCGACTTGCGTAAATATAAAGATAGGCCTGATTATTTATCGGAGATATCGAGACGAATAAAGCAAAGCGATTATATTAGTGTGAGAGACTACAAAACTAGAACTGATCTTGATAGTATGCTTAACGTAGAAGCTAAACTGTCTCCTGATGTAGTGGGTATGATATCGACAACCAACAGGCAGGAGATTTTGAATGCTTCAAAAAATAGTTACGTAAAAAATATAATTAAAAATCCCTATATATTGCTCCAAGCAAACAAGGAATTGATTTTAAGTACTGGGGTCAACAAATTTGCCAAGATATGTGCAGATTTATCTTCTAGGGTATTACCCAAGATAGTTCTCCAGCCAGCAGGAACAGCCGGCGGACATGGTTCTTTAGAACTACTAAAAGAAGTAGCTTATCTAGCGATGAAGAAAAATCCAGGCCTTGATATTGTTGTCCAGGAGGATAGAAATATTTGGAATTTACTTTCAGTTATCTCTAATGCAAAATGTGCAGTTTGTTCTAGTTTGCATGTTAGAGTTGTAACTTTATCGTACGGTATTCCCTGTGTTAGCTTATGTAATAACAAGGTATCAGCCTACGCTAAAACATGGGAAATGGATAAAAGACCATATAACATTGTTCCTGAGAATATTGTGACTGAGGTAGAGAAGGTTATAGATTACAATCGTGAGGAGATTTTCAAAGCGTCGAAATTAGTTGAGGATAAAATAGAGAAAAACATGAGGCAAGTTGGGAATATTATTAATAATTCCTCGAGCAAATCCGGGTTAAGGGGGTTAAATAAACACGCGTTTTTTGAAGCTATTTCGAAGGAAACAGATACTTTGAGAGACGCACTGGTATTTGAGATTGTTGAAAAGAATAGGTATCGATCTCAGTTGAAGAGGATAAAGAGTAAAAAGGCTTATAAGTTGTATGTACTGGTTAGTAAATTAGTAAAAGCTGTGCATAATACGATAAAGGGTAGTATGCATTGCTTATTATTACCGGTTCTTTGTTCAGATTTGATGGAGTTAACATATGTTTAAATATAAAGATTTGCTGGTGGAATTAGTAAAAAGGGAAGTAAAATCGAGATATAAACAGTCTGTATTGGGGTATGCTTGGGTTTTGTTAGTTCCGCTGATAAATTTGGTTGTCCTGAGTCTGGTCTTTTCATATTTTGTAAGAATTCCAACAGGGGACATTCCCTACCCAATTTTTTTGTTTACGGCACTGATTCCGTGGATGTTTACCTCGAATTCTATTATTTTCGCGACGTCTAGCTTGGTATCAAATAGTAATTTGATTACAAAAATATATCTTCCTCGTGAGATTTTTCCAGTGGCTTCGGTAGTTAGTAAGATTATTGACTTTCTGTTGTCAATTCTAATTTTGTTTATTTTTATGTTTGTTTATAAGATACCCCTCGGAGTTTCTCTTTTGTATCTTCCAATTGTTCTGGTTATTCACCTGCTGTTTGTGTTAGGTATATCTTTTATATTCTCAGCCATTAACGTCTTTTATCGTGATATAGAAAATACAATGGGAGTGGTGACTACACTCTGGATGTATTTGACACCTATTTTGTATCCACAAGATATTGTTCCTGATAAGTATCTGATATTTCTTAAAATAAACCCGATGACTTCAATAATTGAGTCGTATAGAGATGTATTTCTCTATAATAGATTTCCGAGAATTGATTATTTTATATACTCTCTGGTGTTTTCGGTGTCCGTATTCGTTCTGGGTTTTGTATTTTTTAGAAGCAGGTCTAAATATTTCGCTGACGTAATATAGATTAATGGACAATTTTATAGAAATATCTCATGTTTGGAAAAAATTTAGGAGAGGTAAAAAGCTTTTGCTTAAGGAGGCGCTTATTGATGCTTTTAAACCAAGTTTTTATGAACATTTTTGGTCACTAAAAGACGTAAGTTTCGATTTGCAGAAAGGCTGTGCACTTGGAATTGTTGGCCCCAACGGTTCAGGGAAATCTACAATACTAAAAATAATTGCTGGTGTAATGTCCCCCACAAAGGGGAGTGTCAAAGTAACAGGAAGAATAGCCCCATTAATAGAGCTTGCTGCAGGTTTTCATCCTGAGCTTACGGGTAGAGAAAATGTATACCTGAATGGAACGATCCTCGGTATGACGAAAAAAGAAATTGATGAGAAGTTTGAGAGTATTGTGAATTTTTCAGGCCTAAAGGAATATATTGATACTCCCGTAAAACACTACTCTACAGGTATGTATATGCGGCTTGGTTTTGCTGTTGTCGTCCATTCGAATGCCGAGATCTTTTTGGTTGACGAGATCTTAGCTGTAGGAGATGCAGAATTTCAAAAAAAGTGCGTTAAAAAAATGAGAGAGTTTAAAGACAACGGAGCAATAATAATATTTGTAAGCCATGATTTAAAAACAGTTTCTGAATTTTGTGATGAGGTAATATATTTGGATAAAGGAAGACTTCTAAGTCGAGGAGCGCCTAAGAAGGTAATAGAGGATTACCATAATAAAAAGATTATTCGTTGGGGAGATGGTGAAATGTCCATTGAAGAAGTTTGGGTTAACAAAAAGAATGGTCGAAATAATGTCTTTAAGGCGGGAGACATTAAGCTTTCTTTTAGTGTAAAGAGTAAAGAGAATGTAAAGGACCCAGTATTTGGTATCAGTATTAAAAACGATAAAGATGAGGAGGTCTTGGCAGCCAATACTCACTGGAATAAACAAAAAACTGGTGAATTTTCAAGAAACCAAGAAATAGTTGTTACCTTTGACATAAGTAACCGCTTGCCGTCTGGGACGTATTGGGTTACACCTGCTATCGCTCACTCGAATCTTCTAGATAATTACGACTGGAGGAGCAATATGCTTTCTTTCACTGTCTCTGGTGAAACATCCGGCCTTGTTCTGACGCCGCAAGTAAGTATCACCATTGATCAATAAATACAATTATATAGATTTGTGAAAAAAATAACATTTACTGGGGAGAGAATGATACCCGATTTGAATTCGGGTAAGATACTTTTTTATGAGCATCTTAATAGGTATATGTATAGTACCCACTATTCTAAAGGGAAAGATGTTCTAGATATTGCGTGTGGGGAAGGCTACGGAACTTACCTTCTTTCTCAATTTGCGGAATCGGCCATTGGTATAGATATCTCAGAAGAGGCTATCAAACATGCTCGGAGAAAATATATCGGAAAGGGATTGTCATTTTTGCGTCAAAATGCTCTAGAGATGAGGCTTAAGAAAAAACGTTTTGATTTAGTGGTTTCATTTGAGTTTATTGAGCATATTGAAAACCAGGATCAATTTATACAGGAGGTAAAAAAAAGACTGTCTGATCATGGGCTATTTATCTTGTCTACACCGAATATAGAAACATACCCCAAGGGAAATATTTTTCACAAGAAGGAACTTTCTCGCATTGAACTTAGGAATTTGTTAGAAAAATATTTTGCATATGTGGTGATCCTGGACCAGTATTATCTACTGTCGAATTTTATCGTTAACGAAAATCTCCGCCGAGTTGTTAGTAAAAATCTATCCTTTCTTGATTTAGGGCCAATAAAAGGAAGTTGTTTCTCAGCAAATAGAATTAGTGCCGATTACTTTATCGCCATATGTTCCGATAAGCCTGTTGATATTGTACAGACATTGGTTTCCAGTCCCAGTGTTGAAAATATTAACATTTCAGGTGGAATCCTTGAGTATAGTCACCATGTTGTCGAGACAGAGAATAGTATCTTAAAATTGAAACAGTTTCAGCAGGAAATTAAATCCTCAAGATTTTATAAGTTGTGGGAGGGCTACAGATTCTTTAGGAAAAAATTGAATATTTGAATGAAAGCTCCAAAAATTACCATTATCACTGTAAATTATAACGGCAAAGAAATATTGAAAAAATTTCTCGAATCGGTTGAGAAACTTATTTATCCAAAGGACTTGCTTGATGTTGTAGTTGTGGATAACAATTCAAGCGACGGTTCCGTGTCGTATATAAAAAAAATAGCTCCATCGGTAAAGGTAATTAAGAGTAAAAAGAATTTAGGTTTCGGTGGAGGTAATAACATGGGAATAAAAGCTGCAAAAGGGGATTTTTTATTATTAGTAAATAACGATACTGTTATTGATCCTGACTGCCTCTTGAGTTTTAATGACTGCTATCGAAGATGGAGTGCGGTGGAAAAGATTGGCGCCATTTCAGCAAAATTGGTGTTGATAGACAAGTACATACCAATTACTTTGCGGAACGCGTTTTTGCACGACTACGTTTATAGTAAACGTCGAGATTATGGTGTTAATAAAGCCCCATATATAATAAAAAGACACACTGGAGAAAGAGATCAGGAAAGAGTTTATCTGCCAGTAAGTTATCGTACGGAGGGCCAATTAGATTTTGAATTGACCGTAAAGAATCCTGGTGAGTTGGGTGGAATGGTGTCGGTTGGTAAGAAATACTCCAGCAAAATTAACTATTTAAAGCATGAGAATTTTAAAAAAATAAATTTTCGACTCTCGAATAAGGAAACGGAAGAATGTTTATTGGATTTAGTTCAAAACGCTGGTAGCTATGTATTTAGGGATGGTTATGGTAGAGACAGGGGCTCTCTTATTGTTGGTGGGAACCAATACTACGAAGAAGATATTGGACAATACGACAAGGAAGAAAAAATTAGTGCCTTTTGTGGGGCTGGAGTTTTTGTAAATAAGAAGGCATTAAATGAGGTTGGGGGTTTTGATGAGACTTTTTTTATGTATTATGAAGACGATGATTTATCGTTTAGATTTAGAAAAGCTGGCTGGGAGATTGTCTACTGTCCCAAAGCAAGGATAAGGCACATACACGCCGCAAGTAGTAAGGAATGGTCACAAAGTTTTATTTATAATGTCGAAAGAAGTAGGCTATTGTTTGTTGGTAAACACTGGCCAACATTGCTTGTAGTCTGGGAATGGGCCAAATATATCTTTAAGGATACAATTGCTGTACCTGTTGGGCACCTCTTTTTTATGGAGTATAGGGTGTTCTTGGGTAAGCTACGGCTTAGGTTAAAAGTAAACTTGTCTGTAGCCCCCCATATTTTAAGAAGCTTAATGAGATCTTCCAGGTTGTCTTATGCGGATATAAAAAGCCTGTATTAATATATGAAAATTGCAATTTATGACAAATGGATCGACGCTTTGGGTGGGGGTGAGAAGGTGGCCACTGTTATGGCTGAGGTTTTATCGAGAGCTGGGCACAAAGTAGATTTGCTGTCTACATTTATGCCCGATGTGGACAATATCGAGAAAAAAATGTCAGTGGATCTGTCTAAAGTGAGGATGATTGCACTGAAGGAAAGGTCTCACCAGAAAATTGCTGAAAGAACTAAACCATATGATATATTTATCAACACCAGTTTTCTAGACCTGCAGCCATCTTTATCTAAAAAGTCGGTTTATTACGTTCATTTTCCCTCTCAGGTAAAAAAAACCCTGCTTGGTCTTGTTAAATATGAAGCTGTTTTACCTTTCCTAAGGAAGTTTTTAGTAATACCACATTTGCAGAAGGGTATGGATAGGATAGACGACGTTTATACAAGATCGGGTAGATGGTTGGATAAAGAAAATGTAATTATTCTTTCTAATCCGCCAAAAAACTTTTTGTGTAAATTTCGTATATATTCAGAGTCAATAACCTACAATAGTCTTGATTGTATTAAAGTTGTATCTTCTAATGCAAAGTTAAAATTAGTTGATAGGAGTTTAGACCATACAACCTCCACTCTTTTATACTGTTACAAAGTTGAGCCTAAAGACTCCTCAGAAGTAACGATGGAGTTACTAGTTAAAAGTGATCCCAAAAGAAGGGGACTTGCTCTAGTAAGTTTAACTGTGAATAGTCCTAGATTTTTGTTGTGGAATTTGTTAAAAAAATACCTACCAAGATATGAAATGGCCCTCTATGGCAGTGGTTCTTTTAAGCCTGAGGCAGGACTTGAAACGTATAGTCTCTTTTTGTCGAACTCTGATTTTACGAAAAAATGGACAAAGAAGTATTGGCAGAAGGATTCAGTGGTGATGTATCCTCCAGTTGACGTAACTGAGTTTAAACCCGGAAGGGTTAAAAAGAACATGATACTCAATGTTGGTAGATTTTTTGTGGGTGGTCATTCTAAAAGGCAGGATGTTCTAATAGACACTTTTAAAAAACTCCACGATTCTGGAAAAAATATGAAGGGTTGGGAGCTGCACTTGGTTGGAGGAATAGCTGGCGGGTGGGAACATTCAGAATATGTCAAAAACCTCAAGGAAAAGGCAAAGGGATATCCCATCTTTTTTCATTTCTTCGCTGACTTTAAGACACTCAAATATTTGTATTCCTCTGCGAAAATTTATTGGCATGCTACCGGTTACGGACAGAGTGCCCTCAGGAATCCAGCGTCCTTCGAACATTTTGGTATTTCAGTTGTTGAAGCTATGTCAGCAGGATGCATACCGATTGTGTTTAGGGGAGGAGGATTGGTTGAGACAGTCGATAAGGAGGATGGATTAACATTCAAAACGGTGAATCAGTTGGTTGGCATAACAAAAGACTTAATTGACAACTCCACTCATATGGTACGTCTTTCCAAAAAGTATAGAATCAAGTCTAAAAAATACTCTAGAAAAATGTTTGAAAGTAAGATGCTTCGTCTTATCAACGCTCTAAATATAGATGATAAATAACAATAAATACTTCATTGTAGTTCCAGCGTATAACGAGATTGCGAACATAAAAAACGTTATTTACAGTATCTGTAAAAACTCAAGGTTAAGAGTGGTTGTTGTGGATGATGGGTCAAAAGATAATACCTTTGATATGGCCAAAAAAATTCAAGGGGTTGAGGTCTTAAAACATAAGGTTAATATTGGGAAAGGTGCCGCAATGAAAACAGGATGCGAATATGCATTTTCAAAAGGAGCGAAAGCGGTGATTTTTATGGATTCAGACGCACAGCACTCTCCTGAAGATATAATAAAATTTACAAAGGCCTTAGATAATGGAAATCAGGTAGTTTTTGGATCAAGAAATTATAGTTATGGTACCCCTCTTGTAAGATTTTTAGGTAATAAAGCCGCTTCAGTTTTAATATCATTACTATACGGTATTTACATATCCGACCTTCTTTGTGGCTTTCGAGCCCTTACTCTGGAGGCTTACAAAAAGATAAAGTGGGAATCACCAGGGTATGGAGTAGAAACTGAGATGGTAATAAAGACTGCCAATTCTGGGCTAAAGCATTGCGAAGTTCCAGTCGCTGCAATATACTTGGATAAAGTGAAAGGTGTTACTATTCTTGATGCCCTGAGTGTATTACTTGACGTTTTTCGTTGGAAGTTCAGAAAATGATCTACTTACTGCAAATATTCGCAATTATATTTTCTCTTGGGATGATTTATTTCGCCCTGCTTCATTTTCGCCGCGGTGAAATTACTACGGTTGAAACGGGATCATGGGCCTTAGTGTGGTCTGTTTTAATCATTATAGTTTTTTTCCCGGATGTTGTGAGAACTTTTGCTAGGACATATCTTTATACCAGACTTTTCGATCTCTTGGTGGTAGGGGGGATTGCTTTATGTGTCTTCATGGTAGCCAGATCATATTTGACGAGTAGACGATTAGAAAAGAAGTTAGAAGAATTTGTTCGGAAAGAGGCTTTAAACAATGCCAATAAAAAAAAGTGACCCTCCAAAGATATCTGTTGTAATTCCTTCGTATAATAAAGTTAAGTACATAGAAGAAACGCTGGCCTCGATTGTTAACCAGGACTATCCGAATTATGAAATAATAATTCAGGATGGCGGGTCTCGCGACGGAACTCTAGAGGTTATAAAAAAATACGCTAAAAAATTTCCCCGCAATATTACGTGGATATCACGTAAAGATGAGGGGCAACTGGACGCAATAAATAAGGGGATGAAAAGGGCTTCGGGAGACATTTTGGCTTACATAAACGCGGACGATGTCTACCTGCCCAATGCCTTTAGTGAAGTTTCAAACAATTATTTAAAAGACAGTAATTGTTTGTGGTACGCAGGAAAGTCAATTTTGATTGATGAACGCGGGAGAAGGGTAGGGCACTGGCTTAACACTTTGGCGGTTGCTAGGTATAAAGATTTTCTTTTGCGATTAAACAAGTATAAATTTCTTCTTGTTGTCAATTACCTGATGCAACCGTCACTGTTTATAACAAAAGCAGCTTTTGAAAAATATGGCCCTTTTACAGGAGTGAGAAATTTTATTATGGAGTATGAAATGTGGCTTAGGATTGGTAAAACAAGAATGCCAGTAATTATAAATAAAAACCTTGCTTGTTTTAGAATGTCGACAACCAGTATTACATCGACTAAATATAGAGATTTGTTGGCTGAAGATATGAAGGTTGTTAAAAAATACACAAATAACCCTTTCGTTCTATTTTTTCATTGGCTTAATAATCTTTTTAGATGCTTTGTAATTAAGATACTCTAATATTCTTAGTATATGAAAAACTATAGTGTTAGTTACCTGAAAAGGTTAAATAGTATGTACGGAGAAAAAACATTTCGAAGAAAAATTGATTATATTAAGTACAACTTGGGTGGATACTTTGATGCAAAGGCCGCATCAGGACTAAAAGTGTTGGAAGTTGGGCCAGGGGTAGGGGAATTTGTTAGTTATGCCCAGTCTATAGGGATAAAGCATATCGACATTCTTGACAAAGATAAGGATATTATTGTGAATTTAAAAAGTGGTTATCGAAAATCAATTAGGAATACGTATTCCAGCGTCTCTTCCTTAAAGAATAGTCAAGATAGATATAATTTTGTAGTATTAATCCAAGTGTTGGAACATATTTCACTCGATTGCCAAGCCGAAACATTAAATATTTTGTATAGATGTTTAAAAAAGAACGGTAAATTGCTAATTGTGGTTCCAAATGCCAATAATCCGCTTGGTCTGATTGAAAGATATGGGGATATTCAACATAAGGTTTCCTTTACTTCGAGATCAATGAGAGATTTGATTTCTGAATCAGGGATAAAAAATGGCGAGACTAAGATAATGAGCTTTGGAATTCCTCCCTACTCATTTATTAATATCATGCGAATAGTAGTGCAAAAGGCGATTCATTTGCTTATCTATCTTTTGCTTATTGCAAACGGTGGTGTTTTTTATCGTCCGCTAACCCCTAACATGCTAGTGGTGGTTGAGAAGAAAGGCTAGTCTTTCAGAAGATATTTTTTCCAGAAACCTGGATCATATTTGGACCAGGCATGACATCCAAAAGGCAACCGGTTTTTGTTCAATCTAAAACATTTTTCCGGGTATCTTTCAAAAGAAAACGTTAATGATTCCTTGAGTGGTGCGGTTTTATACTCATTTAAGTACTTTGGTGCTTCTAAGGACCAAAAACCATCCTCGTTGAGAGGGTAGTTGTCGGGAGGTGCTTTCAGCCAAATACCATGAGATTTACCTTTAATAATTGCTAGAAAAAACCAGAACATTTGGATAAGGTGATTCGCCGACGATTTAGTTGAAAGGCCTTTAACCTTCCTGAGTACTTTCCGACACATCTCAACATTTCTTAAAGAAAAACCGCCATTTCCACCGTTTGCTGGAAGCGTCTTCATGTGCGTTAGTCTACCAATTATTGAATTTACCCAGGGAGCACCGATGTAACTGAATTCTTTATTGCACCATTCCTTTAATTGATTCGAAAAGACAAGAGCATCCAATTGGTATATTAATATGTATTCATAACTAGAGAAGGCTTTATAGAAATCATCACACAGGAGTAGTTTGTTGTATGTTTTTGGACTTAAAAAATAATTTTTTTGAAATTTCACGAATCGAACCTTTTTTAATTTTACGTTTGTTTTTAATGTAGAGTAGGGAGTCACGAAATATTTGTCGTACTCGTCAAGATACTTCTGTAGATGTCTTAGGGAAAGTAAGTCGCTTTTATTCAGATGTGATTTTTGTGTGGGTATTACAATGGCAACTTTCTTAAGTTTTTTCATGTATTATCAGTGGGTTTAGCAGTCTTTCCGGTTTTTATTGTATACTTTTTCAGCATTTTGTACGATTCTTTTTAGTCCTTGTCTTGTTTTTATTTCACTTAAACCCCAATAGTAATCTACGTACTGTAACTGCTTCTTTGTAATGCTATTGCTGTATGTCGTAAATGCTGACAATAAGTCTCTGTATCGCCTAGCAGATCTTCCTTTTTGGATAATATCAATTTCGCTTTTTCTTCCGTTTAGCTTCAGTTCTTGTTTTAAGATTGTATGTGGTTTACCCATCATTATGCAGTAGCCTGTGTAACTTCCAATATCGTTTGCGATGGTTGAGGTTGAGCATTTAATGATACTTTTAAGCCGTGGCAGAAAATTTGGATCAAGAACATGCCCTGCTGTTACTACTTCAAAGCCATACTTTTTGTATTCTTCTTCAAATCCCAATTGGATATCTTTCCAATAAAGACATATCCTAACTGAATCGAAACTCTTGCCAATCCTGGCGATTTCGTTACAAAAATGCTTAACATTGTAACTACTGCTTATGTCCGGAGTAGAGTGGGTAGGGAAAACTAAAAGATTTTTACCCAGCCTCTCTTTTTCCTTGAGGACTTGCTTCTCATTTAGTAGACAAGGGGAATAGTAAATAAACGGTCCTATGCTAGAGGCTTCATAGTTTAATTTGCGCCAGATATTTGCTCTAAAGTTACTATTAACGACAATTGCCTTAAACGGAGAATCTTTTTCAAGTTCGACAACTTGATTGTCGATGGTTACTCCATGTTCTATTACAAACTTAAATTGATAACCGGGATCATACCTAATATATTTTTTCAATATAGATGCGTGTCCATAAAAATCATTTGACCGATGGACTTCTTCGGTATAAGGCAAAAAGATATTGATATCGTTAGATAAATCCTTAATCGAAGTAAAAGGTAATTTTTTTCTTCGATCAATATCACTTTGCAGAACCCTTTTTTCTACCTGATTATTGTGGATAAAATATAGCGACCTTTTCCCTATACGTCTTAGAGTGTTTGGTAATAAGCCATAAAATTTACTTATCATGGAAGTTGGGTACTATTTTGCTGGAGAAGGATTATAAAACAGTCTTCCAGCTCAATGGCGTTCCTCTTTTAATATTATACCTGGATTTTTTCCCTATTATGTCATGGAGAAATTTTGGAGGTAATCCGTACCCTGGTCTAATTGATTTAATATTTTTTATGGAAAAAACATCTCCAGCTCTAATATCCTCAGATGCAAATAATGATCTGGCGAACATCCTTCCTTTAAGAGCACTCTTTGTAACAACATAGTCTTTTTTACCCATAGATTTTTCTACTTCCCTTATTGAATCCACCATTTTTTTAAATTCATCGGGTTCGAGCGAAAACGCAGCATCTGGCCCGCCAAGTTTTCTGTCTAGAGTAAAATGTTTTTCGATTACTTTTGCCCCTATTGCAACGGCGGCAATTGGCGTCGCGATTCCAAGAGTATGATCCGATAGCCCCACTAGGGTATTAAATGTATTTTTTAGTGTAGGAATGTTGTTCAGATTTGTGTCTTCTGGCGGTGTGGGGTAGGAGGAGACGCATTTTAATAGAATAATGTTATTATTCCCAGCCTTCCTACAGATCCTTACCGCTTCGTCTATTTCGCTTAGGTAAGCCATTCCAGTAGACATGATCAAAGGTTTCCCCTTAGAAGCCATGTACTCTATTAAATTGGTATCGTTTAACTCAAACGAGGATATTTTTAGAATAGGTACATTCAGCTTAACTAAGAAGTCGACGCTTTCGTTGCATGAGGGTGTGGAAAAAAAAATCATACCCAGCTCTTCAGTTAACTTTTTCAAGGGTTCGTGCCATTCCCATGGGGTTTTTACCTGTTCATAGAGATCGTAAAGGTACGTTCCGTCCCAAAGAGTTCCCCCTTTAACCTTAAAATGTTTATTCTGACAATTAATAGTGATTCCTCCGTTCGGATTGTCGGTCGATAGCTTGACCGCGTCAGCGCCTGCCTTTTTCATTGCGTGTATGGTTTTTACAGCAAGGCTATATTTCTGGAGATGATTAGCAGAAAGTTCTGCAATTATAAATGCGGGAGAGTTGTCACCTATATGTTTTCTTCCTATTTGTATATCCATTTGGTGTAATTATTTGAAGCTTCTTATGCACACGAAGGCTTCAGCCAACCCCAAACCGGTTTTTAGTCCCCAGTTTTTTGCATTGAGTTGAACTCCTTTTAGGGATCTTGGATGGGGAAAGCTCCTCAGCTCCGACGAGTATGCCTTTAAAGCTTGTAGTTTAACGTCAAGATAGTTAGTAACATCAAAGAATGTGTTGGGCGAGAAGCTTAATGGGTAACTCCATTCGGTAGATGATAATACTTCAAATGAGTAGATATTTTTTACTAGGTTAGTGGGCATGGGTCGGGTAGCAGCCATTACTGATAAAAAAGTGAGTTTATGGTCGATGTTTATGTCGTTTTCGTAATGTGTGAAAATAGTGTCTGGACCTACTTCTTTTATACATTTCTCGATAATCTTAACTATATCCAGAACGTCTATGGAATCAAATCTTTGATCTGGTAAGTCATGCTTGAAAACTTTTTCCACTCCGATAATCTTATTAGCTTTAAGACATTGGTTTGACAGCTGACTAACCTCCTTAGATTTCACAAGAGCGTCTCTAGTGTCGTTTCTGGAGGTAGCTCCTTCACCAAGAATAAGAGAGAAAATATGACTCCCAAATTCCTTTTTCAATTTAGCGACAGTAGCCCCACAGCCCAAAATTTCATCATCTGGATGGGCCGCGACTATTAAGATATTTTTCATCGGCTTATTATATCTGATTTTGATGCATTTTTCTGAAAGATCACATTATAAGTTGCTTTAGGTCCAATATTTAGTAAGCAGTCAAGACAAGATAAGTTTGGAAGGAAATCTCCCCACAACTGAGAATAATTTGGGTGGTGAAATTTCTGAAAAATGATCTTGATGTCTTGCGACTTAAAAAGTTTCCTGTCTGCATAATTTGACCCTAGTTCGCCGAAGATGAAGACATCTGCTTTTTGTCTTTTGCAAAGATCCAGTATTAGTTCCTGTTTCTTGCTTTCTGTTGATATCTCGCTCTGCCTTAGAATTTTTGTTTTTATACCTAACTCATCAAGAATATATGTGAGGAAGTATGTTGTGAGCGATGTGATGTCATTCCAGTCCTTTCGATACATATCTTCTAAGAAGGAGGAGTATTGGTTAAAAAAGGGAGCCTTTTTGTAATTTAACAGTATGCTTTTCCAGTGTTTCTCTCTCCAGTTACTAGTGTTATCTATTAAAATATCTGAGATAGTCTTATTGGTGTGTCCATCTAAGTGAACTGGGACGGTCAGCCATAGAGGACCATTCGGTGTTTTGATTCTGTTTCTGTTCGTAAAACTATTTTTTTCGAATTGTACGTGATCTAGAATAATAAACTCATCAGAGACAGCAATTTTATGTAAATAACCTAGCCAGGGAAGATACGCGGGTTGATGGGCGCTGAGATTTTTTGCCACTTTCGTGATTAAGTTGTTCTAGGTGTAATATGTTTTTGCAGTTGATTTTTCACCAACAATGCAACTTCTCTAACTGGAAAGTCGTCAAAATCTCTCTGTCTCCATTTCTCCTTTGCTAGCTCAACATAGGGCTGAATTAGTCGATATTCCTCGCCAGGAAAGTTTTTTCTTGTATTGTCTTCTCTGAAATTAAGTCCGGTTATCCAATACATCGGCCCCTGCATAAAGTTTGCCTTTCCCCACTCCTCCATGGTTCTGGGTGGTTTAAAAGTGGGATACCCTTCACCCTTGATCGCCATATCATACATCCTTGTTCCGGGGTAAGGTGCGAAATGGTATACTGATACCCTTGCGTTTGGATTTATTGAAACAATTTTGTCAATTAAGTTGGCAGTGTCTGCTCTCATCGACTGAGTTTCGCCGGGTCCGAATGCGACAAAACTACACATCAAGGAAATATTTGGAGCTAGCTTGGCTACGTTTTCAACTGCCCTTAGAATATCGCCCGTACCGTTTAGGTAGCCTTTTCTTATCACCTTCTTCAGATATTCTTCGTTCCCAGATTCGCATCCGATTTCTAGTGAAAAACAGTTGGATTTTGCTAAAGCCTCTACTAATTTTGGGTCTGCCAAATGATCTGCTCTAATATTTCCATCCCACTTGACACCGAGTTTGTTCATAATTTTACCTAATTCATTAATACGTTCAACTCGCATCTTCCTCTTTGTTTCCTGATCAAACGCTCCGTTGGTGCAGGAGACAATATCTGGGTCTGTGAAAGAGATAGCTTGAGTATTACCACGAACCTCGTATATTGCTCCTAATTCTTTTTCCACATCTTTGAGATCCTTTGGAATCCACCTCGAACTAATGGCACAAAAACCACAATGGTGTGGGCATCCTCTCGAGGTTTGATATTGTGGTTCCGTTCTTGTCCAATGATGCTGCAGTGAAGAGTCTCCGGGAAACAAGTTTTCGCCGTATGTTTTTGGCCATACGACGTCTACATCTTGTTCATTTGATACCTCCTCCGGACAAACTCTGGCATGCCATCCGCCAACTCCCGTGATTATTTTGGGGTTAACTCCTTTGGCTCTTTTCAAAAGTGCTGCAGCTTCTCCTGCCTGATGGCCGGTGAAGGCGCTTACACCTAGAGTTTTGGATTCGGACACAAGTTGGTCAAATTGCTCAAACGGATCAAACCGCTGGTCCCAGGTTTTAACATGGAAACCAGCATCTAATAACATCTGGGCGGGTAGCATCACGGACAGAGGTGTGAGCATTGCTGGTGAATCCTGTGTTGGGCGGGGATAAGCAAGCAAAAAGTCAATTTCTTTACTCATATTTAGATATTAACACTGTTATTTATTGTGGCGTCGTGTGAGTTTAACATAAAGTCTGATTTTGTTTAACAATTTTTGTAATACCCCTCTTTGATATTAGGAGGATTGCCAACAACTAAGGAGAACGGAGGAATCTTTTTGTCAATGACAATAGAACCAGCTCCAAGAACGGAATGGTGTCCAATATGAACGTTCTGGCCGATAAAGCAGTGCGACCCAATGAATACGTTGTTTTCTACAATTATCGACCCACGTTCAATTTCGTTCGTTAATCCAAGGACTTTTTTATGAGAATCAGCGCCATTTATTGAAACAAAAGAAGCGATATCGCAATTATCTCCAATAGAAACTTCACATTTATTTGCATTGACTTCTGAAAAAAGACCTACGGAAACATTCTTGCCGATTTTAGGAGTTCCAAGAATAAAAACGAGCGGGTGGAAGATATTTTTTCTTAGGTCGAGGAGTTCTATCAAAAGATCATAGAGGATTTTCTTGAATTTACTACTATTGAACAGTTTAATCGTCTTGTCGATTGATGCCTTATTGTTAGTTAGTTTTTTCATGAATTATTTCAGCGACTCTCTCAGCTCCACGTCCGTCTATAAGCCTTCTTCCGATTCGACATCTTTGTTGTCGTAGACGTTTAGAGTTAAGCTTGATTATAGCAGAATTTATGTTGTTTAAAGTCTTAGGGTTTGAAGCCTTGCCAACATATTCAATAAAACCGAGCTTCTTCCAACTTTGAATATTCCTCTTTTGATTGTTTGCCTGTTGGATTGCTATCGTCGGTAACCCGACGTTAGCTAATTCATAGATTGTTTGTCCTCCACCAGATATAGCTAGGTCAGATTGATACATAAGTTCTCTAATCTTATGAGCTGGAGCATCCTGGAATACATATGTTTTTTGGTCTGATAACTTATTGATTTCCGTTAGGTTGCTAAAGTTGCGTGTAACCAGAATATATTTATTTATCCGGGGAAACTTTTCAGATAAGAGGTGAAGAATAGGTGGGATGCAATTCTCGTCGTCATTTCCACCTGTGGTAATCAGAATCGAGTTGACTTTATTTCTAATTACCTTATTTTTCCTCAACCAGAACACTTTTTTTAGGGGAATATAAAGAGACCCCAGTAGAAGATGGATTTCATTTTTTTGTTGATATCCTAAACATTTGGCATATATATTACTATTGATTAATATTCCACCAGGGTAATCTATCCGTTTATTATCGTCTATCGAAACCAGTAACTTTGTGTTTTGATACAGGTATGAGTAAGTTTCTGGTTTGGCCAGGTACGAATCGACAATGCATGCAGTGTCTTTTTTGGCTATTTTAAATAGCGATTCTACCTTATACCAATTGTATATCTTACTTTTAATATTCCGGCATTCAAGAAAATTTAATGGTATAGGATTGTCCGTTACGATAATTAGTGCAACTCCATTTTTATTTAGCGCCTGAGCTAGTGAGAGGCAACGGGAAAGATGGCCCATGCCACTTTGACTATTCCAGTCGGCGAAGAGAAGGAACTTTTTTTTCATTAAGTAGGTTTGTTAATAAGTTTAATCCAGGGATTTTTGGTAAATAAATTAATAATGTCTAAAGTGTCAAAAAAGTGATTTTTTTTGTAAAGAAGAAGAAATACTAGACAAAAAAGGGTGTAATCCTCTTTTGTGTCCAAGGTGATTCTTATGTCGGGAGCGTAATACTTTTTGGATGCCTTATACTCGACAATCCTAAACCTCTTCGGGTTGTTTGGTATGTATTCGGAGACATGTTCCTTTTCAAAATCTAAGGATGCGTTTTTGTAAGCAGTCTCTAGGGTAGCAAATTTAAATACTTCTGCGTCAACTCCGTGAGGAAAAGTTTTAGTAAGGCAATTACTTGTAAAATCAGCTTTAGTATTTTGATGTGTGGTAATAAGCTTATCGAGAATCGTTGGGTCTATGCATGGACAGTCGCTGGTTACCCTGACAATCGTATCAAGTTTGTACTTCCTGGCAGCAAGGTAGTACCTCTCAAGTACATTACTTTCGCTCCCACGAAAACAATCCACCCCTTCCTTTTGCGCAATCTTCACGATCACATCATCAACTTTTTTAGTTGTGGTGGCAATAATAATTCGATTTATTTTTTTAGCCCTCTTTACCCTTCTTATTACTTGTTGTAGTACAGTCATTTTGCTCCCGTACGGTAAATTAAGTAGGATTTTACCGGGAAGCCTAGTGGAGGAGATGCGTGCTTGAATAACAACCCCAATTTTCATTTTCGTATTTTTTCTAGTAAAAACCAGGTTATATCGTCTTGTGGAAAAGAGTCCTTGTGATAAACGAAACCATAATCTATAAGTTTTACTTTACTTTTGTATTTATCCAAAATTTCCCCAGCAAAATCTCTCTTAAAGAGTCTGTGTTGATGTCCTCTGTAACTAACCTCTGCGGGTGTGGGGTTGTAATATTCTATGAGTAGAATATATTTGTTAGAGTGCCGGTAAAGAACATCATAAGCTTTATTTAAAACACTAGGATCTAGATGAATCAGCACTCCGCATGTGAAGCATAGGTCGTGTTTCTTCTTTACCCTAAAGTCCAGTAGTGATTGATTATATACTTTCACATACTTCAGTTTTTCCAGTTCCTTGGCCGCTGTTTTGTTAATTTCAACACCATTAAATTTTGTGTTGGGGGACAGTGTTTTAATGGCTACAAGATTAAGACCGATGTTTGGACCGAACTCCATAATATCCTTTGGTATTCCAATTTTGGAAAAAATTTTGGAGAAGAGGACAATGTTATTAATAATAATCTCGTTGCGAAGGTTTCTTTTAATATATCTATTCCCAAATTCTCCGGCCCAGAAATTCTCCTGGTCGGTTTTATAAATTTTATTCTTGTTCATGGTGAACGTCCTTTATTTTCAGCAGCTCTCTTTCCAATATATTTTTTGAGAAATTCATTCCTTTTGTGTCCAATAATGCTATTGCAGCTTTAAATTCTTCTTCTTTGTTTGTTGAGAAAAGAGCTAGGACTTTAAAAACAGTATCTATGACTGATTGGACATCTTTATCGCTTAGAGTGGGGAACATCGGTATGCTTATCTCACGCCTATAGAAATCCTCTGCAACAGGGCAAATGCCTGGTTTATAGCCGAGACTCTTGTAATAGGGGTGGAAATGAACTGGAATATAATGAACCTGAACACCAAGCCCATTTTTCCTCAATTCCTCAAAGATCTCTCTTTTTTTGTCCTTAAGGTGTTCCTTAAGAAAGATAGGGTAGAGATGGTAGGCTCCACTTGCACCCTTGGTCTCGGTCTGAATATCAAAATATGGGTTATTTTTAAATTTGGTGTCATATATTTTGGCGATTTCTCTCCTTCGTTTTATATACTTTGGCAATCGTTTTATTTGTGATAATCCTAACGAAGCCTGGATATCGGTTATCCTAAAATTGTAGCCTAAAAATTGCATTTCATAGTACCATCCACCAGGAGACGAATTTACTAATTTTTCTTTGGTAATACCATGAGTTCTGAAAGTGAGAAGCCTTTCGTAGTATTCTTTGTTATTTGTAGTGACAGCGCCGCCTTCACCTGTAGTGATATGCTTTACAGGGTGAAAGCTGAAGGCACACATTTCCGAATACTTACAATCGCCGATTTTGGTGTCTTCATACCTCCCGCCTAATGCATGACAGGCATCTTCGATAATGCCAATTTTATGTCGCTTGGCAATTTTTGAAATTTCCCCCAGGTTTACCGGATTCCCCCCATAGTGGACGGGGACGATCAATCTCGTTTTTTTGGATATATGTTTTTCTATAAGGTTGGGGTCCATGTTACCAGAAGACATTTCAATATCCGAAAAAACTGGTCTGGCTCCTAAATACAATCCTGCGTTAGCTGTGGCGGCAAAAGTCATGGGGGAGGTGATAAATTCGTTGTCTTTTCCTAAACCGTAGGCGAAATAGGCTGCATGAAGAGCGGCTGTTCCAGAATTGAAAACTACAGAATATTTTGCTCCAGTGAAACTCGCAATTTCCTTCTCGAACTCTCCAATTTTAGGACCTTGGGTAATGAAATCCGATTTAAGTATCTTGACAACCTCTTGTATGTCTTCTTTGGTTATGTCCTGATGTCCGTAGGGGATGAATTTCATTTTATAGGTTGGAATGTAGGGTCAATGTGTTTTTGAATCAGCTTTCTAAGTTGGACAGCGTCTAGCCATTGTTTGTTATTATCAGAACTGTAGTGGAATCCCTCTTTTACTTTTTTTGCCTTGAGCTTAACTATAGATTTCATAACTTCTTTTTTTGTTGCAAAAAACTGTATAGAAGGAAGGATAACATAATATTTCCTGGTTTCATATGTTTTTGGAGACTCATAGATAGTAACCATTTCCTCATGGAGTTTTTCGCCAGGTCTTATTCCGGTGTATTTTATTTGCCTGTTAGGCGCTACTGCCTGGGCCAAGTCGGTTATTCTATAGGAGGGAATTTTTGGTACGAAAATTTCTCCGCCAGTAGAGTTTTTAAGTGCATAAAAAACAAGGTCAACTGCCTCATCCAGAGTGATATTGAACCTGGTCATTTTGGAATCAGTTATTGTTAACGATTCACCTTCCTTTTTGCTTAGAAAAAACGGAATTACCGAACCTCTTGATCCCATTACGTTGCCATATCTTACGACGGAGAAGGTGATGGGTCTTACCCCTTTGATATTGTTAGCAGAGATAAACAATTTTTCAGCGCATAGTTTTGTTGCCCCATATAGGTTTATTGGGGATGCTGCTTTGTCTGTGGATATGGCAACTACTTTCTTCACACCAGCGTCTATAGCTGCATCTATTACGTTTTGGGAACCAAGAATATTGGTTTTAACACACTCCATTGGATTATACTCAGCTGCAGGAATTTGTTTGAGGGCGGCGGCGTGAATCACATAATCACACCCTTCAAAGGCCCTTTTAACCCTCTGTCCATCTCGGACGTCACCGATAAAAAACCTTAATCTGTTGTGTTTAGGGTGTTCAGAAAACTGATTGTCAATTTCCCATTGCTTCAGTTCATCCCGGCTAAAAATACGTAGACTTTTGGGGTTGTGTTTGTTCAGCAGCCTTTTTATACACGCTTTTCCGAGCGATCCGGTTCCTCCGGTTATTAATATTGTTTTGTTGCTAAACATTATTTTTTATTAAGATAGGCTATTGCAAAACTTCCAACACCAAAGATGTTTGTAACTACAGACATTGACATTATAAGTCTTAGAAAGAATTTCTCAAGTATACCTCCCTTTTTCGCGATTAGCCTGAAATAACCTTCTGGAATTTCCCAAATTGTATTAACTTGCACTTGATAGTTATTTTTTTTGCATAGTTTCCTAAGGGTTCTGATATTGAGAAAATCAGGTATTACGCCGGAGTATTCCTCCCTTTGTGCTATACCGAATTTCGCTAAAATCCTAATTAGAAAGTTGGTGCAGGGCTCGACAATGATTATGTGTTTATATTTCTTCTGTAACAGGGTGTTGATTGCACCGTGAATATCGCCTGTGTGGTGAAGAGCCTCGTAAACTAAGATAAGAACCGACTTATTAGGAACTACTGGGGACAGACGAAGATCTGAGGTGAAGAGGCATAAGGTTGTATCATACTCCTTAAGTGTTACTGGGACAACACTAGTGGCAGATAAAGCCAAGTCGGAAGAAAGAACTAATGATATCTTTCTTTTTTTGAGTATTTCTTTTAATTCGAATCCGGGGCCGGAACCGAGAGACGCAATTGTTTTGCACTTAGTTTGGTCAAGATAGGATAAAAGGTGCTTAATTTTTTGCTCAACAAAAAAGTTATAATAATCACTCCAGTTATCCTTAAGTGCGTAGTGGTCAATATTTTTTTTGTTAAGAGCAAAAGAGTTGCCTTTAAGTTCGCGAGAAGTTTCTTTGTCCAGTTCCTTTGGGTTTATGAATCTAATAATGTTATTCTTATATTTATAGTTCCGTTTGCATTCTTTGCACCAAAAGGAGTTTGGACTGGAGACAAGCCTAGATTTACTAAAACAGTAAGGACAGGTGAGGTATTGAACAACGAGGGACTTTTTTAGACGTTTAATCATGTTAAGCAAAAATGTATCATATTTGCTAGATATTTGAAACGAGTAGATGGGACATGGTGTATTTTGTTATTTGTACTAAAGAACTATGACTAGGGTATTGAAAGGTGGTATATTGATTGCGGCATTTACTTCTATAGCAGCTTTTTTGAATTATCTATTGCGTTTGTTCTACTCGCGTTCCTTGTCCGTAGACGATTATGGTCTTTTTTATGCCGGTATAGGTCTTGTTAATATTCTTTTAACATACATTAGTCTTGGGTATAGTTATTCGATTGCCTATTTAGTTCCTAAGTATGTCAAGATTAAAAACTACCAAGCGGCCTGGAACGTTTATAAATATGCACAGATAATTCAAATAATTGCAACAGTAACGATTTCAGTTGTTGGGATTATAGCCGCACCACTAATATTTACATATTATTTTAAATCCTCCGGGGATATTATTTTTGTTTACCTTTTAGTTTTGTATTTCCTGGCTAGCAGCGTGCTTAATACGCTTTACTATTTTTATATAGGTTTGCAAAACGAAAAATATTATTCCTCTTTATTATTGGCGCGAGTTGTATTGGTGGTTTTTTTATCGCTAGTCTTTTGGGTTAACAAGTTCGTTTCAATAAACGACCTTTTGTTTGTATGGGGTGTAAGCTGTATTATAACCATTGTAATCTTTTGGTTTATACTTCATAAAAAATATAAGTATTTAACCAGTAATAAATTGGTATGGAACAGGAAGTTGCTTGATAAAATGACTGGCTACGCAGTTCCTTCAATTTTAACCATGTTTGTATACTCATTTATTAATTATGGAGATATTTTCTTTCTGTCGTTAATAACTAATGTAAGGAGTGTTGCATATTACAGTATAATTTTGCCGTTAGCATCCTTACCTTTATTATTCACTTCACCTTTGGATAATTTGTTCTTGCCCCTAATGTCCGATCTCATGGAGGGGGAGAAATTGCGCGCTGCTAAATTAGTTAACAAGGTTATTCAGATTATTCCTGTAATATCTTTGTATTTCGCCCTATTTTTATTTATTTTCCCTTCATCAGTAATATCCGTCCTTTTTGGAGTTAAATGGTTGGGTTTTGTTGAAGAATGGTTAGGGTTACTATCTTTAGGTTTCGTAATGATGTCGTTGGCAAGCTTATTGCAAACAATAATTATCGGCATGGGAATGGTTAAAGAGCGTCTTAAAATATCAATTTTAGTTGCATTTGTCAGCATTATTAGCTATATAGTACTGATAAGTCTATTCGGGGTACCGGGAGCTGTAGTTGCTAATGTACTGGTTTCAGCAATATCTCTCATTCTGTATTATTGGGCAGCTTCTCACCGAATCGCTATTAAAGTTCCAGGGGTATATTATCTTAAGATGTCATTACTAATTTGCGTAGCTTTTACAGTGTCTCGTCTTGTTCATCCAACCGGTATTGGTATTCTGTCGTTCTTACTGTTAGGTATTACCTATTCGTTGGCATTTGGCCTGTTGGTTTATCTACTAAAATTGGTTGATCTTGAATACGTTAAAACAATTATCACTGCCGTACTAAAGAAGAGAGGGGTTACTGGGAAGAAAGCCGATATTTACCTCGGAATAAAAGGGCAAAAAGATACATAAGAAAAGCAAAATAATAGAGTGATCTAAAGCCGAAGTACATGGAATTATACTCTAAAAATCCTCCCAGCATGGCCCCTAAAAGGTTTGAGTATAAGGCGCCTCCAATATCTCCTGACTTGTCAAGTTCAGAGGAAAAAGCTAACCCTGAGAAGAAAAGTGGTAAGGTTAGACCAATAGGCATAATTATTTTTGCAAGCCAAGAGATGTCGATAAATTTAACATAGGTGAATCCCAGGCTGACAAAAATAGAAGCGAACAACGTAAAATACAAAGGTATTCGTTTGGGTGACTTTCTCTTTATAATATAGATATTCGCTAAAAAGCCCATGATGAGAATAAATATAATTACAATACTGTTAACATACCATGTGCTTCCATAGTTGAGCGCGAGTTCAGTTATTCCTTTGGTTTCCAATAACATAAAACCTGCACCCAAAAAGAAGAAGGGGAGCGATATTCCACCCTCCTTTTTACCTACTGTTACCTTAATGAAGTATATTGATCCTAAAAGGAGTATCGCAATAAGAACAACAGAAGATATTGGGTACTCTCGGTAGGGCATGTAGAAAAATGGCCAATCGTCAGTCGAGATATCAGTTTTTTCGGCGTTTTGACTAAACTGAGGCGTTACATTTTCGAACAGAGGATGTTGTTGGTTTGGATCAAGATTCTTGCCGGCTAGAAATGTGTAACCTCCATCGTACGTTGAGTAGTACACAACTGGACCCTGACCGTCAAAGGCGGTCTTGAGCATGCCATACAATTTGTCTCCCAGCTCCCTACTTAGTAGTGCAAACGTAAGGCTAATCGTTCCTCCCTCATTAAGTCTTGACTTGGCTTCCCGAAAAGCCTCGACGGTGTAGACATAACTGTCTAGGCGTATACCCCCTCTACCTGACAGGAGGGTGTGTGAATCCAAAAGACCATAAACGATCAAATCATATTTTTGATTGCTGTAACGAATATATGAACGGGCATCATTAGTTATTGCTTTTACTTTTGGGTTTAAGTAGGGGGCTTCGGGGTGTAGTATTCTTCCGATGTCTAAGATTGCGGGATCGATTTCAACCGCATCGACATGCCCTGCTCCATTGCGAAGAGCCGCTGCCACGTCGTTCCCAGTACCACTTCCAACAACTAAAACATTGTCTGGATTTGGCTTAATAAAGTAAGGAATTGAATAATACTGACTTGAAGATTCCAGATTCGGATTTATTTCAAGGTTTTTGGGGCTAAGGTCCAGCATTTTCTGATAGTACGAGTTGCTGGTCATAACAACGGGGGGAGTGTTTTTGTAATAAGTAAGAGTTAATATCTGATAAGGAGAATAGATGTCAAACCTGCTTGGGTTAAAAGATAGCGATAGTAGAATAGTGACCAACGTAACTAATATTCCGGAAACAATCACGCTAAGAGCGTCTTTGTAGGTGAAAAGAAGCAGTAGTATTGCACTAACTAAAAACCATACAAGTGGAGGTAGCCATAGGAGTGACAGTAAAGAAAATAAAAGAATACCCCCAAAACTTCCAATTAAATTCCAACTGTATGCTGGTAGTGCTTTTTGTTTTGACATTAAGTATGAGGCTAGATGTCCAAGGGGAATAAAACAAAGGGCGTTGTAGGCAAAGACTGTAACTACGAACCCAAAAACAAGAAGGATGTGTTTAATACCTACCACTTGACTAAGGCCTAGGGAAAGCTGCTCTGAAAATGGATTTTGTAAAAGTGGTGCAATGCTGCTGTTACGTAAAATCAAAAGAGCAATGATCTGGATGCTTAAAAGAGGTAGTACAAGTGGAGTATACAATCGCCTTTTCTTTGCCAAAGCATATCCGATACCCAACCCCAAAAAGCAAGACAAGAGACTTACATTTTTAAGGTATGCAAAAAGTTGGAAGTACGAGGAGTGAACGCGAATCATCATTAGTTCTACGAAAAGGCCCAGCCCGGAAGCGACTGCAATCCACAAACTAAGTTGTGACTTTGGAAGGGAATCGATAGTCTTTGTGTGCTCACCTAACCATTTAGTCTCGATGAACTTTCTTATGGATTTTATTGTAAGGTGTTTGGATTTGGCTTTCATAGCTCTAGAAAAAGACATGACCGAAAAAATTACTTATGAGCAATTCTAAATTAACAATACTCGAAATGTAAATACCTAATTAAATTTTTTATCTAATCGGCACAGGAAAACATTGTCTCCAATGTCCCAAGTATACCCCAATGTATACGGCGAAAATTCTTTTAACTCCCAGGATAAAGATTCTGTGACTGATTTGAGACTGTCTTTATATACGACGTAAAGGGCATTATTTTGGTTGTAATCAGTGACTTTTGCGGGAGCCCTATTCATTGTTTCTAAAGTGTAGCGAAGGGAATATGCTCTCGTGTCTCCTTCAATTAGAGACAAAATGTTAAAGTTGCCTTGCCAACCTACGGCGTCGGATTGGATTATGTTTGCAACTTTTTTTATTTTATTCATGCTCCATCCATCTGGCATATAATATCCGTGGTTCTGGTGTAATTGTTGTGTAGAGGTAAGGACATTCATGATGACCACTGCAATAAGGAGAACTTGGGCGAACTTGTGTTTTATATTATCAGCGAAATATTTGGAAAGCTGGAAAAGAGAGATAATCCAAAACGGCAAAATATACCACCAGCCCAGGTTGTTTGATAAGAAAATAGTAGCAATGCTTACGGCTAGTTGTATTATCCATAACTGAGAAATAAACGATGGTTTCTCTCCGGCTTTCTTGTTATGCGCTAGTAGACTGAATGCAATTATAATTACCATGAACATGCCCGCCGTTTTGTTTTCCGCCCCGAAGAAGTTTCCGGCCCCTGTAGCGACGGTTGCCAGTTTGTTGCTTATGGAAGGGGAATACTCAGAGGAAGAAGTTATGTATTGAATGAAATACCTGGTGTTCAATAAATCATGTCTTATTTCGAAGACTAGAGTGGGTAATATCCCTATAATAAGTCCACCAGTAAAGCAAATGGTTTTAGTAAACCAGTTTTTACTTTTCCAGATAAAGAACAGAATGGCCGATAGACAAAATGGTGCGGTTAAAAAATGAGTTTCCATACTAAGACCGACAAAAAATCCTGCCAGTAAGGCCGTAATATTATTTTTTTTCTTTGATTTTTTATCTTTTCCTTCACCGGATTTGTGTAAAAGGTAAATTGAGGGAATTAGAAACAGTGGGGTGAAATGTTGATATAATGGAGTGTTTCCATATTTAATAAATTGCGGTGACACCGTGTATAACAAGCTTCCAATGATTGCCGTTTTCTCCCCATCTAGTTTGGTAAGTACGAAGTAGAGTAGTAAAAGAGTAATCATGGAAACAAACACTGCAGCAATGGGGCCGGAAAGAGGGTCTGTGCCAAAAACTACAAAAAAAGGTAATAAAATATAGAGATATACTGGACCCTGGAAGAATTCAGAGAAGGAAACTTTAATACCAATTAAGGGAATGTGGTGATCGAGAATTATATCCCTTACTGTGGAGAAATCTATTCCCTGGTCATGACCAAATGTAGTTAGTATATCAAGACGGTAAGCTCGTAAAAAGAGAGCAAGGGTAAATATGCAGAGGAAAACCTTATGTTTTTTAACAAAGTCTTTCATGCGTTTCCCTAAGTATAGCTGAAAAAGATAGAGATGGAGCATATTTTCAGTACTGGATTATGTTAAAATGTCGTGTGTTAAAGAATATAGTTAAGAAATTTTTGAAAACAGATCTTGCGAAGTTGATTAATTTATATAGGGTTCAACACGGAGACCTTATTCACTTTGATTATTTTAAGTTCTGGCAAAAAAAGGGTTTTCATATAACTCCTAATCATTATTATTCTCCGATTCCGGATACTTCGGTCTTGAAGCCGAAGGACTTTGCTAAAAAAACAATGGTGGGAATTGATTTCAACGATAAGTACCAGATTGGTTTACTAAATAAACTCTCAAAATTCAAAAGTGAATTTATGTTGTTTAAAAAGATAAATAATAATATTGATAATCAGAAAGATCCAAGTTTTTATTTTGGCAACTTGGCATTTGATGGTATTGATGCTCTTTCATACTATGGTCTAATTCGATTGCTTAAACCCAAAAAGATAATTGAGATAGGATCTGGATGGTCTACAAAAATAGCTGCTCGTGCCTCTCTCGAAAACAAAACTACGCAACTGTATTCGGTTGAGCCATATCCTCAGCCCGTTTTAAAAAAGGGATTTCCTGGGTTTAAGAAATTGATAGAAAAAAAGGTTGAGGATGTTAATTTAGACTTTTTCCAGTCTCTTGAAAGTGGGGATATTTTATTTATTGATTCATCTCATGTCGTTAGGATTGGCGGAGATGTAAATTATATATTTTTTGAGATTTTACCAAGACTGAAGAAAGGAGTGTATGTTCATTTTCACGATATTTTTTTTCCATATGAGTATCCTGAAGAATGGTTGGTTAAGGAGTATAGATTTTGGTCGGAACAATATCTTCTGCATGCCTTTATGTTATTTAACGATACCTTCGAGGTAGTTTTTTCAAAGGGATATCTCGGAGATAAATATCCAAAACTACTCCAGCGCACATTCATCGGCTTCTCACCAAGGGGTGGAGGTTCTTTTTGGGTTAGGAAAATTAAATAGCTTTTCTAGTGAAGAGTTTCTTTTATACTTCTTAGTAGAAACTTTCCGGTTAAGAGTGCTCCCGTGACGTCAAATAGGAAGAGAATTAAAAAAGGACTTTTAGGTAGGTCCCAATAGTATAGTGGCTTAATCCACCAGAAATCTGGAGTTCTCTCGTAGACCTGAGTGTGTAGATTCCAAAATAGCCATGGATCCTTATCTTCTCCGCCCCAGTATTGGTATTTTATGTTATAAGCTTGTGACCCTATCTGGTCGGCATACGGAATGCTAATTAACTCTTTGTTTATTGGTGTATTGTTGATCCACATATTTAATAGGCCTGCAATTTGTTTATCTTCGTTAATTATGTTCCCTGTTTTATAATCTGCGATAATAAGAAGGATATTTCCTTTTTCGCGCAGCTCAACCTTTTCTAGATTTAAGGTGATACCCTTTCGTTCGCCTATTTTTAGGTTATCAACATCCGGCTCGATTTTCTGACCATTTACCTCAAACATTAAACGTAGCGGCTCTTTTGTATCGGATATTGGGTGATTGATAAAATCAAAACGAATATTATTTATTTTTGAAGATTCGGAATTGTCAAAGGAAATATAGCCTTTATTGTCGATACTTCTCCAACGTTCCCGCCCTACATCGAAAGCAAAGTTTATTCCGTCATACATCTTGACGTTATATTTCCCGGGGAAAGTGGTTTGTTTAAAATTCTTAACTAGTCGATACATATTTTTTGTCATCATAATTATTGGAGAGTATCTGGGTAGAAGGTTTATATACGTATACACGTTGTACTCTGTATAGTTAATGAAGAAATTTTTGTCTAGATAGTGATATTTTATTTGGTAGGGCATACTAATCCCGAGGATTTCGACATATAAACCGATGAGGGACAATGGGATTACAAGAATGATCTTTTGGATTTTGGAAATTTGTTGATATATGAAACCCACAAGAAGCATGCCAAAAGGTATAATTGGCGCCAGGTATCTTGGGCCCCAGCTCGATTCACCCGGCCAGAGTCCAACAAATCCTTGCTGTGGAGAACCTTGCATGAATTGTGTCGCGTAAAAAATAATGTAAATCGAGGAGAGTATTACAAAGGTGGCCGTTTCAGGTAGAATTTTTCTTTTCAGTTTAGACCAGAAGATAATGATTACTAAAAGTAATGGAGAGTAGATAAAAACACTCCTTCCGGGGCTAAAAAGCTGTCCCCAAAGTCCTTCAAAAAAAAGAGTTGGTGGAACAGCAATAATCCTTGTTTTTGCCCAGCTTGCTAAGAAAGTTGCCGATGAGTATGCATCGACTCCCGCTTTTCTAAATTCCTCAAACCAAAAATATATAACCAGAAAGGGTGCAATACCAATCGCGAGGTAAATAAGGTTAGAAAGATGTGTTTTGAGATTTTTTATCAGGCCTTTTGTCAAAAGAACATAGTAAAGGGCGGCTACTGGCATAGATAGCATGAAGGTATTGTTGTAAGTGATAATCGTTATGCCATATGTTAACCCGAAGAAAAGTAAGAATTGCTTTTTCATGGTTGTTGAGTATTTTTTTAGAAAGAAAAAGGAAGTAAACAGGAGAGCAGTAAACATCATGTGGGCCGTGATGTGTTTGGAAAAAGTGAACAGGTTAGTCGTAAATATCGAAAGAATTGATATGTATAATGCTGTTTTCGTTTTAACCCCAATTTCTCTCAAAAAAAGTAGAATTATTACTCCGAGTAACGAAGCAAAAAATATATTAACAAAACTGGTGCTTAATAGTATAAGCCAGTCGTTTTCAAGAGGAAAATGAATTGGTGGTTGTATGTTGTAATGTTTATAAAAAAGGTCTGTTAAAGTAACGAAGGGTAACATTGCGACTGAAAAACCCAGTCCTGTGAGGCTAAAGGTCTTTCCGTTTTGGCCAACATAGGTGCTCATGTGAATATTTTTCCAGCCTCCTTCTGTGCCGTATTCATATACCGGAGCCGTTGGTTCATGTTTGTAATAGATATTTCTGGCAGCTGCAAGGTATTGAAGGCCATCTTGAGATTCAACTACACCTGAAACAAAAAAGGAGAGAATAAACAGTAAGAATAGAAAGTACGCGAAGAAAATTTTTTTCATCTTGTTAGTCAAAGAATGTGCTAATGCGGACAGATATCCTCTCTGGGGTGATTGTGATATATTTTACCAGCAATTTCAATCTTCTCTTCCAGGATTTGTTCCACTTGATGATTTTTAGGAAGTCAAAAAATGTGTAGGCATTGCCAATTTTATGAGAGTATCTTTCGCGAATATTTTCCGCTCTCTGCATTCTACGAATTGTTTGGTGATTAAGGCCGCGCTTAGGTTTAGCAACTAGTAGGGAGAAAAAAACAGGTACAATTCTGGATTTAGTCAGTATTTTGTCATAACTTAAAACTTTTTTTATCTCCTGGTCGGTCGTAAAAGACTCCACTTTTCTTTTAAAAAGATTGTTATTGTGTGTAAACAAATCGTATGCGACACCCCCTCCGGTATCGTTCTTTTTAATAATGTCAAAATACTTTCTAATATTTTTAACGATCAGATCTGAATGTATGGCTTCAGTTGGATCGTTTTTAAGCATTGTAGGAAGATGTGGATATCCAAGATTTGTCTTACGAACTCTAGCTGAGAGTGTTTTGTTTACGAGACACATTATGGCCCAGTTAAGTAGGGAATACTGGTTACGATGGGGGCCAACATAATCATAACTTAGGAGAAGGCCATTCTTTTTAAGGGCCTTAGCGACGAGTAAACATAATCTGTTTAGATACTGAACGTGATGTAGGGCGGCCATGTTTACCACTAAGTCGAAAGAATTCGGTTTGAGTTTCACTCTATTGGCATCTTCTACTAGGTAGTCTATGTTTCTACCACCCTTAAGGCTTTTCGCTTTTTTAATAAGCTCTGGGGAAATATCAAAGGCCGTAACTTTTGTGACAATGTTTCTGTCTACAAACTCCCGTTCCCAACGGCCGTCTCCGCAATTTAAAAAAAGAGCGTGTTTGAAAGGTTTAGCCGCATAATGTTCTTTAAACCATCCTATCCAGTTCTTGGCCTCATCTCCTGTTAGATTTTTGGAAATGTATTTTTGCACCCTAGGGATATCATTCCAGTACTGACCTTGATAATAAATCTTACTATTTTTATTGACGATAGATTTCATTTGTCGTTTATTTGGTATAGATCATTTCCTAGATTGTAGAGTCTACCTTCCTTCTCAAGTGTTAGAAGAACTGCTGGAAGATTGGAATATAAATTCGGATTAAGGTCGTCTTTGTTTATGGCGATAATACTAGATCCGGTCTGTTTGATAATTCCAATAAAGACATCCGTTTTTTTCTCTTGGACAGAATAGACTAATCCGTCTTTTATTTTTTGAATTTGGGGAAGATCGTAGCCGCTATATCCGTTTACCAGATAGCAGTGGTTATATTCCGACGCCAAAAGTCTTTTTGTGATATAACTCAACCCCTCTGCGATTCCACCGTTCGTATCGAAATGGGTTACCGGTATTTCAAGGATTACCGTCTTTGTCTTCCCGCATATTTCATTTAAAACTTGATCCTGGGTGGTTATATAGGTACCTTTTTGTGTTTGAAAAGTAAGCGGAATAATTTCTAACACCAAGATGGCAATAATTACAACAATAATTTTTTTGTTAGCGTTTTTAAGATACTGTAGAGAAAAATAGGTAAGGCCTAAGTAAAGAAGAAAGGACCATCTTGAGGTTCCCCTGATAACATTAAAGATAGGTATGTACTTGATGAGTAGAGTGTAGGGTAAAGGGATGTTAGCATACACTCCGTTAAAGTTAATCCTTGGTCCTAGAGAAAATAGAAAACCTATCAGTATTAAGCCCAAAAACAAATAATTACTTTCGTTTTTGACGAAACTAAAGACCAGTCTTTTGTTTAAGTTTTTTATACCAAAGAGACCAAAAATGGCCGTAATACTAAGTACGAAACCAGGAAATGAGGCCAACTCTCCTATGTTGTGCTTGTTAAAGCTCATCCACCTTGAAACTAGTTTGTTTTGATAAAGCCACCCCTTTTGTTGAGGAAAAAGGTAGTCGCTTACGTGTGCCGAATATGTAACATACTCGCCATAGTCTCTTTGGGCGTGATATTGTTTTTGGGTTTCAAAGTAACCCTTTATAAATACTCCACTGGAAAGGCCGAAAACCAACAGGATGCTTAGAAAATTAATGATTGGCCGGATGCTCTTTCTGGTGAGAGATCTAATGAGAAAAAGTAAGAATAATATTGTTCCCAGGAAGAAGGCGAGGTAGACACTGGCCAAAAACTGAACGGTCAGGAAAAGCCCAACCAGGAACAATATTGTGTTTCTAGGGGGATCCTCATTTTTAAGTAGTAGAAAAAGGGAGAAAAGTAGGGGCCAGTAGTTCTGTATTTGGAAATGGCCCATTTGCGTAGAAAATATCGGGGAAAAAACGATCATCAACGATCCGATAAAAGCGACGAAATCATTTTTAAACACTCTTTTCCAAAGCAGGTAAGCCGAGAGAAGGTTGAGGAAGAAAGTGACAATGTAAATAGAATTAAATACTACGATAGGGTTATTTACAATAAAAGAGAAGGGTAGTCCGATAAGTGATTGGGTGAATAAGGTATCTGATAAGAAAATAGTGTTGGTGTTAGGATAGAAAGCGTTGGTATTAAAAATACTTACGAAATCTAGCGTTTTAATATGTCCTATGTTTTGATTGATCACCCAAGTTAGGTAGGTGTAGTCTCGCCAATCCACGAGATTTGAGGACATATTTAGAACTAGTGATCTTGCTGTAAACAGAAAAATAAAGAGAAGGCCAAAGAGTAACCCAAAACTCTTCTTCATTTTCAAAGGTTGTATTTAAGTATCTCCCAAATAGCTTTTATTCCGTCTTTCCATCCTATTTTTTTACCCTCTCTATAAGTTCTCCCCGAGTAAGAAATCCCAACCTCGAATATCTTAATGTCCCTTAATTTTGAGATTTTGGCTGTTATTTCAGGTTCAAATCCAAACCTTTTACTTTCAAGGTCCGGGGCGATATTCCTGATAATCTCCCCTTTAAAGACTTTATATCCGGTTTCCATGTCGGTCAGATTAAGATTGGTAAGCATGTTAGACAGAGTGGTTAAAGACTTGTTTACTAAGTAGTGCCAGAAGTATAAAACCCGATGGGGTTTATTGGTAACAAGTCTTGAGCCATAAACAACATCAGCCATATTTTTGATAAAGGGTTCAATCAAGTCCGGATAGTCATTAGGGTCGTACTCCAAGTCGGCGTCTTGTATAAGAACAATATCTCCTGTCGTTTTTAAAAACGCCTCCTTTAACACCGAGCCTTTTCCATGATTTTCTTTATTAAGATGAACAAGAACCTCTTTGTGTTTTTTTGCCAGGTTTTTAAGTATTTGCGGCGTATTGTCATCAGAGCCATCATCCACAATGATAATTTCCTTTTTAAGCCCTAAAGTATTAGAGTTGAGGACATTCTCAACACAGGCTGTGATAAACAACTCTTCATTAAAGACTGGAATGACGATGGAAATACGTTTAATAACCTTTTTGTTATTTAGTTTCATCGAAAGAGAATAAGTACCCCTGCAAAAATCAGAATGATACCACTAATTTTGTTTGTACTCAGGGGTTCGTTAAATAGGAATATACTAATAATTACAATCGCGATATAGGTTAAAGAAAGGGCGGGGTAGGCGATAGACAAAGGGAATTTTTGTAATACGAATAGCCAGAAAATTGATGATATGCCATAAAATAAAAATCCGAGAAACACTGAGGGTGAAAATATTGTTCCAAGGATTGCACCAAGATTTACGGAAAGTGGAGAAACCAAGACCCCTTTTTTAAGAAGAACCTGCCCGACAACCGCTAACAGCATGGAGGCTAGTAAAATAAGATATTTCATGTTTAGAGTTAACTCTTCTCAATGCTACAATTATATCTAGTGAAATTCAAGAAACTGTTTTTCGGTATAAAAAGGTTGTTTGTCGAAAGGAATGTATTTTGGGTGGCACTCCTTGTTTATATATTGCTTTTGGCTAAAGATCCGTTTGGGCAAAGGACGCTAATCCCTAACTTAGAACCTTACCCGGACACGATTAATTATATTGTTCCTGCGAGAAGCCTACTCGCTGGTGGGCCATTCAAAATTGTAAGAGAAGGAAGAACCCTCAATCCAAATGTTCCCCCTTTGTATTCAATCACCTTGCTTCCCTTTTATGCCGTAAATCAGGATCCGCGCATGTTCTTTTTTGCGAATCTTCTTTTTTCTGCTCTGTCGTTTTATTTGTTTTACTTAGTAGTTAGAAAGATTAGTAGCAGTGTGATTATTATGTCTATTTGTCTATTTTTTTATGCCACTAACTACTATTTATATTGGTATCCCCAGTGGGCGATGGCTGAGAACTTGGTTTTGCCGATATTCTTGTATGCTACGTACTTGCTCACACTCAGAGTGGAAACCAGAAATATTTTTTTAGCAGGACTAACCTGCGTGGCTATATATGCTACAAAATATGCCTATCTCCCCTTTACTATAGTATATTTTTTTGTTTATCTTACAAAAATTTTACTTGAGAAAAGGGCGAAAAGCTTAAGGCCGGTTATATATTTAATATCCAGCCTATTATTATTTGCCACACTTGTGTTGGGTTATCAATATACTATCCAAAATTCAAATCCCTTTGCTAGGTATATCCAAATATTTATTGGAATCTTTGGTAAAGGAGATTTGAATAGTAATGGGGGGTCTGCAATAGTTAGTTCAAGGGGTTGGTTCTCTAGTGACTTTTTTAAAAGGAATTTACCCCAGTACCTCAATGGGGTATTGGGAAATCGTACTCGCCTTCTTTGGGAGACAACGCCCATATTGCCTGCCTATTTACTTGTAATGTCATGGATAGGACTTATCTGGGCTTGTTTTAAGAAAAAATATCGGGATATTTCATTGCCCTTACTGGTCCTCCTCATTTTTCCCTTAATAATAATATCGACATTTAGCACCTTTGATATGCGATATATTTATCATGCGATACCAACTTTTTTAATTGGCTTGGCGTTCTTCTTTGTTTTGCTTAGAACATTGATACGCAAAAAGTCGTGTGGTTTTATTCTGATTGTCTTGGCTATCTTTGGATACTACTTCCTAGGAAATGCCATTAGAATAAAGAGTCAAGTAGTTATAAACATCAAATATGCCGAAACTCCGTGGTACTATATTTCCGTGCTTAGACTTAACGATTACTTTACAAAGGAAACAATTGTTGATGATAAAAAGCCTGTTGTTATTTCCCCTATGCCTCCATATTACATAGATTTTTATTCAAATGGTAACTATGAACTTTTACCTCTGGCCCGGGACCAAGAGTTTAGGTTGAGTAAAGAAGAGGCTTGGGGAAAGCTTGATTACTCAAATTTGATAGCCCTATATAAAGCGTACATCAATGACGGGCGAAACTTATTTGTCTCTACATACGGACTTGGGAATGAAAAGAATTTACATACCGCTTTTAAAGACTTGAGTAACAATTTTAAGTTAATTGAAGTTTACGACGGATGTTACGGTCAATGTAGAATTTATAAACTGGAAACTAAACCATGAAGAAACTATTAGCAGACGGGAACAGGACTGAACTCTTTTTAATTGTCGCGATCTTTTTAGTAAATATTTTTATCAGGTTTTATAATTTTGAAAATAGAGTTACCTATGGTCCCGAACAGGCAAGAAGTTTGATTGTGGCTTCGGGGAACATCAAAAATGGACCATCCCTTTTGGGCCAAGAGTACTTTAGGTATTCTTCACAGGGTCACAAGCTTTTTTACAGCGCGACTTTCACCTATTCGCTGATACCCCTTATTTTGCTCTTCAATTATGATTACATTGGAATTGCTGGGTATTTTGCTCTTCTTAATTTAATGACAGGTTTAGCTGTCTATCTTGTGACAAAAAAAATAACTAATCGGATTGCGGCCCTATTTTCTCTTGTTTTTTTTCTCTTCAATGCGTACATGGTATATCACTCCTTATTCCTTTGGCCTTATAACTACCTGCCACTTTTCGGAATTCTAAGCGTGTATCTTTGTTACCTGTTCCAAGTTCAGAATAGGAGGATGTACCCATTTGTATTGGGAGTGGTATCTGGAATTGGTTTTGGAATTCAGTTTCTTTACCTTCCATATGCCCTAGTATTTTTGGTTTTCTTGTTGTCCAAGAGCCATCGTAAACCTATGACGTTTTTGGCTTTTTTGGCGGGGGCTGTTATTGGCAATTTGCCTATGGTGTTATTTGATCTGAGAAATAATTTCTACCACCTGGTGACGCTTATGCAATATTTCATAGATACGTTAAATGGTGTTTCTGACGCCTCGTTTAATTACTACTATTTGTTGCCCTTGTGGTCGATTGTATCTTTAGTCGTAGGCTGGTTGTTCTACGAACTCTATAAAAAATCGAAGTTAATGGCGATTGTTCTATTGGTTTCTTATATTGTTTTGAACCTGAACTCTTCCCTTATAGATTTTGAAAAGCCGACTGGAATGGCCGATGGCTTAACTTGGAAGGAAATAAGACGGGTAGCAAAGGTAATTGCTGACGATGGACCAAAAGATTTTAATGTTGCAGTTCTTTTGGATTTTGATACCAGAGGTTATATTCTTCGATATCCGATCGAATATGTATATGGATTTAAGCCACTGGGTGAAGAAATGTATCCAGAAGCTGGAACAACCTACGCGCTTTCAAGGATGGATTATGATTATCAAAATCCGAAAGTATGGGAATTGCAGGTGGCTCACCCTTATAATATTCAGCTTCTGAGTGAAATAGGTACGCATTACGGGGTATATAGAATAATAAAATAAAGGTTGAAGTTTTGATGTTAGTAAATTTTCTTAAAAAAAATTGTTTTTTAATAATTGTTTTTCTTGTTGCCTTTTTTATTAGGGTAGTTTTTCTTGACCGTTTTCCGATTGGAATAACACACGACGAGCTTAATTATATTTTTGCAGCCAAATCACTTTTTTGGGCCCACGCTTTTCCACCAGGAACTGCACCTGCGTTATTACCAACCGGGATGAATAATTTTACGGTTTCAGTTGCGGAAGTCCCCGTAATATTCCTGGCTCCAATTGCAGGCCTCTTCCAAACGACGCTATTAACTAGCAGGATGCCCGGGGCTCTTTTAAGTGTACTATCGGCTTTGGCTGTCTATTTTATAGTAAAGGATCTGGTTAAAAGTATTGTTTACGCAAGGCTTTGTTTTTTATTGATGGCCGTCAATCCGTGGAGCTTTTTGATGGGTAGAACAATTTTTGAGGTGAATTTTTTTGTGTGTTTTTTCCTGTGGGGTTTTCTAGTTTTGTTAAAGAACAAAAGCTGGAAAATATTCTATGCTCTTCCTTTTTATGTCCTCGGTTTTTTAAGCTACACGGGGGGTCAAATTTCTTTCTATCTATTTAGTTTGATAACCCTGACCTACCATCGTTTTTTGTCCGGTCAAAACCAGAAGTTTAATAAGGTATACATACTCTTCGCTATCAGTATGACCATTTGCCTGATCATTTATCTTTTCATCGTTACTAACAATCAATCCTTTGTTACTAGGGGAAGTGAGATATATTTACCGAACCAGCCGGTAGTATCAGAGGGTGTTAACTCTGAGAGAAAACTTATGGTTCCTTCCCCTGTGAATAACCTTTTTGTTAATAAGGCTACGGTGTATTTTAACGGTTTTATGAATAGATATCTTAATGTTTTTTCGGTAAATAATTTATTTTTGACTGGCGAGACTCGGGCGGCCTTTTCCTATCAAAAGCATGGAACTTTCTATCTGATTGACTTCCCCTTTATGCTAATAGGATTAGCACTTTTATATGCACGAAATAGAAAAGAGTGGCTATTTATAGTTGCGGTAGTTGTTAGTTGCTCGCTGACATCGGGGTTAAGTATTATAGAATCTTCTTATAGCCAAAGATCAGGTCTTATTTATCCTTTCCTAACCATTTTATCTGGAATCGGTATTGGTAGAATCTATGAGATAAATATTTCCAAATGGAAAAAAATGACTTTACTTTTTTTTATTGGGTTTATCTATTTAGTCTCATTTGTAAACCTTGTCCACATATATTTCTACCGGTTCCCCGTCTATGCTTCTGATGGATGGTTTTTTCAAGACAGAATTTTGAGTAGATATATTTACTTGACACAGCAGTCTTACCCTGAGACAAAGGTAATTGTTTTTACCCCCGAGCCAAAAATTGTTTTTCAGGAACACCTTTTTTATGTAGGTGGTTATACTGAGACAGACGTTGAATCAATAAATTCGAAGATGAATCAGAAAATATATTCATTAGGTAACCTTAGTTTTACAAGTTTATGCCCCGACATGGATACAACAGAGAGCACGGTTTTGATTTTTGACGGGCGTATTGAGTGTGAACACAAACTTAGTGCTACAAATCCAGTTAGAATTACGCGTTTTATAGATGTTTACGAAAATTATCTTATTTTGGGTGATAGGTTATGTCAAAACCTAGTGCTTGATAGGTATGTATTAAGCGGTGCATATACAGATTTTGGCGTGGAGAAACAACCCAAGGATGAGTTTTGCAAAAGGTGGATAACTAGGTTATGAGCCAATATATAAAGTGTCTGGTTTGCATATGTTAAATTACAGCAGGAGAGAAAATACACTACCAATATTAGTTTTACTTTTAGGATTTTTGTTGAGGGTCATAGTTCTGAATCAGTCCTTTTGGCTTGACGAGGCAACGAGTGGGTATGTTGCAAGGGATTTGGGATACTTAGATATTCTTACAAAATTCTCTCCCGGCGATTTTCATCCACCTCTATACTATTTGATACTAAAAGCCTGGGGTGGAGTTTTTGGGTTTGGGGAAGTGCCTCTTAGGATGTTTTCCGTGGTAGCCTCTCTAGTTGGAATTTACCTGGTTTACGGTATCGCAAAAAAAATCAGCAGTGAAAAGGTTACAGTTATTTCCACTCTCTTCGCTGCGACTTCCCCCCTTTGGATTTATTATTCGCAAGAGGCCAGGATGTACGCGCTGGAAATAACACTGGTTTTGGCCCTAGTTTATATTTTTGTTTTACTAGAGGAGAAGCAAAGCCTAAAAAAATGGTTGGCTTTTTCTCTAACGTATACTCTGCTTGTTTTTACCGATTATCTTCCAGTACTGATGATTTTTGTATTTGCTATTTTTGCCCTTTCTGCTAAGAAAGACAGACGTTGGTGGCGGAGTTTTTGTCTGTCATTCATTATTCCTGTGATTCTTCTTCTTTTTTGGATGCCAACCTTTAGGCAGCAGTTAACCAGCGGTTTTGAGGTAAAAGAAGTTGTAAGTGGTTGGTGGACCCTTTTAGGGAGCGTTTCTCTTAAAAACTTGGGGCTAATTCCCGTTAAGTTTATTCTTGGAAGGATTTCCTTCGACAACAAGATACTTTATGCCGGTGTTGCTGGTGTCACTGGTCTAGTTTTTGCCTACATTTTATTGCAGGCAACTCGCGGAGCTAAAAAGTTGTTGCAATTTACTTGGCTTTGGTTTTTAGTTCCACTTATCTTAGGGGTGGTAGTTAGTTTTAAGATATCAGTATTAAGCTATTTTAGGTTTATTTTTGTTCTTCCTGCTATGTACCTGCTTTTGGCTTACGGGGTAGTACAAGTTAAAAAGAAGTTGCTTAATATTATTTTGATTGTATTTGTCCTGACTACCAACTTACTGTGCAGTTTCTACTACCTTCTCACTCCCAGATTCCACAGAGAGGACTGGAGGGGTCTTGTAAGCTTTCTGAAGCAGCAGGCGCCTTCACAGATTGTTCTACCAGCCAATTCTCAGACGGAAGGGTTTAGATACTACGATCTCGAAGGTAAGTTAGCGGTTGTTGGTCCTGATGGAGTAAATAGAAAATACGCTATAATTTGGCTAATGCGCTACGTTAGGGAGGTATTTGATCCGAATGATCTGGTCAGAACAGAGGTGGAGAGCTTAGGGTACACGAAAGTTGGGGAGCATAATTTTAATGGGGTAGAAGTGTGGAAGTATGTAAAATAGTTTTTTGCGTATGAAGATAGGAATTGATATCAGTCAAATCGTCTACGATACGGGAGTGTCGTGGTATACCTACAACCTGGTAAAAAGCCTACTTAAGGTGGACACTAAGGATGAGTTCATACTCTTTGCCGGAGTTTTGAAACGGAAAGGGGATCTAAGGCTTAAGGTCAGCGATTTCTCGGGGAACTTTCAAACCAAGGTGCTGTCGATACCTCCAGTGGCGGCAGATTTTGTTTGGAATAAGCTTCATGTACTGCCGATAGAAAGCTTCATCGGTAAAGTTGATGTTTTTCACTCCTCTGACTGGACACAGCCGCCCAGTAAGGCTTTTAAAGTTACTACCATCCATGATCTCTCCCCACTTATTTTTCCTGAGACAGCGGCTAGGGATGGACTAAGGGATGTTTCAAAAACCCACAGCTCAAGGTTCGGGTGGGTCAAAAAAGAGGTTGATCGTGTGATTGCAGTATCCGAATCAACTAAGAGGGATGTTGTTAAATATCTTGGAATTCCTGAGGATAAGATAACTGTCATTTATGAAGCCCCCGATCCGGTCTATACCAAAAGAACGAAAGATGAGGTGGATAAGGTCAAGATAAAATACAATATTTCTGGGAAATACCTTCTTTGCGTGGGAAGCGGGGAAAGGAAAAATCATGATAGGATTTTTACAGCTTACGAGACATTAGGAAGAAAAGACTTGGCGATGGTTGTCGCCAGCCACGCCCAACAGAACCTTCCTGAAAATGTTATTCATGCCCAAAGTCCAACCCGTGAGGAATTGGCCTGTCTCTATTCTGGAGCCAGTGCTCTTGTTTATTCCTCTTTATATGAGGGTTTCGGATTGCCTATCCTTGAAGCTTTTGCTTGCGGGTGTCCTGTGGTGACCTCCAATATTTCAAGTATGCCTGAGGTAGCTGGTGGAGCAGCCGTTTTGGTTGATCCTAATTCTTCAGACTCAATAAGAGAGGGAGTCGTCAAATCACTGAAAGATAGTCAACTCCTGATTAAGAGAGGAGAAGAAAGAGTGAAAGATTTTTCTTGGGAAAAGGTTGCTCGGCAGACCTTGAAGGTGTATAGAAGGGAAACTCTCTAAATAATATGAGAACGATTGCTATTGATGGAAATGAGGCTAATATTACAGATAGGGTAGGGGTAAATTTTTACGCCTTTGAAATTCTGCGTGGATTACACAAACTACAGGATAATTGGAAAGATAGGCTAACGTTTATTGTTTACCTAAAGGATGAACCTCTTCAGGATATGCCAAAAGAGCTCGTGGGGAGCTGGGAGTACAGGGTATTGTCTGGAAAAGGACTTTGGATACTTACCCGTCTGATGCCCTGGTTGTGGTTGAACAAGGATAATGTTAGCCTTCTTTTTTCACCCAGCCACTATACGATCCCTTTTAGTGTAGTTCCTAGGGTGTGCTCGATAATGGACCTAGGATACCTCAAATTTACGGGACAATTTGAAAAAAAGGTCTTTTGGCAATTAAAGTATTGGAGTGCTATCTCGGTTTTAGTATCAAAACATATCATTGCGATCTCACGGGCAACTAAAGAGGATATTGTACGACAATATCCGTTTGCTTCGAAAAAAACCTCTGTGATTCACCTTGGCTTTGACAGGACCAAATTTAATACTAAAGTACCTGCTAATGATGTGCGACGCATAAAGGAAAAATATCACATAGTTGATGACTATGTTCTCTATCTCGGGACGCTCAAACCTAGTAAAAATATCGAGCGCGTTATCGAAGCGTTCGGACAGATTGGCGATAAATATCCAAATTTAAAACTAGTAATTGCTGGTAAAAAAGGTTGGTTGTTCGATGAGATTTTCAAAACAGTCAATAAATGCGGGATCTCTGATAAGGTCGTGTTTACGGACTATTTTCCCGACGAAGACAAACCTGCCCTTTTAAGTGGAGCGAAGATGTTGGTTTCTCCTTCACTTTTTGAGGGGTTCGGTCTTCATGTACTCGAAGCGATGGCCTGCGGGACGCCGGTGGTTGTCAGTGATATTTGTAGTTATCCAGAAATTGTGGGGGAAGCTGGACTAATGGTCGACCCATATGAAGTCTCCTCGATTAGAGAGGGCCTTGAGAAGATTTTGAATATGACTGAAAAACAGTATAATGATCTGGTGGCTAAGGGAATCTCCCAGGCGGGAAAGTTTTCTTGGGAAGACACTTCCCTCAAGACTCTCAAATTATTAGAAGAACAATTATGAAAAGTATATTTAAAGATAAGGACGGCCGAGCGCTGGGATGGGGGGAAGCAATTAAGAAAATTCTTAACAGGTTCTATAATTATTTTCTTGATTTTGAATTAATGCTCCTTAGGTGGGTTGGGCATGTCCCATTTCATTTTTTCAGAAATTTCTTTTACCAGGTGGCAGGAATAAAGATGGGCAAGGGATCAAAGGTCCACATGTGGGCGAGTTTTTTCCAACCAAATAACATCTCTATTGGTAAGGGAACAATCATTGGAGATCATGTTTTTTTGGATGGAAGAAAAAAACTCTCGATAGGGGATAATTGTGATATTGCTTCTCAGGTTATGATTTATAACTCGGAGCATGACCTTGAAAGCGATACTTTTAAAGCGAGAGAGGAATCTGTGGAGATAGGTGACTATGTTTTTATTGGGCCAAGAGTAATTATTTTGCCCGGAGTTAAGATCGGTAAAGGGGCAGTTGTTGCGGCCGGAGCTGTGGTTACGCGTGACGTTGAGGACTTTACAATGGTTGGAGGTGTGCCTGCAAAGCCCATTGGCGAAAGGAAAAATAAAAACCCAAACTATAAACTCGGACGCGCCAGACTTTTCCAGTAGTCAGGAATGAAACACCTAAAAAATTCTCTTTTTTTAATATTTGTTTTTTTACTTCTTGCATATATGGTTTGGCCTTTTGGTTCGAGATCAATTTCAGACTTTCCTGCTCTCCCCCAGTCGGCGAAATCTACCCTTTCGGGGGATACAGTTCAGCTTCCAAACTTGGTGGCCTATTTTTCAAATAATTACAGAAAGTATGTTATTGCTTATTACAAATTGTCGTATCAGGGCCAAACAAAGCTACCTTTTTCGCCTTTGAGACTTAACTACCCTCCGGAAGATGCTTATATCTACATCAAGGACCAAACTCAAAGTACCTACCTTGAAGAACTCACTTATCCCTTAAGAGACTCACTTTTTATAAACGGTTTGGAGCCTTTTGACGAAACTACAAAAGAGGAGAGGTACGCAGGGGCCACCAAGTTCATGGAATCTGGTCAACCCTGGGAGACCAAAGTGATTATGAGATATTACCCTTCGAATTGCTTCTCGAGGGTGACCATTTGGTTTACTATAGTGGTTGCACTTTATCTAGTTTCAAAACTTTTTTCCAAAACATTCAAGCATGGTTGATCTAACAATAATAATTCTAAATTACAACACTTCCGACCTGACTCAGGAGTGTCTAACCTCAATTTATAAGTACAAACCCAAATGTTCATTTGAGGTGGTGGTGGTGGATAACGCCTCGTCCGATGACTCAGTTAAGGAAATTAAGAGTAAGTTTCCGAAAGTGAGATTGATTTCAAACGATAAAAACCTTGGTTTTTCAAAAGGTAACAATGTCGGTGTTAAAAGGGTCTATAAAAACTCTAAATATTGCCTACTTCTTAATTCCGATACGACGGTTCTGTCAGAATCGCTTACAAATTTGTATAACCATGCTGAAAAAGAGGGGTGTGATATCTGCTCCTGCAAGCTCGTTAATAAAGATGGACGATTTCAAGCTAATGGCGGGGCTCTCCCCACTTTCCTACCCCTTTTTGTCTGGATCTCGGGATTGGATGATATTTTTGGGAAATATATGCCTGTAGTTCCATATCAAGGGAAAAACATGGACCATTTTAGCGGGGGAAAAGTGGGTTGGGTGTCAGGTACTGCAATGATGATAAAATCCGAAGTATTTGATCAAATTGGTTTTTTGGATGAAAAGATATTCATGTACGGAGAGGACGCAGAGTTTTGTTTAAGAGCTAAAAGAGCAAACCTCTTAGTTTGTTGGACGAAAGAAGCCGAAATTGTCCATCTTGGTGGCGGAAGTCTCACCACACCCAAATACAATCAGTGGCTGGGGGAGTTTAGAGGACTTATTTATATTTACAATAAATATTACGGTGCGTTGGCTGCAAGTTTACTTAGAATTCTTATTAACTTCTTCGTCTTATTAAGGATAATTGCCTTTGGGCTTTTGGGTAAGTTTAGTTATGCTAAAACGTATGCGCAAATTATTTTCAAAATCTGAAAACGTAACCTATTATTTATTGATCCTGACTTTAATGTTCGTGCCCCTTTATATGAAGTTTCCTTTGCTGGGAATTAGTAAGACCTTTGTTTCTATCCGGCTTGAGGATGTTTTGATCCTGGCAACGTTTTTAAGCTGGCTCATTTCACTAGCCTTTAAGAAAAAAATATTTTCGCTAGTTAAATCAGATGTATTTTTTGGACTTTTTGTCTTTTTTCTGATTGGTGCTTTTTCCTCTGTGTCTGCCTATTGGTTAACGAAGACGGTTTATCTAAACTTGGCGATCTTGCACCTTCTAAGAAGGTTTGAACTGATGATTCTTATGCCCATTGCCTATACGGTAATTAAGGGTCTTGGAAGCCGCAAGAAGATAATTGCCCTTCTTCTGATGGTAGCTTTTATCGTTAACCTCTATGCTGTTGGTCAGAGGTGGTTTAATTTCCCTGCGGTTTCAACTACTAACTCAGAGTTATCTAAAGGAAAGGTTTATTTCTTAACAGCCGAAGATCGGATAAGTTCGACGTTTGCTGGGCATTACGATTTGGCCATATTTGAAATGATGATAGTCTGCATAAGTGTTCCTTTGGTGATCTACCTCATAAAGAAGAAAGATATATTTGGATCGATCTTTGTTGCCACAAACAGCGTGTTTTCGTTTGTTATTCTTATTTTGACGGCCGCGAGATTTTCATTCCTAGCTGTATTTGTGGGGGTAACTGTAGGTTTTTTATTGATCGGGAGAAAGAGATATCTACTGGCTTTGGTTCTACTTTTTGCGGCGATGATGCTTTATCCCTCGCAGCTGAGGGATAGGATAGTCTCGACGGTTAAAGTGAACCTCCTGGGAAGCTTTTCTTCCTTTACTGCTACCACTGAGCAACAGCAAAGAAGGGGCCTTCTAAATATTCCAACCCTTCCGGCTGGAGAAGAAGAAAATAAGGTTAAGGGTGGAATTCCAGATATTGTCCCGGGTGAGCCAACGGAGTCAGTCGATTTGGGAGTTTATCGTTCGCTTTCTATAAGGCTAAATATTGAATGGCCAAGGGCTCTAAGAGCCTTCTATAAGAATCCTTTCTACGGGACTGGATATTCCTCTTTGGGTCTAGCCACCGACAACGACTTTTTACGTATGCTGGGGGAGGTTGGGTTATTTGGGACTGTTTCCTTTTTATTGTTACTTGTTATGATAATAAAAAAATTATGGCACAGGTTCAGGAATTCTTCTGGGTTTGATAAATACTTAATGGTAGGGATTCTGTCAATGTTAGTAGCCTTTTTGGCCAACGCCATCTTTATCGATGTTTTTGAAGCTTCCAAGACAGCAGCCATATTTTGGATAATAATTGGAGTTGGAATATCGGTTAATAGAAAGATAGCAATGAAAGGAGTCGCAAAATAGTGAAGAATATATTAAAACAGCCGACTGTATATTTGTTCCTAATACTGATCTTTGGGTTTGTGGTCCGACTTTATAAGATTAATACCCCGCTTGCGGATTGGCACTCTTGGAGACAGGTAGACACCGCTTCAGTATCGAGAAATTATGTAGACAATGGCATAAATATTCTTTTCCCGACTTACCATGATGTTTCTAGTATCCAAAGTGGATATGTTAATCCTCATGGCTACCGTTTTGTAGAGTTTCCTATTTACAACGTTCTTCATGCACTCCTGGCTAAAAACTTTCCCGTATGGTCCCTTGAGGTTTGGGGGAGGCTTGTTTCGATTGTTTGCTCTGTGGTTTCAATGGTAATGATTTATGTTTTAGGCAATAAATACATAGGGAAGTGGGGTGGGGTATTGGCAGCATTTTTCTTTGCCTTTATTCCATATAACATCTTTTTCTCACGGGTCATTCTTCCTGAACCTATGGCTACAATGTTTGGGCTTATGGCTTTGGTTGCCTTTTCTTTCTATATTGAACGGGGTAAGGCGGGTTTGCTTTATCTCTCGGGTTTAACCTTTGCCTTGGCGATTTTGGTTAAACCTTTTATTGCCTTTTACGGCATTGTTATGATTTATCTACTGCTTGATAAATATAAACCTCGGGAGATTTTAACTAATAGTAAACTGCTAATTAATCTTTTTATATTTGTTGATATTGTGCTCGTACCTCTCTTTGCCTGGAGAGCGTGGATAGGGCAATTTCCTGCGGGTATTCCTTTTTCGAAGTGGATGTTTAATGGGGATGGTATTCGTTTCCGCCCAGCTTTCTGGAGATGGATTTTTGTGGAGAGATTAGGAAAGATGATCTTAGCTGTTTGGGGACTGCCGCTTTTTGTAGTTGGCGCTAGTTGGATAGGGAAAAAGAAATACTTCATTCAAGCTTTTCTTTTCAGCATGCTTGCCTATGTATCCATCGTGGCCACAGCCAACGTTAGGCATGACTATTACCAGGTGTTCCTGGTTCCGGCAGTGTCTTTAGCCTGTTCTGCGGGAGTGGTTTATTTACTTAAGGCCGAGGGGTTAAGTAGATTTATGTCAAAGATTATGGTTGTACTTTCAATTTTTCTTATGGTGGGGATAGGATTCTATCAAATAAAAGATAACTACAATATCAACCACCCGGAAATTATCGCTGCGGGGGTTGAGGTGGATAAGATTGTTCCTAAAGACGCTTGGGTAGTAGCCCCATATAATGGTGATACTGCCTTTTTGTACCAGACCAAACGTTGGGGGTGGCCGGCAGTCGATACTGATTTTGGAACACTCATAACAAGAGGGGCTGACTATTATGTTTCAGTTAATCTGGGGGATTCGGACACGAAATTTGTAAGAGAACACTTTAAAGTTTTGGAGGAAAACCCCCAATTTATGATCGCTGACTTGCATCAGATAGTAGTACCCTTAGAAACCAAATAACATGAAGATTTTGATGCTTACTCCGTATCTACCATACCCTCCATCCGAGGGAGGTCAGGTGCGTTCATATAAACTTATTAAACTTCTTTCCAAGAAACACGATATAACTCTGGTTAGTTTTTCTCGTCAACACAATACTCAAGAACAAGTTGACCACATGAAGCAGTTTTGTAGGAAAGTGATTGTTATTCAAAGAGGAAAAGCTTGGACACTTCCAAATATTTTGAGAACGGGATTTTCTGTGTATCCGTTCTTGGTGTCAATATACTATTCTCCAAAAATAAAAGAAATTCTTCGTTTGGAATTAGAAAACGGTGACTATGATTTGATTCATGCGGAAATGTCTTACACACTTCCATACCTTCCAAAAGAGCACAACCTTCCGATTATATTAGTTGAGCAGACAATCATGTCGCGAATATTTTTGCACCAGGCAAAAACTGACAAGCGTTTGTGGTTCAGGCCGTTTATGAGATTTGATATCGAAAAGATGCGTTATTTGGAGAAGTATTATTGGAAAAAAGTAGATAGAGTGGTAACTGTGTCAGAAGAAGACGCCGAGGTGGTGAAAAAAGTTATTCCAGGGCTTAGGGTGGATGTGGTTCCTAATGGAGTAGGTGAGGATGTTAGCAATCTTCCCAAAGACCTTCATTACAATTGCGATATTCTATACATGGGCAATTATAAGTGGATTCAGAATTGGGAAGCAGCTGAGCTTTTGGCTAAAGAGGTTTTTCCGTTGATAAAGGAAAAGATTCCTAACGCTCGGCTTATCCTTGCCGGCCAATCGACTACTGCAGGAGTAAGGGCACTAAAAAGTGACAATTTGGGAATAAGTATACTTGAGCTAAAGGATGATGACTTTCCAGGAGTTGTTAAGGCCTATCTTCATGCCGGCCTTTTTGTCGCTCCCATGTACGCTCCCGGTGGAACTAGATTAAAAATACTAGCAGCTATGGCCGCCATGGTGCCTGTAGTGACGACAACCATTGGAGCTGAGGGTTATGGTGCAAAAAATAACGAATCCATCCTTCTTGGGAACTCCTCCGCACAGTTAGCCAATATGGCGGTAAAAGTTCTGAAGGACAAAAAGCTTTATCGAAAAGTTGCTGTTAATGCTCGGGACCTTGTAGATAAAAGGTTTTCTTGGGAACCCATTGCCCGTAAGCTGGAGACTATATATGAAGAAATCGTCAAACAAAAATCCTGAATTATCAATAGTTGTATTAAGTTACAATACCAAAGATCTTCTTAGAGATTGTTTGGGGTCCGTTTTTGCCCTAAGGAAAGAAGTACCTTTTGAGGCTATTGTAGTTGATAACGCTTCATCTGATGGGTCCTCTGAGATGGTTAAGAAAGAGTTCCCTGAAGTGGAACTTATCCAAAACACTCAGAATTTAGGATTTGCTGCTGCCAATAATAAGGCAAAAGAGGTTTGTAAGGGGGTATTTGTATTATTTCTCAATTCGGATACGACCCTACCTCCAGGAACATTTAAGTCTTCAATTGATTACATGAAGCAGCATGAAGGAGTAGGGGTAACTACCTGTAAGATGAAACTACCCGGCGGGGGTTTGGATAAGGATTCTAGGCGTTCCTTTCCCACTCCTTGGGTGTCTTTTACACATTTAGTCTTGCATCTTGATAAGCTTCTTCCTCAGTCCAAACTTTTTGCTATGTATTGGTATGGATATATATCCCCAGATACTACCCATGAAATTGATGTTGCTCAGGGTGCTTACTTCTTAACGAGAAAGAGAGTTTTGGATGAAGTTGGTTGGTTTGACGAGGATTATTTTTTGGATGGGGAAGATATAGATCTTTGCTGGAGAATAAAACAAGCGGGTTGGAAAATTATCTATCTGCCTGAAGTGTGGATTACCCACATCAAGGGGGCCTCAAAAGGCAAGAAGAAAGCTCAAGGTGTTTCAGTGTCTCTTAGGGATAAATTGAAATTTAGAACTGCGGGAGTTACCTCGATGGAAATTTTCTATAAAAAAAGGCTGTGGGATAGATATCCCTTGGCCTTAAACTTACTAATTATTAAGGGAATATGGCTTGTAAAGGGCGTGAGGGTTGTTAAAACTATTGTAACTTCATGAAAATCGTCATTGATGCTCGGCTTTATGGTTTGGAAAACGCAGGACTTGGGAGGTATGTTATGAATTTGGTGGATGAGCTTAAGAAACATGATGGTAAAAACCACTATACCATCCTTTTAAGGGAAAAATATTTTAATGAACTGTCTTTTCCAGGGGACTGGAAAAAAGTTCTGGCTGAATATCAGCATTATAGTTTAGGTGAACAACTTGTCCTTCCTTGGATTCTTTATAAAGAGAAGCCAGATCTGGTTCACTTTCCCCATTTTAATGTACCTCTTCTGTACTTTGGACGATTCGTGGTGACAATACATGATCTTCTAATGCATAAATTTACCAAGAACGAAACGACAACCTTACCTTTCCCTCTATTTTTCTTTAAAAGGGTGGGTTATAAGTTGTCTTTCTTTAAAGCAGTACGTTCCTCCAGGGCGATTGTTACGCCATCCAAAGCAGTGAAGGATGATATTGTTACAGAGTACAGAGTGCCTGGAAGTAAGATTAGTGTAACCTATGAAGGTGTGGATAAGAAATTTACGCAATATAGTAAGCAAGCAAGAAAAGTACTCGATAAGTATAATATAGATGGTAGTTACCTAATATATGCAGGGAATGCTTATCCCCACAAAAATCTGTCTTTAGCCATTAAGGCGATAGTCAATTTTAACAAGGATGCTGAAAAGAAATTATGCTTTGTGATAACCACTTCCAGGGGAGTGTTTTTGGATAGGCTTAAAAAAGAGATCGGCAATTTAGGTGCACAGGGGTTTGTGAAAATTATCGGCTTTGTTCCTGATGAGGATCTGGGAGTTCTTTATAATAACGCTTTGGCCTTTATCTACCCATCATTGTCCGAAGGGTTTGGTTTGCAAGGTTTGGAAGTAATGGATTCTGGTTCATTGCTTTTGGCATCTGACATTCCAGTTTTTCGTGAGATATACGATGATATTCCGATATATTTTGACCCAAGAAATGTGGAATCTATTGTAGAGGGAATAGGGAAAGTTGTTGAGATGAATCAGGGGAAACGTAAACAGCTAATTAAGCATTCTCAAAGCTTTGTGGCAAGATACTCCTGGCAAAAAATGGCCAGAGAGACCCTTACAGTGTATGAATCTTCCGTCTCACCTCCTTGATATATAATAGGCCCATGAAGGTAGCTTTAGTTTACGATCGTGTGGTAAAATGGGGTGGGGCAGAGAGGGTACTTTTGGTTCTTCACGAGATGTTTCCCGACGCTCCACTTTATACTGCAGTTTTCGATTCAGGGAAAACTCCTTGGGCAAAAGTTTTTCCTAAAGTAATTCCTACCTATTTACAGAAGATTTCATTATTCCGGAGTTTCCATGAACTGCTTGCCCCTCTTGTTCCCATGGCTTTTGAAACCTTTGATTTTTCTGGTTTCGATCTGGTCATTTCTGTTACTTCCGAGGCAGGGAAGGGGATAATTACCAAACCGCCCACTAAACACATATGCTATTGCCTGACCCCAACCAGGTATTTATGGAGTGCCAGAAGGTTATATAACAAAGACCCTCAAAAACCATTTAACCTAATCCCCTTCTATTCCTCTCTTTCCAAACCCTTTCTTTCTTATACTAGGGGTTGGGACCAGATTGCCTCGGCAAGACCCGACGTAATGGTCGCTATATCCACAGCCGTTAGAAAAAGAATAAAAAAATACTACTATCGTGATTCACAGGTAATATATCCCCCGGTTGATACGCAAGTATTTAAGAAGGCGAGCGGAAAGTTACCTAGGTGGACTAACCGATCAGAATATTTTTTAGTTGTCTCAAGGCTAGTCCCCTATAAGAAGGCTGATCTTGTGATTAGGGCCTTTAACTTACTGGGTTTGCCACTGGTGGTAGTTGGGATCGGGAGCCAGAAGAGGTTCCTTAAAAGGATTGCTAAATCTAATATTAAGTTCACAGGTTTTGTGAACGATAGAAGGCTGGTTGAATTATATAAAGGAGCAAGAGCTCTAATCTATCCACAGGTTGAAGATTTTGGAATGACCTCCGTGGAAGCACAGGCACTAGGAGTCCCGGTGATTGCTTTAAAAAAGGGAGGAGCTCAGGATACAGTAATTGAAGGCAAAACAGGAATATTTTTTGACAAACAGACGGTTGACTCTTTAGTTGACGCCGTGAAAAGATTTGATAGAATGAAGTTTAAGACACAGAATTTAGTTGATAACGCAGAGAATTTTTCTAAAAATAGATTTAAGAAAAATTTGTCTTACTTAATAAACAATGCCTGAAAATTATAAGGATCACTTGTTCGCCCTTATTCTAGCTGGTGGTGGAGGTACACGCCTCTGGCCAAAGTCGAGAGAAAAAACTCCAAAACAGTTCTTGCCCCTTTTTGAGCATAAAACCCTCACTCAAATAACAGCACACAGACTAAACAAAATTATTCCCTGGGAGAAAATATACTGTGTGACCGTATCCGAAGCGTACAAAAAAGAAATCATGAAAGAGGTACCTCAGTTTGTTGGCAAAAACATTATCGTTGAGCCGGCTAGACGTGATACGGGCCCTGCTCATGCATTGGGGGCTTTGTATATTCAAAAAAGAGATCCGAAAGCAGTTATTATAACTGAATCGGCAGATCGGTTAGTGAGGCCGGTTGAGGACTACCTTAAGACAATGGAGGTTGCGGCCGAGTTGGCCTTTGGCAAGGGAGTCTTGGTTTGCATAGGTATAAAACCCAGATATGCAAATGTTGGTTATGGACACATCAAGAAAGGTGAAAGAATTGAGACCATTAGGGGTGTGAGGTGTTTTGAAGCTGATAAGTTTGTAGAGAAACCACCTCTTGAGGTTGCCGAAAGGTACACCAAATCAGGAGACTATTTCTGGAATGCGGGGCAGTTTGTCTGGAGAGCAGACAGTATCCTGATGTCTTTGAAAGATCATGCCCCTGAGATATATTCCAAGCTTCAGAAATTTGAGCCGTTCATAGATGGAAAAGAGGAAGAAAAGAAACTCTTAGAGATTTATGAATCCATGCCCAAGGTTGCCATTGACGTAGCTGTTGCTGAGAAGGAAAAAAATATGCTTCTAGTAGTTGCCGACTTTTACTGGACTGACATTGGGGACTGGAAGGAAGTGTGGGAGAACCTTCCTCAGGATAAGGATGGAAATGTCTTCATCGATGGGGATGAGCCGGGTGGGGAAATCATTAATATTGATACTACAGACGCCCTGGTTCATAAAGACGGACGGCTCATTGCCATCGTCGATGTTGATAACCTTTGTGTAATAGATACCAAAGAGATTCTTCTGGTTTGCCCTAAAAGTCAGGCTCAGAGTGTAAAAAAGGTTGTTGAAGAGCTTAAAGCTAAGAAGAGGAAAGAATATTTGTAGTTGGTGATGTTTTTTATGTTATAATCCTGCCCTGTATGCTGTACGAGATAGCTAAAAGAACTATTGATATTATTGGAGGCATCCTCCTCCTCATTGCGTTCTCCCCGGTTATGCTTGTTACGGCTATTCTTATTAAGTTAACTTCTCCAGGTCCTGTGTTGGTTGAAAAGACCAATTCCCATATGAAGCGGGTGGGTAAAAACGGGAAGATTTTTAGGCTTTATAAGTTCAGGTCAATGATGGTTAAGGCTGATAAACTCCTCGAAACCGACCCCAGATTTAGAAAAGCCCACATTGAAAGACACACCAAAGGTAACTTCAAAATAATGAATGACCCCAGAACAACTAAGATTGGGAAATTTATAAGAAAATATTCAATTGATGAAACTCCTCAGTTTATTAATGTTTTAAAAGGAGATATGAGTATTGTTGGTCCACGGCCCTATCTTCCCGATGAATTGGAAGAACAGACTGCCAAGTTTCCTGGCACTGATGGGTATGTGCGAGAGATGCATAAAGTAAAACCTGGAATAACTGGTTATTGGCAAGTTTCTGGAAGAAGCGACGTTAAGTTTGATAAGAGAATTGTTATGGATGCTTACTATGCCAGGAAGAAGTCCTTGTGGCTTGATTTTTTGATCCTTCTTAAAACTCCCTTTGCAGCACTTTCCGGACGTGGGGCAGCTTAGTTTTCCCCTTTGATATTTATCCTTTACATCCTTTATTATGAATAATGTGTAGGTAGTACAAACGGTATGGATAACTCATTTATTCCGCAAATCAAACCTTTGGAGAAGGATCTTAAGCCTGAATTTCAAAATGTTCAGAACGATCCTGTACCGACTGTGGTTGGTGGTGGCACCGAGATGTCCCCTAAAAAATCGACCTTGATACCAAATATTTTGGGACGAAGAAAAATTTCTCCTCAACAGGACTTTAGTGGAATTAAAAAGCCAGTGAATCCTAAGAAAAAGAAGATGATCCTGTCGATTGTTGCCTTCCTTGTAGTTTTTGTGATCGTTAACTCCCTCATGTTCTTGAACCTCTATATTAAAGGGAAAGCCCTTTTAGCGAGTACTAAAAGTCTCAAAGCTGCTGTTTCGTCTCAAGACTTGAATAACGTTCAGAAGGAAATTGGGAATACTAAATACTTATTTTCTAAGTTTAAAAGCTCATATAAATTGGTTTCCTGGATGAGGATAATTCCTTTTTTTGGGTCATATGTTAGTGATGGAAGTCACCTTCTAAACGCAGGCACTTACGGTTTTGAGATAGGCGAGGTATTGGTGGAGACGGTTAAACCATACGCCGATCTTATTGGTTTTTCTGGAGGTACAGGGGCAGAAAGCGGAGAGAAAACGGCTGCAGATAGAATTGATTTTATAGTTAAAGCCATTCCTGATATTTTGCCTAAGATAGATGAGATTGCTGCCAAAAGTGAACTGGTAAAAAAAGAGCTGGATAACATAAACCCCGAAAGGTATCCGGTAAAGTTTGCCGGGAAAGAAGTGAGAGCTAGCCTGGAGACGGCTCTTAATTTGGTTGATGAAGGGACAGAGTTGGTAACTACCGGCAAACCGCTTCTTGCCCAAGCGCCAGAACTTCTTGGTCTAAATTCAACCAAGACCTACTTAGTTATTTTCCAAAACGATAAAGAGTTAAGGCCCACCGGAGGGTTTATCACTGCCTATTCAATAATGAATGTTGATAAGGCCAAGTTTAGTCCTGTGGATTCAAGCGATATCTACAGCCTGGATGCCAAATACAAGCCCTCAGTGGAAGCACCCCAGCCGATTATTGACTATTTAAAAGGCCCTTATGTGCTTACAAACAACCTTTATCTAAGAGATATGAACTGGTCACCCGATTTTGGTGAATCAATGAAGCTTTTTACCACGGAAGTGGAAAAAGTTGGGATAAAAGGGGTGGATGGCATAATTGCTGTTGACACCCAGCTTCTGGTTAATATTCTAAACGTCATAGGCCCGGTCGGAGTGTCTGGATTCGGTAATTACAGTACTGAGATAGTTACAGAGTGTAATTGCCCACAAGTAATTTACGAACTTGAAAGTTTTGCTGATGTCGAGGGACCTATTGTTTGGGATCCTGCAGGAACTGGCAAGATAATCTATGCTCCTGCAAATTCTGATAATCGCAAGAAGATTATTGGACCCCTGATGAACGCCATTCTTTCCAACGCATTTGGTCAACCAAAGGAAAAACTTCCTGACTTGGTTGAGGCTGGTTTTGAATCGCTTCTTGAGAAGCATGTACTTTTTTACCTGTTTGATGAAGAAGGACAAGGTGCCGTTGAGGATTTTGGAATTGCTGGCAAAATTAAGGATTATGATGGGGATTACTTACATATCAATGATGCCAATCTTGGTGGAAGAAAGTCTAATCTCTATGCCACTCAGGAGATTGATCAAGAGATAAGCGTTCTTAAGGACGGGTCGGTCGAGAAAACTTTGACCATCACTTACAATAACCCCGAGAAGCAGGACGGCTGGCTAAACAGCGTTCTTCCCAACTGGGTAAGAATTTATGTACCCAAAGGGAGCTCTCTTATTTCGATTGATGGACTGGAAGATAAGAGTGATCCTTATGAGGAATTTGGAAAAACCGTCTTTGCGGGCTATTTTGAGTTAAGGCCTCAGGGGGTGTCTAAAGTTGTGGTTAAGTACAAACTTCCTTTTAAAGTTACCAAGGAGTATAAACTTCTCATTCAGAAACAACCGGGTAAAGATGCTCCTCTATATATAACCAGACTAGGTAAGAATGAGCAGGAATTAAACCTTTCCACAGACCAGGAAATAAAGATAAAGATTTAACTCCACTTAGGTATTTTTTAGATTTAATGTAGAATTGGTCCATGAAACCTAGGCAGTATTCTTCAGAAGGAATTGTTCTTGCAAAAATTAATTATTCAGAGGCTGATAGAATTGTGGTTATTTTTTCTAAAGACCATGGGAAGCTTCCCTTTATCGCCAAAAGTGTGCGAAAAATAAAAAGTAGGAAGCGGGGAGTATTGGAAGTTTTTAATAGGATTACTTTTTCTGCCATTAGAGGCAAGGGTATGGATTACATTGAAGAAGTGGAGATCGTTAATTCCTTTCAAAAAATAAGACAGAGTCTTAAAAAGATTTCCCTGGCATATTATTTTGTAGAGATAGCCGGACGGGCCATTCACGAAGGCGAAGCAAATTTAAATTTATACGATGTCATTATTGCCTACCTTGAGAAGTTAGAATCGACAACAGGCCTAAAGGAACTTAAAGTAGCTTACTTATATGAAGTATTGGTAGTGTTGGGTTTTTGGCCCAGAGGTAAAAAACTACCCAATCCAGAAGAATATATAGAAAGTGTTCTGGAAAGAAGAATCTTTTCGGAAAGAGTTGGAAAAAGAATCTTTGAAAAGTCTTTTGATTAATATTCGTTTTTCGAAGTATAATACTTTGTATGGAATTGATGGACAAAATAACCTCTCTAGCTAAAAGAAGGGGTTTTATTTTTCAGGGGAGTGAAATCTATGGAGGCTATCAGGGCTTTTGGGACTATGGTCCCTTGGGAACTGAGCTTAAAAGGAATGTTAAGGCTCAGTGGTGGAAGTGGGCAGTTTATGATCGTAACGATGTTGTTGGTCTTGATGCAGCCATTATTATGAATCCCGAGGTTTGGAAAGTCTCAGGACATTTGGATTCACTCACCGATCCTTTGGTTGAGTGCAAACTTTGTCACAAAAGAATAAGAGCTGATCAGGAAGATAAAATTTCAGAGCATGAGAAGGGCCATGACAAAAAGGTGGTGTGGAGTGACGCCAAAAACTTCAACTTGATGACAGAAGTGCTTCTTGGAACTACTGAACCGAAGGAAAAAGCCTACCTCAGAGGAGAGATTACTCAAGGAGTGTTTGTTAATTTTAAAAATGTTGTTGATTCAACTAGAGTGAAGATCCCTTTTGGTGTAGCCCAGATTGGGAAAGCTTTTAGGAATGAAATAACGCCAGGAAACCTTACTTTTCGCTCTCTAGAGTTTGAGCAGATGGAACTTGAGTATTTTATTAAGCCTGATGAAAAAGAATCCCAGAAAACTTTTGAATACTGGAAAGAGCAAAGAATGAAGTGGTATCTAAGTCTTGGAATTGCCGAAGACAAATTGCGATTTCGTGATCACGAACCGGAAAAACGCGCCCACTATGCGCGGTTTGCAACAGACATAGAATATAAAGCTCCTTTTGGTTGGAGCGAGTTTGAAGGAATACACCATAGGGGAGATTGGGATTTAGGGAGACATAAATTAACCTACAGAGATCCGCAAACCAATGAGGAGTATACCCCGTGGGTAATCGAAACCTCAGGCGGAGTCGACCGAGCAATTTTATTCTTTTTGATTGAAGCTTACCGTGAGGAAGGCGAGAGAGTCTTTTTGGCCCTTAACCCAAAGTTAGCTCCTTATAAAGTTGCAGTTTTTCCTCTTTTAGCCAACAAACCGGAGTTAGTCAAAAAAGCTGAATCTATCTACCATGATTTAAAGAAGTCTTTTAATGTAGCCTTTGATGCCCGGGGGAATATTGGTAAGCGGTACTTTGCTCAGGATGAGGTTGGGACTCCTTGGTGTGTGACTGTTGATTTCACAACTCTAGGCGAGGAAACAGTAACTGTTCGTGATCGTGATACTGCCAAACAAGAAAGGGTGCCTGTTGACAATCTCCAAGAATACTTTCAAAATAAATTAAGATGAAGATTAAGAGATTCCTGCCAATTATTCTTCTTGTTTTAGGTCTTATTGTCTTGGTGGTGGTTGTTCTTATTGTTAAGAATAAATCAAAGAAGGCTGCGGAAAGTACCACTGAGGAAACTGTGGCTGAGGTAGCCCTTAACGATAGACCTGTTGCCTCCCTAACTCCTAGTGAGGACGGGCATTGGCTCACCCTTAGCGTAAAGAAACTATTAAGCGGGGCAAAGTCTGTTGATTATGAGCTTCTTTATTATCTTCCTGACGGTAGAACCCAGGGTGTGCCTGGTAATGTAACAATTAGTGGCACCAGTACCCTAGAGAGGAAGTTGCTTTTGGGTTCTGAGTCTTCAGGTAAGTATCGCTACGATGAGGGAGTGGAAAAAGGTACGCTTACGTTAAGGTTCAGGAGTGATAAGGGCAAGCTTTTGGGTAAGTTTTCTACAGATTTTGCTCTTCTTAGTGGTACTGATGTCCTCGCTTCAGCTGACGGTAAATTTAAATACACTCTTAATAAGACCTCAAAAACTGGGTATTTCGTGGTGATGAACACTTTTGGTGTACCTTCGTCTATTGATAACTTAGAAGAAGGTCCATATGGTGTCTTTTCCTCACTAACAACGGCTCTTCCAGGTAAAGTAAGCCTTGGAAGCGGGAAGATAAGTGCTTCGGATGGCTCTTCCTGGGAAGAAGTGGTTGATAAAGAGGCTTCAGATATTGGAATTTTTGTCAGTACGAAGTAAGAATTCGCATCCTCCAAAGTAGTTTTTTTACACGCGAAATTTAGGCACGAATTACGGGTATTATTCCTCTTGACTCTTGCGTGAAAATATATAAAAATGGTAACAAGTGGTGAAAAGTGGTGAATAACTAGTACAAAATTAATCACAAAT
>Ga0265297_10000219_pt1 | contig 191743 bp, 163 predicted proteins | sample Munlanlwell13791_FD_192502 | JGI IMG/M metagenome (GOLD analysis project Ga0265297, IMG submission 192502) | Leachate microbial communities from a municipal landfill in Southern Ontario, Canada - Leachate well 137-91 | ecosystem: Engineered > Solid waste > Landfill > Unclassified | place...
TTCATAACATCGTTAGGATCCAAGGCCAGGGATAAAGGAGTGCTACCAGTTCCTGCTAAAGGTATGCCCAGGGTAGTCTTGATATCTTCAGGCAGGACATTGGTAACGGCGCTGAACCTGACAATCTCTTTGTTGGCAGACAGTACAGCCCTGAACTGGTCTACCCTGGTTGGGTCTAAGGTAGCTGTGCCAGTAGTGGCATCGAACTTTGCGCCTAATGCATTGATGAGTAGGTCGTTCTGTTCCTTTAACTCACTGGTATACCCAGGAAGGTCAGAGGCGGTAATCTTGCTGGCATCTATACCGTACTTGGCTAAGGCATCAGCCGTCGGTTTCATAACATCGTTAGGATCCAAGGCCAGGGATAAAGGAGTGCTACCAGTTCCTGCTAAAGGTATGCCCAGGGTAGTCTTGATATCTTCAGGCAGGACATTGGTAACGGCGCTGAACCTGACAATCTGTGTATTGGCGGCAATTATATTTGTTGTATAATCAAAAAGTCTCCTATCTTCCGTTGAGAAAATTACCGTATACTCTGCCCCCTTCTTTTCATATCCAAAAATCGCCAGGCCATCTATCGCTTGGCCTCCGAAAGCACCCATATCTTCTGGATTCTGGGATAGTTTACCGTAAAGAGAAAAAACCTTGCCGCTGCCTAAGCCGTTATCCCCCATAACGTGAGTATTCCATTTATTAACGGAGTATAACAAGGCTGATAAAACTTCAGCATAGTTCTCGGTGCCAATCTGAATTTGACCATTGAGAAAATTCACTGCGCGTTGTAAATTGCTATCTTTACCGTAACCTTCTAAGCTTGCAATGGAATCCGCTAACATCCGGCCTGTTACCGGGTCAACAATATCAATGTTCCTAAGATAATACTGGCCAGCAAAGTCCTTTAGGGCTGCGTTATCGGGGCTCGCCAGATAAGCATAAACGCCATAAATCCTGGGGTCATTGCCGGTAGCTGAAAGACCCTTGTTTATTACTGCCGCTAATATTTCGTATACTAAATTTGTCGCTTTCAGACTGATGAAATCATCGTATTTCCCTAATGAAGCGCTTATATCGGCCGGTGTCCATTTCCCGCCATCCCAAATTAAGCCAAATCCAGCGGCAAAGCTTTTTACATATTCAGGCGTGAAATCCCCTGGTTTAAAACCATCGATACCTTCATATTTAGCATCGCCGTTCTTTAAGGAAGCACGATAATATTCAGCAATCCACTGCGGAATCTTACCGCTCTTTGCCAGAACATCCAGCTTTAATGCCACATCCTCATTTACCTTATTGACAAGGCTATCTCCCATAACTATTGCTTCATTTAATTTCTGCTCCTCAGGAACAATTGGCGCAACTTCCTCACCCGCAGGAACGGCGGGGGCCTGAATACCCAAAGTTTTTTCCTGTTCAATCGTAGCCTTCAAATAATTAACCTCTGTCTCAACGCCTCCCAAAGACTGCAAACAGGAAAGCTGGTATTCCAGGGCAGCTACTTCAGTACCTTCTACTGTCCCTTTCTGTTTAAATAATTCAGCATGCTCGTATTCGTGGGCGATAACCGAGGTCAACCAATTAACGGAAGAATTTTGAATATAGGCGGTAGTGAAAGTTATTCTATTATTGGAGGCATCGAAATACGCCTGAATCTCTTGAGAATCAACAATTACAATAGGAGTTTCATTAAGCGCATCGAATATCGCAGGGTTAATAGAGTTATAATTTGCTAATGCCAGGTCAACTAAGGCATCACCTGTCTTTTGCGGCACAACAAGCCCGATTACTCTTTCCAGTGCCTTTTGCGCATCGCCATCGGTAACAACTAAACTGTCCTCATAGCTGTTAAGGATTTCATTCGGGCCAATCGCACCACCGGAGATCTTCGGTAAAATAGCCATTAATTCCTGGAGGCGGGATTCCGGCGTAATCTGTGAAACCAAGGGGTTAGGGGCATGAATCACTCCGATATACTGTAAGGAGATGTCAACATAAAAACTGCCCCCAACTTCGATGATGACAACCCCGCCCGGAACTAATGGGCTTTTATATTCTCCCGCAAAATCATAAATAAATTCTCTATCTATAGTATAGGTCGGTTTGCCTTGGGCATCCCAAGTAGTAATAAGAGTACGGATGCTAGACTGGACACCTTCAAGAAGCACAAAATCTTTCTGTCCCAGGGTTGCGTTTACGCCGGATATCCCTGTTTCCTGGATGTATAACTGTGCATTCTCACCGGCAGTAAAGAGCTTATTGCCATCAAGGCTTACCTTTACCCCGGCTGCGACATTATACTTTGCCCCGACTACAAATACATTGAATTGCGAATCGATTATTTCGATTTGTTGATTCTTGGAAGGATTGATGTAGAACAGAAGTGAGGTTCCTGATTCATTGGAAGCGATGATATCTGCGGTAGGAGAGAATTTGGCTTTTGGGGCATCCTGCGGAGGGCCGCGGCCGTTACCTACCCCTACCTCATAACTAAATACGCCTGATTTTAATGTTCCGTTTAAACGGGCAACGCCCATACTCAAATCTAAAGTAGCGTCGGCTAAGTCCACTGCCCAGAAAGTCTTTCCATTAGATAGCGTTATAGGTTCAACCGGCACGCCAAGAGGCGCTTTTAAAAGCGGATTAAGCGCGGTCAATATTTGGGTGCCGGAAGGAAGCTTGGTTACTCCGGCTTCCAACGTAATCACTTCTTTAGCATTATAAAGCCAGATGTCAGCGGTAATCCGTAAAGGTGTGCCGGGCTGGTATGTGCCGGGCCTGACTAAATTCAAATGCAATATATTTATGGCTGCGGTTATCCTTTCCGCCCTCTGTTCAGCGCTGATAAGGTCGGAATAGAAAGAAACAGCGTTCATATAATTCTCGCCATATATTCCGGTAAGACCCTTTTCTATGCCCATAGCCTGCTTGTATATATCTTCCGTAGCCTGTTTTAAAGAGGCGGCTTCTGGATTCCTGAAGCCTTTAAAATAACCGTTATCATCAAATTCAACGCCAGTACTGTTTACCCAAGTGTCGTATTTTGCATTAAATTCATTTATCCGGGCCATAACCGCCTCGGCGCCCAGGCTAAAATCAAATACCGGCAGGTCGGTAAGCGGGGAAGATTCGCCTCCTGCCTGGTTGAAATAACCAAATGCCTTGGAGACATTGCTCTCCTTCTTCCAGAAATCCATCAATGCTTCCTTGTAACCTTTGGTTGTATTTATGTCATTCATCAACCTGTCCCAGTTGATGCCGCTCAAGCTGCCGCAAAGGAAATTACCGTCCTTGTCAAAATAGGTGCTGTGGAAGGCAGAGATATCCCTCTTGGCTGCTTCATAGTCGCTGAAGAAAGTAAAGTCGCTGAAGAGGCTGTTTCCTTTTGCATTAAACATCTCAGAAAAGAAATCATACTTAGCTTTGTCTGCCCCGATAATACTGTTAATTGTGCCCATATCCCTGTCTAAAAGGCATAAATAAGAGAAGATATCCGGATGCTCGCTGACTAAAGACCCTGTATTTTCTACGCCTGATAAATTAGGAAGGAGCTCATTTATGCTTATACCCCTTGCCAGGCATGCATTTATAAAGGCTATCGGATCAGTCACCGCCAGATTGATAATGCTGGCAATCTCAGGATGGCTGTTTGCCATATCCATCTTCCAGGCGCTCATAAAATTCTCTATATCCATACAGCAGTTTAACTGGCTGAAATAAATGTAGTAATTCTGCAGCTGGGTAGAAATATTGCCGCTAAAAGCCAGGGCCTTATCCAGCTGGACCTCTTCATAACTCCTATACCCTGCCCTGACTGCTGCCACATGCTGATACCATTCATTCAAGGTGGGAATTTTACCGCTATTTTCTAATTTGTATTGCTCAACCCAAGCCTTAAATTGGCTGAGGTCAATACCATATCCGGATAGAAAGAATGCCTTGGCATCTGCCAACATCTGGTTTATCGCATCGTCAGATAGCTGGGAAACCGGTATAGAACTTAATAAGAGCGAAGGGGCAACTACCAGGCTATTTCCATTGAACGCCAAAATGCCCATACCTGTCTTGGCGAATTCACCTACAAACTGGGCAGGATTGGCGCTAAACCCTTCAAAACCTGCCTCCCAATAGTGCTTGCCGTTTCTGTCGGTGAGGTTGGTGGATACCTTAACAATGATTATATCGGCAATAGAGGCACCGGCAAAAACCATTACCTCAAGCATAATATTATTCGCCCTTAACTCTGCTTCTAATCCGGGCTTTCCGCCTTCCTTGGCATAAACACAATGGTCTGCTTCATGGGCAAGCATACCGGCAATCCAAGCCGCGGAATGGCTCTTTAAATAATCACGGCTTAAAGTAACCTCCCCTGTATTCGGATCAACCTGGGTTGTACCGCTGTCAACTAAATTTATCTTGATATTCTTTACCACAACTTCATAATGGCTGGGGCTAACTACTTTAAGTATATCCAAGGCGCAATTGATAAATGCTATATCCTGTTCTGAGGCGCCGGTTATGGAAATATTGTGGTTAAAGCCGAATTTGCTATGTAATCCCTGGAGAAACTCCAAGCCGTCTTTCCAGGAAGCATTTGCCAGGGTGTTATCAATCCTTACACCCTGCTTATTGGCGGCAGATGAACGCATTGAAGAAGCCACAAATACTTCATAATTATAATTCTTCGGGTCATCAGCGCCTTCTTTGCCTGTAGGCATTATAAAAATAAAATAACCGCCTGCCTGCCCTTGGGCGCCTGTTGGGCTCTCAGGTATAAAGCAGAATAACGAATCCTGCGCCTGTGTTGTATTAGAGCGCGATAATACCGCAGCAATTACCGGAGCGATCAACTTGATATCATTCTCGCCAAAGAAGCCCCTATCGCCTGCTTCTAAGCCAATGTTATTTACTGAGAAATTCAAGGCAAATTCATCTCCGCCCATATTCACAGAAACAGTATATCTTCCCGCTTCTGCCTCTTCTACCGTAACCTTGGCCTCAGAAGAAGATAATTCATTACCTTTCATATCATATGCCTTTACAGAAGTAACGCCGTTTCCTTCGGGAGTAATAACCGTGATTCCTGTGGCAGCACCAGTGTTGGTATCATAAGTCATAATATAAGCCTGAGAGTTATCAGCTGAGGCGGCATAGACAAATATATTGCTTGCCCCGGCCTGATTATTGGCGCTGGCTGAACCGATGATTCCTATACTGTTGGGGTTTATATTATAGCCGGCAGTAGTGAAAGCGCCGGCGAAAGAGGCGATAGAGAAAAACGGAGTGGCAGTATAGCTATTGCCCCTGTTGCTGCCGTAATATCCGGGGAAGCCTGCGCCATTGCTGCTATTGTTATAATTATTGCTGCTATCCATTTGCACCCAATAGGAGGCTCCGGTCCAAGTATTAGTATACCAAGCGTATTTGACATCATTGCCATCAGTAGAATGGACTATGCCTTCTGAATCCCTTATGCCTAAGTTAAAGGTGTGGTCAGTGTGCACCTGGCCATTGGCATCTGTCATACATAATTGCAGGCCTTTATCCGTATAAGCCCACTGATAAGTATCATTCCCTACCTGAACCTGGCTGCCTGCCTGCGGGGCAGAAACAGGAGCTGCTCCTCCCGGAGCAGTCCATCCAGACTCAGAAGGACCAGCGCCATTTGAGCCGGTAACCGAAGTAGGAGTAGAAATAGGACTTCCACCGCCGCAAGAAGTAGGAGTGGGTGTAGGAGCAGGATTTCCACCATCACTACCACTACTAGGAGTAGGACTTCCACCGCTGCCACCGCCGTAGGGACTACCGTTCCAACCAGCACCGTCCCAAGGGCATCCCCAACCATTAGAAGAAGTAGGAGTAGGAGGAGCAGGGCTTCCACCATCACCACCATCACCGCCGCCGCCGCCACCGCCGCCGCCGCCACCCTGACTTTCTACTTTTTCTTGATGTTCCAAAGCACTATCTGAAATAGATCCAAAAGTCTCCTTCAACTGCTCAACAGACACGGCAGAACCGGTATTCTTATCCCCTTCTCCTAATAATCCTCTAACCGTATCATTATCATTTAAGCCGTATCTGGCCTGAAATTCCGCCAAAGAAAGCTCTTCGCCATTATCCATAATAGTGCCTTTTTCGGCATTATATGTGACATAATGGCCCTGGCCGTTTATAGTAACATATATGATTGCGTTTTGGGTGAGGTTTTGCAGTTCGGATACGGTTAAATCTCTACCGTATAAACCGGTTATTTGCTGAAGGCCGTACATAGAGGTTTCCCACTGGCCGGTTACAGAATTATATCTGGAATAGGGGGCTAAAAGTGAAGCTGCATCATCAAAGGAAATATTCAGGAGGGAAGCTAAGGCATGGACAGCGCAGTTGAAGGGCATTGCCGGAGGCCCGCGGCCGGAAAAAGTGGTTAAATCCACATTATCATTACCTAAACCATCATCTGTGGCACTTAATAACCTTGTATTATCCGGGGTAACTGCCCCTCTATTATTACTGTTTAAATCTGGAGCCTTCCATGAGTCTTGGTTAGAAGCAAGCGCCTGGCCATGATTCGGATTATTTCCAGGGTTATTTACCGGTGTGCTTTGAGGGAGTGGTTGCGCTGGCTGCGCCAAAGGCGCCCCTGTCCCCGCCAAAGGCTGTGGATTATCATCACCAACCGTATCAACCGTATCATTATTGCCTATTCCTAATTGCACAGTTATGCTGGGAGCAAGCCAAGCTGGATTTAATATCGGGATATACCTGTTTTCATTAGGATCATAATACGGTGTTTCGGCAGCTGTAGCTGAAGGAAGTATGAAATTATTGATTCCCTGTATTATCTTTAAGAAAGGATTAACCGGGTTAAAAGGTATCTGGCCTGCTTGCGCGGCTTGCTGAGCTACAGGTAAAAAGATGCTCATGTCTGCCTTTGCTGCCCAAGTGACCTCAGAAAAGGCAAAAACACCCGCGATAGTAAGGGCGGTGATCTTCAACCAGATTTGCTCTCGCCAGTTACTCATATTATCTTGACCTTTAAATTACTCAGGCCCCGTGGCTTTTCTCGACGAGATCCATGTTTCTATCTTAAGGGCATAAGTTAAGAAACACTTTAAAAAAGTTTAAACCTACACCTCAAGTATACTTATTCTATGGATGCTTGTCAATAATATTATCTAACTTTTGCCTCGGTTAACGGATTGGTTGAGCCGATATTGACGCATGTATCCGCGCATATACTCTTTGCGCTTATCTTGATGCGTTTTTTCGTACTCTTTGAGGTATTCCTGGTTGGCTATTCTCCAGGCGCGGTTATACTGGCAACGGCTCTTGCGCCAGGCTGACTCCATATCTAAGCATTTGAAATAATCAAGGTTACGCTTACGCCAGGCCCTTTCATTAAGCACCTGCCTGGCTTTCTGACAGTTTGCTTGAGGACATACCTGCTGGTTCGGCCGGTATTTGCTGGGAGTAAATTCTTTCTGACATATTTTACAACGCATGGTAAATTGAATATACCATATATAAGCCAAAGCGTCAAGATTTTTCCATAATTACGCATAAGGATGAAAAAACCGTATCAGGCATTTAAAGGCTGAGGTCTAGGTTAAAGCCCATGTTAAGTTGAGGTATGAAAACCGTATCAACCGTATCAAAATTTCTCTTGACAAAATAAATTTTTTACTTTATACTTAACCTACTTCAGTGGCGTATATTAACTTAGGGATAACTGTCTAAAAAATAATGCGAATGCTTATAAAAAGCCTGAAAATCATCCTGATTGTTTTTATCTCCTCCTCTCTCTGCCTGCAAAGCGCCTTTCCGCAGGCAGTTCTGCCCACACCCAAATACATAAGCTTAATACAGCAAAAAGTGAACACCTTCTTTGTTTACCCCACGGAAGCGGAAAACAAAGGCTGGGAAGGGATAGTCAAGGTAAGATTTACTCTTGGCCCAGACGGCCGGATAAAAGACATTGATGTTGCTGAATCATCAGGTTACCCCCTGCTTGATGCAGCGGCAATGTTAGCGGTAAGAGACGCCAGCCCCTATCCCTTCCCGGAGGATATAGGCAAGATGGATGAAGACACAGAGATCATCTTGCCGGTTAATTTTATGCGGCCTAAGGAATGGAAGCCCGCTGATAAAGATAAATTCCGTTCTTCTCTTTATAATAAATGGAAGGAACCTCTTGCCGTAAAAATCCCTAAAGATACCCAAAATGAGCAAAAGGCAAAGGCCTTAGCTCAGGCCATGGCGCAAAGTAAGATTCAAACCCAGATCCAGGCCCCGGCTAAAGATAAGAAAGAAAAAGAAACGTATCCGCCTCCTGAGCAAAAGACAGAAGAACAAGCGCCGATTATTGTGCCGGATGAGGCAGAAGAGATATCTGCGCCATTAGTTGAGGCAGACAGAGAAGAAACCAGCCAAGAGACAGGCAAGAAAGAAGAGCCTAAAGACCTGCCCTATTTCATAGAAGTGGCCCTGAGGAATAACCAGCCTACCAAGGTAGCCAGGCAGGAAATTGAACTGGCACAGCTGAAGGTTACTGAGGCAAAGCGTAACCTCTTCCCTACGTTCAAAACCCAGGCCTATCACACTGACGGCGATGTTTATAAGGTAGATTACCACGAAGAGGAAGTCAAGGTCCAATTGGACCAGCCGATTTTCTATGGAGGAAGACTGGTCAATACCACGCAGCAGTCCAGGGTTAACCTGGAAATCACCAAAAAGAACTACGACCGCCTAAAGTTAGACGTCATCCAGAAGGCAGAAACCGCCTACTACAACCTAGTGGCGGCCAAGATACATTTAGGGCAAAAAGAAGATATACGCCAGGAGGCACAGGCCTTGTTGAATAAAATAGAGCATCTCTCCAAAATAGGCATGGCTATACCCTTAGAGGTCACCAGCTCCCGCTCATGGCTGCGTCAAATAGACTTTCAGATTGACAGCATAAAACAAGACCTGTATATGGCTGAACTTACCTTTAAGCAGGTCCTTAATATCAAGGATACGCCGATCGTCAACGCCAAAGAGCTGGAGGCAAAGCCTTTAGACTTATCCTTGGATAAATGCCTGGAGATCGCCTATAAAAACCGGCCGGAGATATATTTAAGCCAGTTACTGGTAAAATTTAATGATTTTGGCCAAAGGGTGGAATCTAATAAGAAGAATTCCATGACTGTTGATTTCTCCGGTTCTTACGGATATTACCGCGGCGCCTATAAAACAGAGCCGATGAAACAATCCAATAACTGGTATGTCGGGGTCAAGGCATCCCAGCCCTGGGGAGCAAACACTATGAATGCAGCCTATAGCCAGGAGCACAGCCAGCCGCGCTTCGGCCAAACCTCTCCTACGGCTTCGCGCACGGTTAGCGGTGAATTCAGCATATTAGACAATTTAAAACGCCTTTCAGATAAGAAAAAGGCGGATATTGACTTAAACCGCTCAATTAGCGATTTTGACGAAAGCCTGAAAACCATAACCTTTGAGGTGCAAGATGCCTTCTTAAACTACCAGAAAGCAGTGCTGCAGCTTAAGGCATCCAAAGCAGAAATGCAATTCAGGCGTAATGAAGCAAAGGTTACGGAAATCCGCTCTATGGTAGGAGAGGTCAGCCTTTCCAATTCTATGGAGGCATATTACAGCCTTTCTGAAGCCCAAACCAAATATATCCAGGCTTTAAGTAACTACCAACTCTCCTTAGCCAACCTCAAGAAAGCCACCGGCTACGGCCTAGCCCTCTAACCGGGGACGGTTCTCCTTAATCTTACCTTTTATGCTTCAATCAGTTATGAATGCTTCTTTATTAAAAAGTTATTTGCCCCTCTGAAAATAAGTAGTTAAATAACCATATAACCCGATTATTCTATTAAATAAAGCCACCTTCATAACCCTAGTTATACCAATGGTTTCTAAGGGCAAGAACCGTCCCCTCGTCCCCTTAAACCGTATCATGATACGATTATCCATTAGAACTAACTAAAATCTTCTGTTTCTGAAGATCTAAACGCTAAACAACTAGGAATTTATAAAACCCGAATAATGCCTAAATCAGCATAAAAACTAGATAAATTCAAGCTTAATCTAATGTTGGATTTGTTGTAAAAAGAGTAAAAAGTCAGCTCCCCCCACTTGAAAAATAAAGAAATATCAGGTATAGTTTATTCTGTAAGTTGGTATACGAGTATGCTTAAAGATCTCCTGTGTTAACTTAATCTACACCATAGGGTTAGGGTAAGGGAGATTATTTTGTTAACAGAGGCAAAAGTTAGTTTTCCAGGTTGAAATTCCTATATATATATAGTATATTTTAAGTGAAGTTAGATATTTTTTTTGCTCTTTTATTAAAGACTTTTTAAAAGACTTAAGTATCCTAAATCGATAAAGCCCTCAGCACCCCAAAGTGCCGGGGGAAAGCCACGGATCGATAAAGGGAAAACGGGGTTCTCCCGTATTTATTCTTACCTTAACTCCCTTCCGATAACCGGGTTGCCGAAATTTAGGAGGCGTACCCAGTTTCTCAAAAAAACAACAAAAAATAGTTAAAAATGCAGAAAAAAATGAATAAAAGATTAATCGCGAAAATAGCCTTCTTTGCCGTGATATTGGCCCTTTCTACTGCCAGTATGGTTTGTGCAGAGGATTATCCCTCTGCCTATCTTGGCAATGGCTACCGCGAATACCTCTTAGGCCGTATCCAGAGCGGTTATTATGTAGATATCTTTACTAAACTGGATATGCGCTATAAAGAAAGGGTGAACAAGAGAAACGAAGTAGAAAAAATCGTCTCTTCATCCTACCAAGTCGGCCCACAGTCAGAACATGGCATTTTAAGCGCTGAATTCCAGCAGAAATACAACGCAGAGAACATCCGGGTTGAAATAATGACACGCCGCCAGCAGCGCATCCAGGGCGCCTCTGCCCAGAGTGAATTTAACTACATCAAGCATAGCGACGGCAGGACGGATTATTTTAAAGACGGCTTATTAATGCGTATGGAAAACGAACGCGTAGTAGATCAGTTCGGCAATGTCAGTTTCAAAAACACCTTTAACATCAAATACAATGAAAAACGCCTGATGGTCTCCTCTGAATCTACGGTAAAAGACTCCTTAGGCAATATAAGCACCCAATACTGGCATGGCGCGAAATACTCGGATGACTCCGTATTCTACGCGGATGAAAAGACCAGTGCCGTAAGAAACCTCATGGCTTACACTCTGGAAGAAACAGATTCCGCAGGGAATACCCGCGTCAGCAATTGGGAGGCCTTACAGTATGACGGCAAGTTCTTAAGGGCATTCGCCCAGGTCGTAGAAGACAGTGTTTACGGTATTAGCGCGTTTGTCCGCTCCAATATCAAATACGACGGAGATGACCTGTCCCATATCACTTCTTATCATGAAGAAGGGATTGGCAACGACAACTTGTTCTACAGCTTAGACAGGACGGAGACCACCTATAACGGCGCCCAACTCTTAGGCTACCATGAAACAATCTACACTACCCAGGTAGACGGCAACATAACCAAGACCACCGTAGATGCCCAGTTTACATACAGCGAATTCAGCCTGTTCGGCAGGGACGTAGAAAATGAAAGCCGCCTGCTGGAAACAAATATCTCTGCGATTACGGAGAATGCCGACGGCTCAATTAAAACGGAAAATACGGTGACCAAATACGAATACGACGCAAACCACAATATCATCTCCGCTTCAGGCAACAGCCGTTTCAGCGGACAAGAGGCCAATTGGTATGAATATACGGATGCTGCCGGCCATATTTTAACCAGAAATACGGATGAAAACGGCAATATCACCTACTCTTACGTAGATACCCAGACCGCAGAAACCATTGCCGTGGATGCCGCACAGGTGACTTCAACCTTAAAGGAAGGCAATAAATTCAACGGTACATCTAATACGGAATTTGAGCTCCTATTCGGAACACCCATGGCCAAGCAAATCAATGTCCACACCTCCTATTACGGGATTGATACGGATGGCATCAAATTAACCCGTATAGAAGATACCACCCTCACCTATACCAATGGTTTAAGAGGCAATCTCCTCAGAGTACTCGGTAACCAGGAACATACCCAGATATCCAACCCCTTTATTGACCCGGATAATACCCATATTTTAACCCGTGACCTGAACCTGACTTACGGATATGACGCCAAAGGCAACCTGGTCAAGGAAGGGACGCAAACCACCGGCACAGAAAGAGGCTGGGAATATGCCCAGGAAAGAGGCTGGTATAACGAATACATAAAGAGCATTACCGTAGAATACGATGTAATACTGGGTAAGGCATTAATAAAAACCCAAACCCAGGACAAGCTTTACCTGCACGATATCACCGTGGATATGCAGGGCAACTTAGAGGGTAACTAAACATATTAGGATTTGCTTTATCAACCTGAATAGGGTATAATCTTAAAATCAGGGAGGAAAGGGGGTGAAAGAATGAGAAAAATATTGGGGTTAACCGTAGTTTTATTCTTACTGGTTGCCTGTTCAAATGCCTTTGCCAGTGATGTTACTGAAGAGACGCTGACCACCCAACAGGTCCAAAACATAAAGGTGGAATACGTCTACAACCCTTTTGGCGTGGCGCTATCTTCCACGGAAATTACCCGCATTGAAACCACCACTACCAAGAAGGTGGACGGCAAGACCCAGACCTCAACCACCATTACCGAATCAACTGCTTACAGTGTCTGGAAAGGCGGAAGCCTTAAGATAGACAAGGTAGAGGGGACATCTAACACTACCTCTGATGACGGCACAGTCTCAGATAGCACCTTCTCTACTGTCTATGAATATAACGACAAAGGCCAGCTTATCGGCGCTAAAGGAGAAGGCTCCACTACTACCACCAAGACTAAAGACGGCAAAATAGAGTCCAGCTCAACTTCCACGACTGTAGACACTTACGAAATCAGGGATGGGGTAGCGCTTAAGGTAAAATCTGTAACTACCGGGGTGTCTTACGGGCCAGGGGATACTGACGACAGAGAGAAGAAAGCCGATAATACCACTACCGTTACTTATGAGTATGAAATGAGGAGCGGCAGCTGGGTAGTGACTAAGGAAATTGAATACTCCGAGACCCTGCAAACCGACAAAACCAAGATAGAAATTACCAAGACCAAGGTTTATACCAGGGATGAAAACGGGGTGATTACCGGGATAACCATGACCGCCACCGGAAAACAGGGGCAGGTCACCGGAAGCAGCAACGGCGAGATATCCAAGATAATCTTTAATATGAAAGATTACACCGCCGAATTTACCTTTGACAGCGAGGTAGGCTGGTATCTGACTAAAGAGAGTTTTGAGTGGGACTGGACAGGAGAGTATCCTGACTAAAGAGGGCCGCTTGCTTGTAAAAGTTTTAATGCTTAGGGACGGACTATATCTAAAATCCCTTGAGTGAAAGCGGCTCTCTGCCTTTATTTTCTGCGCCTGTGCCCTTGGCCTAAATATGCGTGTTTTATCCTGCCAGATCATTCAGCCAAATATTTATAAATGCTTGACTATCCTGTATTTTAGATGCTATAATTTCAACAGATATAACCGTTAAGGAGAAAATACAAATGCATAGAAAAAAGATTATCGGGTTATTCTGCGGTATATTTGTTTTAACGGCTTCTTTTGTTTATGGCCAGGTAAATCCTCCGGCAGTCCCTGTTTCTTCCAAGCCGACATCCCCGGTTTCCGCAAGGCCTGCAGTAAAAACCGAATATCTTACCGGCAGGATTTCCCTGGATAAGACTACAAAGACAGAAAAATTGATCCTGGTCACCAAAGACGCTAAGGCATACATGCTTACCGGGGTCCTCTCTGAGAATATTAAACAATCGCTGGCGGAAACAGGGAAAAATAACCTTTTTACCGTCGAGGGAAAACTAAACGGGATGAGCAATGTCTTTTGCGAAAAGACATATAAATATATACCTAACCCCAAAGGGAAAAAAGACCTTAAAGTGGCCGCCAGATGCATCCGTTATTACCACCTGGAGGTAACCCGGGTAGTTTCGGCGAAGAAATCCTGTGAAGTAATCCCGCCTCCTAAAAGGGATACGGAAGAAGAAGACAGGCTGCTGAAAGTGCCGGAAACGCAAAATATCACTCCCCTGGTTACCGGGGAAATCCAGGGAAAAATCAGCGCGCTGAATCTGAAAACGCCTGTTAAAAACCTGGAAATTACCAACCGTAATAAGCAAAGCGCGATTAAGAAAATTACCCTCTTAATTGACTCACAGACGCGCATAGTCAGGAAAAACGAGAGAAGCGAACCGGTGGCCGCAGGCGTTAATACCTTAAAAGAAGGACAAGAGGTAGCCGCGGTGTACTGCACAAAAGACGACTTAACAAATCAGGGATTATTTATTACCATTACCAAAGAATAGAACACCAGGGATAGGGGCTGGCAATAGATAAATTTACAGGGGGTTTAAGCCTTTTTTGTTTTAAGAAAGGGGCCAAACCCTCTTTTTCTTTTTGGGGACGTTTTGGGGACGTTCCCCACGCTTAGAACTCATTGGCAGAATTAGGGTTATGTAAGTAACTTTATTTAAAAGACTGTAGTTATTTGCTCCTACTTCTAGATGAGAAGTAACTTTTTAATAAAGAAGCATCTGTAACTTATTGCAAAATAATAGGTAAGATGAAGAAGAACCGTCCCCCTCTTTTGTTCATTATATGAATATAGCTAGACTTTCTGTAAACAGGCCGGTGACCACCATTATGGTCTTTACGGCGATAATCCTTCTGGGGATTATCTCCTGGGGAAGACTGCCGCAGGAGCTCTTCCCCTCTATAACCTACCCGCAAATAACCGTAGTATCCACTTACCAAAATGCCGCACCGGAAGAAATAGAAAACCTGCTGACCAAGGTTATAGAAGAAACTGTGGGCACCGTCAATAATGTCAAGCGGATCAGCTCCATATCCAAAGAAGGGCTATCCCTGGTCATGGTAGAGTTCAACTGGGGTACGAATATGGATTTTGCCGCGCTGAATGTGCGCGAGAAAATCGACTTGATAAAAGAAAGGATCCCCCGCGAAGCAGGAGAGCCGGTTGTAATGAAATACAACCCTTTTGACCTGCCGGTAATGAACCTGGCAGTCACCGGGCCAATGGGCTCCCTGGAATTAAGAGAGTTATGCCGCAAATACATAAAGGATGCCATTGAAAAGGTAGAAGGTGTTGCCTCCGCCACTATTACCGGAGGGGATGAACGGGAAATCGTAGTAGAGATAGACCAGCCGCGGCTGCGCGCATCCCAGCTTTCTATTGTCTCTGTAATAGACAGTATCCGCACGGCGAATATAAATTACCCGGCCGGAACCATCAAAGAAAGTTTCTATGAATACCTCATCCGCACTATGGGAGAATACCAGAAGCTGGAAGAAATACAAGAAACCCCGGCGGCCCTGGATTCACCGGAAGAACAGGCAAAGACACGCAGGGAGAAAGAACTAAAAGAAAAGTCAGGCCGGCGCCTGGTTTACCTCAAAGACATAGCTAAAGTAAAAGATAGCGTTAAAGAAAAAACCAGTATCTCCCGTTATAACGGCAAGGACAGCATTTCCCTTGTGGTAAGAAAACAGTCAGGGACCAACACCTTGAATGTGGTAAAAGGGGTAAAGAGAGAAATAGAGAAGGTGCTGGCGGAAAAATTACCTAAAGGCATCAAGATACAACTGACCTATGACCAATCCCAGTTTATTCAGGAGGCCTTGAATAATGTGCGTGATGCCGCGGTGCAGGGCGCATTCCTTGCCTTCTTAGTCCTCTTTTTCTTCCTGCGTGAGTTCAAATCCTCTTTTGTAATTACCCTCTCTATCCCTATCTCTATCATGGCCACTTTTTGCCTGATGTATTTCAGCAAGATAAACCTGAATATGATGTCCTTGGGAGGCCTGGCGCTAGGTGTAGGCATGCTTGTGGATAACTCCATAGTAGTTATAGAAAATATCTTCCGCATGCGCCAGATGAAGAAAAGCCTCAAAGAAGCCTGCATAGAAGGGACAGGGGAGATGACTGGCCCGATATTCGGCTCAACCCTGACTACGGTGGCAGTGTTCCTCCCCTTTGCGTTTGTAGTAGGCATTATCGGGCAGATATTCAAACAACTCTCCCTGACCATAACATTTGCCCTGCTGGTTTCCATAATCGTCGCCCTGTCTCTGGTGCCGGTATTGATATCGCTAGGCCGTAAAAGAAGCGCCCCGGGGGCAAGGTTATTTCAAAGAATAAAAGACGCATTAGAAGAAAGGACGAACGCAATAAATTATTATGTGAGGCAGAGGTATTTCTCATATAGTGATTTTGTAGATAATATGTTGAAGAAAAAAGAAAAGGTCATCTATGCAGTCCTGGTGCTGTTTGCCTTAAGCGTGATAATAATGGTATCTGTAGAAAAGCAATTCCTGCCCAAGGTCGACCAGCGCCAGTTTATAGTCAAAGTAGACCTGCCACCGGGAACCCGTATAGAGCTTACGGATAACGTAGTTAAAAAGATTGAGAAACTATTGTTGAAATTAAAAGAGACCAAAGACGTAACCATAAATATCGGCTCCAGCGAAGAAAAGACCTCTGCCCAAGAAACAAACCTGCAGACCTTAGGCAGCCACCAGGCCCAGATTATGGTAAATTTAAAGAAGAAATCTCAAGGGCTGGGTATAAAACGCTCTACGGAAGATGTCATCCAATACCTTAAGTCCAACCTGGAAAAAGAGGACCTGGAAAACGCCAAGATAGATTATATCGCCCAGGAAACTTCCTTTGGCACCGCCTTAGAACAAGGAGCGCCCATTGCCGTAGAGATCAAGGGCCCAGACCTGAATAAATTACTGGAAATATCCTCCCTGGTCCAGTCCAGGATGAAGAAATTAAAAGGGGTCTACGGCATTAAAATAGATATGCCTGCGCCCAGCCCCGAGACCAAATTAAACATTCTTAAGGACAAGGCCTCACTCTATGGCCTTTCTGTGCGCGATATTGCGGTTACCGCCCAGGTATCACTGAAAGGCTTTGTGGCTACCAAATTCAAAGGCAAGATCGACCAGGAAGACGTGGATATACGCGTGCGCCTGCGTCCTGAGGACAGAAGCAGCTTCGGGAATCTCAGGAGGTTATTGATTCATTCACCCGCGGGAATGAACGTGCCGCTCTCTGAAGTAGCCTATCTTACCAAAGGCAGGGGGCCAACGGAAATAAGGCGCATTGACCAGCAAAGAAGCGTCCTTTTGACTGCTAATGTCTATAAACAGAATATAAGGAATATTGCCAAAGCGGTAGACAATATTATTCTCTCCTTAAGGCCGAATATCCCCAAAGATTATTCCCTGCAAATAACAGGGGAACAACAAAAGATGCAGGAATCCTTCAAAAGCTTAGCCTTTGCCTTAATACTGGCATTTATCCTGGTATATATGATTATGGCAGGTGAATTTGAATCATTATGGCAGCCCCTGCTTATTATATTTACTATACCCCTTTCTTTGATCGGCGTCGCCTTTGCCTTATTTATAAGCCGCACCCCTCTTAGCTCAGTGGCCTACTTGGGCATTATTATGTTAGGCGGTATTGCCGTCAATAACGGCATTGTGCTCATAGATTTTGTGAACGTATTAAGGAAAGAGGGGCACTCTCCTTACGACGCAGTACTGGAAGCAAGCAAGGCGCGCCTTAGGCCTATTTTAATGACCTCCTTGACCACTATTTTAGGCTTGTTGCCTCTTGCACTGGGTATAGGCGAAGGCGCGGAACTGCAGGCACCGCTGGCAATTACAGTGATGGGCGGATTAACTTCTGCCACTTTTCTCACCTTAATCTTCATACCAGCGTTGTATCTTGTCGCAGTCAGATATATAGAAAAGAAAGGCCTGTATTCGCCAAGGGAAACAGAAGAAGAAATTGAAGTGAAAAAACCTGTTTTTACTCCTTCTGTAAAAACCAAACCCCCTATTACTATTATGCCTAAAATCATTCCAACTAAAGAACCGATTAGAGATAAAGAAGTACCGCCCACTAAACCGAAGGAAGCGGGAAAAGATATTAAAGAAACCAGCGGGGATAAGGATGTTAAAGAGACAGTTAAGGACAAAGGGGCAGGCGATAAAAAACAACAAATACAAACTATAAAGCCTGCTGAAGCAGAGAAAACTGAACCTATAGAAAAAAATGGTAAAATCAAAGAAGAATCTCCTGTGGATAAGCCCAAGCCAACAGAAGAGATAAAAACGCCTCCACTTCCACTGCCATCTCCTTTGCCTGTGAAAGAACTTCCCAAAGAAGATAAGGGTAAAGAAGTTAAAGAGCCCCCGGGGGGTAAAAGGGTAAGCGCTGATTTGAACCCCAGGCAAAAGGAACTTCTGGAAAAGCTAAAAGAACTAAAGAAAATCACCCGCAAAGACTACGCCAAGATGTTTAATGTATCTGTGCCCACCGCAAGCCGAGACCTTAAAGAATTAGTGGACAAAAAACTGCTCGAAGGCAAAGGCCCGCTTGGCCCGGGTAGATGGTACGAACTGCTCGCTAATTAAATATGAACCTCGCCGCAATATCCGTTAAAAGACCGATAGCAGTATCTATGTTTTTTGCCGGCTTTGTCTTAATCGGCATAATTGCCTTCCGGCTCCTGCCGGTTGAGATGATGCCAAATATCAGCTTTGGCGATATCACTATCAATATAGATGTGCGCGGAGGCATACCCGCCTCAGAGATCGAAGAACATGTGGTAAAGCCCGTGGAGGAGGCGGTGGGTTCCGTCGGCCATTTAAGGAATGTGCTTTCTATAGCCAAAGAAGGAAACGCCACCATTATCCTGGAGTTTGACCCTGGCACCAATATGGATTTTGCCGCCTTAGAGGTGCGGGAAAAATTTAACCGGGTAAGAAACAAGCTCCCCACCGAGATTGAAAAACCGGTTATCGCCAAATACGAATATATGGATGTGCCGATTATGATTTTGGCGGTAACCAGCCAGAAACGCAGCCCCGAAGAACTGCGCAAGATTGTGGATGAGAAAATCAAAGACCGCATCCAGAGGATTGACGGTGTGGCCCGGGCAGAGATAGCCGGCGGCAGAGAAAGTAAGATTATCATTGAGGTAGACCCGTATAAACTTCAGATATACGACCTTTCCATCACCCGCCTGGTAGACATTATCCATACCAACAACGCCAACCTCCTGGCAGGAGAAATAAAACAAGCCAAGGATAAATACCTGGTAAGGACCATCGGAGAGTTCCAGAGTCTCGCCGATATGGAAAATCTGGCCATTGCTACCACCAAAGAAGGCTCAGTCATCCGTCTAAAAGATGTAGCCCAGGTAAAAGATTCATTTCTTGAACCGGTAGCCTTTGCCCGCCTGAATGCCCAGCCGGCTATCTCTATTTATATCCAGAAAGAATCCACTGCCAATACCGTAAGGATATCGCACCTTATAGACAAGGAATTAAAGGACCTGGGTAAAAGTCTGGATAAAGATATAAATATCGTGCCTACATTTAACCAGGCAGAGGCTATAGAACAGGCAATAAGCCAGGTCAAGTCCTCCTTGAATATAGGCGCAATCCTGGCCTCAATCATACTCTTTTTATTCGTAAGAAGCATAAGTACCAACCTGATCATTGCCTCCGCTATCCCCCTTTCGTTACTGATTACCTTCTGCTTGATGTTTTTTAGCAAGCTCACCATAAACGTAATGACCTTAAGCGGCCTGGCATTAGGCGTAGGGATGCTTGTAGATAACGCTATTGTCGTCTTAGATAATATAATTAAGAAAAGAGATGAATTCAGCTTAGCCCATAAAGACAAACCGCGCACCATCATTGAGGCAATGGCCATACAAAAAGAGCTCGCCATATCAGCAACAAATGAAGTCTTCCTGGCTATAAACGCCTCTACCCTGACCACCATAGTGGTATTCCTGCCGCTGGTATTTATCAACCCGGAAATCCGCATGCTCTATAGCGGCATCGCCCTGACGATAACTTATTCCCTGCTGGCCTCGCTTTTAACTGCGGTAACTCTAGTGCCCATGCTGGCATCAGGGATAAAAATAAAACTAGTTGAACCCCCCTCCGAAGACAAAACATTCTATGTGCCAAATAGCGATAACCAACCCCCAGGCCCTGGCCCTGCCTTAAATACGCAGGAAGGGCCCCTGGTCATAGAAATGGGTTGGTTTGAAAAAATATACAAAAAGGCGCTATTGACTACCTTCGCCTTGCGTTATTTTATCATTATCCTGGCGCTAGTGGGTTTTGTGCGCATAATGCAAGAAGCGACGAAATTAGAAAGGGAATTTATCGGTATTGCTGAGCAAAATAAGGTTACGGTATTTATCGAGATGCCTACCGGTACACGCCTTGAGGTATCCGACCGCGTAGTCAAGGAGGTAGAGGGTATCATCTCTAAATTCCCCGAAGTAAAAAGCTCCACGGCAAAAGTAGAGCCCTGGTCAAGCAAGATATACGTAGAGCTCCTGCCTTTAAATAAAAGGAGGAAATCCATCTCTCAGATCATCGCGGATATGCGGCCGCTCACAGATAAACTTGAGCCGGCCTTTATCTATTATGAGGAACCCGAAGAAATAGGCACCAAGGAAATATTAATTGAGATATACGGCCCGGATTATGAGGTATTAAAGAATTTGGCTATACAGATCGCTCAACGCATACAAGGCATACCGAAATTCACGGATACTAAAATCAGGATGCGCGAAGGGCGGCCGGAGATGCACCTGAATATAGACAAGCGCCAGGCAGCGATGTTCGGGCTTAATGCGCAGGAAATCGCCCTGGCCCTGCACGCGCATATGCGCGGGCTGGTAGCCACATATTACCGGGGCATATACGCCCCACTCTTGCGCATTAGAGAAGCTCAAGAAACTACTCCCGCGCAGGAAACTACCCAAAGCCAAAGCCGGCGCCGGCCCCTCTCCTCCCCCCAGCAGAAAAAGGATGAAACCGAGACCATTGTCAGGCTCCAGGAGAAATACCGTAAATCTTTTGAAGCTGTGCGCCAGATAGGGCTGGCAACTGCCGATGGAGAGAATATATTTTTATCACAGGTAGCCAAATTCCAATACAGCATCGGGCCAAGCGAGGTCTGGCGGAAGAATAAATCCCGCATGGTCCAGGTCAGCGCCAACACCGGGGGGACCGCTTTAGGTACGGCCGCGGAAAACGTCAAGGCAGCGTTAAAAGAAATGAAAATGCCTAAGGATTATTTTTGGCAAATCGGCGGCAATTATGATAAAATGATACGCAACCAACAGGAATTGACCTTCGGGTTGATTTTAAGCCTGGTCCTGGTCTATATGATACTGGCCAGCCTCTTTGAATCGCTCACTCAGCCATTTATCATCCTGATGACCGTCCCGCTGGGGGCAATAGGCACGGTTGTAGCGCTGCGTATAACTAACACGCCTATCGGTACAGGGGTATTAATAGGAGCGATCATGCTCGGAGGCATAGTGGTGAATAACGCCATTGTGCTGGTAGACAGGATTAACCTGCTTAAACAAAAATATGGCGGAGGATACGGGCTGGGAGGCTTAAACCAGGCGGTAATTAACGCCTCCTATGACCGCTTAAGACCGATCATGATGACCTCGCTTACTACCATCCTGGGCTTAATCCCAATGGCGATAGATAAAAGCGAATCTTCCAGCCTCTGGTCTCCGCTTGCGATTACCGTTATCGGAGGTATGATTGTTTCTACTTTTATGACCCTGTTTGTCATCCCTTGTATTTATCTTATATTCAGAGACCTAAGATTGATAAAAAGATAAGGAGGTTTCTATATGCCGTTAAAAAAGACGCATGTTTTTATCGCCGCCTTCCTTTTGTTCTGGATCATACTTATCGGCTGGGGCGCCATACATACCGGTATTAAATTAGCCAAAAAAGGACAGCCTCCTCCTGCGGCAGAATCAGTAAAAGAAAAAACAGAAGCAAATAAAGAGGCGGCCTTAAAAGAAAAAGGCGCCAAAACAGAGGCAACACCGCCTGGGCAAAAAAAACAAACCCCGGCACAGGCGCAAGCCCAGGCTGTTGAACCCAGGCAAATCCTGGTCAGGGCATTAAAAGTCAAAACCGCAAACTTCGAAGATGTCCTGCCGGTAATGGGCTCAGTCAAAGGAAAAACCGAAACAGAACTGCGTTTTGAAATCAGCGGATCCGTGAAAAAGATTTATTTCCGCGAGGGGGAAAAAATCAAGAAAGGGGATTTAATCGCCAGCCTTGAACCTCGGGATGCGCAGTTAAAAATAGATTACGCCAAAAACAGGCTTAATTCCAGCCAGGCTGCATATAATTCAGCGTTAAAAAAGTTAGAGGTGCATAAAAAACTTTATGAGGCCGGGGCAATTATCAAGTCAAAACTGGAAGAGGTGGAATTAGAAGCGGAAAGCGCCAGGTATCAGGTGGAAAGCGCAAAAAATGAAGTGGAATTGGCGCAGAATGAAATGGCCAAGACCTCCCTCTATGCCAACAAAGACGGAGTAATGGGCCCGCGCGAGGTAGAAGAAGGGGAATATGCCACCCCCCAGGATAAGATAGGTTCGCTTTTTGAAATCAAAGAGGTATTCGTGGAAGTAGGCATAGTGGAAAGGGATATTCAAAAGGTTAAGCTCAACCAGAAGGCGCGGGTATTTGTAGATGCCTACCCCGGAGTCACCTTCGAAGGCACGGTAGACAACATCTACCCGATAGTAGAAGGTAAAAGCCGCACCCTCACCGCCAAAATCAAGGTCGCCAATCCCGATAGCCTGCTTTTCCCGGGGATGTTCAGCCGTGCGGAGATACTCATTATAGAACTTAAGAATGCTATTATAGTACCTGCAACCTGCCTTATTTCTTCCGGGAAAGGCATATCCTTTATTCCGGTAGTGCCAGCGCAATTGATAGAAAAAGACGAGGAAGGAGTCAGGAGCGGGCCAGTGCAGCTGCGCCGTGTAGGCCTAGGCTATGTTACCAGCGATTATGCCCAGGTAAACTCCGGGTTAAGCGTAGATGACTTAATCGTTATTGAGGCGCAGGGAGAAATAAAAGACAACATCCGGGTTAAAATAGTAGATATAGAAGAAATGGCATTTTAATGAGCAGACAACTTACGGAGTCATAGTTTTCTCTGGAAACGACGTAAGTTGTAGCCCCTGAAAGGGGCGTCTGCGAATTATCCCGAAGCCTGCGAAGAAAATTACTGAGCACAGCGAAAGTAATTTTCGAGCGCTTAGGCAAGGGATACTACGCTCCACGCAGCGCTTAGCTGACGGGGTTAAATACTAGATTATTTGCGCGAATTATCCCGAAGCCTGCGAAGAAAATTACTGAGCACAGCGAAAGTAATTTTCAAGCGCTTAGGCAAGGGATACTACGATTCACGCAGCGCTTAGCTGACGGGGTTAGTTGTACCCCTTGCGTAATCACTGTGCAATTTCAAAGAAATTACCTGCGTACGCTTCGGGATGAATTTACTTGTTACTTGACGTAGGAGAGGGCAAATTTTAGCCCCAACCGGATTTGAACCGGTGTTTAATGGCTGAGAACCATTCGTCCTAGACCAGGCTAGACGATGGGGCCGTATGTTTTTGAATTTTCTTCATTTTAAAGGAATACCCTTTTTAAGTCAATAGATTTATTGGATAAACGGGACTATGGGCAAAGAGAAGGTAAGGAATTAAATGAAAATCGGCGTAGGATTGAGTATAGAACAAGACCCTGCCCTGGCAGCCAAAGAAGCCTGCAGGATGGCAACCTCAAACCTCTATAATTCTAAAATAAGCCTGGCAATCATATTTAACACTCCCAGCCTTACCTCCTCTTACTTTTTAAAAACAATAAGCGTTGCCCTGGCAGATGCCTCGGTAATAGGATGCAGCGCAGCCGCAATCATTTCAAATAAAGGCATATTTAAACACGGCCTAGCAATCATCGCCTTTAGTTTTCCTGAAAATATCTATTTTAACATCGCTTCTATGCAGAATATAAGATCAACGGAGGCCATAAATGCCGGAGAAGAGCTTGGCGAAAAGCTGCTTTACGGCTTCAAAGGCCTGCACCGGGACCTGGGAATGATCTTCTCCGACTCTTTAAACGAAGCGGGCAGTAAGTTCATCTACGGCCTGCAGGCAAGACTGGGGAAAAGCTTCCCCCTGGTAGGGGCATCTCCTTCTCCGGACATGCGTTTTGGGCGCACACACCTTTACCTTAACCAGGATATCCTGCACGATAGCGTACTAGGGATACTATGGGGAGGAAAGATCAGGTTCGGATTGGGCATAAAACACGGATGGAGGCCATTGGGCAGGCCGCGCGTAGTCACAAAAATAGAAGATAATATCATATACGAGATAGACGGGGATCCGGCGGTAAGAATATACGAAGACTATCTGGCAAAAGACATAACTGAGCTCCAGAAAGAAATTAAACGCATATCCATACTCTATCCCCTGGGGGTATACCTGCCGGGAGAAAAGGAATACCTTCTGAGAAATATCACCGCCATAGAAAACGACGGATCGCTGCGCCTGCAGAGCAATATTAGCCCGGAGAGCAGCGTAAGGCTGATGATCGGCACAAAAGAATCCTGCCTGGAAGCCACGGAAGAGGCGGTATATGAGGCGAAGAAAAATTTCAATAGCTCGCTTCCGGAATCCGAAGAAAAAGATAAAAAAAACTTCGTGCTGGTCTTTGACTCGCTGTCCCGGTATATGCTGCTGCGCAGGGATGCAAAAAGAGAATTGGATATCATAAAAAACAGTTTCGGGGAAGATACCCCGATAATCGGTATATATACCACCGCAGAACAGGCGCCGCTGAAGGCAATAACCTATCAGGGGCAGAGTTATATGCACAACCAAAGCATCGCCGTTTTAACTATCTCAGGGTAAATATGGAATACTTCATGGATATACTGCGCATTGTCAACATCCTGACACTGATTTCCCTTGTCGTAGCATTGATTTTTAAAGTGGATAAGGCAAAACAGCTGCAGGCAAACGTGGACAAATTAAAAAAATCGCTGGAAGAAATGGATGAACAGGCGAAGCTCATCGTGCGCACCGACATGGAATTGAATAAAACCCAGGAAGAACTGGACAAAAAGATAACCGGCCTTTACTCACTCCAGGAATTCTCCCGGATAATGAGCACAACCCTGGAAAAAAACCAGATCTTCAGAAAGGTGGGGGCTGCGCCCTTTGAAGAACTGGGAGTAGAAAAGGCCTGGGCGGTATTGTGGGATGAGAAAGCAGACCAGTTTGTTACTTACCTTGTCTCCGGTTATAAAAGAGATGAAACCGAACAGATAAAATCCCAGATAAATACCGAACAGGAATTATACCTGGGCCTCATCAGAAAAGGCAAGACGTTCTCCTCTCGTTATGCCATCCAACAGGCTGCCTTAGTAGAAAAAATAAAGACGCTGTTTAAGGTGCACTCATTCGTGATAGCGCCGATACTGGCTAAAGAAGAAGACAAAGGACTCATACTGATGGGTACGGAAAACCTGGATATGACCATAACAGAGGGAGACGAAGAATTAATTACCATCCTTGCCAATCAGATCAGCCAGGCGCTGGACAATTCCCGGCTCTTTGAAAAAACCTGGCAGGCCCAGCAAGACCTGGAGAAAAAAGTAGAGGAAAGGACCAGGGAATTGACGTTTGCCCTGGATGAAGTGCGCAAGATAAACAAACGCAAAAGCGATTTTATATCCAGCGTATCGCACGAGTTAAGGACGCCCCTGACATCTATAAAAGGCTACGCCGCAATATTACTTGCTGAAAAATTAGGCAAGGTACCCGACGCGGTAAAAGAACGCCTGGAAAAAATCAATCGCCACAGCGACGAGCTGGTACATATGGTAAACGACCTGCTGGATATAGCCAGGATTGAAGCCGGCAAGACTATAATGAATGCGGAGCCGCAGAATATAAACGAAATGATCGCAAATGTTACAGACCTGATTATTATACAGTGTAAAAATAAAAATATTAAATTAAACACACAACTGCCGCAGGACTTGCCCCTTGCCTTGGCAGACCGCACACAGATAGAACGTGTTCTTATGAACCTCATAGGAAACGCGGTTAAGTTCACTCCTGAAAACGGCAATATAACCGTAACGGCAGTCAAAAAAGAAGATTTTATGCAGGTAGGCATAAAAGATACCGGCATAGGCATACCCCCTGAATCAATCAATTTTATTTTTGATGAATTCTACCGTGTAGATAATGCCGTAAATCAGCAGGTGAAAGGTACGGGGCTAGGTCTTTCCCTGGTAAAAAACATCATCCATGCCCACAGGGGGAAGATATGGGTAGAAAGTAAAATGGGGGAAGGCAGTACGTTTATTTTTACCCTGCCTATAGCCCAATAAGGAGAAATTATGGCTAATCCGCAGATATTACTGGTTGACGACGACCCGGACATACTCGATGTCCTGGAAATCGCCCTTTCTGAGGAAAACTATACCATCCTCAAGGCCATGGACGGAGAAGAGGCGCTGAAGATTATTAAATCCAAGCCCCTGAACCTGGTGTTATTAGATTATAATATGCCCAAAATGAACGGCCAGCAGGTTTGTAGAGAAGTAAAGAAAGACATCCTCCTGCAGCATATTCCGATAATAATGGTAACAGGAAAAGGGGACACGGAAGACAAGGTCGGCGGTATTAATGCCGGCGCGGATGACTATATTGTAAAGCCGTTTGAGCCGAAAGAACTGCTGGCGCGCATACGTATGATTTTAAGGCGCACAGAAAGAGACCTGGAGGCAAACCCGCTGACGCGCCTGCCGGGGAACGTCTCCATACTGAATGAAATTACCAAGCGCATAGAAGAAAAAAAATTATTTGCCGTATGTTATGCAGACCTGGACAAATTCAAAGCCTACAATGATACCTATGGTTTCCGGCACGGGGATGAAGTAATTAAGGAAACTGCGCGCATCTTAATACAGGCGGTCAGGCAGAAAGGCCATAGTGAAGACTTTGTCGGGCATATCGGCGGAGACGATTTTGTATTCATTACTACCCCCGATAAGACAGATGACATATGTAAGAAGATAATCGCGGACTTTGAAAATACTATCCCTTCCTTTTACAATGAAGAAGACAGGAAAAACAAATATATCCTCGCCCACGATAGAAAAGGAGTTGAACAAAAGATATCCCTCCTTTCGATATCCATCGGGATAGTTACTAACGAATCCCGCCAGATTGAGCACGTAGCCCAGGTAGGAGAAATAGGGGCGGAACTTAAGGCCTACGCCAAGAGCCTGGAAAGAAGCAATTACATCAAAGACCAGCGTAAAGGTAACGAAAGAATTAAACCTTAAGACTAAGGGGGACGGTTCTCGCGCTTATAACTCATTGTCATAATTAGAGTTACGATGATGATTTTATTTATTGCCCGCCCGTCTTTAGCTAAAAAATACCCCCAAAGAATCTATCATAACCAATAATTCTCCGGGGGTAAACCTTAGATTATGGTGCGAGGAGAGGGAGTTGAACCCTCACAGGCTCATCGCCCAACAGCCCCTCAAACTGTCGCGTCTGCCATTCCGCCATCCTCGCAAATGTCTATATAGGCTGATCCTTTAAACTGCTTCCCCATTCTACGTTATCACCTGCCCGGCGTCAAGAAGAAAGGAAAGATAATAAACGATAACTACCGCCCATAGGAAACCCGGTTAGTAAGCCTACCCACCCCTTCAATATACACCTCAACCTTATCTCCCGGCTTAAGCCTGCCGACGCCAAAGGGCGTACCCGTGGATATAACATCTCCGGGGTATAAGGTCATGATTCTGGATATAAAAGAAACTAAATACGGAACAGGAAAAATAAAGTTTCTGGTATTAGAAGCCTGTTTTATCTTTCCATTCAAGCAAGTCTTGATATCCGCCGCAGAAGGATCAAAAGAGGTTTCTACCCACGGACCTAAGGGGCAGAAGGTATCAAAGGACTTAGCCCTTGTCCATTGGATATCTTTCCTTTGCAGCCTTCTTGCCGTAACATCATTTAAACAGGTGTAGCCGAGTATATATTCATTTGCTTTATGCTGCGCGATATTACGGCTTATTTTCTTTATTATAAGAGCAAGCTCGCCCTCATAATCCACCCTGCCGCATCCGGAAGGATATACGATATTTTCTCCATGGGCAATAAGGGCGCTGGGTGGTTTTAGAAAGACTACCGGCTCAGAAGGAATCCTCATCTTAAGTTCTCTGGCATGGTCGCGGTAATTAAGCCCAGCCAGGATTATCTTGGAAGGGGAAACAGGCGCAAGCAGCCTTACTTTATTTAACGGCAGGGAGCTCCTTGATAATTCTATCTTAGGGAAAGGACCATCTTTAAGAATTCTTACCGTGCCGCCTTCTAATTTTCCGTAGGATACTTGTTTTTTATAGAGAAACCTGATTATGCGCATAGCGTAAGATCAGACGGCTTCAATAGTGGATGGCGGCTTGGTGGCGATATTATAAGTGACACTTACCACCCCGGGCACTTCAGCTAGAATACGCGCAGACAATCTATCCAGGGTTTTAAAAGACAGCCTGGTGGGACAGGCAATACGGGCGTCATTACTATCCCAACACCGGATTTCAATCTGCAATCCGAAATCTCTCTTACCGCTACGCACCCCGGTTACCCTATCCTGGTGCAATATGGCCATATATTGAAAAGCGCAGGACTTCGTTAACTCTTTCTCTACAATAGCAGTGGCAAGCCGCACCACCTTGACCTTCTCAGGCGTTACCTCACCAATTACCCTCGCTGCCAAAGCCGGGCCCGGGAAAGGCATGCGGTTATATATGGATTTAGGAAGGCCTAATCCTTTCGCTAATTTGCGCACCCCGTCTTTACGTAACTCTACCAGGGGCTCAATTATCTTATATCCAAAAGCCTTCTCTGGATCAATCCCCAACTGTTGGAATACGTTATGCTGCCTTTTGATGCCGGCGACTGTCTCGTCTATGTCCGTCAAAATAGTCCCCTGCAAGAGGTAACGCGCCCTGCTTTGCCTGACCAGTTTACCAAAAACATCCTTGTAGAAAGCCTGAGTAATCGCTTCTCTTTTTTTCTCAGGGTCAGCTACGCCTTTGAGGGCGCGGAAAAATTTTTCCTGAGCCTCCACTATCATTACCTTAACCCCAAATTTTTTAAATATAGCGACTATTTGTTGAGGTTCGTCCTGACGCATCAGGCCGTTGTTAATAAAATAAGTCTTAAGCCTGTTGCCCAAAGCCTTATGGCCCAATAAGGTTACTGTGGAAGAATCAACCCCTCCTGAGAGGGCATTGATGGCGGTTCCGCCTTCTACCATCGAAGCAATTTCTTTTGCCTTCTCTGTGATGAATTTATTTGCATTCAACTCATCTGCCTTAATCTCTTTTGCCTTAAACATAAAACCTCCTTAATTTTAAAACATAATATAACATAACAACCCCTTGCCCTCAACACAAAACCATAGGAAGGCAAGCGGTGTTCTTTTATGCCTTCTTAAAATATTTGGATTTGTATTCTTCGAGCAATCTTAAGGACTTATCCTTACATTTTCCGCAAACGGTGCCGATTTTAGTGCGTTCCTGCAGCTGGTAATAATTCCTGGCTCCTTCAAGGACCGCATTTTCAATCTCTCTATCAGTTATCCCCAAACACTGACAAATAATATGCTCTTTTTCCTGTTTTGCCTTATCCGGCATACCAGAACGCACATAGTAATCATCAATAGCCGCACGCAGCGCCTTATCACCTAGAACTGAGCAATGGATCTTATGCTCGGGAAGCCCCCCCAGGGCCTTGGCAATATCATGCGAGCTTAATTGATACGCCTGGCTGAGTGTTTTTCCGACTGCCAGCTCAGACAATACTGAGGTACTGGCAATAGCGCTTGCACAGCCATAAGTCTTCCACTTGCATTCAGTTATAGTTTCTTTTACTTTATCAACTTTTATGACCACAATCATTTCATCCCCGCATTTGATATTTCCGATTACCCCCTGTCCGTCAGCCTCAAACGATTCTTCATCCAGTAAGAGGTTGCGCGGATGCAGAAAATGATCCTTCACTTTATCCGTATATAACCATTCCGGTTTTTTATCCATGTTTTGCCTTGGTCGAAATGGTAGAGATCTGTCTTACGCGTTTGATAACCTGAATAAGCTTTTCTGCAGCATAATCGATATCCTGCTTTGTGGTATCCCTGCCCATGCTTATGCGGATTGAACCGTGTGCGCGTTCTTGTGGAATACCTGTGGCCATTAAAACATGAGAGGGATCAAGTGAGCCGGAGGCACAGGCAGAGCCAGTTGAAACACATATGCCTTGCGTATCCAGATACAAAAGTATTGCCTCCCCTTCAGCCCCGCCGAAAGACAGGTTAAGGGTGCCGGGAAGACTATCTATTGGGTGGCCGTTAAATTGAATATTGGGGATATTTTTTTCAATGCAATTTTTAAGATGTTTCTTAAACATAGACAAACGCCTGGATTCACCGGCCATTTCTTTCTTGCGCATTTCAACTGCTTTACCTAATCCGAAGATGCCAAGCGTATTTTCTGTGCCCGCACGCCTGCCTTTTTCCTGATGGCCTCCGCGGATAAAGGGACAAAACGGCGCGCCTGAGCGGATATATAAAGCCCCGACTCCTTTCGGGCCGTAAATCTTGTGCGCTGAAAAAGAAAGATAATCCACGCCGAGCTCTTCTACATCGATAGGAATCTTTCCTACTGCCTGGACTGCATCAGTATGAAAAAGCGCTCCCCTGCCGCGGACGATCTTAGAAATCTCCTTAATATCCTGTATCGTCCCGATCTCATTATTTGCAAACATAACCGATACCAGGCCTGTATTATCTGTCAGCGCTTTTTCTAACTGCGGGATATCAACTTTACCATATTTATCAACTCCAATATATTTTACTGTTGTCCCTTTCTCTTGGAGGCAAGCCGCTGACTCCAAAACACAAGGGTGTTCGATTTTTGTAGTAACGATTTCTTTTCTGTGCGCTTTCATTGTCGGGACTTCGCAGCTAGGAAAGCCCTGACAGGAGAAAAGATTAATCACGGCATTATTTGCCTCCGAACCGCTGCCGACAAAAACAATCTCTCCAGGGCATGCCCCTATAAAAGAAGCGACTGTTTCCCTGGATTTTTCGACAAGCGCGCGCGCCTGTCTACCAAACTCATGCAGGCTTGAAGGATTGCCAAATACCTCCATCGCTTCCCTCAAGGCCTTCTTTACTTCAGGATGTAAGGGCGTGGTCGCATTGTGATCAAGATAAACTCTCCGTTTTTTTTCCTGTTTCATAGTATTTCTCCCGTTTATATTTTATCACAAACATTAAAAGATATCCGTCTTTATTATGCCTGTGCCCATTACACCCCTATTTCTTCCTTCTTTATTGATACACCTTTTGCATCCTGCTAATCATCCTCTTGTCTAAAGCGTACATACAATCATAGAGATTATCTTTGAAGCTCCCGGGGCCCTTTGATTTCTTCGCTGCGCACTCCGCAGCAACTTCAAAACACAAGAGGCCGCAAACTGCCGCATGCGCCGAATCTTTTTCAACCGCAGCAAATGTAGCAATGACCGATGCTGCCATACATCCCGTACCTACCATATAGCCCATCATAGGATGCCCGTTTTTAATAATAAAGGTTTTCTGTCCGTCACAGACTATATCTTCCTGACCGGTTACTACAACGGTGCACCTGCGTTTCAAGGCAAGCCCCCTGGCCAGCCGCCTCATATCTATCTTTATCCTGGTTGAATCTACGCCTTTTGTTCTAACATCTTCTCCTGCTATCCTGGCTATCTCCGAAACATTACCTTTGAGAATATCTACCCTTACATCATTCAGTAACTGAAAACAGCTCTTATCCCTGAATATAGTTGCGCCTGCGCCACAGGCATCAAGGATTACCGGGATGCCCTTTTTATTTGCGCTGCGAGCGGCAATCTTCATCGCCCTCAGGAAATCAACGGTAATCGTGCCGGTATTTAAAACAAGGGCGGATGCCATACCTGCCATTTCCGCAACTTCTTCCTTAGCATGAGCCATAACGGGAGAGCCGCCTATGGCCTTGACGATATTAGCACAGCCATAAATAGTAACCCAATTGGTCAAATGGTGAATCAATGGCCTTTGTTTTTTTATTCTTCTTAATAAGGCATACGCATCAATTTTTATTTTAATCATAACCATTTCTCCCTTTTCTTCATCGAACTTCTCATCCCGGATTAGTCAAGCCGCCCCAACAAGGGGATTCCTGCAAAAAAGTCCACTGCTAGAAATCCCTACGCAGTGGACTTTATTATATCAATAAATATTGTTATCTGGTTAACTAACGCACAAGGCTAGCAAACAAAATATTGTGTCTACCAATTGACTGCCTTATACTCAAGCGGGCATGAATCACCGCGCGCAGGAACAGGCACCGCATGCACAGACATCAGGACAAACTTTATTACAGCCGCATTTTCCATTATCTTTCGTTGCTGCATAAGAAAAACCCGCAGAAACAATAAACAATGCCCCTAAGAGCAAGAGCGTAAACTTTTTCATCATGACTCCTTTCTTTAAATTAAACAACTAAATGATTAGTAATATTTTCTGCTTTTCTGGTTCCAATTCTTTATTTTGTTTTTTTGCTTATGAACCATATTTTCTAACGTAACTGTGGACAATATTTTGAGTATCTTTCGAGAGGTCTCTTGCCATACGTCCCTGGCAATACACAGCGCAGAACGTTTACACGCCGAAGGGTTATTCACACAGTCTAACAAACACACCGGACCCTCTAACACCGAAACAATGTCCTTAAGATTTATCTGCTTGGGCGGCCTGGTAAGGGCATAGCCGCCATTAGCCCCCCTGGCAGCATTAATAAGCCCGGCGTGCTTCAGGGGCGCTATCAGCTGCCAGAGATATTTTTCTGAGATTTCCTGCCTTTGGGCAACATCTCTTAGAGAAACCAGGCCCTTCCCAAAATGTAAAGCCAGGTCCAGCATTAAACGCACACCGTAGCGGCCTTTTGTTGATAATCTTATCACTATTTGCTCCTGAGATCCCTTATTATCTATAATAACTATCAATTTACTAGGATATCATAAAAACATACTTTTGTCAATATTTAAGAAGGGATATGTCTTATCTTATAGGCGTTTCTCTTGAAAGCAAAGGTTGATGATAATCCGGCGGGATTGATGTTTATCTAAATGGGATTAAGTTTGAATGTTTATATCGTATATATTCCAACAGGGTAACTACTGCTATTCTTTTTTGACTGCACCATGCTAAATAACGGCTAAGCATAGAAAGCATTTTCTCTCCGGTGTTTCGCACCAGAGGTCTGAATCTCCTTGCGAGAGACCAATGACTGATATTAGCGAAATCCCAACTATGAAAATAAATGTTAATATATTCTTCGGACAGGTAAATCATTTGGCTGCACGATCGGGCATAGGAGAAACCAAAATTCCTGAACCAAATCCATGAAAGTGGTAACCGCAGAAATGGGGTGACCGATACAGGAACTCTTATTACCCCCTTTTCTAGATACAAATTTCTTGACTTCAAAATATTACAATACCTGCCAGGAACAAATGTTGGATGCAAAGAATTATCGTAACTAAAACCCGCCTCTCTCAAGATATCGGAAGGAACATCAATAAATTTGTGAGAACGACAACCATATATTCTTTGCTGGATTTTCGCTTCCACGAATGTTTTTTGCCTCTGGAGTTCAAGCGCCATAGTACGCCCATCCCCTCCTATAATACTATGTAAAGCTATTTCATGCCCATTCTTTATCAAAGATTTTAATAGTTCCGGGAATATCCCGGCTATTCCCTCGGTAACAAAGAATGTTGCACTCATATTAAATATTTTCAATACATCGCACAAGGCCTCTAACCCTTCTAAGCTAACGGCAACTTTATCTTCTTGAGATATAGTTGCTCCGAAATCATGAGGAATGCTAAATTCTTCAAAATCAATACAAAGGGTTAAATATTTATTTGACATAGCATTAAACGGGGGCCTTTATCATGATTCTTGAAATATTGTCTTTTTCTTGTCTCTGCGGCTCAGTAATAATCCTACGGCTGAGCGTATATATCTTTTTAATTCTCCCCAAGATTTGACACCCCGGATTAATTTCAATAAATAAAGCGGCCTGAAATAAAAGGTAAGGTAGGCATATTTGGTCATCCGCTGCAAAACATCATCCGGGACTTCTGTCCAGGGAGTTGGCAGCCTTCGTTCAAAAACACACCCTCTAATATATTCTCTCCAATAATCAAATCCCAGGGCTTCAGTAACCGCCTTATTTAATTCTGTATCGGGTTTTGCCATAACTCTGTGGTATTGGGCGTAATCTACCCCTATCGCGCGGGAATAAGCAATGGTCTGACGGATGGATTCGAGCGTTTCTCCAGGTACTCCTAACATGAAAAACCCTAACACCTGAATACCGGATTTTTTAGTCAATGCTACCGCCTGCATAGCCTGCTCAACCACAATTTCTTTCTTCATATTTTTAAGATTATCATTTACTCCGCTTTCAATACCATATAATATTCTTCTACAGCCGGCTCTTTGCATGCAAGACAACAATGCAGAATCTACCTGGTCTACGCGTGCACGGCAAGCCCAGTGTATATCGATATTCTTTTTCAATATCCCATCGCATATGTTGTAAACCCGGTTTTTTAACATAGTGAATGAGGGGTCAAAGATATCCATCTCTCGGATGTTGTAATTATGAAAACACTCCTCGATTTCAGCCACCACCAAATCTTCGGACCTAAAGCTCATGGGAATCTTATGTATATGGCAGAATACACAGCTGCCCGTACATCCCTTACTGGTTACCATGATGGTATAGTTCTTCCTCTTGGACATTACTGCATGATATTTTTCGTTTGGCAATAAGCCCCGCGCGGGAAAAGGCAGTCTATTAAAATCTTCCTCCATAGTAAGTGGTTCTGAAATCCGTATTTCTCCATTTTCGCGCCAACCAAGGCCCGGGATGCCATGTAAACTTTCCCTATTTTCTACTGCTTGTATAAAACGCGGTAATGCCTCTATGGCGGGTCCTATAATAATATAGTCGATAGGAGCATAGCGCAGTACTTGCTCGGGATACATACTGCAAAGCACATTTCCTGCAAGAACTGGTAACTGAGTATGTTTTTTTAAGAATCGTACCCATCGCAACGTATCGAAAAAGCCATACGCGGTAAGCATAAAACCGAGCATATCCGCTTTAAATTCGTTAATCCGTATTAGAACTTCGTTTTTGCTGAGTTGCTCTGCGTTGGCATCAATAATACAAGATTTATTTCCTGCCTTTTCAATGACGGCAGCGGCATAGGCTAGGCCCAGTGGAGGGAAAATGCCAAATTCTCTGCTAACAATATCTATATCCTCTTCAAAACTTTTATGAGAAATGGGAGGATAAATAAGTGCTATGTTCATACTACGGCTTAACTTCATACAGCGTTATATATGGCCAATATTCAACGGGCAGCCTCATTAAAGCATCATCATAACGGAATTGGCTTTTTTTCTGTAGTGGATTTATTATGCGCTGGTTTTTAACTAAAACAATATCTGCTGGATTAGCATAATCTGATACGACGTATTTGATGGTTGCTATTTTCTTCAATAGCTCATTATCAAACGTCCGAACTATAGTACCATTACGGATATATTTTCTTAATTCTAAGATATCCACGGGTACATTATAAAGAAGAGCAAAATATTCGATAACATCGATTAAAGAATCGTGTCTTGCGTTTACGGCAAGTAAATAATGACCTTGTTTATTTTCTAATAACATTTGTTTGTTAATATGTAATAACATTTTTCCTATCGGATGCTGCGCGTTCATTGTTGTGCGTAAATACATGCCGTGAGAAATGAATAAATAAATGACTGCAAAAATAACGGATGTGGTAAAAATGGCTCTAAGCCATTTATTTAACAATGTTAAGCCGCAGGCAATGATAATAGATAAAGCGGGTATTACCGGTATAAAATATCTGCTTTCTTCGTTTCTGAGTATCGTAGCAAGAATTACTAACGGCGTAAAAAAATAGGCCAAGAATATCAATACATATTTCCTCCCGATTTTACGGAGAAAGCAAAAGAGGGCGGTCAGTATAATAATACCCAGCGGGATCTGGACGCTATAAGATACGCTCTTTATCGGAGACCAAAGGGCATAAGCAAGATACCTGCCAAACAACAAGAAGTGACCTAAGAGACTATGAATGGATGATTCAAATTCTAATGTCTGGAAGTAAGAATGAGTTACCGCATGGAAATCAAGAAATGGGATAGTAAAAAGGCAGCCTACCCCGCTACCCAATAGAAATGAGTAGAAAAAATTCTTACTAGCTTTTATTTTTACAGATATACCTGCTTTACGGAGTCCCAGTAAACTGAATACCATATAGATACATAACGGACCAATGATATAGATAACAAAAGTATATTTTATCAATATACCTGCTGCCAAAGATAAGCTAAAGAGTAAACTATAAAGACTGTTGCGAAAATAATCAGTTTTCAATAAAAATAATATACTCATACATACGAAGCTGCACAGGGCAAATTCCATAATTGAAAGCCGGGAATAACTTAGGAAAAAGAAATTAAAAAATGAAAGAATAAAGACGGATAGGACGGCTGTACATCTATTCCGCCGTATTATCATGGCCAATTGATATGTGCAGACTATTGTCATAAGGTAGTAAAGTATATTAAAACCCGCGCATACTTTATAGGAAAACCCACCCAAAATAAAACAAATGAACGACGGCATGAGAAAATATAACGGTGAAAACAACTGTGTCCCGCGAAAGACATTTATGCCACCCGAAGAAAATGCGTGATAATACCGCAGCGAAACCAATAATTTTCTGGCTTCATCACCGCAGGGGCGGCTGTTATCATTAATTAAGAAAAATACTACTGCGCAAATAAAAACGGCGGCCATTAGCACCGTAAGGATTATCGCATAATTCTTATTCATTATCGGTTTCTCCCCTTAAGCGAGTGAATTAATTATAGCAAATAATCTCCCCCCTATAGCCTCCAGAGAATAGTGTTTTTCTACAGTTTGCCGCGCATTTCTTCCCATGGCATAACGTAAACCTTTGTCTTCGATTAAAGCCCTCATCTTATCAATAAACTCTTCTTTGTCTTTTGCTAAGAATCCACTCCTTCCATTATCGATGATACCCCGGGCTTCTCCCATGGCACTTGCTATTGTTGGTTTCGCCATGGCCATATACTCAAACAGCTTTGTAGGGCTTTTTGCCCGGTTGAATTTTGTGTCTTGAATCAAGGGAAGAAGACCAATATCAATGCCTGCAAGATACGCAGGAATATTGTCCGGATGGATCCATCTGTGAATCATTATCCTGTCGTGGTGCCTAATAGTACCCAGATTAGCTTTAATTTTATTTAAAAACTCCCCTTCCCCGGCAAGGCTCAAATAAATAGTATTATAGCTATCGGCTAATCTAGAGAATATCTCAATGATAAATTTAAGGTTATCATCCATTTCTTTATGGTAAGCTGTCCCGATCCAAGAAAAAGTTATTGCCTCCGCATTGCTAGTTATGTCTTTCGGGTTAAAAATAGCGGTGTCCACACCCGTAGGGATATAATAAATCCTGGGATTATATTTACTGAGATACCCATCTAAGAATTTACTCGCAGCAATACATACGTCTGAATATTTTGCGATCTTCTTAGTTAAATATTCCATCTTAGAACTCGGCCATAATCCAGCATAATATACCGGATACTCACGTATATTCCAATCATCACAATCAAAAATAAATTTGTTATTTTTCATCAGAGAAATTAAAAAGGGGGTGAGCGTATGATAATTTAACCGCTGCATGAAAATAACAGTGTCCCTGTCAATCTTTTTCCATAACAGAGGCAGGGCCCGTATATTAAACTTAATCTTCTCGCTAACCCCCATCTCTAGTTCCCGTTCGCCATATTTTGCCCCCAAAGAATCGGCAAAAGAAAATACTTCCGTATCTATATTGTATCTCTTTAATGCCCGCGCAAAGCCATAACAACGCACCCGCGCTCCTGAAAGATAATATCCTTCTCGTGTTATAAAAATAACCTTCATGGGTTTATCCTTATCGGCAATCTACAGCTGCCTGAATCTATGCCAGGATATATCCTAATACTAAAAGCAATACGCGATCTAAAAAACGCCGCGCTGTTTGAATTAATGCGGAGGGCTTATTGATCATTTTTTAACGTTTTACTTCCGCAATTAATGAAAAATATGCCTCCCCGGAAGGCTTCAATACTCCGTTTTCATACGTGCACATACCCAGGTCGTCATCCCAACGTTCAGCCTCAGAACTATTATGCCACAATCGCGCTTGTCTTGTCCATTGCCAAGGGACAAATCCTCTTGCCCCTGATTGCAAGAAGGCATTGAAGTCATTATTTAGCTTTTTCGTTTGGCGCTGCCCATCTTCTAAGCTGGCCCCAACATCATTCCAGACCTCTTGGAATATAACCGGCTTAGGCGCGGACGCCAGAAGCTTAAACTCGCAAGGTTCTGCTGTATGAAGGGAGGCGTAATCTAAGATATCAAGAAAAGACAAGCTTACATTGTCCCCTAGTGTAATAAGATTCCGGTCCCCGTTCCTAACCAGCTCATTCTTTATCCCCATTATCCATTTTCTCAATTTCTCACTATATCGGGCATCGAGCCGGGGTTCATTCCATAGATCCCAAGTAATACCGGGGACCCCGCGATACCGTTTAGCAAGCACCCGGATGAATTCTTTCTGAACAGACATCTTCTTATCATCAATGATTCTTTCTGAACATCCTAACCAGCCGATAGGATCACCCATCTCAACCGGCACCAAGGAAAATATATCCATGCAAAAAATCAGCCCCTGTTCCTGCGCTATCCTAATCACTGCATCCAGTATCCTTAAAGAGCGTTCTGAAGGTAACGGGGCGGTATCCGCAATCTGCAGATATTCAGGATAGGTATCCTTGACTACCTGCGAAAAATAATCCCTGAACCATTTTGAATGGTGGTAATGCATACGGACATAATTTATCCCGCCTTTGCGCATAGCTTGAAAATCTTTTCTCACTTTTAATATATTCGGCCTCAACCACATCAATTCACCAAGCTTGCTCTCATAATAATTGACACCGAATATATATGCTATTTGATTATTGATAAGGAATTCATTGCCTTTTCTTTGCAATAACGGCCCCTGCTTCATGGCAAGAGGATTGATTATCACAAAGCCATTTGATTCTTCATCATATAAATTTCCCCCCTTGTTTAACTTTACCCTGAGTGTATAAAAATCACTTTTAAAAATACCAGGATCCCAAATTCCACTTACGGTTATCTTTTGATTAGGGATAAGCGCAACGAATTTATTTTTTGCATATACTAAGCGGTCATTCTTATCTAGCAGTTCAAATGTCAACTTGCCTGTTTCCCTATTTTTACCTGAATTAATGACTTTAACTGAGAATCTTACTTTCTCTCTCTGGTAATATGCGGCAAATTCCGTATTCACATCGTATAAAACAAGGCCATATGAAAGATAATCTATGACCCGGCGTATAGTTTTTTGAGCAATATCAGACTGCGGATCCAATGGATGGAGCCTGCCTGAAGCTCCTATAAGACACCATTTATTGGGTATGTCTTTTATATTATTTATGTATGGATTTAGCCAGCTTTTTACTAGGCATATAGATGGGTTATTCTTTTTATCGGATATATTTCTTAAATAAAAAAAATCGCGCGCCGGAATCCTATAGGGGAATACGTTCCCCTTCGAAGGTATAAGAGGGGATACGCCCATACTCGTCGTAACGGTTAAGCCCACGGTTGCTAAATCAGGGGTTTCGTAATACTTAATCCCTAAAGGGGCTAGAAATTCTTTGTATGAATTTATCGTATCTATTACCTCCCACCGGCCGGAGATCTTAACTACGGGTTTCCAAAACGGCTTGCCAGCCACATTGAATAATCCTCCCCCATTAAAAAGATAGTCCTTTATTGCGCCAGCCGCTTCATAGGGGAAAGTTTCACCATAGGGCAAGATTAAAACATCAAAATTATGCGGATTAAAATATTCTTTATTGTTTAAATCAGATATCGTTAAAAACTTTATAGAAGCACAGGGCGTAAGAAGCTGGGATAGCCATTCTGGAGTGAAAGAATCCGGGATGCCACAAGCAGGGAATCCTTCTTCTTTAAATATCCCGATTATATATTTTGATTCACCAAAAAGAGGGCGTCGATCATCAGCGTATACCGTATTGCCATCAAACTGAAAGACAGCAATGAAATAACCCGCTAAAAGAATAACCCGGAGAAAATTAAATATCATTTTCTGCATACAGGATCAACCGTTACCGTTTCTGTTGTATCCTTATTGCTTCGTTATATGCCTTTAATAAATTAGCGGCGGTGACATCCCAGTTATATTCTTCTTCAGCACGTTTACGTGCCAACTTGCCTAATTCATTACGTAGTCTTTCGTTATCAAGCAATGTAACAATCCCCGCCGCTAACGAATCTGCATCCCCTGGGATGGTCAATAAACCGGCCCCTTTCAACATATGCGCAGCCTCTCCAACGTCACTGGCGACAATAGCCTTACCGGAAGCCATATACTCGGCAATTTTAAGAGGACTCTTACATAAGACCGCTTCATTCCTTTCAAAACATGCAACACATATATCTGCAGATCCGACATAATGCGGAACTTCCTCATGTGGGACTGGCCCCGTAAAGATTATCCGGTCTTCTAACTTCAACTGAGAAACAAACTTCTTTAAAACCGGTGCCTGATAGCCGTCGCCTACGATCATAAAAAATACTTCCCGCTTATGCTTATACACAAGATTATATGCTGCCCGTATAAAAAGGTCTACATATTGGCCTCCGTGGAGCTGGCCTAAATATAAAACCAACGGTTTTCTAATAGAGAACCGTTTTTTTATACTATCCCCGTATAAAGCAGGATTGAATTTCTCACCGTCTGCTCCTACCCGTGCCTTAAAAATGCGTTTCTCATCAATGCCTCTTTTTTTACATTCCTGCTCAAGGCGTACACTTGCTACCGATATAGTATCGACAACCTTTGGGATCATTATCTCTAAAAAATTTATGTACGCGCGTATGAAATTCCTAAATATACCGCCGGATGTAGAAAGTTCAAATATCTTTGTTTCCCAATCATCCCAATCATAATGCAAAGGTTTACTGGCAAGTCTGGCCGATACTATTGCCGGTACAGCCGCATGATAAAAGCATTTTTGAATATGGATAATCTCAGCCCATCGCGCTATATCCCATAACTTGATTATATTAAAAATCAAATGGTGGATACCCGCCCTCCTGCAGAAAGGAATAGCCACCACGCGCGGGCATATTTCCTTAAGAGAAGCCGGCTCTCTTGAAAGGGGAAAATATATTATTTTTACCGTATGGCCTTTTTGCGCAAACGTCTTCGCAAGGGCAACAACGCGCACAGTCCATGGCTCAAAAGAAGAATATATATCATGGGGATGGACCATCGCAATATTCATTTAGCCCCCGGGAAATATGACTATCTTTCTAATTTTTTTCATTAAAAAAAGGCATACATCTACGGGAATTACAACCAATACCAAAATGACCGTAAAGAAAATCTTAGAACGGCTATAGAGAGAGCGCATCGATTATCTTCCTGATCTGTTTTGCCATGACTTTATTAAAACGCGGCCCCGGGTGCCCGTCCAGGGTTCTATCATTAAGCGCATCGTTATCAAGCAATTCATAGGCGTTAAAATAGTAGACATTCTTCTGGAAACAATACTGCTTTAACCAAAGGGCATATTTTTCAATACGGTAATCAACATCGTAAACGATTACAATTATTTTTGTTTTGTCCTGAGAGATACCCGAAAGAAGCTTATCCAAAGGATACTGTATATATTCCCGGAAGCGGGTTTGTGATAAATCCCGATATATCCGCGCATATACCTGGCTAAGGGCATACTGAATAATTCTGTTTTTGCTAAAAATCCCGGTAAACGGCCACACAACATAACGATAATCCGCTTCTATTTGCATTTTTATTTTACGTTCAATAATTGCAGAGGCACAAATATCATTTTTTAAAAAAATCTCAAAAATGATTAACCGGGGCTGGTTTATTTCGGAAGATTTTAGAAAATACCTACTTACGGAATCACAAACATTATTCCCTGGTAATGAGAGATTTATATAACGCCTTTTTAAATCGCCCTGGTTTAAGAAATAGGAAATTGTTTCGGCATCACCCGCTCCTACACCGAAAAAGAATGAATCCCCCAATAAAACGACTGGATTCTTATCTTTCTTTGATACTTCAAATATATCCCGTGCACCCAAGGCATTAATATGAGCGTAGAAACGACGGCCAGATGTATCTGTATACGGTATTTCTCCCCCCGGAGAAAACCCCGCCACACAAAAGTCGTCTTTATTTGGAGTGTAATGAATAGGTTCGATTTTTTTTAAATCGGGAAATCTATATTTTATAAGAAGTTGACATATCAACAGAACCTGGAGTAATACACATCCCCCTATGCCTACCAATATAAAAAACCCTATTCTTCTTACAAATGCACTCATTGTACTTGCTAACTCGCTTATTGCTAATCAGCTATTCGATCGCCATATGGCAGATTTATTTTATTGCCAGGCATGTTAACGCAAAAATCTGTAAAGCCCGAACCGGTAGAGATTATCAAGATTTGTTATCAATGTTTGATGATTATCGCAATGCTCACAATGTTCATCGTATAATTTAACACCGTTTAAAAAAGTATATCCTTTATTTTCTTTAAGAAATTTTGCTTTTATCCTATACCTGCGATATTCCCGGGAATTCCAGAGTTCTTTAAAAGACTGCTTGTTCAAATCGCCAACAGTCCTTAAATGACAGCACATACTCACGTCATAGAGGGCCGGTATAAGACAAAAATACCATCCTATCGTACATCCCTCTTGAAGAAAAATATCCTTCGACCATGCCCCCGTGTCTTTGTCGTAATGCTCAAGTTGAAACATAATATTATCAACGAAATCTATGCCATTCTCCATGAATATTTTAGTCGCAATCGGTAAGTCCTTCTTAATAACTTCTATTTCCCGTTCGCTCAGTTTAAGGGATTGATTATTATCGTCTAGCCTAATAAGATAGAAGCGGGCAGCATCCGCTCCTATTTCCGCATCAACCTTAGCCATTTCAATAAGTTCGTGATAATTAAGGGCATGGATAACATGCGTCATTTTCAGGCGGGGCTCTAATTTACCCTGTTCCTTTCTGATCCGCACCAATGTTTTAAGATTTACTATTATAGTATTAAATGTCGCCTCGGTGCCGATTGTGGTCACCTGGGCATATGTAGCAGACGTGCCGGATGGAAAGCTGCAATAAATTTCCTTTACCCCCAAATCTATTAATTCCCTTGATTCTTTTTCATGAATCAATGAACCGTTTGTAAAAAAAAGTACACCAATATCCTTACTCCGAGCGTATCTAAGCATATCAAAGAATTTATCATAAAGAAGCGGTTCCCCGTCTCCTTGCAAGATAATACCATCGACCTTAAGCTCTGCAGAATCGTCAATAATGCTTTTAAACTTTTCTAGGCTAAATTTTCGCTCCAAGAATCCTTCTCTGTGCTGTATAGCTGGGTTATGCACAAAACAATGCCTGCATTGTATATTGCAGCGATGATAAGGATCAAAGACTATTGTCTGCGGCCCTATAAAGGCATGCTCGGCGATGACCCCTAATAATCTTACCAGGTCTCTATCTGAAACTTTTTCTCTTTGCATGTGAAACTGAATGATCTGTAAGATTTCAATTAACTCCTCATCGCATAAAAATAACTCGATGGAGGCGTTTTCTATTGCCTCCTGTATCCCCCGAATATATTCTATGAAATTGTGGATTATTTTATCAACCGGAAAGACATTAAAAGACTCCTCCAGAGACCGACAATCAACCCCTTTAAGACGCATACACAGTTTTACCATCTCATTGATACAGAAGAAGTTATGGCGAGTTACGCCTATCTTAAAAACAACATTTTTATCTAGCACCGCCATTGATTCCAATCGTTTTATTGTCTCATCGAAGGTACCGTCTTTTCCAATTATTCTTTCATGCAGTTCATCAAAATGACCAAAGATACATTCATTATCCTGTTTCAACCCGGGATCAAAAGGCAAAAGATTCATTAATATTTCTAACTCGGTGCGATTTGCCATTATTATATTCATGTATTCATTGAGTCTTTTAGGGTCATTCAGGCGGACAACCACATCATCCAGTCTTTTCAAGATAGTCCGCAGGCTAAGCCTCCTGGTTCTTATGGATTCTTTACCCCGCACTGTAATCTTTCTCTCCCAAACATTCTTCCTCATAACAACAATTAATAATCTGATGGCAATTTTTATTACATTTTTTCACTTCTTCCCTGATTTTCTCCGCTGTCTCGGAAAACCATATGTCATAAATATCCCTCTCAAGAACATTCCCGATTGAATCCATCTCTTCGCAGAACGTAACATTACCTTTCTCATTGATGCTCAGGAATGAATATCCCATATTGCAGGTGATATGCTTACGGATATATTGATTCGGGTCCGCATAGTACTTTTTATAATTCACCAGTTGAGAAACGGGATTGCCTAACTTGTGGTATCCGGACATCTTCATTTCAATTAATTTATCAATGATGTCGTGTAACTGCTGCTTGTCCTGAGGCCATAACGTTTTACTTCCCGGCCTTTTATACCACCCTGCATCTTTTTCATACCCGCGCGGCTGGATCAAGCCTAAGAAATTTATAAGATTAATCTTTTTATTCCCTTGGACCCATGTTAAGAGCGGAATAACATCATCCAAATTCTCTTGCAGTATTATCATAAGTAAATTTATTTCTGTTTGCGGGGCATAGCGATGCAACAATTCTATTGCCTCCATGACTTTAACATAAGACCCGTCTACGCCCCTTATGAAATCATGCCGCTCCTTATTGAGACTATCTAAAGAAAGCGCGATTGTCCGTAACCCCGATTCCCCTATAGATTGCGCCTGCTTTTTATCAATTAAATAGCCATTAGAACATACCGCGGTCAAAAACCCGTTATCATTAGCAAATCTAATTAAGTCAGTTAAGCCTTCTTTTAAAAACGGTTCTCCGCCGGCAAAATTTATCTGGCAATGGTTATCGGCTACGCGTTTAAAAGCAAGCAAAAAATCTTTCCATTGCCCTGATGTAAGTTCTTCATTGCTATCCTGCTTCCAGATTTGACACATCTTACATCTAAAATTACACCTATATACTATTCCTAATGCACAAAAACGCGGCCTTATGATTTCCAGGGCTTCTTGGCGGGATAAATGCTTACTATAAGAACCGGAAGACACGCACGCCAGATCGTAACGGCGCTTCTCCCGCATCGCTTTATCTAGCTCTCTTTTAAGTTCTTCCCGACGGGGGGCCATCTTTAGGGCTTCCTTCAATTCTCTTATAGCTTCATCAAATTGATGCTGTTTTAAGAATATGCCGCTTAAGCCGATATACGAATCTATTGATCCGGAGGCTATCTGCCTGAAATCTAAATACAGCTGCTTTGCCTCTTCATACCGATTATATTGTTTATATATACTCGCTAAGCCGTTCAACGCGCTGATATCTCCGGGATCAATATCCGACATTCTCTTATAGGCTGCTTCAGCTCTATCATAGTCTTTTCTCTCATAACAAAGTTCCGCTAAACAACCTAACGCTGGCTTACTTCTGCTGTCTATCTTAAGAATATCTTCACATAGCTGTTCTGAGGAATCGTATAGTTTGTTTTCTTTATAGCAGGCCGCAAGCAGTTCCATTGTTTTTATATCTCCGGGAGAGAGGACTAATATTCTTTCATATAAACCTGCGGCTTTGCCGGGTAGCGTTTGGCTATAATATAAATCAGCGAGCTGCTTAAGCAATGTTATACAAGCAGGCTCTAAACGTAATCCATGATGATAAAGTGCGATTGCTTTATCGTAACCGCCGTGTCTCTGATAGGCCTGAGCTAATTTCTCCAGCCATACCAATCTCTCCCCGCCCTTGTTAAAGAACGCCTTAATTAATCTTTCGGCTTCTTTAAGCCGCTGCTGCTGCAATAAATAATTACCTACTGCAGAGATACCCTCGGTAGTGCTCCTGTCAAGCCTCAACCCTTTGCGATAAACCTTGATGCCTTGGCTTGTCTTGCCCATTTTCACTAAGGCACCGCCGTGTCTCTGATAGGCCTGAGCTAATTTCTCCAGCCATACCAATCTCTCCCCGCCCTTGTTAAAGAACGCCTTAATTAATCTTTCGGCTTCTTTAAGCCGCTGCTGCTCTAATAAATAATTACCTACTGTAGAGATACCCTCGGTAGTGCTCCTGTCAAGCCTCAACCCTTTGCGATAAACCTTGATGCCTTGGCTTGTCTTGCCCATTTTCACTAAGGCACCGGCTAACCCTTTATACACAGGACTTCCTGATGGCATGGTCTTTAATGCCTTGCGAAACATGTTTTTAGCTTCTTTATATTGCCCAGCCATATCGAGTAAAACCCCTAAATTATACTGGGCCCACCCATGATTTTTGTTTATTAGCAATATTTCCTGGCTTAAACGTAGAGAATCGGAATATTGTCCTGTTTGTCTGGAAATATCTGCCAAGCCATACAAGGCTGTTTCGTTTTTCGTATCAAGTGCAATGGCTTCCTTAAAATACTCTGCGGCCTCTGTATATCTGCTTTGTTCTCTTAAAGTTTGCCCCATAAAAATAAAAACATCGGGATCAGAAGATCCTTTGCTAAGGATTTCTTTAAAACATTTAACGGCCTCAGTATACTCTCCGGCAAAAAAATGCGACCTACCTCTTGTTTTAAGATCGGAATGGGTTGTTTTGGTTTCTAGTGGCATATAAACAGCCTAAATTAATAAATGTACACTTCTGAAGGGTCAAAATTACAATTGACCATGGATTGACAATTCCGTTTGCACTGCGCTATCTTTTCCCGTATCATTTCCGCTTTTGAGGAATTCCACACGGTGTTAATATCGTCATATTTAATGTTTCCGATCGGTTCCATGTAAAAACATATCCTTATTTCTCCCGTAGGAGTTATGTTAATGGCCTGGGTGTCAATATGGCACTTTTTCTGCTTAACAAAGTCATTGGGATTATGAAAATATGCTTTAAATACCTGCAGTTGGGGCAAAGAATTTCCAAGCTTGTTAAACCCGGATTCTTTCATCTTGATAAGCCCGTTCATAATTTTGTCAACTTTTTTAAGGTCTATAGGCCATAAGGAACTATACCGGCTGTCAGTATACCAGTGCAAATCTTCTGGTGTACTAAACGGTTGTGTGATAGCCTGAAATCCCATTCCGTCTATCTTGTCATTCTCCTGTATCCACCTGACAATATCCACAAGTTCATCAAGGTTTTCATTAGAAATAACGGTGCATATGCCTATCTTTACATCGCTGCTGTATTTATCCAGAAGCTCGATAGCCCTCATAACCTTCTGATATGCCCCTCTAACACCGCGGAGAGAATCATGGCGGTCTTCCCTGAGACTGTCTAAAGATATATTCACAGTGGTAACGCCTGAAGCCGCTATGTTCTCTGCCATTGTCTCATCGATAAGGAAGGCGTTAGTAGCAAGTAACGTAACAAAGCCATGTTTATGGGCATAGTTGATTAATTCCAATGTTTCCGCACGTGCCAATGGCTCTCCTCCTGCAAAGTTTATTTGGGATTTATCTTTCATAAGAGAACGTAACGAATCAATAAAATACCTCCAGCGCTCTATCGTTGGCTCAAGAGGATCCCGGGCCTTGATATCAGATTTCCACTTATAACACATACGACATCGCAAGAAGCAGCTTTCCAATAACGCTATACAGCAATAAACAGGAGCTGATATATTTTTTTGCATAGGCCCTACGATACCGTCCTTACCATGCAGTGCATTGATAAATACTAACCTACCTACTCAGAGTCTCCATGGTAATAACAATTGACAAGAAAATGGCAATTTTTATCACACGCCGCAATACGTCTTTTTACCGTATCTGCTTTCTCTGAAAGCCATATATTCTGCATGGTATCATCTTTTATGTTTCCTATGTCCCCCATTTCATCGCATAAGGAAACATGGCCATCCCAAGTGATCCTTATGGCATTGTCACCAAGATGGCACCTGCGTGGTTTTATGAATCCTTGCGGGTTCATTAAGTATAACTTAAATAATTCGAGCTGATATATCGGATTGCCTATTTTGAAGCCATCATGGTGTGACTGTCTTAACGCAATCAACTCATCTATAACAAGGTTTGCCGCATTATTATCACTGGGCCATAAACCGGCGTATTCATCCAGAATATGCCACTCCTCAGGCACATGGGCATTAAACGGTTTCTGTATTACCTGAAAGATTACGCCGTCTAACTTAGGATGGTTGTAAACCCATTTTGTGAAATATATTATTTCTGAGATGTTAATACCCATGATTATCGTAAGGATATTTATGATAGAATCGGGGCAATAACGGTCAATAAGGTCTATTGCCCGCATAGCCCGATCCCAACAGCCTTGCTTGCCTCTCAGATAATCATGCGTATACTTATCAAGGCTATCAAGAGAAATACCGATAGTGTTAACCCCTGCCTGCGATATTTCCCTGACCTTATCCTCATCCAATAAATAGGCATTGGTGGATAGGCAACTTTTAAATCCTAAGTCTTGACAAATCTTAAGGATCCCCAAAAAATTGTGGTTAAGCAGTGGTTCCCCTCCCCCAAAACTAACAAAAAACGGGTCTTCTACAAAATCCCGCAGTTCATATAAGAATTTTTTATAGGCCTTAAGATCAAGCCAGTTTGTTTCATGGAATGAACGGGTATCCTGCCAGATATGGCACATTTTACACCGCAACATACACTGGTGGGATATCGCTATATCGCAATGTCTTGGCTTATATATCATGGATATAGTTGATTAACGTCAGTGCGTTCAGGAGGAGCATCCTCTTCAAATATTTCAAGATCTAAACATGCATAGACCGGGATACCTAAATCCTCACAGTATTTCACTGCGGTGGTATACCTTTTCTTCCTGACCTTGTAGGTATTTGTACCATCCAAGGTCATCCAATCAGTATATCCGCGTCCATGAAACATGTACTTGTATTTTAACGGCTCCGCCCTGAGAGCTGAACCAACAGGTGCCCCGCAAATATTCATACTGCATACCCTATCAATATAGGCAACATTTCTCTTGATATACGCTAACGTTTCCTGGAAATCTTCCTCTGTTTCTCCCGGATACCCGACAATCAATGCAATATCGTTTCTTATCCCCGCCTCTTTACTGAACCTAAGAAATCTTTCAGCCTCAAAGGCGGTATATCCTTTGCCCATAAGTGATAAGACATGGTCAGAAAAACTTTCAAGGCCCAGCGAGAACTCCGTACAGCCCGCTTTTCTTAATTTCAGGAATAACTGCGCATCAATTTCTGGCCTTATTTGTGCCTGTCCATACCACTTAACCTGCAATCCCTCATCTACAATACAATCACAAAGCTCTTCAAGAAACTTCAGGTCCGCATTAAATGCTAAATCATTAAGCCTAAAACAGCTATTATTATACCGACTCTGGTTTAAAACCATTTCTCTTAAAACATGGCCTGCCTTCCGGCAACGATAAGGATGTGACAATATTCTATCGCTGCAGAATGTGCAGTTTCGAGTACATCCCTTGCTAAATATGAGCGGGAGCGTAAAATCACAACACAGCATTCCTTCCGTATATAAAGATAAATCAAACCCCTCAAATGTAGGAAATGGGACTGCATCAAGGTCAGTAGGAAGCATGGACTTAATGCAGACTGCCCTGTCCCCCGCGTGGTCCTTCCACACTCTAAAGATACCCCGATCGGATAACCGCAACTTCCCTTTATCCCTTAGGCCGTTCAATATCTCCAGTAATGCAAATTCTCCGTCTCCTATGACAAAATAATCTACGTATCCTTTCACAAAGTCATTTTTTCTTATCTCGTCAAAAAATGTTGCCGGCCCGCCGATGACGATTATTTTATCAGGGGCTTTATTCTTTAAAATCCTAAGGATTTGATTTAAAAACGGTATGGAGTCCATTGTAGCCGAAAACCCGATAACCGGCATATCATATGATGCTATTGTATCGCCCATGCCTTCAAACAACGGCATATGCCCGTTGCTGGACCGACCCGCCTTCCACCAATGGCTATCATTACCGTTCCACCCCCTTTGCAAAACTCCCGAGTTATACAGCTCAATATTTAAATCGCGCACCTCTACCATTATGCCCCTTGATTTTAAAAAGGTAGCCAGATACGCTATACCCAAAGGCGCCACCCGATGATCCCAGGGGGGCAATTGGATCAACAAGATACCGGGTAATTCTTGCCTCCTTTTCTTAAACAGATTCAGCATGTCTTATTACTATGTGACAGGTTCACAAATTTTAGGGAAATCTTTTTGGAATTCATCAAAACAATTTATCAGGTGGTGGCAATTCTTTGTACAGCCGGCGATATCATTTCTTACCTTACCTGCTTTTTCTGAGTACCAAACGTCTATAAGGCGGTCGCTCTTAATGTTGCCTATGCGTTCAAAATCATAACATAAATAGATATCCCCGACGGAACTGACCAAAACGCACCTATCAAGATTACACTGCCTTCTTTTCAAGAACTTCTTGGGATTTCTGTAATATGACTGAAAGGCCAGCAGTTGGCTAACGGGATTCCCGATCTTAAAGCCTTTGTTTTTTAGACGGATAAGCTCTGCGATGATCTGTATAGTCCTGGCTGGATTCTTAGGCCAGATAAACCCTAAATCACCATCCCACCAATTATCTTCGGGAAAAGTATTATTTGGCTGCATCGCTGCCATAAAATTTATCGAACCGATCCTTTTATCCTGATGAGCCCATTCAACCAAATCTAAGATCGTGTCTTGATTAATTTCATAAAATACGCAACACAGGTTTATATAGAGACCCTCGCAATAGGTATGAAGATAGGCAATGGCATCCATGGCCCTGCGATACACGCCAGTAACTCCCCTTAAATGATCGTGGACCTCTTCTTTTATACTATCCAGCGATATGCTTATCGACTTTAGGCCTGAGCCTGCTATCTTGCGAGCCATCTCTTCATCAATAAGATACCCGTTGGAAGCTATCGAGGTATTAAAGCCCTTATCGACACTAAAACGGATAACATCTAATATCCCGTCAAACATTAACGCCTCCCCGCCTCCAAGATCCAATTCAAATGGAAAATCAACCATCTGAGCTAGATCAGAAATACATTGCTTCCAATGTACAAGAGAGGGGGCCTGAGAGTAGTTCTTGACATAAATGTCATCTTTCCATTTATAGCACATTTTACATCGCAGCATACATTTGTCGGTAATACCAAAACAACAAAACCCCGGTTTAATCATACTGACCCCCTCCTAAACACATAGCCATGCTATATGGAGAATGGCAGATCCCCTTCAAAGAAACAATTGAGAAGAAAATGGCAATTCTGCCTGCAGTTTCTCACCGCTTCACGCGCCAGTTTAGCTTTATGAGAATACCACAAATATTCTATGCTATCTTTCGTTATATTGCCTAATTTATCTTGTTGGAAACAGATAAACACATCACCGACAGAGCTAACATGGATCGCCCTGGATAAATTACACTCTGAAATTTTTATAAACCGCTCAGGGCATATAAAATACCTCCTGAAAGCCTTAAGCTGCGACAGATGATTAACGATTTTCCATCCCTTTCTTTTAAGCTCTATCAAACGGCCTATCAGATCATAAACCTGTTTTATCTCCTGGGGCCAGAGATGACTGAAATCTTTTTGATACCACCTGGAATCCATACCGGTATTATTCGGCTGCATCACTGCCATAAAATAAATCCAGTCCAAGCGGTTATCTCTTTGCACGCGCTCAGTTAATTCCAGGATATCCCCGGCACTTAGGCTGCTTATCACACAACAGATTCCTTTTTGCAGCTCAGGACAGTATGTATCTAAATAGTCGACCGCCAGCATAACTCTTTTATAAACCCCCTCAACGCCCCTTAAGTAATCATGGGTTGTATCTTTAAAGCTGTCTAAAGATAAATTTATGGTTGTAAGCCCCGATTCGGCTATTGCCTTTGCAAGCGGCTCGTCAATCAAGTAGGCATTTGTAGCAATATTGGTCTTCAACCCTATGTTACCGGCAAATCTTACTAGTTCTAACAACTCTTCCATTAAAAAAGGCTCACCCCCGCCGAAATTAACCGTAAAACCACTGCCCGCTAATTTACGGATAGAGGCGATTGCATTTCTCCAGTCAGTAACCGTAGGATGGTTATTTCTCGGGGGCAACGCTGACACATCATCTTTCCATTTAAAGCACATCCGGCACTTTAAAGTGCACCGTTCAGTTACGCTCAGGCAGCAAAAATTTGGCCTTGTCTGCTGACCGGGGAGATTTTCTAGCCATTTAACCGTATTTATGAATAACTTTCGCACGGGCTATTCCTTTTGAATACCGGACGGCAACAAATTTCGTTTGAACATCTCTTTCAGAATTACGTTTGCAGCTAATTCATGCCCCTTCACATTAGGATGCAAGCCGTCTCCTATGCTTAATTCACCTACCGTAACTTTGGCATTGAGAAAAGTAGGAGTCAAATCCAGAGAAGTTATATGCAAGTCTCTGATGATTTCGCGTATATAAGCATACCTGGTATTATCCTGTTCATTATACGGATCTTTCATGTAGGGGAATACCGCAACAAAAAATGATACCCCTCTTTCGGCTAAAAGGTCCCGCATTCGAGTTAATGATTCCTTGACTATCCGATAGCACTTTTCCTTCTCATCGAAATTTTCCCGAAAATATAGGAAGAAAATGATGCGCCGGTAAAGATAAGAATATTTAAACAACAATGGATTGATAAAACCAGCCGCATCGTTTCGCGGCCAATAGACTACCGGCCTTCCCTTGTCCTTAATCACCACTGGAGTTACCTGAAAATCGTTTAAGCAAAATTGAAGAAGGACTAAGTCGGGCTTAAAATTAATACACCTCTGCTGTAAAAACGCTAATTCCTGCGCCGTATTATACCCCGGGACCCCGCAATTCCATATCTCAATATGCCCTGTTTTATCCTTTAAGGCATCTTCGATAAATTTCACATAAGTCATACCGCCGCCGCCGGTAATAGAATCACCTAATGCTATGATCCTGAATTCAGAGGCCTTTTTTTCTATAGTTCGTTCCCTGTCAAATATGCCCAATGAATTTACTTTATATCCCCCGCTGCCTCTGCGGGGAATTAACTCATACCCCATAGCTCTAGACGCCTTTATAAGAGTTGGAAGATCGGCGCTGTCATGTTTCCATTCTTCACTTGAAGTATCAAAAAATGGTTGGTAACCAATAGGCTGCAGTATCCGGGCACCCGCCTCTATAAGCAGAAGCGAGAGAAAAACTGATACCACCGACAATGCAATATTTTGTTTCACGTCTTATCCTTATCGTAATATCTTCAACAAAGAGATAAAAGCCCGCTGCGCCAAATCACTCTCATACTTCAATTGAACTTCCGGGACAGATTTTATTGCACCCGTATCTGCAAAAAGATACTGTAGATCGCCTTTTAATCTCTGCCGGGTTATTACAATAAGATAATCGTTTTTAGTTACCGCTTGGAGAAAATCCGGGGATGATCTCCAAAAAGTCTCTACCCGGTATTTTTTCTGCAAGAAAACCCTGATTAAATGCCCCATACGCATACTCATATCAGCGACCCACATCCCACGGAACCGCGGCGACTCTCCATCAAAAATAATTATACCCGGGACATAGTTTAAACCGGAATTATTATCATAATCTATGGTTTCGGCAATATGCCTAGCTGCCTCAATAAAATTTGATTTGACAGGCCGATGTGCGATAATCCCTTCTTCTAAATTCTCAAGGTAATGACGCCGAGAATAAGAAAAATACGAATAAAACAGTACAGTTATTATGCCCAAGGTCACTATGCTGTATTCCTTCCATTGCTGCTGTTTTAAAAAACGCTCAAGAAAAAAACCTGAACTTAAGGCAAAAAGAGGCAAAAGCGGCACTATAAAACTTCCCCATTTGATATGAAACAGCGTCAAAAGTATATAGCTCACACAAAACCATACCCCAAAAGATAACCGGGTTTGAAAGGATAACGCCCTGTCCTTCAATAGCCAAACTAAAGATAAGGCCCCGAGCAGGAAAAATAACGGGGAGGTGTAGTACATTATTTCCATGATGTAGAACAAAAAAGTATTTATGTTTATCCCCGCGTTAATTGTCTGGGTGCACGGACAAAAGGCATCTTGTGAGGCAAAAAGAAAAAGCTCTTTCCTCCCGTCAGCGACACTGCCGACCCAATTGCTTGATTTGAATACCAGGCTTTTACATGCCTCTATAAATCCGTCCTTAAGATTCAAAAAAACATGCGCATAATTATTATCAAAATAAAGACCGAAAAATATCGCTGCAAGAAATAAAAAAATTACCGCATCCAATATATGCCTTGCCCTTAACTTAGGATCCAACAAAACAATCCCCGCGTGTAAACAGAATAAAGGGATAAAGAATACCAGATAAAGTCCTCCCGATAACACGCCGCAGATAAAAATAAAAGCTAAGAACACGGAGCGCAATACGGCCGGCATATACTTCCAGCGGAGAAAAATAAGTATAGAAATAAGCACAAAGAACGTAACAAGCAATGCAGAGTTTGTTTTCCGGGAAAGGCCGACCATGCCGGGGTAAAATGATAAGATAAGGGCTGACCTTATTCCTATTTGCTCACTAAAAATAACCTTGCCGAATATATATGTTGCAACAAGTACCAGCATAAACTGCAAAAATAAAACAATATTGATTAAAAATAATTTATGGCCGCCCGAAAGAGGCGCCATAATAGGAAAGGCAACGGCTAAAGATGCCAAATTAAAGTTAATTGCGGAGAAGGCATAGCCAAAATGGCTTACTTTTAGGAAATCCATGGTCTTAAATAATTTTTCCGCCGCAGACAAACGGTCATTAGCGATCATATCGCTATATTCAAATGCATTCTCTTCATGCCATACCGAATAACAGCCGTGCTGTATATAACCATCTTTTGAAAACCAGAAGATGTTATTGCAGAAAAGAAATAATATGAAAACAGCTGCGCTGATTCTTCTGTCGTGCAGGATTTGCTTAACGCTATTATGCGGCATGGATCGGCCTACTGCGAAGTATGATTATCGTTTCATATAACCTGGAACGGATAATCACCTTCAAAAAAACAATTTAAAAGATGATGGCAGTTTCTTTTGCAATTTATTATATTATTTCTAACGGCGCATGCCTTCTTAGAATACCAGGCCATAGCCAGGTCATCATGCATGATATTGCCTATCCTTTCCCACTCATAGCATATGTATATATTGCCAATTGCATCCACATGGACTGCGCGATCCAAATTACAGGCTGTCTTCTTTACGAATCTATCGGGGGAATCAAAATATTGTTTAAACGCTTCCAGCTGACAAAATTGGTTATTTATCTTAGACCCCTGTTTTTTCATCCCGATTAAACGATCTATAACGGTTGTTATCCGTGCGGTATCGTCAGGCCATAAATACTGGAATTCTTCCCGGTACCAGCGAGGATTAGGCCTGGTATTATTCGGCTGCATCGCCGCCATAAAATAAACCCATTTAATCCGCGGATGCTTATTCACCCATTCCGCAACCGATACAACTTCATCCATATTAATCTTGTATATGACACAACAGATAATAATTTCAAACTCTCCCGGGCAATACTTATCGAGATACTCAATGGCATCCATGACTTTATGGTATACCCCCGGCACTCCACGTAAATAATCATGCGTAGACGGATTCATGCTATCCAGCGAAATATTAATGCTCGACAGCCCGGACCTTCCTATTCTGCGAGCCATAGGTTCATCAATCAAGCAAGCGTTGCTGGCGATGTTAGTACGCAAACCGTTCTCTGCAGCAAAATGCACGATATCCAATAGCCCTTCTAATAGAAGCGCTTCCCCCCCGCCAAAGTTTATAAGAAAATCCCTGCCCGCTATTGAGCGCAACGACGATATAGCTCTTTTCCATAAGGTTATATCCGGTTTCGGTATGTCCCTGGGGACATTAAGGTCGGGTCTCCACTTTTGACACATTTTGCAGCGTAAAAAACACTCATCGACTACGCCAAAACAACAGAAACCAGGCCTTAATGTAGCCCGGAAATCCATCTTGACATCCTCGCTGCTATTGATTTGTCCGCTCATGGAAGATATATTATCCTAAAACCACTCCACCGTGGCTAAGGTTTTCAACAGCCTGACTTGTACTGGGCTGAGTTTATTTATCTTTTGATGCATGATCATATTCCTTCCTAAGTCATCGCAACTTTTATAACAACCGATTTTCTTACCGGGGTCATTGCCTATAAAAGAAAGTAAATCATGGTCTTTTACTTTCGACTGCATGCATCTGCGGAACATCCGCTGTTTTGCATTATTCCATATTTTATCAAAATTATCTTTGTATAAATTCCCTATCGGGATCCTATGTGATTTAAGGCAGGAATTGACATTGCCATCAGCCAAAACCCGGGCAAAAAGCCACCCAACATAACAGGGGATACTATCAATAAAACCGCGGTCATACTCTGCGGCACCTGCGTATTCGCTCTCTACGCGCCTCATAAATTGTTCAAAATTAGAAATAATCAGCCGGCCTTTCTGAGTACAATATTCCTTATTCTCTTTCATAAGCCTGCACATCGCCAAGACATCATCAGCTTGGCCCTGCTGAAATAATAACGTATCGGTACACCCGGGGATAGTATCAACTACAGTAAATTCAACTTCTTCAGAAGCTGTTTCCAAGCAAAACTCGGCCATTTTAAGCAATTCTTGGTAATTTAAGTTAGAGATGACATTATAGATCTTTACTTTAGGAAAACACCCCTTGGTTCTATTGAGCAAGGTGAGTAGCTGCCTTATGCGTATAAAGTCATCCTGCGTTTTATTAGGATGTGTTTTTACATAAGTTTCCGCTGTAGCCGCCCATAAGCTTACAACAAGATAATCGAGTTTTATCCGTTTGAATGCCGCTAACATATCTTCGTCCACTAAAGTAAAATTTGTATGTAGGTGACACTTAAATCCCCGTTTCTTAGCATAAGAGATTATCTCTATGGCCGCCGGGTGCATTAAAGGTTCCCCTCCCCCGCTGAAATATAATTCCGCAGTATGCATTTTCTTAAGGGTATCTATCAAGCGTTTAGCCACTCGGTAATCAATACTCTGCCGTTTAACGGCTTGGGGGGTCGCTTTATCTTTCAGTAATGGCGAGTTACACCAACAGGCAATGCAATTATTGTTGCAGTCATTCGTTAAATCAATCTGGACGCAATCCGGCCCTTTATACGCATATTCGCCATTAAATATGCCCATAATAGTCATGGCGTTTCTTAGTGTCTTGCCGCAAATGAGGCTTTTATTCATGCCATCAGGGATACTTTTATTGTTGAATATTCAGTAAATACTTTATGCTTTTTATGACGGTACGCACAAAACCTTTTGATTTTATATTATTCCTAAAGGCAACCCGTAATTCCCGGTCAAACGGTATATTATAGAAAGAGCGCCGCGAGCGCATATAGTATTTCCACTTCTTCAATGCTTCGTCTTTGGCATGTTCTAAATCTTCCGGAGAAAGAAATTCGGTTCTGATGACGCTTCTTGATGCCCCGTCATAACAAGACCAGTCTTTCGAGATAATATGCCCCTTCTTTTCCAGCGCCTCATAATATTCTGTCCCCGGGTAAGGAGTCATAATGGAGAACTGCAGGGAATCAGGCTTAAAACTTAACGCGTAGTCTATTGTCCTTTTTATGGTATCCTGTGTTTCCCCGGGCAGGCCAAAGGCAAAAGTGAGGTGTATCTTTATCCCTAAGGCTTGAGTCGCATATATCATACGTTCCGCATGCCGCAAATCCATGCCCTTCTTCGCGTTATCAAGCAGCTTCTGTTCTGCGGACTCTAATCCATACTTTACTGCGTATAATCCGGATTGTTTCATCGCAAGAAGCATTTCTTCATCCATAGTATCCGCGCGGGCCATAATCGCCCAAGGCACAACCAAGTTTCTCTCCCGGATCTCCCCGCAAAACTTTAATACATTTTCTTTGTCAATATTGAAGGTATCATCGTCAAAATAAATCGACTTAAAATTACGTTCTTTTACCAGGTATTCCATCTCATCGACAACAGCGGCGGGACTGCGGACCCGGTAGCGGTTGCTATTATACATGAGCTGCGGCCAGGCGCAAAAAATGCATTGGAAAGGACACCCCCGGCTTGCAACCATCTGAACACTAGGAAAAGCGATCTTCCCGGGCGCATCTTTATACCGTTCCATACATAATTGTTCTCTTAATGGCCATGGCAAATCATCCAAATCCTCAAGTAAGGCTCGCGCAGGGGTGATCCTGACAGTATTGTTTTCCCGATAAAGGATTCCTGATACGCCCTGCAGACTTCTGCCGTTCTGTATGGCTTGGAATAATTCAAATGCCGCGTATTCATATTCACCGACAATAACAAAATCTATAAAATTGTTCTCGGCCAGGAAAGATGGCTGCCTGATATTAAAGTCTAGCCCGCAAACAGCTATTTTTGTATGTTTTCCTGATATTTGCTTTAAGATTTCCAGGTCATTCTTCAAAGAGGGGGTAGAGACCTCCGCAACCAACAGTTCCGGCTCAAGCTCATTCACCAGCCTTACAAATTCTCCTTCTTCGATCTGCTCAGCTATGGCGTCAATTATTCTTACGCTAACGCCTCTTTCCAAAAAGACAGCTGCGGAATAAGCCAAAAAGAACGGGAAAGGAAGATACGCCTCTTCGCCAGCGTCTTTTATATGCGGCCATCGAGACCCTGCCCTGACTCCCCATCTATTCCCCTGTTTCCAAGGCAGGTTTATTAACACTACCTTCACAGGCTTTAGGACATTCGTTAAATATTTCTTATTCATCTTCTCTTCTATGAATGGCAGCCGTTGGCGGTATAATCTCTTCTTGGAATCAAGCATATGTTGATCGATTATTTTTTCATCTTGAATTATGTGTATGCTATTTGACAAAATATTCCGGCTCATGCCAGCCGCATAAAAATCCCGCGGACTATGCGGCTTAACCTGAATTAATAATGCGCGTAAATTCGCGCTATAATCACTATTCCTGATAATAGGCCTTATGTCTTCCTTTGGGCTATCCGCCTCCAAAATAATCGCTGGTTTATACTCATTATTGCAAAACGTGCTCCGCACTCCCAAAGAACGCGAGGAAAGATTCCAAAAATTTATATCCTGCCATCCTTCTTGCGTAGGTTTTATCGGTGGAAATGTCCCCCCTTCATAAGAACTTATCCAGCCGGTATAATCTGAAGATACCAAAAGAGCCGCTTCCTTTTCTCCGAGAGAAATATTTCTTTTAGGGGTTATGTCTATCTTCCAATCGATAAGCCTCTCTCCTTGCACCGTAATCTGCCAAGACTGTTTAAGCGCAAAGAAAGGCCAGGTGAGTATTATTTCCGTATAACAAGGCAAAACACGTAGTACCTCCCAGCGCGCCTGATTCGAATATAGCCTGCCGCGCATAAAACGCTTATCATTCAGCACAGTTACAAAACCCGGGGCTTGAGTAAGCTTTATGTCATTCCAAAATAAATCTATACACCTACGCGCAGGATGAATCGATAACTTTAATCTACCGGCAATTAATAATATTGTCCGGGCGTCTTCTTGGCAACCAAGCTTAGAACTAATAAACCGCGAGAATATATACCGCAGGCCACCATTACCTATGGTATAGACGATAAACGCAAAGGCGCGATAAAAAGCATAGAACACCCCCTTATGGCGAAGGTAATATAAGAATCTTCCGGCTATAAAATTGATAAATCCTTGTTTATGTATTTTCATTATGATAAAAAGGCGGTGTCTATGTTTAACTTTTTGCAGATTCTTTGTGCTTTATCTTATCTTTCAACCCACAAGAACCCTATCCGCCACATAATATACTTTAAGCCCCGGTAAAAAGAGTAACATAAGCCGCCCTCTTTATAATGCTTTTTCCATCTCTGCAATAGTGTTTCTCGCATGGTAAGTATATTTATTTATTACAGGAACTTCTCCAGCGAGTATCTTTTAATAATCTTGAGCATATGAAGATGCTGATTAATGTTCTCGCAGGAATGGCATTTGTCATCAAATAACTCTTCTCCGCGGACAAACCTAGTCCCTCCTTCCTGTTCTAAACGTTTTGCTGCAATTCGATACGAATTGTACTCATCAGAGAACCATATAGTATCAAAATCAGATCTTTGCAAGCTGCCGACCATTTTGTTTCCGCAGCAAAAAAGAACCTCCCCTGCCGCCTGGATGTTACAGAATACCCACCCTGTTAAGCACCCGTTATCTTTAAAAAAATCCTTCGTCCTTAACCCATCGCGGTTGTTATAGTAATCCAAATAAATAGTGGATAAATGATCTGTCCTGATCCCGTGGTTTTCTAATTTTTTTATTGACGCTGGCAAGTTAGTCTTGAGATAATCAACCTGCGGTTCGGTTAATTTAAGATAAGCATTGTGTCCTTCAATCTGAATTGGTTTAAATGTCACCGCATCGACCCCAAGGTCAATATCCATATCCACAAAGCTTGACAAATCGTAACAATTAAGACTATGTATGACATGGGTTATCTGAATCTGGGTCGTCCCTTTTGAGGTGTTTTTATATTCTACAAGCGACCTTATATTATGCCTGATCTTTTCAAAATCGCTCATTGGGCTCATTGGGCAGATTTGATGGTATCGCAGCCTAGAGGCAGCAGGAAGGCTAACCGTAACAATAGCTATTCCGGAATCAACCATCAGTTTTGAAAGCGCATCATTCATAAAAACCCCGTTGGTCACTGTCTCAAACCCCAAGCCATTATCCCGGCAGATACGGATAGCATCTTTTATATTCGGGTGCATCAGCGGTTCGCCGTTGGCAAGCAGGCTTATCTGTCGTGTACCTATTTTCTTCGCCCTCACTGCAATATTTCTAAACATATCGATACCCATCGTCTGCCGGAGATAGGCGATATCTTTCTCCTGGGTACTCGGCGCATGAATCCAACAATGCAAACAATTAGTATTGCATCTATGCAACAAGTCAACGACAACTAAAGACGGGCCGATAAACGTATCTTCACAAATAGCGCCTAGCGCCATTAAAACATCCTGCCTGGTATCGTCATCAGTCTCTTTTATCTTGCTTAGACCTAAAAGCAGCTGCGCCAATTCCCGGTCATCCAATAGAATTTGGATACAAAATTTGGAAAGCCTGGCATTCATTGTACTGATATATTCCATCCAACGCATTAGTATATTATCCGTAGGAAAGACTGAGAAAGGATCGACCTCCTCCACTGCGGGCATTCTTTCGCGTAACAAGCAATCCAGTCTTAAGAAATTGTATTTATTCGCTCGCAATAATCCTGCCGCTGTTTTGTAAAAACCGCCCTTACTATTAAGGGTACAATGAGAACGCTCTGCAAATTTGAGGTATCGTGCGGATAAACCAGGCAACATTATGAGCAGTCTCCAAGCATTATTTCACCGTGAAAATAGTGATACTTACCTTCTGCCAGTTTTTGCTTATCCGTGGCGTTGATACTCTCAAATCCCAACTTTCTGCTTTTGAAGATACGATTTGTATTCTCCACGGTTGCAGTGATGCCGCCAGGGCCGCTAAAGCAGGAAAAGGACAGGCCGGGTAAAATATCCGCTCCTTGCCCCTGCTGTTTGATGCCAGCGCTCAAGCGGTCAATCTCATCCCGGGCATAAAGAATATCCCACCGCGATACAGCATAACTATCCGGGAATGATCCGGACATATTATCAGCCGCACGCCAATGGTTATAGATACCGGAAAGCATAATATTAGCCTGTTGTTTTATTATTGTGGTTGATTCAAAAATCTCCATTTCGACATCCCAAATGAAACCATTTGTTTTATTTTTAACCTCCCATACCTGCACCAAAGGGATATATGGCCACGTCCCTCGCAGTAACAAACTGTCCTTACGGGAAGCGATTATCTCCCAGCTGGCATCCAAAGAAACGTACCACTGGCCCTGGTTGTTATGTCCTTTCGAGTAAACCGAGGTATAGAGACCAAAGGCGCTGGTAATTTCTTCGTTGCGATGCTTTATTCTCCCGTTCCCCCGGTCAAAAATAAATATATACGGACCATTCTCAATGGTTGATCTTTTACGTACGGACGGGGCAAGACACGAAGATAATTCAACGCCTCTTTTCTCTATAATATACCCCTTCAGATCGGGCTCCGTGCCAATGGTTATTGAGAAATCCCCGGCTAAATATGAACCTTTAAAATAATTTATTGATTCTTTTGAATCTATACTCATAAAATAAAGGTGGTTTGCTAACTCAGTATTTCCTGAGGCATCTGCGAATACAGTCGCATTCCAGTCTAACTTTCTTTCCAGAGAATTAAATTTAGGGGGCCGGGAAGCGTCATGTATCAATACCGCCGGTAAAGCTGCGTTATCCTGCCCTGATGATGTCAAACCAAGGATATGCAGCAAATCATTCTTCATGAGCGTACTCTTAAAATCCTGACCGGTTATATCTTCACCTGTATCACCGGACTCACTACTGGTAAACCATCCCCGGTAATCCGCAGAAAACATTACTCGAAATTCATTGTTTCTAATTACCGTGTCTTCTAAAATCACTAAGCGGACCTGGCAAGTAATGGTATTGTTACCTGCGATTTTAAAATCCCATATTTGTTGTATAGGTAACCCCGGCCATCTGATATAAACCGAAAGGCGGGCTGCAGAGACCCGGTGTATCATCCAGAAGGCATCGGAACTCTGGTATTCCTTACCTTGGTAATAAAAACTGGTTTTAAACCCCTTTCCGGCGGTTATCTTTGCCCCTCTCCAGTATAAATGGATCATCTTGTCATTATATGCATGTAACAATACAGTATCGTCCTTGCCTTGAATAATCTTAGGCAACATTAATTTAGGAAAATTCTGGAGCCTATGAGTAAGTAAACGTTTGTTTCCAACCATAATTTTCAAGTGAAACAACGTACTTTTTCCGGATTCAAGACTCAAAGATTGCGCATCAGGATTGATAATACGGGATTGCAAAGCCCGGGCCATAAATACCTGGTTGGTATTATGGACTTCTAATAATTTAGTATCGGTATACACCTCGTCTATGAAAGCGATCGATGGTAATTGGGAACTAGGCCCTCCAGGCGCATTCAAGCCGATGAAATTAACAGCCGGTATTTGTTTGTCCGCGCATTGCCAAAAAATCTCCTCTCTCAAATCGCTTGTCTCAAAGCACCCATTTATGAAAGGATTGAACCACTGCCTATATTCATCCCTTAACATGATACAGGCCGTAAATTCGTCAATTACACACGCCTGGCGAATATTCATTTCTATTACACAGTCGATTACACCCGCATCATTATCAAAGTATATTTCCCATACCTGCGAAAGCGGTAAATGCCACATTGTCCCTTCCACAACTATCTTGCTATCATCCCGTTTTCTTAACAGCCAATCTGCCTGAAAAGAACAGTGCTGGTTACCTGCGCTTAATATGGATATGTACCCTCCCAATCCGGCAGTTATTGTATCCTGGCCGAAACTAAACGAGAGTTTCCCATTATTAAAAATAACGCCCAATGAGTCCTTTTGGAGCATGGCGATGCCCCGCTTATCACCTACCGTCTCCAGGTAATATGAACAAACCTCCCTGATCCCTCCGTCTTGAACCACCTTTCCGTCTTTAAGTAAGACCCCCCTGGAACAAAAACGTTTCGCTATTTCTAAATTATGAGTAACCAGGATTATCGATTTCCCTTTCTCCTTGAGTTTAAGCATCCTGTCTATGCATTTACGCTGCGCATACAAATCACCCACAGCAAAGATGTCATCGATCAATAGGATGTCCGGCTCAATGTGTATCGCTATAGCAAACGCCAAGCGCATATACATGCCTTGTGAATAACTCTTCACGGGCGCATTAATAAACCTACCGAGGGCGGCAAACTCTACTATATCATTAAACCGTGATTTTATCGCATGCTTAGCAAGGCCGAACAGTGATGAAATAAGGTAAATATTCTCTTTGCCCGTTAACTCCGCATGGAATCCTGCCCCGATATTAAGAAGCGGGGCGATCGTCCCATTGATAAAAACACTGCCTGTATCAGGCTTAAACATACCGGCGATTATCTTAAGAAGAGTGGTTTTGCCAGCGCCGTTATCGCCGATAATACATACACTCTCTCCTCTTGGAATATCTAACGTTACTCCCTGCAATGCCCAGAAGTCTTCCGGGAAGATTTTGTTATCTTCTTTAAAGTCTATTCTGTATTTTAAACCCACGCCCCTTAAAGATACTGCATTCATCGATCTCATCCCGTGTGTACGTGCCTCAGATTTGTTTTAAAGCATCCTTCTCTTTTTTCGTGAATATGTAATGGCCCAGCCATATGCTCGCCAAGCTAAATCCAAACGCAAACAACCACATAACGCTGTCTCCTTTTGAGCCGTTATAAAGTATAGCGCGATAAAGAAGGGTATAACAGGTAGCTGGATTTGCAATCATAATAACCTGATGCCCCTTTGAGATACTTTCTAAAGGGTAAAATATGGGGGTCAACCAAAATAAAAACATTAAACCAATATTCAATAACTGCGCTAAATCCTTATAATAGAGATTACCGATGCTTACCATGAGCGATATGCCCAATGTAAAAACAAAGTGGAGCAGCAGGACGAGCGGCAATAATGCTAAGGAATTTATGATTCTGGTATTACATAGAATAAAAACGGGCAAGAGACCTATAAAACCAACTAAAAAATTTACAAAGTTTGCTAAAACCACCGAGAGGGGTATTGCCTCATTCATAATAACGAACTGATTTAATACGGCACTATTATTCTTAATGGAAACTGCCGCTTCTGATAATGAGTTTGCAAAGAAAGACCAGGCCAAGAGAGCACTCAATATAAAAAGGGGGAAATTACTTATCCGGGTAGGCATTATTTGTGTGAAAACGAAGTTAATGGCACACATAATAAGCAGGGGATTAAGAACTGCCCAAAAAATACCTATGGTAGAGCCAATATATTTATCACTTAAATTACGCTGCACCAGGCTCTTAATTACGTTTTTCTGTGCGCTTATCTTAACAAGTTTATCTCGTAGAGTCATTGGTAAATATGAAAATACTCCTTTAAAATAGCGGATGCAATATTCTCCGCTAAAAGCCGATTTCCTTTTTTAGTACAATGCCCGAAGTTTCCTGCGAACATATCAACAAAATACTCTCTGTAGCTTTCTCTTTTTATTGCCTTCTGAAAGATCCCCTCATTATCTACAAAGATGATACCGTCTTGCTGTCCAGCAAAGATCCCCTTTAATGATGCCAAACTCCGAAGCGGATACTGGACACAAACCAATTGTATTTTATTTTTACTTAATATTCCCCTGATCTTATGGTAATTGCTATATGTCTTTGTCGTAATATTATGCCTAAAAAGTTTATCAACTTTTTTGGCATATTTACTCGCTACAGTATCCATCCCCATTTCATTGTATACTACAGCCAGCCCCCCATACGCATAATCTTGCAACGGATCTACCTTGGCCGCCTGGTTAAATGTCTCTATAGCCAAAGTAAACTTCCTTTCGGAAACATAGTTTTCGCCTAATACAACATACGCCCAATAGTCTCTCGGATCCAGCTCTATGGCTTGTTTTAGCGACACCTCGGATGCCGGATATTTCCCCTGGTATCTATAACACTGCCCCAACAAAAAATACGCTTTGCCGTTTTCCGGATTTAAGGCAACGGCTTTCTTCAATGCCTCTTCGGCGTCTGGATAATTATAATTATAGATAAACGCCATCGCTAAACCTATATAGGCCTCATCATTCTGAGGGTTTATCTCTATTTTCTTCTTTAATAGGCTTCTATTTCAGTAATCTTGCCTCTGTCCCTATAAATCCGTACCAGCTCAAGATATGGCCGAGGATCTTCCGGGCCACTCTCTATAGCTTTCTGCAGTGGCTCCTCCGCAGGAAAATATCTGCCTTGGTCGATATAGCATCTCCCCAATAGAAAATATGCCATATCATTTTTCGGATTCAACACAAGAGCCCTTTTAAGGGCATCCTCCGCTTCACGGTATCGACCCTGGGAATGATAAAGTTGAGCTAACTCAATATATATTACATCGTAACCCGGCCTCAGTATTAGAGCTTTTTGCAGCAGCCTTTCATATTGGATATAGTCTCCTAGGTCGCGATATCCCCGCCCTAAACCAATATATTCTTCTGCCTGCTCTTTGTTGACATCTTGTGCGCCGCGCATAGAATCTCCATAACTAAAATAATTGCCGCGCTTAATATAACTCTTACGTGGATCACTGAGGCCGGAAATGGGCGGAAACCCGTTTATCTCTTGCACGCTGGGGATCCGACAAGCCAGTTTTTTCGCCATAACATGCTCCCTCAACAGTATCAATAATTTATAGACCTTCAAAGACTGCAGATAAGAAATTATTTTATCTTCCGATGTTCGTTGGTTCACAATATGCCTGGACCTATCGTTGATACCAAGCATCGCCACCACTATATCTGGTTTATACTTCGCAATGTTTTCTTCTAAATGCAAAGCTACATATGAAGTATCAATATCAGGAATGCCTTTATTAATTACACTAAATCTTAATCCTTTATTATTTTGATTTAATACAACTTCGAGTTGACTGGGGTAGCAACTTTCGCCGCCTATCGCATACGCAGTCGTCGATTCCCCAACGCACATAATGCGATATGAGCTTTTCTGCTGCAGAGAAATCCTGTTTCTTCCTTCCTGTAAAGATGAAAATATAAAACCTGCTAAACGCATCCCGGCCTCCAGAAAGACAACGCCAAGGCATATCCCTGCGATAATAAGTGCTGTCTTCTGGCAGAGAGATATAGCGGACGTATGAGTATTATTACAGCGCATTGATCGCTCGATATGACAGGTCAGCCATTTGTACCACTAACAAGGCGAGAGAGATTTTCTCTTTTGTAAAGCCGATCTTATACAGCCGAGGTCGAATAAAATTTTTGGGATTGTTGCTGTTCGGAAGAATAATGTGTAACCCCATGAAAATATATCCTAGCAGGCAATAAAAGGTAAGTGGAGCAATATGCTGAATAATGATTCGTTCTTAATAATCGTTCGATAGCGGTTTTTTATTAAATCAGCGTACAATTCATTGCTAAGATATCTGCGTGCATACGTTTTATTGATGCCCGACGCCGTCCGGACGCTGGCACCACGCATATGGTACGCCACAGCATCAGGTATATAATAAGCCTTCCAGCCCATATTGTAAGCCCGCCAAGCGATATCTAAATCCTAATAAAAGAATCGAAAGTCACTATCAAAATATTCAACCCCCATTTTGAGGTCTTCCAGCATCGCTCTACGATAAAAAGCAACTGCTCCGCTTACTCCGAATATATACCCTGCGCGATTGTAAAGTTGCCCTTTTTTAGTGCCGTAGCCCCTTTCCCGGACTGAACGATACAGATTCAACGATAATCCGGTACTATCTAACGTTATCCCGTCAAAACGAAAGACTTTGCCATCCACCATGCCAATCTTTGAGCTAACAGTAAAACCAATAATTGCTTTTTCAATAAATTTTTCATCTAAAATGACATCGTCATTAAGACAAAGAATAAAGTCCCCGTTACTCTGGCTGATTCCACAATTTAACCCTACGCAGTAGGATTTTTTCTCGGCATCCGTATACACAGTAACTTCCGGATAATGACGGTGTATGCTTTGGCTGACCTCGGGGTTACATGCATTATCAACAACGATGATTTCGTGAAAAGAGTGTGTCTGGACACATAATGAGTCTCAACATGATTCCCAGCAACGAAATGCTCCGGAGGTAACAACAATACTTACTTTCCTGTTTGAGCCTTCCTGTGTCATAGACTATAAATCTTACGATTATGTTTATTGTAGAAATGTACGCAGGCTGATCTCACTTGAAGAATCGCCTCTTCCATAAGCCCTCTGCGGCTACCCCCGGTTTAACATATGGATATCGCTATTATCAGTAATATGCAAAAACCATGCGCTGAGAAACGTTTATGCGTTTCCGCCCCCTTCAGGATATAATCTGCCGGGAGTTGATGCTTCAGAACAAGATAAAATAAGCAGCAATATTTCAACGGGCTTACGATTATTTTACCACCAAAAACTGCATTATTAAATTAAAAACTTTACTGAAAAGACGAGGGCACGGGAAAAATCAGAGGATTTTTACCGGAAGGGCTCAAACCGGTCCGAACTGATGAGAGGGATTATAACTACTTGCAATTACACAAGATACATCGCTTTAAAATGAGATTGACAATAAAGAGAAAATTTTGCAGCGATCACGAAACAGGATTGTCCGTCTTGTCAGTATTTTTCTTTCTAAAATCACGTAGCTCTTTAATATGTAAACAGTAACACATTGTCTACCGCAAAAAACGGACATTTAACTCATTTACTCCAAATCAACCAAACAAACAAAGAAGCAGTTATAACGGCAACAAGGGTAAACGGCAAGCCTATCTTAAGAAACTGGTTGAATTTAACAATATGCCCTTCTTTTTTTAAAATACCGCATGCGACTATATTGGCTGAAGCGCCAATCGGCGTTATATTTCCCCCTACGCTTGCGCCGATAAGAAGACCAAATAATAAAAGCGAAGGATTAATCGCCAACCGGCTAGACATGGAAAGAGCTACCGGGAGCATCGCGGCGAGAAAGGGGACATTGTCTATAAAGGCAGAAAAAAGAACAGCAAAAAAAACAAACATGACATAGCCGAGTAATAGGTTTATCCCCACTAAACCAGACAAAAACTTTGAAAAATAACTAACCCAGCCATTAACAGTAAGCGCCCCCACAATAACAAATACTCCCACCAAAAACAAACTCGTATCCCAATCTAATGATCTGATACTTTTTAATATAAATCCCCGTTTGAAAAACTTCTCGTAGGATAACGATGCTATCCCAAATAGCATACAAATCAATCCCCCCATATAACTGAATCCGGTATCAAAAAAAGATGAAATTGCCAAAGAAAAAATCATAAGAAGTAAAATAAACGTAGGGACCCATGATTTCACCTGCTCTGTTTTAAGCAGCTGCGTTCTTTCCTTGTGGCGCCTAAATATAAAATACAACACAACAAAAGATGCTATCGCGCCTAATTCAACGGCAAAAAAGATACTTGGTCTTCCCCTATAGACAAAAAAATCCATAAAATTCATTTTGGCAAAACCACCCAGAAGCATACTTGGGGGGTCCCCGATCAACGTAGCCGCACCCTGAAGATTGCTCGAAATAGCAACCCCGATCATTATATTCATAGGATTGATCTTTAGCTTATGAGATAAAGTAAGCGCAATAGGAGCAACGATTAAAACTGTCGCCACATTTTCTACAAAAGCAGAAATAAAACTAGTGAGCACGCATATAGCTACCATAGCCCAGGCGGTATTTCTTGCACGGTTAACAATTATTTCTGCAATATACGCCGGTACTCTGCTTTCCATAAAAGTATCCGCAACAACCAATGTGCCAATAAATATCCCCATGACGTTCCAATTAATCGCCCCCAAGGCTTCTTGGAAAGTAACGGCCGTGGTTACCACAAGTAGGATACTTGCCCCAAAAGCAACAAAAGACCTTCGGGCAGGGAATACCACAAATAAAATGTAAGCTGTCAGGAAGACTGCTAATGTAAGGATACTTTTATCCATAATACTGTCAATTACTGGTTTGTTTCGGAAGGTTTATTTTGCTCTTTCTTATTCTTCTTATCCTGCATATTACCTTTTACAATTACATACCCAAAAAAGAATACTATAACACCTAAAAACACATACACCGGCCAATCCTGCCATAAGTTTCCAGTCATACTTAAAACCTCCTCATTAGTCTAGTCCGCTTGAACTAAAATTTGAAACCATTAAACCCCATAAATGCAAGGCTCATTATAGAAGCAATGATAAATGCCAAAGGTAAAATCTTGAATGCCTTGGGCGGATTACAAAGCTCAAGCCGCTCCCTAATACCTGACATCAAAAGCATGGCCAGGGTATAGCCTATCCCAACGCATAATCCCTGGAATACCGAAAATATGAAGCCCCCGGATACTGTCTTACTGTTTACAAAGAACATATCGACATTGAGAACCGCTACGCCTAATACGGCGCAGTTCGTAGTAATCAAAACAAGATAAATACCGAAGGCGCGATAAAGAGCGGGGCTCGTCTTTCTTATTATCATTTCCACCAGTTGCACAAAAGCAGCAATGATTAGGATAAAGACTAAGGTACGCAAATATGTCAATTGAAACGGGATCAAAAGAAACTTGTAGACTAACCACGTTATAGCAGAAGATATTGTGGTTACAAACGTAACTGCCATACTCATCGCAAACGCCTGCCTTGTGTCTTTAGATATGGCGACAAAAGGACACAGTCCCAAGAAACGCGACAGAATAACATTGTTAATAAAAACTGCTGAAATAAAAATAGTTAAAAGCTGCGCAGAATTCATTTTCTTACTTTTTCATGCCATTTAATCTTGCTTTTTCATTTCTTGCCTTTATATTGTTCCTAGTAGTAAACAGCAGTGAGAATAAAATCGCAAGAACAATAACCCCTAACTGTTCTAATATGCTCGTTGACACAGGCCCCTCCTATTTTCTAAGTCGATTTAATGTCTTGGAATCTTTCCCGCCCAGGCCTTTTCTAAATATCCTGCTGAAACAAAATATCAGCATACTCAAAATAAATGTCCACGAGATTATCATGAATATCCATCCGCTTAATTTCAATCCACACCCCCTTCATCGGATATTATGAGTAATCGCAAAAGCCACACACAATATCCCAGTTGAAATACAGACTTCCATTATAATAAATATAACCGCCTTCCTTTATCCATGCCTCTCCTTTATTAATAAAAAACCGCCACCTGACTTTAAAAGCCAGATGGCGGCCCGACCATCCAAGTCCTCCGGAAATATACCCTTCCGGACCCTTGCATTAACAAGAAAACCGCTATGTGATAACTTTTAAACGATTTTCAGCGGTTGGAATTCCAGTTTTTGAAATTCCATGCTATGAATTAACAGAGATGAACGATATCTTCAGGATGATATAACGAAAGAAACAATAACATATAATCTCTTAAATGACGCGTAATCAGAAAATTATTTTTTATATGCTCCCGACCGTTCTCTCCCAGTTTCTTGGCGTATTCGGGACTACTTAACAGCTGTTTTATGGCAAAACTGGCCCCCTCAACAGAATGGCACAATAATCCTGAATATTTATGTTTTATTTGCAAAGGGATGCCTCCCACATTTGAAGCAATAACTGGTTTTGCTTTCCATAAGGCCTCTGCTACGGTTAAACCAAAGCCCTCCCGAAGAGACTTTTGGATAATTACATCCGAAGACCTTTGCAACGCATTAACCTCTATATCATTATGAGGTAATAGTAAAATATGGATACCGGGGTCGTTCTTAGCTTTTTCTCTGACTTCACCGAGGACCTTGAATCCTTCCGGGTCATCCCCTGCGGTGCCGCCAGCCAACACCAGCTGGCAATCAGTATATTTTTTTACCTGCAGGTATGCTTCAATTACGCCTATCGGATCCTTTAGACGGTCAAAGCGGGATACTTGGGTGATGATCGGCTTATCTTTTTTGATATTATATTTTTTCAAGACCGCATCTATTGTTTCCTGAGGCAATTCTTTGTTTTTATCGCTTAAGGGGTCAATGGAAGGAGAAATTAGAAATTGCCTAATGGGTAATTTCCGGGAAAAGGCAGGGGCAGAAAACACTGCGGAATCGTATTGAGTGATAAAATCCATAAGAAATCCCCAGACCCTTTCATCAGGATTAGATACGTCAATATGGCAGCGCCAAAGCCATTTGTTAGCGGCTTTCTTTTTTATCAGGGCTATTGGCTGCGGGTCATGGACAAAAACTATATCTCCATAGGTATCAACATTATCGATATTCTCCCGGCTTGTCTGCATAAATATCTCAAAATCTCTTTGAGTTATTTCTTCGGCCTTGCCGTGTAAGGCGTTATGAAACTTCTTTGTCACATCAAAGAACTGCTCTCCGCCTTTTATGACGTCCCATTTCGTATCTACGCCTAATTCCACGAGCAGCGGGACCATACGGTTCAATATCTCGGCAACTCCACCACCTACAGGAGTAGAATTTATATGCTGGATAACCTTGCCTTTTAACCGCTCGCCAAGCAATCTTAAATCGTCAATAATAGACTGCCCTACCAAAGGAATATATTTTTCTATCTCTGTCATTTTATTGCGAAATTCTTCTTTCGATTATTTGGATAATCGTTTTCCTTAAATCCTCTAAAGTGCGCGTATAGGGGTCAAAGCCGGCAATAGCATCTCCCAATTCTTTATCGCCTAAAGAATTCTCTATCCAAAACGAGAAGTCATTGGTTGGTTTCTCAAGCCTAAGCCGCGCCTCAAAAATATGAAAATAAATCGAATCTATGGTGATTTTCTTCAGGATATCCGCAAATTCCTTTAAATCATAGGCAGTATAATTTTTCGGCAGAATAAAACTGACTGATTTGATAAAATGGAATTCTTCTCCGGGACGCGCGAATTTTAATTTGGCAAATGAGCTGCCGCTTAAATATTCCTCAATAGTTTGCGCGATCTTGTCCCGCAGGCTGCGTATAGTTGAATATTGCATAGTGTCAATGCTGGCTAATTTTTCTCCGAGCTCATCTTCTCCCAGGATATCCGTTACCCAATATGCAAAGTCATTCGGGGGTTCGGGAGAAAGATATTGGTGTTGTTGCAAGAATCTATGGGTGTGGTGATAGATGCATGAACCAGGCACTTCCTTAATAAGAGCCAACAATTGGCCCAAGGTGGCGGCTCGTAATCCAGTCAGCTCTGACAAGTGCAATCTCGTGCAAAACCTAAATGGCTCTTTGGTTCTTATTAATTCTGTCATAATTAGTTATGTTTTAAGTCCAATATTAAACGTAAAAACCGAGTTACCTCTTCCGGGCCCTTCAGGTAATAGCCCGCCTTGGAGCTACCCGGCTCTCCCACAAATACCGTCAGCCCTTTTCTTTTTAATACCTTAAAAGCGTCTTCATCGGTTACATCGTCTCCTATATACACAGGAAAAACCATTTTTTTCCCCAAGGCGGATTGCTGCCTTGTCAAAAGCCATAAGACAACCTTACCCTTATCCCATTCAACAGGGGGTTTTATCTCATAAACCTTTTTACCGGGATTAACCTTTATCTTATCGCGCACTATATAAGGGGTAGTGACTTCGGCAATGATCTTCTCAAACGCAGGCAGATCTTTTTTGGCGACTAAACGATAGTGGATACTTAAGGTTAATCCTTTGTCCTCAACCAACGCGCCTTTGATGCCTGAAATCTGCTTTTGTATTTCCGCGGCAATATTCCGCATAATTGATTTTAACCGCGGGGAAACCTGGCTTTCAAATTTCATCTTTGGACCTTCGATTTCCAGGCCGTGGTTACCCGCATAAATAACGCCTTCTATCCCCATAACATTCTTTATGTCCTCCAAAGACCTGCCGCTGATAATGCCTAACTTGCAATAATCACTTCTGGACAGCTTCTGCAATAATTCTTTGGTTTCTTTAGAGATAACTGCCTTCTTAGGGTCTTCTACAATCGGGGTTAATGTCCCGTCGTAATCCAACAAAAGTAAAATAAAATTACTACATAATTGTTCATTTATTTTACTAAATTTAGTAAACAAATACTCCACGCTTAAACCCCGCTCCTGCCTAACTAAACCTTCTTCAATGCTGTTAATTCCGTGATTATGTTGCCCGCCCAACGATAAATATTATTTTCGGCAATGGTCTTCCTCATATTCTCCATACGTTTTTTCTTTTCATCCGGGGGCATTTCAACGGATACATTTATAGCATCGGCAAATTCTTCGATTGCATAAGGATTGAACTGGACCGCATCAGTCAATTCCCGGGCGGCGCCTGTAAACTGGCTTAAAATAAGCACGCCGGATAGATCTTTTTTTGTAGCCACGTATTCTTTAGCAACAAGATTCATCCCGTCATCCAGAGAGCTAACCAGACAAAAATCAGCCATTTTGTAAAAAGGGATAATCTCATCGGCAGAAAAATGCTTCTTAAGATAAATGATCGGTTTCCAGCTCCCGTCCATATGTTTCCAGTTTTTCTTTTCAATCAGCTCATCGATCTCTGCCATAAGGTCGTGGTAACGCTTAATATGGACACGGCTGGGCGCGGCCATCTGGATAAAAACTACTTTTTTCTTATAGTGGGGGTATTTTTCAAAAAATCTGTCAATGGCAAGCACCCGTTCAATAATGCCTTTTGTATAATCAATCCTATCCACCCCAACGCCGATAATCTTGTCTTCTAATTCAAATTCGGTTTTAATCTTCGCTATCTGCTTGTCCAAATCCGGCATCCCAGCTTCCTTATTCATATATCCGTTAACGCTGATAGGGAATGCCCTGATAAAAGTTTCCTTATTTAACCTGACAACGCTGAATTTTTCCGTGTCTACCCTTGACTCAAGGAGCCTGTTTGCCGTATCCAAGAAGTTATTGCAGTGGTTCTGCACATGAAATCCCACCAAGTCACAACCAAGCATTCCGTCTAAGATTTCTTTGCGGTAAGGGCATATGGAAAATGACTCTGGGGTCGGCCAGGGGATATGCCAGAATAAAGCGATAGTGGCATCAGGTCTTTTTTCTTTAATTATCCTGGCTAAGAGCGTAAAGTGGTAATCCTGAATAAACACAAAAGGGTCCTTAACAGGCAATTCCTCTAACAGGCTATCAGCAAACTTTTGGTTTACTTTTTTGTAGACATTCCAATCCGCTTCTCTAAAAATAGGACGCGTATGCGTATTGTGACAAAGCGGCCACAGCCCTTCATTGGAAAAACCGTAATAGTAACCATCCTCCTCTTCCTTATTCAGCCATACTCTCTTTAAAATATAGCGGTTATCTTCTGGCGGGACACCAAGCTTATTTTTTGAATTTACAAATTTTCTGTCTGCATTACCGGCGCCATGGGCTATCCATGTCCCTCCGCAGGCGCATAGAATCGGATGTATAGCAGTGACAACACCGCTTGCCGGTCTTATACACTTAGTTATCCCCGTGACCTCGTCTATAACATGCATATACGGTTCCCGGTTCGAAACTACAAATAATGCGTTCTCGCCCAACTTTGCATTAACGAGGTCTCTTAATTTTACTTCTGTCCATGTCTCTTCTTTTTGCAGCCGCGCAGACGCTTCATCAGAAATTGTCCTGCGGGCGACCCTAAGGCTCAATGCCACCTGTTCTACTTCGCTAGCAAGTTTACCAAGTTCTCCCCTTTCTTTGATCGGATGGAAATCATCGGTTTCTCCTCTTTGAAAATGTTCAAACCAGGCTGTCAAACGCTGCAGGGGAATAGCAAATATCTGCTGATGCAGAAAAATTGCTATAATAAAGATTATTATCACCAGGACTATGAGCGTTGCACTGATTCTCTTCCATAGCTCTGTCAATCGGGTAAATACGTAAGAAGTATCATATACAACTTCGACTAATCCCAAAACCTGCCCTTCGTCGTCTGTTATGGGGAGGATATAGCTATAAACGGTATAACCTTTAAATTTCTCCAGTTCACCTCTGGGGGTCTTGTTTAACAACAAATCTTTCAGATAAGGCTTCTCTTTTTCTTTCCAGTCATTGAAACGTTTAGTAATGGCCATGATGTTTCCGTCTTTATCGTATAAAACACATCCCTGCAGCCTTTCCCGTGTCTCGAATTTTTCGGCAAGGTAATTGGCATTTCTCATGTCTTTTGCAAAGAAGATACCCTTCGCCGATAACTCCATGCTTTCTGCGATGTGTTTGGATTTACGCTTCAAATCATCGATGAGCCTCTCTTCTTCAAAGCGGACTTGGAAGTAGCCAAAAAGGGTAAAGGCCGCGGCAACAACGATGAGGATAGGTAAAATAAATAACAAAATGCGCCTCATTTTTCACCTCTTTCCTGGCTGTAATTCATAGCCCTGATAGGATAGGGGATAACAATCCCTTCCTTTTTATAGCGCTCCTGAAGCCTCTTGATAAATTCATGCTTAACCAGGTACTGATCCACAAATTCTTTAGCCCTCAATATTACGGTAAGATTGATACCAGAATCTCCGAAACTGCCATACCTAATAAAAGGCTCGCATTCTGGCACTCCCCCCGGCACATTGTCCATTACTTCTTTCGCGACTTCGCAGGTAACTTTTTCCACGCGCTTCAGATCGCTCTTATAATGGACGCTTAAATTAACCAGCACTGCCATTGCCTTATCCGGCAAGTAGTAGTTAGTAACGGTTGCCTTGGTTAACTTCTCATTAGGCACCAAGATAACATTATTAGGCAGCATCTTTATCTTGGTAGTGCGCCAAGTGATATCCGTAATGTATCCTTCCTCTCCTGAGTCTAGTCTTACATAATCGCCGATTCTAACTTGTTTGGATATAATAATATGAAATCCCGAGAAAAGATTGGAAAGCGTGTTTTGTAAAGCTAAGGCAACCGCAATGCCGCCTACTCCTAAAGTAGCCAGTATCGGTGTAATAGAAATTCCTAGGCTGTGCAGGATAATTAAGATCCCGATAATGAATACAAGTATCCGGCTAATGTTTTGCGTAAGGGAAGTAACTGGTAAAGCAGCCTCGATTTTACTGGAATATACACTAACTAATTTAGCCGAGATATTAGCCAAGACAAAGGTAATAGAAAGAACGCCCAGGACAAGCAAGAGTTTATCTATTACATGTACTAGATTTTCCGGCAACCTTGAAAACTCGAGAGCAAAATAAATACCCAGCATTAAAAACCAGACTATGAACGGCCCTTTTATTGAATCTATAATAACATCGTCAACTTTGGTCTTGGTATGTTTTGACCAGCGGCTAAGGCGGGCAAAAACAATCTTTCTTACAATAAACCCGCAGAGCAAGGTTATAAGACATACCCCCAGCGGCACTAAGGTTTTAAATAAATTCTCGATAGAAAGGATTGAAATAATATTCACTTTATTGTCCCTTCAGAAATCAAAAACCACCACCTGCATTCATATGCAAGATGGCGGCCCGACCATCTTAAAAATAACCTCTGGAGGCAGCTATCTCCAGACCACTTATTATCTTAATCGTTGCAGATATCATTATACATCAAACAGGCACTTTTACAATCTCCTTGTTATCTTAGATTACAAGGCGTTTGTTTGTTCCTCATCAACCCTGTTATTCTTTGATATCAAAGGGGGTAAGAACTTATTTTCCGATTATTTTCTATAAAATCTTACGGCCAAATTGTGGCCGGCCGGGGACCAAAAATATGCTAAGATGCCGCCTATCCCCATGATTATCTACAAACAGGAAATCCCCGAAATTGCTTACGGGGATTAGTGTTATATACGGGCCCGACGAGATTTGAACTCGCGGTCTTCAGATCGACAATCTGACGTGCTAAACCAGACTGCACCACGGGCCCGAACAGCAGGATATAGATTTTAAGCTAAAGTCCTGTTTTTTGCAACAGTTATTTACCCCTAGCTTAAACACTCAAAAATTTCTATGGGCGGTACAGGACTTGAACCTGTAAACCTCCTGAATGTAAGTCAGGCGCGCTAACCAATTGCGCCAACCGCCCGGAAATATTCTATATTATATACTCAGCCGGTTCGTAAGTCAATCTAATGGCTGCGGACAATCTCCTTGACCCGCATCAGGCGCACAAGATTGCCGCGTTCAAATTCATTCAGTTTCTGGGTAATATAGCGGATGGTATCCTGTATGGAGGGAATAAGTATATACTCCAGGGCATTCACCCGGCGGCGGGTGCGTTCAATTTCATAAGAGAGAATATCCAGGGTCTTTACAAGCTGCGCCAGTTTTAAGAGTGATTGTATATAATCCCTGGCCTGAGCTACTGCCATATCCAGCTGGGCTGAGGCCTTGAAGAAATCATAGCCCTTTTCTATTTTTATCTTCTGTATGTCAAATACAGGGACCTTGACATTCATAACCCTTCTGGTATCTACTTTAATGTCGATATCGGAATTGATTTTTGCCAAAGAACCCACAAAATCTACGGATGAACTGCTAACACGAAAATAAAGCAGGTCCCGGAAAATCCCCCTGGTGCGTGACATAAAATCCTCTTTGGAATAATGGATATCTTTAACCAGAGACAGGAACCGGCGCATCATCTCTTCAAGTTTATCCTGCAGGAGTTTATGCCCCCTTTGCGCAAGCAGAAGCCTGCGCCTGAGCCGGAGCAATTCCATCCTGTTGGGATTGACACGCAGTATCATCGTTTTCCTTCATAATATTTATCCAGGTATTCTTCCCTGATACGCTTCAATTCCTGCCGGGGAATTAAACGTAAAAGCCCCCATCCCGTATCCAGGGTCTGAATGATAGAGCGCTCCTCGGATTCTTCCTGCCGGACGAATTTATCCTCAAAACCGTCGGCGAATTTTAAATAAAGTTTATCCAAATCCGAGAGGGCTGCCTCACCCAGGATCACCGCCAGTTCCCTGGATTCTTTGCCTTTAGCATAGCAGGCAAAGAGCTGGTTTAAAACATCGGAGTGGTCCTGGCGGGTCTTGTCTTTACCAATGCCTTTGTCTTTGAGCCGGGAGAGGCTGGGCAAAACATCTACCGGCGGATATACCCCCTTGCGGTGCAATTCGCGGGAGAGCATAATCTGGCCTTCGGTAATGTATCCGGTCAAATCCGGTATGGGGTGGGTTTTATCATCCTCAGGCATTGTTAATACCGGCAGGAGGGTAATAGAGCCGCTCTTACCTTTAATGCGGCCCGCCCTTTCATAAAGGGTAGATAAGTCCGTATAAAGATACCCTGGATAACCCCTGCGGCCGGGAATTTCCTTGCGGGCAGCGGAAACCTCGCGCAAGGATTCACAATAAAATGCCATATCAATAAGTATGACCAAGACATGCATATCCAAATCAAAAGCCAGGTATTCGGCACAGGTAAGCGCAAGGCGGGGGGTAGAGATTCTCTCTATCGCAGGGTCATTGGCTAAATTTATGAATAAAACGCTTCTCTCAATGGCGCCGGTATTGCGGAAATCACGCATAAAGAAATCCGCCTCTTCAAAGGTAATCCCCATAGCCCCGAAGACAACCGCGAAGCCTTCATCTTTACCCAAAACCTTAGCTTGACGGGCAATCTGGGCGGTGAGTTGCGCATGCGGCAGGCCCGAGGCAGAAAATATAGGAAGTTTCTGCCCGCGGACCAAAGGGTTCATCCCGTCAATGGTAGAGATGCCGGTTTGAATAAACTCCGAAGGATATGCCCGGGCGCTGGGATTAATGGGGCTGCCGTTGATATCTATCCGTTTATCGGCGATAACCTGCGCCCCGCCGTCGCGGGGACGGCCTGCGCCGTTAAAGATACGCCCGATTAAATCCCGTGATACGGATAATTCCTGCGTGCGGCCTAAGAAACGCACCTTGGAATCTGCTATATCCATACCGATAGTCCCCTCAAACATCTGCACCAGGGCCTTATCTTCATAAACCTCAAGGACCTTCCCCCGGCGGGAATGGCCGTCTGAGAATTCAACTTCCACAAGCTCCGCGTATTTAATATTCTCGGTTTTCTCCACTATCACCAGGGGCCCGGAAACCGAAGTAACAGTATGGTATTCTCTAATCATATGCGCTCCTTAACTCTTCTTCTAACCTATCGAATTCTCCTGAGGCTTCCTCAGGGATATATTTGACCCGGCTTATCCTTTCCCGCAACGGCATCTTTACGATATCGTCAAACTCCAAGCCCTCTTTAAGCCTTATTTTAGCGAAGGAATGAAACCCCATGATTATCTTTAACATACGGTATTGCTTGGCCAGAGAGGTATAGGTATCCACTTCATGAAAGGCATTCTGATGCAGGAAATCCTCACGGATAGATTTGGCAGTCTCTAAAACCAGGCGGTCGTCAAACGAAAGAGACTCCACCCCCACCAGGCGGGCAATTTCCAATAACGAAGACTCCTCCTCAAGCAGACGCATTGCCTCCTGCTTTAAAGAAATGAATTCTTCGGCAATATTCTTATTTAAGAACTCTTCCAGGCTGGTGTGGTAAAGGGAATAGCTCAACAACCAGTTGATGGCCGGGAAATGCCGGGCATTGGCTAATTTATCATCCAGCCCCCAAAAGACCTTGGCTACGCGCAACGTCGCCTGCACTACCGGATCAGATAAGTCCCCTCCCGGAGGAGAAACCGCCCCCATAATGCTTAATGCGCCCTGACGGTTGTCGCTGCCTAAACAGGTAACTTTTCCGGAGCGTTCGTAAAATTCCGCCAACCGTGAAGATAAATAGGCAGGGTAGCCTTCCTCCCCCGGCATCTCTTCGAGCCTGCCGGAAATCTCACGCAATGCCTCTGCCCAACGGGAGGTGGAATCCGCCATCAAGGCAACGGAATAGCCCATATCGCGGAAATACTCAGCAATAGTAATGCCCGTATAGATGGATGCCTCCCGGGCTGCCACCGGCATATTGGAAGTATTGGCAATGATAACCGTGCGCTCAAGCAGGGGACGGCCGGTGCGCGGGTCCTTCAATTGCGGAAAACTTAAAAGCAGGTCAGCGCATTCATTGCCTCTTTCTCCGCACGCCACATAAACAATGACCTGCGCGTCAGACCACTTAGCCACCTCATGCATAGTAACCGTCTTGCCTGCGCCAAAAGGCCCGGGGATACAGGCTGTGCCCCCCTTGGCAATAGGAAAGAAGGTATCAATGACCCTCTGCCCCGTGGTCAACGGCTCATCAGGGGCGAATTTTTCCTGGATAGGCCTGGCCTTTCTTACTGACCAGCGCTGCGACATAAGAATATCCTTGAATCCCTGGCTTGTCTTGACCCTGGCCACTGCCTCCCGTATAGTAAAATCACCTGCGCGTATATCCACTACCTCGCCGGTTATCCCGGGGGGGACCATAACCTTGTGTTCAATCAAAGCTGTCTCCTCAACCACTCCCAGTATATCTCCTGAGACAACTTGCTGACCCATAGAGGCCTTGGGCTTAAAATGCCACTTCTTCAGGGCGTCTAATCCCGCAATATCAATCCCGCGCGGGATAAAATCACCGCAAGACTGCATAATAACATTCAGGGGGCGTTGTATGCCGTCATAAATAGAATTAATCAAGCCGGGGCCCAATTCCACGCTTAAAGGTTCGTTAGTCAAATAAACCGGCTCCCCTGGGCCTATGCCAGAGGTCTCTTCATATACCTGTATGTAAGCCAGGTCGTTTTTAAGTTCCACGATTTCACCGATTAATTTCTTGGCGGAAACCCGCACCATATCATACATCTTAGCGCCCTTACAGCCGCAGGCGACTACCAAAGGCCCGGATACCTTGATGATCTTAGCTTGTTTTGTCATTATAATGCTCCTGTGGCTCTTATTTGAATGCCCTTAACCATCTTATCCAAAAAATCCGTCCCTCCGTCTTTAGAAAAAGGAATAAAAATCGGAAGGGGCATTTTTTTATAACTGTTTATCCTCTCTTCCTGCGCCTGGTATATATTATCCTGCACCAGGCATACCCCGGTCTGGTTATTGACTATATCTTCCAGCGCCTTCTCAAACTGTGGTATTTCCTTGGCGGTATAGACCTTAAAACCCAGGGCAGAAAAACCCAAGACTATATCCTCATCCCCGATAATCGCCAAGGCATTGCCTACAACAAATCCTTCAGGCATAGACGGCATTGATCCGCTCCTTAAGCAGTCCCACATCCAGGTTATTAAGTTTGGCCAATATAGTCATGCGGATTAAATTTATCTCATTGGCCCTGGCAAAATAATAAGCCAGCACCGGCTCCGGGCCAAAAGTAAAATACTTAGCGGGCTTAAGGGCCCCTATCAATAAACTGCTCATTGCTTTCTCTAAGGCAATGAAGGATTTTTTCTCTACCGCCTGGTTTATACCCCCCCTTAAAACCGAGGCGTAATCCAGGGTCTCATTGCGTTTATGCACATATTCCAGCCTATGCATAAAAACCGCTAAGTCCTGGCTGTAAAGCCTAATAAAATCCCCTTTGGGGATGAACCCTGCGCATTGGATAACTTTATAAAGTTCATCCAATGGTTCTTTTAAAACATAAAGGCGCAGGAAACTCTTAATATTATGCATGTCTATTACCTGGCTTAAATAGTCTTCCAGAAAGTCACTGCGGTAATGCTCTAAGGCGCGTTTTAAACAGGGCAGGTCATTTAATTCCAAAAGCCCCAATAGCCGCTTATCCAAAAGCAGGCTGCCGATGAGGTCCTTTAAACCGGCTGATTCCTGAGTTAATATCTCTTCCAGGCGGCGGCTGTCCCGGACATGTAAAAGCTCATCGCTATAAAGGCCTGACTCGGCAAAAAGCCTTAATGCCTCATCCAAAGCGGATTCCACTGCCTCAATAAACACCTCCTGCTTAATCAAAAACCTCTCCAGCGCCCTGATCTTTGCCACGGCAAAGGTATAATTTAAAGGCGATATCCCGCTCATTTAAAGAGTATCCCGGCTATTTCGTTTTCGTATTGAAGCCTCAAGCCCGCAAGGTAAAAATCAACCCCCTCAGAAGCCTCCTGGACTTTGTCCAATGACACTATCTCTTTCTTAATCTTGTTTCTGGCCAGCTGTGGCTTTGCCTTGTCAAAAATAGAGCCGATTATTCCCTGTTTTGCCTCTAGTATTTTTTTCTTCTGTTTAAGGCGCGCATTGACGACCAACCTCTTCCTTTGGCGTTCTAGCAAGGAATTTTCTTTCTTTAGACTGTCACGGTAATAACCTTCTGCCTCAATCCCGGCCTGCTGGATTATCTCCTGGGCCTTAAGCCTCGCCTCTTTTAGTATGCCTTCTTTCCGGGCATCCGCTTCATTCAGGATATGCGCTAAAATAGATTCTAGTGACATATGATTATATCTTTACGCTTAAGAGCAGAAGAAACGCGGCTGCCAGGCCTAATATCGCGTATATCTCCACAAAAATAGGTAAAACCAGGGCCTTGCCTGCTTCTTCCGGTCTTTTGGCCACGATGTATATAGAGGATACGGAAACCTTGCCCTGCCAAACCGCGGATATGGACTCAACCAGGCTGACTACCAGGCATATGGAGAATATCTGCAGGCCCTGATACAGGCTGGGAGACTTGATATCCACCCCTAAAAGGTTCAGTTTATTTAACACTAAAAACCCGATGAGAAACCCGTAAAACCCCTGTGTGCCGGACATACCGATAAGCGGTATCATTTTGCCAAACTTCTCCGGATCCTCTGACATTACCCCGCCGGCAGCCTGGCCTGCCAAGGCTACACCTATAGCCGAACCCACGCCCGATATGGCCATCACTATCGCTGCCCCTGCAACCGCAAAAGCTAAACCCGCCTCCATATCACCCTCCTTCTTATTCCAGATTAATATATTTGGTTTCCACTTTAAAAGGCCTAAAAGGCCTGCCTCCGCTCTTAAAAAACTTGGAGAAAAACTCCACAAACTGCAGCCTCACGGGGTGAACAAAGGCACCCAGGAGATTCATAAAAAAAGCAACCGTATGCCCCAGGATAAAAACAGACAAGATGATCGCAGCCCCCAGCACAACCCGTACTGAATTTATGCGCCCAAGGAAGGCAAAGGTAGAAAAGAATATCGCGCTAAACTGCACGCTGATAAGGTTAATAGTATTGGCCATAACCCCTGTGACCAGTCCCAGCGCCCAGAGACGGCTGTAAGAGAGGACGTCGCTGAGATAACCGGACAGGCCGCTGTAAAGACTATAGGCGCCGAAGAAAAGTTTCGCCCCTAAGCCATTTTCCGAGCGGCCCTGGGTTAAAACCAAGGAGACTGAACCGGCCAACGCCAAATATTTAAATAAGGCGGCGTTGCGCGCATCCCCTAATTTCAAGAATATCAACCCCAGACCGGTCAGGCCGGATAAAAAGACAAGTGTGACAATCTGGTCTAAAACTATGGCCAGGTAACGTTTATTCTTAAAGTTTCCTATCGCCGCCACGATATTGCCGAACCATACCTGAAATATGCCCAAACAAAGCGCAACCCCCAGGAGCCTGGTCGGCTGCTTTAAGGGGTCCAGTATAACCAGGGAATCCTTAAGGCGTTTAATAGAAAACATAAACTTATTGTTTTGGCTGGCCATATCCAGCAGGTTACCGAACCAGCTTCCGGTAAGGGCGCCTGCTATTACCGTAGATATGCCGCAGAACAAAAACAGCCTGAAAAACCTCACCCCCTGCGGCCCGAGATGGATTTTTTTCAGCACAAAGAAACACATAAGGATAATAAGCAGGCCGTAGCCGGCATCCGATACGCAGAAGCCGAAATACACAAAAAAGAAGGGGGCGAGAAAAGGGGTAGGGTCCAATTCATTATATTTAGGCAACCCGTATATCTTGGTGATAAACTCAAACGGTTGTATTAAAAAATTATTCTCCAGGGCAACCGGTATCTCATCCGGCCCTTCTACAGGTTCAGTGATAAATAAAACGATGCCCTCAAAACCGCTGACTGCTTTCTCTAAAATCGCGATGTCCCTGGCTTTGATCCATCCAGCCAGGCTAAAAGTAAACTGCTGTTTGGCCAAATGCCCGTCTGCCTGGCGTATCCCCCGGATATTGGCCAGATAATCATAAATAAGGGCGAGTTTAAACTGTTCCTGTGCCAAACCCTTTATTTTATATTTTATATTCTCCGCTTCATCATCGGCAATAAGGACTGCGAAATTTATCTCCAGGAGCCTGTCTCTTACAGCCTGATTGTGACGGGGCAGGGTAACAAAATTAAAATGATGACCTTTAAACACAGCCTCCAGTTGCTCAAAATCCTGCTTAAGGTATATGACTGAAAGAAAGATACTGGCCTGATCTTGATGGACGATGTCTGAAAAAAAAGCGATTTCCTTTTGCCGGCATTCCTCCTCTAATGCCGTGTAACCTCCTGTATTCAATACCCCTAGAAAAACACCGCAATTATGCGTGGCCTTAACCTGATCCAGGGAAAGAGATAACTTACGCCAGGGCGAAAGCAGCTGCCTTTCCTGGATTAATTTCTCCTTATGCTGATGGAGTTCCCTCAAATGGCTGCGTAATTCAGAAATCCCCTGTAATAATTTTACATAATCAAAATTGTCCAGGACGCCCTTCAGCTGCTCGTTGTACACCAGGGGCTTGAATTTAACCATACCCTCCCAGAACCCGGACTTTTCTTTGAAGCTGTTTAAATAGGAAATAGCCTCTTCAATTTCCAGGAGATTTATTTCCTTCTCATCCGGCGCCTGTATCTGGATCCCCGGGCCTTGGGCAGAGGAAGAAATAAGCTCTACCATTTCTAATTTCTGCAGGCAGGCTAAGAGCCTCTCCTTATCTTGCTTTAAACCCAAAATCTCTACCTTATTTATCCTGGCAACGCCCATAGCACCCCATTAATCCTGGCCGATTTTACCCCTGATAAATTCTAGCGCCTCTTCCATCTTAAGGAGCGATTTCTCCTCTAACGCCGCTATATCTTTTTGGCCCTGCCCTTCAATCAAAGACACCTCTTGATTGGTTTCATTGTCTATACGAGCTTTCATTTTCTGCGCTTCTGTCCTTGCTTCTTCAGCGCGCTTTTTGATAATGCGTTCCTTCTCTGCCGTAGCCTGAGCTATGATACCCTGCGCCTGCCTTTGGGCCTCCTCTACTATTTGCTTTGCCCTGGCTTCTGCCGACTGAATTTCACCTAATGCCGCCTTCGCGTCCATAGTCTTACCTAAAACCCCTTAATGCATCAAGCGGATGAGCGGCTTCTAATATGGGCCTGCCCACCACCAGAAAATCGCTTCCTGCCTTTACGGCATCCCTGGCCGTGGCATGCCTCTTCTGATCATCCTTAGCGCAAACACGCGGCCTGATACCCGGAGTAACAATAAGAAATCTTTTATTCTTTATGCGCTTTCTTAAAAACGCCGCTTCCTTTACTGAACATACTATTCCGTCTAAGCCGCACCCCAGGCCTTTTTTTGCCAGCGCTAAAACCTCTTCCCGTTTCGCCTCTTTGCTGGTTAAGACCGTAACCCCGATCAATAACGGCCTTTGAGTATGGGCCTTTGCCGCCTCCTCTTTCCCTGCCTCAACCGCAGCCTTAAGCATCTCTTGCCCTCCCAAGATATGGAGCGTAAGCATCTTTACCCTCTGCCTTAATGCCATACGCACAGCCTGGGCTGTAGTGTTAGGTATATCAAAGAATTTCAAATCCAAGAACACCTCAGCGCCTTTCTGGCGCACCATTTCAATAGCCTTGGGGCCACAGGCGGTAAAAAGTTGAGGGCCGATCTTGAAGACCTTTACCCGGGGATAAAGCTTATCCAGGAAATACCTGGCCTTCTTGAGGTTATCCACATCTAAGGCAAGGATTATTTCTGTTTTGCGTTTCATATCTTCAGGCTGCCTGTAATCCTTTTGATATCGTTTATCTTATTCTTCATTAAATACCTCCTGATGCCATGAATGATCTCCCTGGTAACCGCAGGGTTAATAAAATTAGCCGTGCCGACACTTACAGCAGAGGCTCCTGCGATAATGAATTCCATGGCGCTGGAAGTATCCATTATACCACCCATGCCGATAATGGGAATCGTAATATTACGGTATACCTCCCAGACCGCCCTGATTGCCAGGGGCCTGATCGCAGGTCCGCTTAAGCCGGCGGTTACCGCGGCCACCCGCGGCCTCCTTTTTTCTACATCTATACTCATACCGATAAACGTATTCACCAGTGACACCGCATCGCTCCCGCCTGCCTCAGCTGCCAGGGCGATCTCGGAAATAGAGGTAACATTCGGGGAGAGTTTGGTAATAATAGTTTTACCGGTTTCCCTGCGCACTGCCTTAACCAAATTATAGGTTGCCTCAATATCCTGGGATATCAAGCCGCAGCCTCCCCTGTCTATCACCGAAAATCCGTCTGCCGAATTACGCCTCCTGATATTGGGGCAGGATATATTCAATTCTATTGCCATTACTTCCTTTATTGTATCCAGCCTCCTGGCCAAGGCCATAAATTCAGCCGGGTCATCTTCTGAAGCAATACTGACAATAATAGGGATACCTAACCCGCACAAGAAGGGAATTTTCTGAGAGATAAAGTTATCAATCCCGGGGTTTTCTAAACCAATGGAGTTAAGCAGGCCTGCCGGGGTCTCGCAGGTCCGGGGCGCAGGATTGCCTTTCCTGGGGTTTAAGGTTATGGTTTTAGTCACTATGGCCCCCAGCTCTTTAAGATTCATAAAATCCCGGTATTCATCGCCATAGCCGAAAGTGCCGGAGGCAACCATGACCGGATTTTTCAGGATGAGTTTTCCTATCTTTACGCTGAGCCTAAGCGCCATATGACCCTTCTGTTTATTTTGCCAGTATCATCTGCATGGAAACAACGAGTAAAAAAACCCCGAACAGCTTTTTTAGGATAGGCCCGGGGACATTCTGCACGAGGTGCGCGCCAACTAAGCCACCTGCGATAAATCCGAGGCAGATAAAACCGGCTGCCCCCAGTTTCACATTCCCGCTATAATAATAACGCAGCGCCGCCAATAAGCCTATGGGAGGCACCATTGCTGCCAGGGTTGTCCCCTGGGCCTGGTGCTGAGTGAGGCCGCATAAATATACCAGCGCCGGTACTAAAATAGCGCCGCCTCCGATGCCAAACATCCCGCCAAGAATACCGGCGGATAAACCTATAATAACATATAACCATGGGCCCATCTTCACCCCCTCCTAAAAATAATAAAAGCTTAAGCCGTAAAAACAAGTTAAAAACTAGGCTCAATACAAAGTATCTTGTATTTGGAAAATTCTTTCAATCCGCCCTTGATAAAACTGAGGTTAGTCAGGTATTTCATCTTAAACCAAACCCAGAATTTGTCTTTAGGCTCCATGCCGAAATTCCATCTCACATATTGATACGCAAAATAAGAAAACGCCCCCAGGGACAAGAGGTTAAAAATCATTATTCCTGTGCCGGAAACAAAAAAATTCACCGCAACACCCGCAAGAAAAAGCAGGGCAAAAAAATGCATCAGATGAAAGTTGCCTATATAGACAAAGCCCCTGATAGGAAAAGGCAGAATAAAAGAAGGCGTTGCTTTTAAAAACTGCAATATTACCTCTAGCCCCCTTTTCCGCACATACTTATCAATCAAGGGCAGATGGGCCTGCCCATAGCTCACCCAGACCTTAAGCAGGGCCTTTAAGTCTGCCCGGTGCATATGGTCCACCTTGGCCCGGGGGGCAAAATAAAACTTAAAGCCGCGGCTACGGTGTTGATAACTTAAATCCATATCCTCCCCCGTCGGCCGTTCCCAGAACCTTGCGCCTATATCCTGCATAGCGCTCCTGCGGTAAGCGACATTACAGGTGCCGAAGAAATATGCCTTGTGCCCGCCTATATCTGAGGGGCGCGGGTCTTTCGGAAAATCCGGATAATAGCCTTCCCGGATAAACCCATAGCGGGGAGAAACCATATTAAAACGGAAGTGTTCACACCAGGCCTCCACTAAATTATCCGGGTCAACCTTTAAGGTAAAAACTTCCCCCCCTACCGCAGCTATCCTGGGCTCATCCTGGAAGTGCCTGAGCATCTCTGTTATCCATCCCCTGCAGGGCGCGCAATCAGCGTCAGTGAAAAAAAGATACTCCCCTTCAACCGCCTCCAGCGCTTTATTACGGGCATAACCCGGAGAAGGACAATCAGGTATCTCTACTAGTTTAATAAAACGGTATTTTTTCTGCCAGTTTCTTATAATCTCAACAGTCCTGTCGTTGGAGCCTCCGTCAGCAATTACCCATTCCCAGGAGTCATGCGGATAGTCTACCTGCAATAAATATTCAAATGTCTTTTCGATAGTGCGCTCAAAATTTTTCACCGGGATAATCACGGATACTAAAGGCATACTGCCCATCATTACCTCCTGTAAATAATCATCCTCATCAATCCCAGATTATCTCTCCTGCCTTGAATACCGGGCCCTCTTTACAGGCCCTCTTTAAACCCTGGGTTGTTGCTACCGCGCACCCCATACAGGCGCCTATCCCGCAGGCCATATGCCTTTCCAAGGATATCTGAGCCGGTATGCGGTAAACCCGGCAAAGCCCGCTGACCGCCTCCAGCATAGGGCGCGGGCCGCAACTGTAAACCGCAAGCGGCATAAACCTGCCCTTGCCCCTGATTGATTTTCCACGGGATAAAATACGCTTTAATAAATCCGTGGCCCTACCTTTAAATCCTTTTGAGCCGTTATCCGTGGCTATATTGACCTTACAACCTAATGCCCGAAATTCCTTTTCGCAAAGGACTTGTTTTTTGTTCCTGGCCCCTATTAATACCAACGGCCTCTCTGATACCCCCGGACAGTTAACCAGCCTTTCTGCGAGGAATAATAAAGGAGCGGCCCCCATGCCGCCTGCCACCAAAACAGAGACACAAGGCCCAGACCCCTGGGGGCTGAAATCAAAGCCTTTGCCTAAGGGGCCGATAATATCTAAATATTCACCGCATCGTCTGCGGGATAAAATTTCAGTACCCCTGCCTACTACTTCATAGAGAACTTTTATTACTGAGCCATTTATTTGATGTATACTAAAAGGCCTTCTTAAAAACGGGGTGTTATCTGGGCCTATTTTTATTTCCAGAAATTGACCGGGAGAGGCGCTTCTGGCAATAGGAGAAGATCTCACTTCCAGGCAATAGCATTTGTCTGTAACCTGCTTATTATCAATTATTTTTGTTTCTGTCTGAATCATTTTTATATAAATACTTTGTCCGTCTGATGAGATAAATAACCAGGACAATAAATAATAACAGTACGCCGATTATTGCCGCCGCTTCATGCAGATAAACCCTAAGGCCTGTATTAAGGCTGCTTGAGGACCTTAAAAAGAAAACAATAAAAAGCACGGCAAATATTGAGCCGATTTCCTTTTTGATCCAAGGCAGCTGAATAGGCAGGTATTCCCCGATATTTTTAGACAATAGCACCTGCCAAGAAGGCAGCATCCGATGCACCCTGGACTCATATTGACGGTATTCCTGCGGGAATATTTTCCTCAATTTCTTTTCCTCTTCAAAAGTAAGCGGGAGGTAGCGCAAAACGAAAATAATCATCAATACGGCTGCGACCCATAATTTAAAAAGTACCAAGGTGATCCCTGAACCGATCAAAAATATACCTAAATACATGGGGTTACGCACCAGGAGATAAGGCCCTCCCACAATCAGGAGGCTGCCTTCGCGGGAGTGTTGAGCCTTGTAACCGCGCGCAGAGACCCGCAGTACCTGGCCTAAAAGGATCAGGGAAATACCGAATATTTTCAGTATTTCTGCCGGCCAACCCCAAGAATTAACGCGTATAAACACGCGGGGGAAGAAGACAACCAACAAAACAGTTACACTGATCAGGATCCCGTTTATCTTCAGGCGCACTTTCATTATATTCCTATTTCTGGCAAAGGGGGCAAAAATAAGTGCCCCGGCCGGCCAGAGAGGACCGTTGTATTATAGAGCCGCAGGCAAAGCAAGGTTTACCCTCTCTGCCATAAACCTTATGATACCGCAGGTAATCTCCTGGCCCGCCGCTTAAGCGCACATACTGGTCAATCGATGAGCCTTTATGCGCTATGGCTTCCTTCAAGGTAGCCTTGATGTTGCGAAAGAGGCTTGTTTTTTCTTTATCGCTTAAACTCGAGCCCGCCCGCCAGGGGTTGATCCTTGCCCGGAATAAAATCTCTGCGGCATAAAGATTCCCTATGCCAGAGATAAATGACTGGTCCATTAACAGAGACTTTATTTTACTCTTTTTACCGGCCAACATACCTTTAAACTCATTTAAGGTCAAATCAAAAGGCTCAGGACCCAGCCTCTGGATGAACCTTAAATTGCGCCAGTCATCTAAGAGCCTTAGTTCCGCAAAAAGGCGCTGGTCATTAAAATCCAGGACCCTGCCGCCGGATAGAAGAAAACTTACCCTGCTCTTTCTACCGTCCCCGGGATAAACCAGCTGCCCGGTCATCTTCAGATGAATCACCAGGGATTTGCCGTTAGATAGCTCCAGTATTAACACCTTGGCCTTGCGCAGTATGCGCTGAAAAGTTGCGCCCTCCAGGCCTTTCCTAAACTTATCAGGGGTGATCCCCCGCACCACCGCAGGATGATGGATAGAGACCTTGATTATTTTCCTGCCCGGCAGTGTTTTTTCTAATTCCCTTTTTATCGTCTCGACTTCCGGTAGTTCAGGCATATCTTATTTAAAAACGGCTATTTACGGTTAGGTTTATCTTTTCGGCCTTGCTTTTTGTGCCTTGATCTTAACCTTGGCCGAAGGGCCCCTCTCGCCCGCTGCGTAGTTTTATGGTATTCTTGCAGAGACTTGACCCCCAAATCTTCCTTAATCAAAACCTCAATGCCGTTTACAGTGGCCTGCGCTCCGGCGATAGTAGTAGTGTAAGGTATGTTGTACAATATGACCTGGGAGCGGATTTTTATCTCATCCTGACGCGGTATCCTGCCGGTAGGGGTATTGATTACCAGCTGGATCTTGCCGTCTTTCATCAAGTCTATTATATTGGGCCTGCCTTCGGCGATCTTCGGCAAGACCTTTACCTGAATCCTGCTCTTCTGTAGGCTAGCGGCGGTACCTGAGGTGGCATAAACATGAAACCCTAGGTCCTTTAGTTTTTTGGCGATAAAGACTACTGCGGCCTTATCCCGGTCGCGCACAGAAATAAAAACATTTCCTTTACGGGGCAGGTTTTGACCGGCAGCAATCTGGCTTTTTATGTAGGCCCGGGCAAAGTCCTTATCAATACCCATAACCTCTCCGGTAGATTTCATTTCCGGGCCCAGGATTATATCCACCCCCGGAAAGCGGTTAAAGGGAAAGACTGACTCCTTGACCGCAACGTGTTTGGGTATAATCTCCTGGGTAAAACCTAAGTCCTTTAGTTTCTCACCCAGCATAATTTTAGTAGCCAGTTTCGCCAGTTGCACGCCTATTACCTTTGAAACAAAAGGCACTGTGCGGGAGGCCCTGGGGTTTACCTCCAGCACATAGACCTTGCCGTCTTTTACCGCATACTGCACATTCATTAAGCCTGCCACGTTTAACTCGCGGGCCATTTTGTAAGTCGCCCCCCGTATTTCATTGAGAATATCCGCGGACAGGGTGTAGGTAGGCAAGGCCATGGCTGAGTCTCCGGAATGAATGCCCGCCTCTTCAATATGCTCCATGATACCTCCGATTACAAAGGATTCCCCGTCACCTATTAAGTCCACATCCACCTCAATAGCATCCTCCAGGAACTTATCTATAAGTATGGGGTGATCCCCTGAAACACTGGCTGCCTCGGTAATGAACTTTTCAAGCGTAGTTTCATCATAGACAATCTCCATCGCCCTGCCACCCAAGACATAGGACGGCCTGACCAGGACGGGGTACCCTATTTTTTTTGCCACCTGTTCTGCCTCTTGAAAATTAAAGGCCGTGCCGTTTTCCGGCTGAAACAGGCTTAGTTTATCCAGCATCTGTTTGAAACGCTTCCTGTCTTCGGCTATATCGATATTATCGGCGCTTGTGCCTAATATAGATACCCCGGCTTTCAACAGAGGCAACGCCAGATTAAGCGGGGTCTGCCCGCCGAATTGGACAATGACACCTATGGGCTTTTCCACCTCAATTATATTCATGATGTCTTCCATGGTCAGCGGCTCAAAATAAAGCCTATCCGAAGTATCGTAATCAGTCGAAACTGTCTCTGGATTACAATTCACCATAATGCTGTCTATGCCTTCTTCCTTCAAGGCATAGGCGGCGTGGCAACAGCAATAGTCGAACTCAATCCCCTGGCCGATACGGTTGGGCCCGCCCCCCAAAATAATCACTTTTTTGTTATTGCTTGGCCTGGCCTCCTGGGCGCTTTCATATGTGGAATAGAAATAAGGCTGTCTGGCATTAAACTCTCCGGCGCAGGTATCCACCAGTTTATACACCGGTTTTAACCCTTTTTTCTTACGTAAGTTACGCACAGCTTCCTCCTTAACACCCAGCAGATAAGAAAGCTGCCGGTCAGAAAAACCAGCTTCTTTAGCCTCAATGAGCAAATCTGCCGGGATCTTTATTTCTTCTTCTATGTTATGCTCAAATTTCTTTATCCGTTCTTCCAATTCAACCAGCTGTTTCATATTGTCGATAAACCAATGGTCTATATGAGAAAGGCCGTATATCTCATCTATAGATAACCCCGCCTTAAGCCCGTAGCGGATATAAAATATCCTCTCGTCATTAGGAAGGCGTATCTTATCCTTGATTGCCTTCATCAGGCCGTTACTTGGGGCTTTAAGCATCTCGTCGGTAATCTTATCTTTGCCGTCTGCGCCAAAACCAAAACGCGCGGTCTCAATAGAACGCAGGCCCTTTTGCAGCGCCTCTTTAAAATTCCTGCCTATGGCCATGGCCTCCCCTACGGCTTTCATAGAAGTATTAAGGATGCGCTCGGCCCGGGGAAATTTTTCAAAAGTGAAACGGCAGATTTTAAAAACGCAGTAATCCACCGTGGGCTCAAAGAAAGAGGTAGTCTTTCCGGTAATCTGATTCATCACCTCAGGTAAGGTCAAGCCCACTGCCAACTTTGTGGCTACCCGGGCAATGGGAAAACCCGTGGCCTTAGATGCCAGGGCAGAGGAGCGGGAAAGCCGGGGATTTACTTCAATAATGACTATGCCCCCGTCGCGGGGGTTCTGGGCAAACTGTATATTCGCTCCTCCCCCGGAAATGCCTATCCTGCGGATTATCCTTTTAGATAAATTCACAAAGTTAGTATATTCCTCGCAGGTCAAGGTCTGGGCAGGGGCTACCACCATACTGTCTCCGGTGTGTACGCCCATGGGGTCAACGTTTTCCATAGAAGTAATCATAATCACATTATCCGCACAATCGCGCATCACCTCAAATTCAATCTCCTTCCAGCCCAATACGGACTGCTCAACCAAGATCTGATGCACGGGGCTGGTTTCCAGGCCTTTAGCCAGAGATTTTTCCAATTCTTCCTTATTATAGACAATCGCCCCTCCGCTTCCGCCCAGGCAATAGGCAGGCCGTAGAATAAGAGGAAAACCTATATCCATGCCAATCTTCATCCCCTGCTTAAGGCTGTTGGCTATACCGCTTTTAGGCACGCCTACGCCTATTTCCTGCATTGCCTTTTTAAAAAGCTCCCTGTCCTCGGCACAAGATATAGCCTCTACGGAAGCACCGATGGATTCCACAGAATATTTCTTCAAAATACCCTGTTTCATCAGGAAAAAAACCAAATTTAAACCGGTCTGTCCCCCTAAAGTAGGCAGGATAGCATCAGGGCGTTCTTTAGCGATAATTTTAGTAATCATCTCAACAGATAAAGGCTCTATATAAGTAACATCCGCGAGATTAGGGTCAGTCATAATGGTGGCCGGATTGGAATTAACCAGTATGGTAAAATAACCTTCTTCTTTCAGGGCCTTACAGGCCTGTGATCCGGAATAGTCAAATTCGCAGGCCTGCCCGATAATAATGGGCCCTGAGCCGACCATCAGCACCCGCGTGATATCTTTTCTTTTAGGCATTGTGTATCCTCCTAAAAATTCCGTTATAGTAGTTTGCTGAACCTTGTAAAAACGCTATGGACCTCGTTGAACCCGGGGCTTACAGGATAATACTGCACCCCGATAAACCTGCGCCGCCTGCTTTCTATCTCCTCAACGCTGTGGTCATTCAAATTATAGGCGGTAATCCGCACATCTTTTATTTTATTGAGGGATTCGATATCTACTACATAGGAATGATTCTGCACGGTGATCTCCCCCTTATAAGAAACAGGGCTATGGATAGGATAGTTTACGCCGTGGTGGCCTACCTTCATTTTAGACACCTTCGCACCCAACGCCAAAGACAACACCTGACAGCCCGTAGAAATCGCAAGTATAGGCAGCTCACCCAGTAAGGGCTTGATATTATCCGCTACCTCTTTTAAGGCGGGATCCTGCTCTGGGCCATTGGATATGACCAGGGCATCCGGTTTAATCTTGCGGATTTTATCCGCAGGCGTATTATAAGGAAATAAAACCATGGAAAAACCTAAAGATTTAATCTGCCTTATTATGCTTCTGGTTATACCTAAATCCAATACCGCCAACTTCCTGCCCCGGGCCTTGCCTAAAGACACGGGCTTAGATACGCACACCCTGGGTAGCTGACTTTCAGCAGGCTTATTGCGTAAGGCGGCTATCTTATCCCGTAACTGTTTAACATCAAAACAGCGTGTTGAGATAACCCCTAACATCCGGCCTTTCTGCCGCAAATGCACCGCGAGAGTGCGCGTGTCCAACGCGCTGATAACCGGCAGGGAAGATGCCTTGGCGAAATCCCCAAAGCCTTCCTTGGCCTGCCAGTTGGAAAATATACGGGACTTCTCCTTAATAACCATACCCGCAAGCCAAACCCTTGATGACTCATTAAATTTCTGGGCACAACCATAGTTTCCGATCAAAGGATAAGTCAAGATAAGGATCTTGCCTATATTGGCAGGGTCAGTCATCATCTCTTGATATCCGACCACCGCGGTATTGGGCATCAATTCGCCTATCGCTTCTCCTTGAGCACCCGAAGATTCACCTTCAAAAATACGCCCGTCTTCCAATACCAGAATTGCCTTCATCAAATGCTCCTTTTTAAAATAGCGCCTGCGTTTATCTGCATCAAGGTGCCGACAAAAATGCCTTTACTTTTTTTACCGCCCCCTCAACTGTCTTGACCTTAATTACCCCCTCTATATCCCAGGACCCCAGGCTAATCACCGGTATGCCAAACTGCAGGCAATAAGCAATCTCAGAAAGCGTGCCGGATTCACCAGGCAAGGCTACTACTATATCCGCACTTTTTACCACCAATACATTCCTGGCCAGGCCTAAGCCTGTGGGTATAACAATATCCACAAAAGGATTGGCGTCTTCTTTATGATATCCAGGAATAATCCCGATGGTCAAGCCTCCTGCAGAATGAAAACCCTGGCATACCGCCTTCATTGTCCCACTCAACCCTCCAGAAACTAATATATTCACCACTTTAGCCAGTTTTTTGCCTAATTTTTGGGCTAATTGCTCCACTCTACCTGAACAATCATGCCCGCCAATCACACTTACTATCTTCTTACGCATATGGTAACTTTTTATCTGGTTAATTTATGCGCCTGGGCCGAATCGAACGGCCACACATGGCTCCGGAGGCCATTGCGCTATCCGTTGCGCTACAGGCGCATCAATATCCGGCTTCAAACAGAATCTCATATCGAAATATAGTATGCACTATCTTATAGTCTATATTTTCCAACACCGTATCAAAGGCGCGGGTGGACCTGGCTTCAAAATCATGTATCCGGATAAAACCGCTGCCCAAACACTGGGAACGGTCAAAAACCACGATTTTAAAAATCGTACACCGGTAACTCTTACCGGTAGGATTTGTTATTTCTCCCATCGCTGTTACTGAGCCTTGGGGCCCTTTTTTAAAAGTAACGTTGTAAACGGGGAATGTCATTTAATATGTAACCAGTATTCATCATCCAGCTTAAACGTCTAAAGGTGCCTACGGGGGTCAAAAAAGGCTAAGCTGTTTTTCTTCCTTGTCCTTTGAGTTCTCATCCCCAAAGATAGAAATTTTGCCGTATTCACCGTCAAAACCGGGATCAATATGAACCCTGCCCTGGCGCACCCTGATTATTGCCTCCGCCAGCTTGTGCGGAAGGTGTTTGCATAAATCTTCCTGGGAAAGCCGCATCAAAATATCAAACTCATTACCCATGTTAGCCAGATAACCGCGGTAATCCCTTTCCACGGTCACAGAAACCTTATTAACCCCTTTTACTTCGGCGATAATCTCTTCCAAAGGGATAAGGCTGCGGTAAGGTATGGCGCCTGAAGGTTTATACCCTTCGGGCCTATCCGCTATTGCCTCCACCCGATTAAGCACCCCCACTGTTACCGGCTTTGCGCATTTAGGGCACCTGCCCTGATATTTCCTGGTCTCCTGAGGGGAAAGCCTAACATCACAAAGGCGGTGCCCGTCAAAATGGTATTTTCCTTCCTCGGGGAAGAATTCTATCGTATACAAAAACCTCTTTCTATCCTTAGTCTTTAACACCTCCCGGATAGAACGATAATCCAGTTCACAATCAAAGACATTCGCCTCCCGCCCTATTTTGGAAGGAGAATGAGAGTCAGAATTAGAGATAAGGCTGAAATTATCCAGGGCGCTCAAACGCCAATTCATCGCCGGGTCACTGGAAAGCCCTGTCTCCAGGGCAAATATTTTCGGGGTCTGCTCTTCAAAACAGTCGCTAATCCGGTCGAACCCGGACATAGAACCGAATAAAGAAAACCAGGGTGTCCATATATGCCCGGGCACTACCATGCAGTTTTCATCTATATCAAAGATAATCCGCGCCAACTCTTTGGCATCCAGGCCTAAGATGGGGCGGCCATCGCTGGCCAGATTACCGCAACGGCTGAGCGTCTCATTGATTTTATCCGTGGTCTTAAAAGACGGGCTAAAGACCATATTATGGATGCGGTACGTCCTGCCTTTTTTGGAGTAAATACTGCTGATCTCGCTGGTAAGAATGAAATATACCTCCTGGTATTTAAACAAACCGTTCCCCAGGTCCTGGAGGTTATGTTTTAATTCCTCCAGCCACAGGTGGTGGGTAAAATCTCCCGTGCCCATTAAGGTTACGCCTTTCAATTTTGCCCACTCGGCAATATGGCGTATGTCCATATCCTTACTGGTAGCCCGGCTGTATTTGGAATGTATATGAAAATCGGCTATAAATTCCATCTCGCTCCTCTTTATGCCTTATAGGCGATCTTACCACCCAAGAAGGTATATTCTACTTTTCCTTTTAATTTCCGGCCCAGGAAAGGACAATTGCGGGATTTAGAGATTAGGCCTTCCCTCTCCACCAGCCACTCTTTCTCTTTGTCTATAATCACCAGGTCAGCATCTTTACCGGGTGAAAGTGTACCTTTGTCTATGCCCAGGATCCGCGCCGGGTTAAGCGCCAGTTTTTCTACTAAAGACGGCCAGTCCAAAAATCCGGGTTCCACCAGCTCTGTAATACCCACTGCCAGTATCGTCTCCAGCCCTATCACCCCGAACTCGGCGCGTTCAAACTCAATTTCTTTTTCGTTTTCCGTATGCGGGGCATGGTCTGAGGCGATAACGTCTATAATGCCCTCCTTCAGGCCCTTTTTAAGCGCCTGGACATCTTCTTTGCTCCTCAAGGGCGGATTCATTTTAAAATTCGTGTCGTAACCTAAGACCGCTTCTTCGTTTAAAGACAGGTGATGGGGTGTTGCCTCGGCAGTAATCCGCACGCCTTTTTTCTTGGCCAGAGAAATAATCTTAACCGACTCCTGAGAGCTGATATGGGCTAGGTGCAGCGGGCAGCTGTATTCTTTAGCCAGTTCTACATCGCGCGCTACCCTTTTGTATTCCGCCTCATCCGCCATACCCCGCAACCCCATACGGGTAGAAATAATGCCCAGGTTGACCATGCCGCCAGAGGACAGTGCCTTGTCTTCGCTGTGGCATATCACCAACACCTTATTCAGCCCGGCTTTTTTCAAGGCCTCTGCCATAACCTCTTTATCATCCACCGATGAGCCGTCGTCAGAAACAGCCACTACGCCTTCCTGTTGTAATCCGGATATATCGCTAACCTCTTTCCCCTGGCGGCCCTTGGTAATAGCGGCGCATATAAATACATTGGCCTGTGCATCTTTTTTCAGGATCCCTTTCAGTAATTTAATATTAACCGCCGAGTCCATGGGAGGCTGGGTATTGGGCATGGCCAGGAGGCTGGTAACGCCCCCTTTTAAAGCAGCCTTTGTGCCGCTATAAATGGTCTCCTTATCTTCCCTGCCCGGCTGCCTTAAATGCACATGCATATCCACCAGCCCGGGCATAACTATCCTGCCGCTGGCATCTATGGTAACATCTGCCGCAGACCGGATATTTTCAGATACCTTCGATATCACCTTGCCGTCTATCAATATATCCCTGATGCCGCAAATACCATTAGCCGGGTCTATGACATAGCCGTTTTTAATGAGCGTCTTCATTATTCTTTATCCTGTCGTTGGCCTGGGCTACTAAAAATAGGACCGCCATCCTTACGGCAATACCGTTAGTTACCTGTTCTAAAATCACGGAGCTCATCCCATCGGCGACTTCGCTGGACATCTCAATGCCGCGGTTAATAGGCCCGGGGTGCATTACAATAATATCTTTTTTGGCCTTCTTGAGCCTTTCCTGCGTTATGCCGAAATTGCTAAAATAATCCAGCTGCCGGGGAAAGGCGTTTTCTCCGTCGCGCTCAAACTGCATCCGTAAGACATTGACCGCATCAGCCCCTGATAATGCCAGGTCTATATCCTCAGTCACTCCAACCCCCATTTCTTCAATAGCAGCGGGTATGAGCATTTTAGGCGCACAAACAGTAACCTGAGCGCCCAATTTAACCAACCCCCATATATTGGAACGGGCCACCCGCGAATGCGCTATATCACCGACTATACTTACCTTCAAGCCCTGGATACGGCCAAGTTTTTCTCTTAATGTGAACATATCCAGGAGGGCCTGGGTGGGATGTTCATGCCAGCCATCCCCGGCATTGACTACGCTTGCCTTGAGGTGCCGTGCCAGCATCTGTGCTGCCCCGGAGTAATTATGCCTTATCACTATAATATCTACTTTCAGGGCCTCGATATTCCTGCCGGTATCTACCAGGGTCTCCCCCTTGCGCACGCTAGAGGTCTCTGAGGCGATATTGATGACATCCGCCGAAAGCCTCTTGGCCGCTATCTCAAAAGATACACGGGTGCGGGTAGAGGGCTCGTAAAAAAGATTGACCACGGTCTTGCCGCGTAAGGCAGGGACTTTTTTTATTTCCCGGCTGGAGACCTCTTTAAAAGAAGAGGCGGTATCCAGGATAAACTCAATCTCTTCCCTGCTTAACCCCTCCAGCCCCAACAAATCTTTACTTGACCAAACCATTTTATCTTTATCTATCCCCTATATATTATTTTTCCATAATAACCACTTCATCCTTGCCGTCAGACTCATCCAAACGCACCTCTATAGATTCGTTCAGGGAGGTGGGGATATTTTTGCCTACGTAATCGGCGCGGATAGGCAATTCCCTGTGGCCCCTGTCTACCAAAACCGCCAGTTGTATAATCTTAGGTCTACCGAAGTCAGTAAGCGCATCCAGGGCGGCTCGGATGGTCCTGCCGGTATACAGGACATCATCTACTAAAATAAGCACTTTCCCGGTAACGTCAAAATCAATAGCAGTCCCCCGCACTACCGGCTGCGCTGCAATCAGCGTTAAATCATCACGGTATAAAGTAATATCCAATATCCCCACGGGTATGGATTTCTTCTCGATTTTTTCTATGCAGGAGGCAATGCGCCCGGCCAAATACACCCCCCTGTTTCTTATGCCCACTAGGCAGAGCTCCTCTATATCCTGGTTTTTCTCCAGGATCTCATGGGCAATACGCATAAGCATGCGCCCTAACGCCTCCTTATCCAGCAACCTTGCCTTTTCTTTCATCTAAAAACAGCCCCAAATGCGCATAAACAAAAAACCCGACCGCTTTCTTTGCTTAAAGCAGCCGGGTTCGTTTTCTGGTCAATAATTAAGTGCATGTTTTATCCTTACTAGTTTCTCGCGAACTAGTTTAAAGGTTATATTCAATATAATATACCATCGCTATCGCGCCTTGTCAAGATTAAATTAGGCAGGGGGATGAGCCTTGGATGTTCCTTCAAGCAGTTCGATAATATTATTGACCCTATTGACCAGAGGATGGATGATATCGTTCTTCCTGATAACCAGGCGCTGGGAATAATCGCCTGCGATAACCTTATCCAGCACGCCTTCTATGCGCGGCATGAGACCGAGGCTACGGTTTAAAATAACCATCAGGCTGGCTAAAAAAGCAAATATGATGCCTACAAAACACATCTGGACTATGATCAGATTCACCCGCCAAAGCAGTGAATATTGCGTTTCCGTAACTACCTTCACAAGGGCATAGAAGTTGATCAGGGCAAAAAGTGTAGATATTACCAAGGTTATATTAAGAAAACGAAAGGTAACATTTACCTTCCATATCTTTCTTCTCTGTTTCATAACCCCTCCTTTTTGGGCCCCTTTAAGCCTAAAACCGCAGGTGTCTACTCTAGGTTAACATACATCCTTTTATGCCGCAAGCCTTATTTAACCACCTGCCTTTATATCACTACCACAAATTCCCCCCTTGGCCTTTGCTGAATAAACCCTGCGATCAGCCTGCTGACCTTGTCCCGTTTGACCTCTTCAAACTTCTTGGTTAATTCCCGGCACAGGGCGATGTCAATATCCCCAAAAACCTCTTGAATATCCGCCAGGGTAGCGGCAATCCGGTGGGGAGACTCGTAAAAAACAAGGGTGGTTGCAAGTTTTCTTAATTCCTGAAGACGGCGCCTGCGGCTTAACGGCTTTGCGGGAAGGAATCCGCAAAATACAAATTTATGCGCCGGCTTTCCGGAAGAAACCAGACCCAAGACAAAGGCAGCCGGCCCGGGGATTACAGTAAGAGGGATATTTTCTTTGATGGCTGAATTAATAATATGGTAGCCCGGGTCGAGTATCCCGGGCGTGCCTGCATCGGAAACCAGGGCAACGGACTTGCCTTCTTTTAAGAGGCGCAAAAGGTATTGGCCCTTAACGGCTTTATTGTGCTGGAAATAACTGGTAGTGGGAGTAGTTATTCCGTAATGCAGAAGCAATATCCTGGTATGCCGCGTGTCTTCGCAGGCAATCATATCTACCGATTTCAGGACTTCGATAGCCCGCAAGGTAATATCCTTAAGGTTCCCTATGGGGGTAGCTACGATATAAAGCATCCTACTCATCCTTTACCCGGCATATCTTCACTTCAGGGTGGTGCGGCCATGGCCATGTCCCCCAGGGACTCGCATAGGCGGTCAAATTAAAAATCCGGGGCTTAAAAATACCGGCGTCTAAATAATGCCGGCTTTGCAGAATGCTGGATTGCTCGCCAGGATGCAGGCTGCCGCAAGGCAGGCCAAAACCTAACCCCGGGCCCCCGAATGAAAATGCCGTCAAGAAAATCAATATAAATATTAGCCGCAACCCGGACACTGATATGACGGGGAGGGTTAAAAACTGGTTATATTACCGTCTTGATCAATAAAAAAACCGGTGTTTTTAGTCCGACGGGTTGCCCGCACGCGAAGCGTCAAGGCGGTTGCTTCTTCCACCTCATACCCATACCAATTATCCTTATTGGGGTCGTCTATGGACAAAGCCGTTAAATCGTTGGTATATCTGTTTTTCCAGGTAAAGTAGTTCGTCTCTGCCTGCAGTATGACTTTTAAGGCACTCTGGGCATTACGGGCATATTCCTTTTCTACTTGCGCCTGCCAGCCCATGCCGGCGATGCCGGCCATAATGCCGATAATAATAATGACCAGGAGCAGTTCAAAAAGAGTAACGCCTTTATTTTTCAATACCTTACATCCCGCTTGAAAAGTGCACATGGCCTGAGACCTTCCATTCTGTAACCACCAGGTCCCGCGGGACACTGGCCTGAGCATCCGCATCCCCCCGGGTAAAGGTAGCCGGGTCGCTACCGGTTATAGCATCGGTAGTGTATTCATAACGGAAGGAATTCGGCCCCCCGTGCGGCTCTAAACGGTAAAAACCGCTGGCGGACCAGAATTCATCATACCAGGCCCCGATATTAGTACTGGGTTCTGTACTATAAACAGAAGAGGTCCCGGCATTATTGCTAAAAACCCGCGGAGAAAAAACAAATACGGCTATACCGGCAAATACCGCTAAAATCAACAGCATGGATCTTCTTTTCAACATAGCAGCCTCCTAATTATTCTGGCCTAAGACAGGGTACGGCCCGTTATACTCAAAATCATAACTTGAATTACCTTTTTTATTAGCCTGGCTTATGGCCTGCATACGTTTCATCATCACCGGGCCGGCCTTCCTTAAGAAGTCTTTCTTCTTTTTCTGCACAATGAGCCTGCCTGCAACCACCCCTAGCCCGAAACCCAGTGCCAGAGAAAAAAACAAAAGTAATACTACTTGAAATGTATGTGTCCGTGCACCCGCCACTTAGTCACCACCATTTTAGGAAAAATGCTTACATAGGCGTGGCTTATGCCGCCTGTGATTATTGCCGCCGCAATATCCGTATTGTGATGATTCGGAATTGCAGGTAAGGGATAGGCAGGATAAACAGAAGGGGTGCCGCCGGGGTTATCGTCACTGTAAGGATAAAATACCTTCAACCCGGCATCGCTGCTGACTATGGTCTCAGTCGCCTTCCAGGTCTCATCATAATAAACGCTGGCCGTAGTTTCTCCTCCGGAAGCCTCTGACCCCGGATTAGAGGCATTCGCTCTCTGTAAAACAAAAAATACGCCTAGGCCCAGGCCTAAAAAGAATAAAAAAACCAGATAGGTCTTATTTATGCGTCTCATTGTCCCCTCCCTTAAAAGATTATCTTCCGCCAAAGCCGCGGATAAAGATAGGAAAGGCCCTCTGGCCTCCCACGGCTAAAGTATATTCACGGCTGAACCCTGAAGACTGATCTACCCAGGTATCAATATACCACCTGCCGTTTTGTTTACGTACCTTATAATTAATAAAGTAGTTTATGCCCCCCATCTCATACTCAAATTGCCGCTCTGTCCATTTTCCTGATGTTGTGCCTATCTTGCCGTTGGCGATATCCAATATAGCTACCGATACACCGGTTTCGCATAGATAATACGCCTTGGCGCGCTCTTCAAAAGAAACCAGGTTATAGACATTGGACCTTAAAACAAACAAAAGCCCCATTATCCAGATAAAGATAATGAGGCTAAGGGTTACCACCATTAAGAGGACTACGCCTTTTCTCTGCCCCTGCCTTTTTCTCATAAAACTCTCTTAGTTTATAACGGAGGCGGCGGTAATCTTATTACGCGGCTGAACACAGGTCCTGAAGGTTTCGTTATTGGCCAATGTCACCTCAACACCCAGCCTGTCTTTTGAGGATTTAAAAAAGTTGATGCTCTTTATATTATTAGCCAGCACCTTCTCGTTGGAGCCATCGCTATATCTTAACTGTCCGGTTGCGCTATCCAGCCACATCCTTTGGTCAACGCCGAATATTTTATACCTTATGCTGGTATTGCCGTCGGTAATATTATAAGAGGCGGCCTTATCACCCACTTGCCCGGAACGCAGAATCCTTTCAAAGATAGCCGCGGTAATCATATGCCCCTTTACCAGGCTATCCTGATCATTCAATACCTGATTCTTTAACTTATGAAAGGACGACCAGGAGGCGCTGGCAATAACAATCAAAATGGAAATCAAAACCATGGCTATTACCAGTTCCATCAAGGTAAAAGATTTTGATCTTAACATTGTCTGCCTCCCTTTCCTTAGGTTAATTCCAGCTAAATGCCCTTATGGCCAGGGTCAACTGGTTATTTACCTGTGTAACGGGTATTACGGACATCTCTACCTTTTTAGTCTCACCTGCCGGCTTTTCTTTCCAGGTTACCACTACCGTGGCCCGCATTATCCAGTAACCCTGGTACCCGTCTGTGCTGTAGGTGTGGTCGGTCTTAGACCTGAAATCAATCGCCACGCTTTGTGGCGCTGACTTAGGGACGAGTTGGCGGCTGTCGTTAATATCCCCCAAATAATGAAAAGGATCGTAGCTGCTTGTGCCTTCCATCACCCGGTATTTGCCCTGGCTGGAGTCGTAGTAATATTTCAGATGGTGGTCCTGGTCAACGTGCGTGGTATATATGATGTTCGCCTCGGCGTATTCCAGCACTTCCTTCGCTAAATCTATGGCCGTATAACGGTAGCCGAAGTCACGGGATATCTGTTTTACCGCCATAAAGGTTGCCCCGGCGCCTGCCATCACTATAACCAATATAACGGAGGCAACTAAGACCTCAAGCAGGCTAAAACTTTTTTTCCTGTTCATCTTTATTTGAAAGTATACTTCTTTTCCGGCAGAAAAACAATATTTATTATGCTACTCTACGGTAACGCTTTTAGCCAAGTTCCTCGGCTGGTCCACATCACAGCCGCGCTTTACCGCAATATGATAGGCCAAGAGCTGCAGGGGCACAACAACCAAAAGAGGGGAGAACACCTCTTCAATCCTGGGGATATAAATCACCTCGGAGACAAGCGCCTTTATTTTCTCGTCTTCTTCCGTAACAATGGCAATAACCTTGCCCTTGCGGCTGCATATCTCCTGTATATTGGAAACCATTTTTTCATAGACTTTAGATGCGGGGCTGATACAGACCACGGCACGGTATTCATCAATCAAGGCCAAGGGGCCGTGCTTCATCTCTCCGGCAGCATATCCTTCCGCGGGTATATAGGATATCTCTTTTAATTTCAACGCCCCCTCCATGGCCGCAGGATAATTGATATTCCTGCCCAGGAACAAAAAGGAACCGAAATGGGCGTGCCTTAAACTGACTGCCTTTACGTATTCCTGCCTATCCAAAATCCTCTGGATTAAAGCAGGGCACTTCTTAAGGGCCGCCAGCAAGTCCTTTATTGCTTTCTTATCGAGGGTATTTTTAATGGAACAAAGGTGCAGGGCCAAGAGGTATAAGATTGCAAGTTGCGCGGTATAGGCCTTGGTAGAAGCAACCCCTATCTCAGAACCGGCATAGGTATATATAACCCCGTCTGAGGCGCGCACCAGGCTTGAGCCTAAGACATTACAAATGGCTAAAACCCGCGCCCCTCTCTTCTTTGCCTCTTTTACCGCTGCCAGCGTATCGGCGGTTTCCCCTGACTGACTTATGGCAATAACTAATGCGTTTTTTGGTATAATCGGCTGCCTATAACGGAATTCGCTGGATAAATCTACGCTCACCGGGATCCGACAGAGTTCTTCCAAAATATACTTTCCGCAAAGGCCTGCGTGATAGGCGGTGCCGCAGGCCACTATGATTATACTCTCTAAAGAAGAAAGCTCCTTGGGGGTAATCTTGAGCTCTTCAAAAAACAGCCCATCCCTGTCTTGAGGCACCCTCTGGTTTAAAATACCTTTCAAAACAGCCGGTTGTTCATTAATCTCTTTAAGCATAAAATGCGGCCAACCCTGCTTCCGGGCCTGGGAACTATCCCAGGTGATATGCACGGGGCTGCGCTTAATATGATGCCTTGAGAAATCTTCGATGGCTATGCCCTTTTTGTTTAACACTACTATTTCGTTTTCATCAAGAAAAACCACTTCTTTGGTAAAATCCAGGAGGGCGGATATATCCGAAGCCAGGAAATTTTCTCCCCTGCCTACGCCTACCACCAGAGGGCTTCCTGCCCGGGCACCCACGATCTTATCCGGCTCCCTGGATGACATAACCCCGATGGCAAAAGAGCCTTCAAGGCAAAAAACCGCCTTGCGCACTGCCTCTTTTAAGGATATATTCTTATAAAATTTCTCAATAAGATGCGCAATGACCTCGGTATCTGTCTGGCTCCTGAATTTGTGCCCTTCTTTAATGAGCGTATTTTTGAGCTGGCTGTAATTCTCAATAATGCCGTTATGCACGATGGCTATTTCTCCGGTGCAATCAAGATGGGGGTGGGCGTTGAGTTGGTTGGGCTGGCCGTGGGTTGCCCACCTGACATGGCCTAGAGCCAGTTTACCGGCAAGCGGTTTATTCTTCAGGAGCCTTTCCAGTTCCCTGACCTTGCCTGGGAGTTTACTCACAGCAATAGATTTCTTATTATCAAGCAATATGCTTACGCCGCTTGAATCGTAACCGCGGTATTCAAGCGATTTAAGCCCGGCCAGAAGGATAGGCTGGGAGTCTTTTTCTCCGATATATCCGATTATCCCGCACATTTTAAACAATGTCCCCAACCGGATTTGAACCGGTGTCGAGAGCTTGAAAAGCTCTTGTCCTAGACCAGGCTAGACGATGGGGACATGCCTTTATTCTGCTTCCGCTATTACATGCGCCACAGAAGAAACCTTGTCCTTATCCGTCAATTTGATCAGCCGCACGCCTTGCGCAGAACGGCCGGTACTGCGTATGTCTTTAATGGGGCAGCGCAGGAACATCCCGTTTTGCGTAATCACCATCAATTCATCCCGGTCAGAGACCGTCTTTAAACCTACGGCCCGGCCGTTTTTTTTGGTTACCTTGATATTGATTATACCTTTGCCGCCGCGGCGCTGTATGCGGTATTGGCCAACGGGGGTGCGCTTGGCAAAACCCAGCTCCGTAACCGTAAGGACCGTATCCTCTTTCTGGGCTACCTCCATAGCGATAACCTCATCGCCTTTGGCAAGGGATACGCCCCTGACCCCTTTAGCTGCCCGGCCCATATCCCGCACCTGCGACTCAGGGAACCTGATCGCCTTACCCATGAGGGTCGAAAGTATTAATTCCTGCTTGCCGTCAGTAAGTTTGGCCTCTATCAAGCCGTCCCCTTTTTCCAGGGAGATACTGATTATGCCGGCTTTACGGGGATTACTGTATTCATCCAGGCGCGTCTTTTTGATCAAGCCGCATTTGGTAGCCATAACCAGGAACTTATCTCCGATAAATTCCTTAACCGGGATGGTTGAGCTGACCTTTTCCTGGGGGCCCAGCTGCAAAAGGTTAATAATGGCCTTGCCCTTGGCAATGCGGCTGGCCTGCGGTATCTCATAAACCTTTAACCAGTGCACCCTGCCCTGGTCGGTAAAAATTAAAAGATAGTCTTTGGTAGAGGCGATAAAAAGGTGTTCAATAAAATCTTCCTCTTTAAGTTCGGCACCGGTAGCCCCTTTGCCCCCCCGTTTTTGTTTACGGTAGGCGCTTACCGGCAGGCGCTTGATGTAGCCGCCGTGGCTTATGGTAACAACCACGTCCTCTTCGGCAATCAAGTCCTCCACGTCAAACTCTTCTACTTCCCCGACTATCTCTGTGCGCCGTTCATCGCCGTATTGTTTCCTTAAGGCCTCCAATTCTTCCTTGATAATGCCTTCTATCTTCTTTTCCGAGGCAAGGATGGCCTTGCATAATTCTATTTTCTTCAGTAGTTCCATATACTCGGCGTCAATCTTATCGCGCTCAAGCGCCGTCAGGCGCTGCAGCTGCATCTCCAAGATCGCCTGGGCCTGTATTTCGGAAAGGCCGAATTCTTTAACCAGGTTTTCCTTGGCCGCCTGAACGCTCTTGGATGTTTTAATTACCTTGATAATACGGTCTATAAACTTCAGGGCGATCTTCAGGCCTTCTAGAATATGCGCCCTTTTTTGCGCCTTATCCAGCTCAAAAAGGGTGCGCCTGCGGATGACTACCTTACGGTGCTCAATATAACAGTCAAGCATCTGGCGCAGGGTCAAGACCCTGGGCCGGTTATCGACCAACGCCAGCATAATCACGCCGAAAGTGCTCTCTAGCTGCGTGTGTTTAAAAAGCTGGTTTAAAACTATTTGCGGCTCGGCATCGCGTTTAAGTTCAAAGACGATGCGCATGCCTTCTTTATCCGATTCATCGCGTATATCGCCAATGCCTTCGATCTTTTTTTCTTCCACTAAAGATACGACCGCCTCAATAACCGCAGACTTCTGCACCTGGTAAGGGATCTCTGTAACCACTACCAGGTCCTTACCGCCTTTCTGGCGCTCAATAGTGGCCCGGGCCCTCACGGTAAGTTTGCCCCTGCCGGTAGTATAGGCATCCTTTATCCCGGACCTGCCGCAGATAATCCCTGCGGTTGGGAAATCCGGGCCCTTTATATAACGCATCAGGTCTTTTATCTCGGCATCCGGATGGTCCAGGCAATAAATTATCGCTTCTGCCACCTCCCCCAGATTGTGCGGCGGTATATTTGTAGCCATGCCCACGGCAATGCCGCTTGAGCCGTTGACTAAGAGGTTGGGCAAAACCGCCGGTACAAGAAGCGGTTCGGTTAAAGAGGCGTCAAAGTTGGGGCCGAAATTAACGGTATCCTTGTCAATATCCTTAAGCAACTCTTCGGCAATGGGGCTCAGCCGCGCCTCTGTATAACGCATAGCCGCTGCGGTATCCCCGTCCACGGAACCAAAGTTCCCCTGGCCGTCAACTAACGGGTATCGCAGGGAAAAATCCTGCGCCATCCTGACCAGGGTATCATAGACCGCCACATCACCGTGGGGGTGGTATTTACCTAAAACCTCTCCTACGATACGGGCGCATTTTTTATAAGACTTGTTGTGCTCAAGGCCAAGCTCCTGCATGGCATAAAGTATCCTCCTGTGCACGGGCTTCAGGCCATCGCGCACATCAGGCAGGGCACGGCCGACTATTACGCTCATCGCGTAATTGAGATAGGAATCCTTTACTTCCTCCTCAATGTAAACCGGGATTATTTTTTCGTTACGCGCATACACTTAAAGCCTGTCTCTTTCTTTATCCCCCGCCTGTTCCTGCTAAGTGAGGGATTGTTTATACGTCTAAATTTTTAACCTGGTGGGCGTAGTCCTCTATAAACTGCCGGCGGGGCTCAACCTGGTCTCCCATTAGAACCGTAAACATCTTATCCGCCTCTACCGCATCCTCCAGGGTGACCTGCAATACGGTGCGCTGCTCGGGATCCATGGTAGTCTCCCATAATTGTTGAGGATTCATTTCCCCTAACCCCTTATATCGTTGTATATGTATCCCGCGGGCAGCGGTTTCTTTTACATAACCCAACAGCTCTTTTAAGGTAAAGAAATCCCGGTGCTCCTTTTCATCGGTAATCCGGTAAAGAGGTTTGGCCTTTTTGGCCCCTTGAGCCGAGGATTCTCCTGTTAATGCTTCCTGGCTGTAATTTAAAATTTCAAATCCTAACTTTTCAATCTTGGCAATAGCCTTTTCAATATCCTGCGCCTCGAATAATTCCAGCACGTCCTGTTCAGACTCATTTGACTCTTTATCCGTAAGTTTAGCCAGTTCTTGGTCAGAATAGACAAAATGGTATTTTTCCTCCACTTTTACCCTATAAATAGGCAATTTTCTGGTTTTTGGATGCCTAAAACCCAAGTATTTTGTAAAATCTACTCCCCTTTTATGCAAGTTTTTGCCGATTTTCTCTAATTCTACCAGGAGAGATAAGAGCTCTTTGAACTGATTATCAGTCAGGGTTTGCTTGTTTTTTAAAATTACCAGGTTATGTTTCTCTCTGCCTAACTCCAGGATTAAATCATTTAACTGCTGTTCGGTTTGTATATACTCCTCCCGGCTGCCTCTTTTAATTTTATAAAGCGGGGGTTGGGCGATGTACACAAACCCGCCTTCTACTAGCTTAGGCAGCTGACGATATAAAAGAGTAAGCAGGAGCGTACGGATGTGCGAACCGTCTATGTCGGCATCCGCCATCAGGATTATCTTATGGTAACGCAGGCGTGCAATATCAAATTCCTCTCCTACCCCTGTCCCCAGGGCGGTAATGATAGTGCGCACTTCTTCATTAGAGAGGATCTTATCCAGCCGCGCCTTCTCCACGTTCAATATCTTGCCTTTAATGGGAAGTATGGCCTGGAACCTCCTGTCCCTGCCCTGTTTGGCGGAGCCGCCTGCGGAATCTCCTTCGACTATATAAATCTCACACAAAGCCGCGTCGCGCTCCGAGCAATCCGCCAACTTGCCTGGCAGGCCCGCGGACTCAAGGGCTCCTTTCCTGCGGGTCAGTTCCCGCGCCTTCCTGGCCGCTTCTCTCGCCCTGGAAGCCAGGATAACCTTATCTACGATTTTATTGGCGAGCGAGGGATTCTCTTCAAAAAAAGCGGACAAGGCATCAAAAACAGCAGAAGCGGTTAACCCTTCTACCTCGGAATTCCCCAGCTTGGTTTTAGTCTGGCCTTCATACTGCGGGTTAGGGATTTTTACGGAAATAACCGCAGTCAGGCCTTCGCGCGCATCGTCCCCGCTGATAGCGATCTCATCTTTCAGCAGGTTTTTATTCTTCGCATGCTGGTTTACCGCCCGGGTCAAGGCAGACTTAAAACCCGAAAGGTGCGTTCCGCCTTCCACGGTATTAATATTATTGGCAAAAGAAAATATGGTCTCAGAATATCCGTCATTATACTGCAGGGCGGCCTCAAGGGCTACGCCCTCTTTTTCCTTTTCAAAATAAACCACCTTGCTATGCAGGGGATTTTTGTTTTTGTTAAGATACTCCACAAAGGAAACGATACCCCCGGAGAACTTAAAAAGCGCCTCTTTATCATGCCTTTCATCTTTCAGGGAAATTTCCAGGCCCTTATTCAAAAATGCAAGCTCCCTGAGGCGCTGCGATAAAATATCGTAGGAATATTCAATGGATTTAAATATTTCCTTGTCTGCCTTAAAGGTAACCTTTGTCCCCGTCACCTTAGCCTTGCCTATAACGGTAAGCTTAGAAGAGGTTTTGCCGCGGGCGTAACGTTGATGGTAAACCTTATTGTCGCGCCTGACCTCCACTTCCAGCCATTCCGAGAGCGCATTGACTACGCTTACCCCCACCCCGTGCAGGCCCCCTGAAACCTTATAGGCCTGGTGGTCAAATTTGCCCCCGGCATGCAGCATGGTCAAGGCTACTTCAACCGCGGGTTTCTTTTCGGTTTTGTGCATATCCACGGGGATGCCCCGGCCGTTATCGGCGACACTGACACTATTATCGTGGTTTATCTCCACGCTGATTTTGGTACAATAGCCCGCTAGGGCCTCATCTATAGAGTTATCCACTACCTCGTATACCAAATGGTGGAGGCCGCGGCTATAGGTATCCCCTATGTACATCGCAGGCCTGCGCCTGACCGCCTCCAGCCCTTCTAGGACCTGGATAGTAGTAGCGTCATAAGGCTTGCTTTTAGACCCAGACGCAGGTAAACCTGTTTTTAGATTGTTTTTCGGTGTAGGTGTTTTTTCTTTCACTTTACGTCCCCTAAATAAAAACGCACGTCTTTTATCCCCGAAGACTTGCTACATAATTTAGCAAGTAAATCCTCTTTTTGCAACATTAAATAATAAAGCCGGCAGGAAGAATCCACCTCTACGCCTAAAATCCCCTTGCGCAAATAAGAAAACCGGATATGCGGTAGTTCTTTTTTGGGAAAGACCTTTTTTAATAATGTTTCTGGTGCGGATTCTTTGGCGGCACTCTTTTTTTCTTTCAAGGACCGCATTAAGTGCCTGACTGTATCCTTGATCGCCTCCATTTCAACCCAAGCGCATAGGCAAAACAATATATATGTATCCTTCCCGGCGTATCACGGCTGGTTTTTCGCTATCACTCACTTCGAAACCCACCTCCTGGTCTGGAATATTCTTCAAGGCATCTACGAGATAACCGGGGTTAAACCCTATAACCATTTCTTTGCCTGTGTATTCTACGGCCAGCTCTTCATAAGACTCTCCTATATCAGGAGTGGTCTTGGAAATAACTAATTTGTTTTTAAACAGCTCCAACTTGACCGCCTGGTAGTCTGGAGTGGAAAGTAGCGCCGCACGTTTTACGGCTAAGAGAAGGTTTTCCCGGGCGACCGTGATCTTATGTTCTGCAACAGGAGGTATTACCTGTTGATAATCGGGAAATTCTCCTTCGATCAGCCGGGAAATAATCACCACTTCTTTTAAATCAAATAAGGCCTGGTTATTACCGATAATCAAAGATAACTCCCCCTCTTCTTGCAGGTTGCGGTTTAACTCCTGGATGGTTTTAATGGGGACGATAACGCTTATTTTTTTATCTACCTCCTGTTTTATCTTCTGCTCCGCAAACGCCAGCCTCTTGCCGTCTGTAGCCACTAGATTCAGTTTATTCTTACCGATATTAAACAATATTCCGTTTAAGACATAGCGCGCTTCATCAAAAGACACCGCAAAAGTGGTAAGGTTTAAGATTTCTTTTAATTTACTTTGTTCTATTTGAACTGCCTCTCCTTCTTTGAATTCCGGGAGGGCGGGAAAATCCTCACGGGAAAGACCCATGATTTTGAATTGACATGCCTCTGTTTCAATATGCACAAGATTGTTTTTTTTCGTGCTTATAATTACATTGTCTTGTGGTAATTCCCTGATAATTTCCCCGAATTTCTTTGCCGGTACAGTAACTGCGCCTGGTTCCATGATTTCTACAGGTATTACACAGGTTATTCCGATGTCTAAATCCGTAGCGGTTAACCTGAGTGTTCCCTGTTGTGTTTCTAATAATATATTGGAAAGTATAGGTAGCGTAGCTTTAGTGGTAATAATATTCTGTACCTTTTGTATCCCGTTTAAAAGTATGGTTTTTTCCGCTTTAAATTTCATTCACAACTCCTTCTGTTATTATATTAATAATAACTATAATCTTAATAATAATCAAGTTTCATTCCTGTTAACAAACCTTATAATCCTTAAAGGTGCGGGTGTTTACAATAATTATAAGCTGTTTACAACCTATAGATTTACTGTTTAATAACCTGAATAATCCTATCCAGACGTTCTTTTAAAACCACATCTTTAACCAGGCCCTCTTTTATCTTATTATAAGAATGCAGTACGGTAGTGTGGTCTTTACCCCCAAAAAGACTACCTATTTCCGGCAAGGAAAAATCAGTTAACTCCCTGCTTAAATACATAGCTATTTGCCTGGTTAAAACTATATGTTTATTACGCCGGTGCGTTTTTATATCCTGTAAGGATACCCCGAATTCTTCCGCGACACAACGTTGTATAAAATCCACAGTGATAAGTTTTTTAGGTTCTTTTAACAGGTCTTTCAACACCTCTTTTGTTAATTCCAGGGTTATTGGTTTTTCTTCCAGTAAAGAATAAGCAATAGTACGGATAAGCGCCCCCTCCAATTCGCGTATGTTGGTTTTAATAAGCTGGGCGATAAAAAAAATGACCTCATCAGGGATAGAAACAGATTCTCTTTCAATTTTCTTTTTTAATATGGCTACCCGGGTTTCCAGATCCGGGGGCTGTATATCGGTTGCCAGTCCCCAGCCAAAACGCGAAATAAGCCTTTCCTGCAAATTGGCTATTTCCTTAGGGGGACGGTCCGAGGAGATAATTATCTGTTTATGGGAGTCGTATAGCGCATTAAACGTATGAAAGAATTCCTCTTGGGTTGATTCTTTGCCCGCAATAAAGTGTATATCATCAATGACCAGGACATCCACATTCCGGTATTTGTGCCGGAAGGCGGAAGTAGAACGGTGTTGTATAGCATCAATAAGTTCATTGGTGAACTTTTCCGAGGGGAGGTAGCATATTTTTAAATAAGCCAGGCCTGCGTTGTTTTTTATTTTATGGCATATAGCCTGGATGAGATGGGTTTTACCCAGCCCCACCCCGCCGTAAATAAACAATGGGTTATAGGCCTTGCCCGGGGCATCTGCCACCGCCAGGGAATACGCATGGGCGTGGCGGTTGGCAGGCCCAATAATGAAATTTTCAAAAGTGTACCTGCTATTTAGCTGGATGGATTGCTGTGACGCAGGCAGTATAGAGGCCTTTGCGCGGGGGCCTTCTTTTGGCTGGCCAGAAGAAATGTTTTGTGGCTGCGGGCAGGTCTCAATGTTAACAATGAGGTTCTCTTTATTGGTCAAAATCCGCATTGCCTCATTGATTACCTGGCTATAATTCTTGGTTATCCAGTCCCGGAAGAAGTTATCCGGCGCCTGAAGGGTTATGCTGTCGGCATTTTTCTGTGTAAGTTTTAAGGGGAGTATCCAGGTTGTAAAGGCGGTTTCCCCAAGCTTATCTTTTAGGTAATCCCCAACCTTTTCCCATGTGTAGTCTGTGTCAGGCATAGTTTAAAATAATCTTAAAAGCCGGTATTTATCCACAATTTATACACAAAGTGCATAACCCTGTGGAAATATATTATAACAGAGAAGAATCTTTAGTATAATGAAAAGGAAACGTGCCTTATTATACAACAGCTTTTCCGCTAGTCAATAAAAATAATCACAGCTAACGGTTGCTCTGCCGTAATATCCCCCGGGGGTGAAAATAAGGATTCATTTATCCTTGACTACATTGTTCTTTATGCTATAATTACACCTTCTATAATATTTTTTAAGGGGGCAGATAAAAAATGAAAAAAAATCTCAAAACACCGACGCATATTGTCAGCAAGAGAAAGCAGGGTTTCCTAAGCAAGATGGCTACCAGGGCAGGCCGCAAGGTTTTGTCGCGCCGTCGCCAAAAAGGCAGAAAAAGACTTTCTATATAATGTTACGCACGGTATCCCTTGTCCTGATTAGCGCCTACCAGGGCTGCATACGCCCATTGCTACCCAGTTGTTGCCGGTTTTCCCCCAGTTGTTCGGAGTATACCCGGCAGGCAATTAGCAAATACGGGTTTTTTCAGGGGGGCACAAAGGGGATAAAACGTATTTTAAAATGCCACCCTTTCTCACCCCAGTCAGGGTATGATCCTTTGAGGTAAATTATGGAAAAAAAATTAGCACAAGCGGTAGCAATTTCTTTGGTAATTATAGTCACATGGCAGATCCTTCTTAATAAGTTCTATCATGTTGACAACAAACATGTTAAGAGAGATACGCTCCAGGCGCAAATAATAAAGAAATCTTCCCCGCCCCCTCTTCTTGCGCCTGATTCAAAAGAGCTGTCTGCGGATTCATTGTTCCGTCTGCCTCAGGATAAATATGCCCTGGTTTTTAATGAAGGGCAAGGCGCAGTGAAAGAGGTTTTTTTCTCGGATCACCAAAACTATAAGCTTGACTTAAAAAATGCCTTTGCGTTAAAGGATAAAGGTTCAGTTTTTATTAAAGACGCGTTAACCCGGGATAGCATAAGCTTTATCTATCATGGGCAAGATAAACAGATTACCAAACGCTTTATTTTTTCTAAGTCTAATTATACCATATATTTAGAGATTGAAATACAAAACTTAAGCAGTAAACCGCTTTCCTTACGCTTGCCTATATCCTTAGGCACTTTACAATTTGCCGGGGATCAGAACCAAACCCGCTTGCAGGATGTAACCGTGATGACCAGAGAGAAGCTGTTGCATCCGAATGCGCGCAAAGAAGCGGTGTTTGATGATGTTAAATTTATGGGTTGGCGTGACAGGTATTTTTGTCTGATCGTTGAGCCGCAATCCCCAGGATTCTCAGGATTCATTAATAAAAGCAGTAATCAAAATTATGATATAGGTTTATTAGCCCCGGAAGTAAACCTTGCTTCTGGCCAGAAGATTGCATATAAATTCCATATCTATTTGGGGCCACAGATGTTACGTATTATTAATAATGTTAAGCCGGAGTGGGCAGCAGTCATGCATTACGGCACCTTTGATTTTGTGGCACAAATACTTTTGCAATTATTGGATATTTTACACCGTATTATTCCTAATTGGGGATTAGTTATCATAGCATTAAGTATTATAATATATATTGTTCTTTTTCCTCTTTCTTTAAAACAAATGCGTTCCATGAAGCGGATGCAAGAACTACAACCTAAGATAGAGGAGCTGCGGAACTTATATAAGGATACCCCACAGAAATTAAACACAGAAATAATGAAATTATACAAGGAATACAAGGTGAATCCTTTAAGTGGCTGTTTGCCTCTATTATTACAAATGCCCATCTTTTTTGCTCTTTATCAGGTACTCATCAGAACCGTATCTTTGAAAGGCGCCAGCTTTCTCTGGATTAAGGATTTATCTGAGCCGGATAAACTTTTTGTTCTACCTGTTTCTCTGCCATTACTGGGAAGTGATATCAATATATTGCCTATATTAATGGCCTTAACTATGTTTATACAGCAGAAGGGTACAATGGCTAAAACAGGTGGCACTACAGCCGAACAACAGAAATTAATGCTTATTTTATTCCCCCTGATGTTTGCTTTCATTTTTTACCATATGCCATCAGGCTTAGTTTTGTATTGGTTTATCAATAGTTTACTTATGTTGGCGTATCAGTTTAAGATAAACAAGCAAAAATGAAGGCAAAAGTCAGCATAGAGGTTACCGGTAAAACATTGGAAGAAGCTATTGAAAAGGCCTTGAAAGAACTCAAGGCCACTCGAGATAAGGTAAAAATAGAAGTGCTCTCCGATGAAGAAAAAGGTTTATTTGGGATGCCTGGTGCTAAACCAGCGAAGATCAAGGCATATCTACTTAAATAGATTTTTCTTGACATTTCCAGGGATAAAACTATATAATAAAAACCATAGAGAATAGAATGTTCCGCGTGGAACATATTACAGTAATTCCCCGGTGTTTCAGTTGGAGTTTGGAGACTAGGCTTGTTTTAGAGGGGTCATAGACTATAATGGAGGGGCCAAGCTATCTAACCCCTTGATATATAATATTTTACTATGCATTCCATGCGGATTTAAGAACCGTATCCTTTAGGTATACAAAAACGGGTATAAAAATAATGGCCAAAGTCCTTACTATTTGTAACCAAAAAGGCGGCACAGGTAAAACTACTACTGCAATTAATCTGGCAGTATACTTGGCGTTGGCAGGGAAGAAGACTTTAATTATTGACTTAGATCCCCAAGCTAATGCCACTAGCGGTCTTGGTGCGAACAAGCATGATATTAAGAAAAGCACATACCACGTGCTTCTGGAAGAATTAAATATACGCGAAATATTCCAGTCTACCCCTATTGATTTACTCTGGCTGGCCCCTTCTAATCTTGATCTTACCGGAGCAGAGATAGAATTGGTCAGTGCCCTGGGCAGGGAATACAGGTTAAAAAAGGCGCTGGATAAAGAAAGAGAGAATTTTGATTTTGTTATTATAGACTCACCGCCTTCCTTGGGGCTATTAACCATCAATGCGCTTTGTGCCGCAGATTCAGTTCTGGTCCCAGTGCAGTGTGAATATTATGCCTTGGAAGGATTAACGCAACTCATTAATACTGTTAAACTTGTAAAAAACAACCTTAATCCCGACCTGGCAGTAGAAGGAGTCTTGTTGACTATGGCAGATTTCCGCACTAATTTGACTAAGGAGGTAATCCAGGAAGCAAGGGAATATTTTAGCGGCAAGGTTTATCAGACGGTTATCCCGCGCAATATACGTTTAACCGAGGCTCCCAGCTTCGGTAAACCCATTGCGTTGTATGATAAAGAATCTATAGGTGCCCAAAAATACGAAGAATTAAGCCGGGAAATTTTAGGTATCCCTTTGCCGGACAGTGTCTTACATAAAGGAGAATAACAATGGAAAGAAGGGCCCTTGGCAAAGGAATAAGCGCGCTTATTCCATCCCAGGATATGTCACAAACAAAAAAAGAGGAGATTCTTTTTCTGCCCCTGGAGAAGATTAAGCCCAATCCTTTGCAGCCCCGGGAAGATTTTGATGCAGAAAGCCTGCAAGAATTAACCCAGTCTATTAAAGAAAAAGGAGTAATACAACCTCTTTTAGTCAGGCAAAATGGCTCCTATTTTGAGTTAATCGCGGGCGAAAGGCGTTGGCGTGCTGCTAACCTATTGAAATTAAAAGAGATACCAGTTATAATCAAAGATGTAGAGGATAAAGATTCTTTAGAAATAGCCTTGATTGAAAACATCCAAAGGCAAGACCTTAATCCTATTGAAGAAGCGCACGCCTACCAGTATTTAATTAACAAGTTCGGCGTTACCCAGGAAAAACTCAGTGAAGGTTTGGGCAAGTCCCGGGTTTCCATAACCAATACCCTGCGTATATTAAATTTACCCCAGGAGGTTCAGGAAGATATGCGTAAAGGCCGGATTTCTTTTGCGCATGGCAGGGCATTGCTGGAAATAGAGGATAAAAATCAGCAGCGCAAATTAGCCCAGGAAATCATCTCCAAAGGCCTGTCAGTGAGAGAGTTAGAAAATTTGATAAAAAGGCACCGGCCAAAGTCATTGCAAAGAAAGGGACACCAGGCACATTCTTCTGAGCCTTACCTGGTAGTATTAGAGGAAGAGTTGCAGCATATTTTAGCTACCCGGGTGAAGATTGCCCGGCGTAAAAAAAGAGGGCATATTTATATTGAATTTTATTCCCAGGAAGAATTAGAACGCATTGTGGCATTTTTGCGGGGAGGCAAGAGGACATGAATCAGGCAACCTTGATTCTGGTTAAGCCCGATGGCCTGAAGAAATCTTTGACCGGCAATATTTTAACCAGGCTTTCGGAGACCAAGCTTGAGATTGTGGCGGCCAAAATGGCACGGGTTTCCAGGGATTTAGCCGAGAGGCATTACCAGCACCTTAAGGATAAGCCGTTTTTTGAGGGGCTGATGAAATATATACAGGGGGAACTGCATGACCGCAAAAAGGTTATGGCCCTGGTCTATTGGGGGCAAGAGGCTATTGTAAAATGCCGGCAGCTTGCCGGAGCCACTAATCCTGAAGAGGCAGACCCTACTTCTATCCGTGGTTCATACGGCAGGATTACGACCACGGGTGTTTATGAAAATGTAGTCCACGTATCCGCAAATGAAGCAGACGCCGAGAGAGAGATTAAGCTCTGGTTTCAGCCGGATGAGATAATCGTCTCTTTATATCCTACGAAGGACATTATAGAGAAGGAGAGGCAGGCTAAGGCCTGGGCCTGATCTTATTAGACGGGAGGTTATACCTAAGATGCTGAACAGTATGACGGGTTTTGGCAGCAAGGAATGCGAGCCTTCTTTATTCGGCAAGATAAGCGTGGAATTAAAGAGCGCAAACCATAAATTCCTGGAGGTGGTTTTTCATCTGCCCGAAGGGTTCCTGTCTTTAGAGGATAAACTCAAGAAAAAAATCGATAGCCGGATAAAACGCGGCAGGATAATCTGCGCTGTAAGCGTTTTAAGCAAAGGCCCGTCTGCGGTTTATATCAATAAACCGCTGTTGAAAAACTATATACTGGCTTTAAGGGGGGTGAAAAAAGAACTGCGCATAGACGATGAAATAAGTATGGATATGCTGGTGCATTTGCCTGGGGTTTTGTCTTTGGGAGAAAACAGGTTCCCCAGGGAGCGTTTATGGGCCCACCTAAACATCCTGATGGACGATGCTCTGGATGAGCTGGTGAAGACGCGGCGCAAGGAAGGCTCAGCCTTGCAGGGGATTTTAAAGGCAAAGGCCGAGGCCTTGAGTTTTAATCTGGGTCTGGTGAAAAAAAGGTTTCAGAAGGTTATTAAGGAGAAGACGGCGTTTTTCCAAACGGATGAAGAACGCTCCGCGTTCCTGAAGACATCCGATATCACCGAGGAGATAGAGCGCCTGGGTTTTCATATACGCAATTTTAAGCATAAACTTTCTTCAACCGGCGCCGTGGGCAAGGAACTGGATTTTATCGCCCAGGAAATGCAGAGAGAGGCAAATACCGCGGCAGCAAAGTCCTGTGATGCCCATATTTCTTCTCTGGTTGTCCAGATGAAGAGCCTTATTGAGAAGATACGCGAGCAGGCGCAGAATATAGAGTGAAGGCCAAGATTAAAAATCCCGGCAAGATATTTATTATATCCGGACCATCCGGATCCGGGAAGACCACGCTCCTTAAAGAATTAATCCGTCAGGGGCATCTTAAGAAGAGGCTGGTCAAATCCGTTTCTTTGACTACGCGCCCGCCACGCCCGGGGGAAAGGCAGGGCAGGGATTATATTTTTGTAAGCAGAAAAGATTTTCAGAGGCTGCGCCAGAACAAAAAAATCCTTGAATGGACCAGGTATCTGGGGTATTATTACGCCACCCCGCGTGATCGGGTTGAAAATATGCTTGCCGCCGGCAAGCATATTTTGCTCTGCCTGGATTTAAAGGGCGCCCTGAAGGTAAAGCGGCTTTATCCTGAGCAGACGGTTACGATTTTTGTTATGCCTCCGTCTATACGGGAGCTGTACCGTCGGATACGCAAACGTTGCTGTAATACCAAAAGTCAGGAAATAGCCCGGCGCCTTGAGTTGGCAACGGTCGAGATGCGCTCAAGAAAGGGGTATGATTATTGCCTGATGAATAAAGACTTTGATTCGTCATTACAGAGGTTAAAGGATATAGTGTTTAGAAAACAGCTTCTTAAATAAAAAGGGGTATATTATGTTAGATGTAGCGTTGGAAAACCTTCTGGATGAAAGCGGCGACTCGGTGTATAAGTTGGTTATTCTGGTCTCCAAGCGGGCCTTGGAGATTGCCGAAGGCCAACCAAAACTCATTGAGGCAGACTCATCGATTAAGCCTTCCACCGTGGCCATGCAGGAAATCGCTGCCGGTAAATTACACTATAAACAGATCAGGCCGCAATAAAAAAAGAGATGAAAAAAAAAGATATTATCCTGGGCGTTTCTGCCAGCATTGCCATATACAAAGCCTGCGATTTGGTCCGCAGGCTTCAAGACGAAGGATTTGCGGTAACGGTAGTTATGACGCCTGAGGCAGAGGAGTTTATCCGGCCGGTTTTATTTGCGGAATTAAGCGGCAGCAAAGTTTATGGCGCATTATTTAAGGACAGAGAGGCTTGGGATATAGAGCATGTATCATTGGCTAAAAAGGCCTCGTTATTGCTTATTGCCCCGGCAACCGCCAATATTATTGCCAAGATATCTGCCGGCATATGTGATGAGTTGCTGGGCTGTCTGTCTTTGGCAACCCATGCCCCCGTATTGATCTGCCCGGCGATGAATGAGAATATGTACCGGCATAAGATTACCCAGGCCAATATTGCCAGGTTAAAATCGCTGGGGTATAGGTTTATCGGTCCGCGTAAAGGCAGGCTCGCTTGCGGTGAATTCGGCACAGGATGCATGGCTGAGATCGAGGACATTGTTAAAGAGGTAAAAAAGGCCCTGTAAATATTTGGCGTGGTACCCAAGCGGTTAAGGGAGTTGTCTGCAAAACAACTATTTCACCGGTTCGAATCCGGTCCACGCCTTAGATACTTACTTTAAGGCTTACTGGTAAATATTGGAAGATTATAGTGAGCGAAGGGCAAGTGGTGGAATGGCATACACGATAGACTTAAAATCTATTGGCCGTCAGGCTGTGAGGGTCCGACTCCCTCCTTGCCCATGTATTAATAAGCGGCCGAGGGCATAGTAATAGTTGCTCTTTTTAAAGAGCGGGCATCTTTAGGCGGGTCAGCCAGCTCATGTTGAATAAGCAGTAGCCACGATGGGCTCATAGCTCAGTTGGTTAGAGCGTTGCGTTGACATCGCAAAGGCCAGAGGTTCAAGTCCTCTTGGGCCCACCATGCTGTATGGCGGTATAGCCCATTGCATATCCTTTGGCGATGGGGGAGAAATAAGACCATGGATTTAGATATATTAAGGCATTCCTGTGCACACGTAATGGCTGAGGCGGTAAAAAGGCTTTGGCCGGAGGCACAGCTTGGCATCGGGCCTTCTATCGAAGACGGGTTTTATTATGACTTTGATAAAAAAGAGCCTTTTACCGATGAGGACCTGGCCCGGATTGAAGAGGAGATGCGCCGGATAATTAAGAAGGATGAGCCTTTTCTGCGCCAGGAGCTTTCTAAGCAGGAGGCCGCCAAATTATTTAAAGAATTAAAAGAGAGCTACAAGCTGGAGTTAATAGGAGAGATACCGGCAGAAAACGTATCCATATATAGCACAGGGGATGATTTTGTAGATTTATGCCGCGGCCCGCATATAGGCTCTACAGGGCAAATAAAGGCCTTTAAACTTTTATCCGTGGCAGGCGCTTACTGGCATGGTATAGAAACCAACCCCATGCTCCAGAGGATATACGGGACCTGTTTTGAGAACGAGGATGCCCTGGAGAGTTATCTGAATAGCCTCAAGGAAGCCAGGGAACGTGACCACCGTAAATTAGGCAAGGCCCTTGAGATCTTTGACATATACCATCAAGAGGCAGGGCCGGGTCTGGTCTTTTATCACCGCAAGGGAGCCATTTTAAGGACAATAATCGAAGACTATGAAAAAAAAGAGCATTTAAAACGCGGCTACCAGATGGTAATCACCCCGCATATTATGCAGGCTGAGCTTTGGCATACCTCGGGGCACTATGAATATTATAAGGATAATATGTATACCTTTAAAATAGACGATAAGGAGTACGTTGTAAAGCCTATGAACTGTCCCGGGCACATACTTATTTATAAGTCGCGCAGCCGCAGCTACCGCGAGCTTCCCCTCAGGCTTTTTGAGCTGGGGACAGTGTACCGGCATGAAAAGGCGGGGGTGTTACACGGGCTTTTACGTGTGCGGGGTTTTACCCAGGATGATGCGCACATATTCTGTCTGCCGGCTCAATTGGGGGAGGAAATCAAATCCGTCATTGATTTTGTATTTTATACCATGCAGGTGTTTGGCTTTCACGAAGTGGGGATAGAACTGAGCACCCGGCCCAGTAAATATATAGGGTCTGAGGAAGACTGGGATAGCGCAACCTCTGCATTAGAGTGCGCATTGAAAGATAAGGGCTTGAAATATGAAGTCAATCCAGGGGAGGGCGCGTTTTACGGGCCCAAGATAGATATTAAGTTAAAGGATGCCTTAAAGAGGCCCTGGCAGTGCGCCACTATTCAATGCGACTTTGCCCTGCCTGGGAAGTTTGGCCTTTCCTATGTTGATTCCGACGGACAGGAAAGACAGCCGATTATGCTGCACAGGGTTATATTGGGAAGCCTGGAGCGTTTTATCGGGGCACTGCTTGAACATTACAAAGGGGATTTTCCCCTGTGGCTGGCCCCTGTTCAGGTCCTGGTTATCCCTATTAAAGATTCTGTGCGGGATTATGCCCGCGGGATAAAGGGCCTGCTGGAAGAGGAGGAGATCCGGGTAGAGATAGATGAGCGCCAGGAAACCCTGGAGAAAAGGATCCGCCAGGGGGAGCTGGATAAGGTCCCGTATATATTAGTGGTGGGTGAACGTGAGGTAAAATCAGAGACAGTTTCGCTAAGACAGAGGCAGCAGGGCATGCAGGGCAGTTGTTCTTTGGATGAATTTAAAAAGAAGTTAAAATCGCAGATTGCTGTCCGCACATAAAAATTTTCACATCAGGGGCGGCCAGGCAATTGCGCCATATGAAAGGGGGCGGTAGAGATAAAAAAATTCATACGTATAAACGACAAGATCCGTGTGCCGCAGGTGCGCCTGGTCGGGCCGGATGGGGGGCAGTTGGGTGTGGTGCCTATACAAAAGGCGCTGGAGATCGCAGGCCAGCATGACTTAGACCTGGTGGAAGTGGCAGCGCAGGCTAATCCTCCCGTTTGCCGCATCATTGATTACAGCAAGTTCAAATACGACCAGGAAAAAAAGGAACGCGAGGCCAAGAAGCACCAAAAACAGGTGAAGACCAAAGAAATACGGCTCAAGCCCAATATAGATGAACATGACTACCAGGTAAAGGTAAAACACGCCATAGTCTTCTTGCAGAAGAAAGATAAAGTCAAGGTCAGCCTGTTTTTTAAAGGCAGGCAGATGGAGCATGTGGATTTAGGCAGGAAGATACTGGATAACTTTATTACCGACCTGCAGAATGACGGCCAGGTAGAAAAGGAGCCGTCCTTGGAAGGCAGAATTATGTCTCTGGTAGTTTCTCCGAAATAGATCGCCCTTTGACAAGGGAAGGAAGGCAGGGTGTGACCTGAGCCTAAAAACCATAGGTTAATTTTTATAACGAGGTAATTATGCCTAAATTAAAAACAAAAAAAGGAGTAGCCAAAAGATTCAAGCTGACCAAAAAAGGCAAGGTAAGATATGCCTTTTGCGGCAAGAGCCATCTTGCTTCTAGCAAGAATCCCAAGAGGCTGCGGCGTTTAAGGAAGGACGCGACGCTTGAAGATGTAAAAAGTATAAAGTACGTCAAGCGCATGCTTCCATACGGTTAAAACACTTTAAGGGATTTTTATAATAAAGGCGTTCTAAGGAGGGATTATGGCTAAAATCAAGCATAGCGTAGCTACCCGCAGAAGGAAAAAGAGGGTTTTAAAAAAGGCTAAAGGTTTCTGGGGGGATCGCAGTAAGCAGTTCCAGCAGGCAAGAAGGACGCTTATGCGCGGCCTGGTCTTTGCCTACCGTGACAGGAAGGCAAAGAAAAGAGGATTCAGGAAATTATGGATTGCCCGCTTAAATGCCGCCTGCCGGGCAGAAGGCCTGACCTATAGTCGGTTTATCCATGGCCTGAAAGAATGCAAGGTGGCCCTGGATAGAAAGATATTGGCGGAATTAGCGGTCAAAGACGGTCATGCCTTTAAGAAACTTATTGATTTAACAAAGGCAAAATAAACCCTCATTTCTTTACGGCTGTTTTTTATTTTAACAGCCAAGGAGAACCGTTATGTATATAATTATTATAGGATGCGGCAGGGTGGGCTCGGAACTGGCTAAGCTTTTATCCAGCGAAGGGCACGACGTAGTTATAATCGACAAAGAACAGTCTTCCTTTGAGCGGTTGGAGGATAACTTTAACGGCCTGACCTTGGTAGGAAACGGTTTTGACACCGGGCTCCTTAAACAGGCCGGCATAGAAAAGGCCTATGCCTTTTGCGCCGTTACCAACGGCGACAACACCAATTTAATTTCCGCCCAGGTAGCTAAAAAGATATTCAAGGTGCCACGGGTCTTTGCCCGCGTCTACGACCCCCAGCGTGCCCATATCTATACGGCGCTGGGGCTGGATATTATTAGCGGGACGATGCTGTTTGCTTCCATGTTGCGCGATAAGATAATTGAGAGCCGTTTCTCCAGTTACCTTATCGAGACCAAGGAATTAGGGATTATAGAAATAGAGGTCAAAGGAGACCTTATCGGCAAGGTCATAAATGATATAAATATACCGGGTGAGTTTCTGGTGGTGGCTATCAGGAGGATGCAGGGGGTTATACTACCGGAATCCCAGATGGTATTAAAGGCGAAGGATATATTGATGGCAGCGGTAAAGGTGTCCAGCCTCCAGAAAATAAAGAAGATATTCGGCCTGTGAAACCTTTGGTTTTGCAGAGGCAGCATTTTTTCTCACAGGGCCCCCTGGAGCGGGAACCCGGGCAGAAAGCCGTTCCTATAAGGGTTTAGGAGGAGGCTTCCTGTCGGATGGATAAAACGAGAGGTGGCAGATGTATATTGTCATTGTAGGGGCCGGCAAGGTGGGTTATTTCCTGGCCAAACGGCTGCATGAAAGTAAGCACGTTATCAGTATAGTGGATAAAAACAAGGCTATATGCGAGGGGATAGCCAAGGAGATAGAAACTTTAGTCATTAACGGTGACGGATGCGACCCGCACATACTAGAGGAGGCCGGCATAGAAAGGGCGGATGTGGTGGCTGCGGTTACCGGGGATGACGAAGACAACCTGATTATTTGCCAGCTGGCCAAGGAAAGGTTTAATGTCCATCGCAGCGTAGGCCGCGTGAATAATCCTTCTAACGAACACACCTTTGCGGAGCTCGGGATTGATGTGCCCGTTGACTCTACCAAGATTATTGCCAAGGTTATAGAAGAGGAGGTCTCCTTTTCTGATTTTGTCAACCTGATGAGTTTTAAGCGGGGCAAGCTGACTATCGTGCGTGTGGATTTACCGAAAGATTCCCCGGTAATTGATAAACAGATACAGGATATACAATTACCTGCGGATACCGTCCTTGTTTCTATCCTCAGGGGGGATGAAGTTATCGTCCCCAAGGGTAATACCGTGCTTCAGCCGGCAGACGATATTATCGCCATCACCTTAATCGGCAATGAGCCGCAGTTGTTAAGCCTCCTGGTGGGCAAACTATGAAGATGAGGCCTGTTTTTAACGCCACCCTGGGTATTTCCGTAGAGATCTTGTATACCTTCTGCGTCATGTTGGCGGCATTTTTAATCTGCCTTTTGTTTTCATAAGGGCTAAATAAAGATGATCCTAAGACCCTGCCTTGACGACATAAAAAATATAGGTTATTACTTGGGCAAGATTATTATCGGAGTGGGGTTGACCATGCTTGTGCCCGCCATTTTGGGTTTTTCTTTGGGGGAGATAAACCCGGCGCTGGATTTCTTGGCAGGCCTTGAGATATCCCTGATATTCGGTTTCCTCCTGACCAAGCTATGTTTTACTGAGAAAGACACGAATTGGATGCAGGGGATGATTGTTGTTTCGCTCTCCTGGCTTGCGGTCATGTTTTTAGGGGCGATACCGCTATACCTCAGCGGACACTTTAAGTCTTATCTAGATGCATGTTTTGATACGATGTCCGGGTTTGCTACTACCGGCCTTTCGCTTATCCAGGATTTGGACCACCTTTCTTACGCGCACAACCTCTGGCGGCACCTGATTATGTTTATCGGAGGGCAGGGGATCGTGATTATCGCCCTTTCTTTTTTTATGAAAGGGGCCTCTGGAGCCTTTAAGATGTATGTGGGGGAAGCCAGGGACGAGAGGATAAAACCCAACGTGATACACACCAGCCGTTTTATCTGGCTGGTGGGCCTGGTCTATCTCGTTTTAGGGACATTGGCATTGGGATTGATCGCTTTTTTAGAGGGCATGGGGCCGTTCAATGCCCTGTTTCATGGCGCCTGCGTCTTTATGGCCGCTTTTGATACCGGGGGGTTTTCTCCGCAATCCCAGAATATACTCTATTACCATAGCCTGTCTTTTGAGATAGCCACTATTACGATCATGCTTTTAGGGGCGATAAATTTCCGTTTGCATTATCATGTCTGGATGGGCAACCGTAAAGAGATATTCCGCAACATCGAGACAGTGACGCTTTTTATCGCAATTATATCTACTTTTTTTATTACGGCAGCAGGCTTAGCGCAGACAGGAATATACCCCCAGGCCATGGCCTTATTCCGCAAAGGGTTTTATCAGCTGGTCTCCGGCCACACCGGCACCGGATATATGACGGTATATGCCAAGCAGTTTATTAACGAGTGGAATCATCTGGCTTTAAGCGGGGTCATCTGCGCCATGGCCCTGGGAGGCGCAGTCTGTTCTACGACGGGGGCGATTAAGATGCTGCGCGTAGGTATTATCTTCAAGGCCATGAAACAGGATATCAAAAGGATTATTTTTCCTCCCCAGGCGGTGGTGCTGGAGAAATTCCACCATATCAAGAAGGTATTTTTAGAAGATAAACAGGTAAGGTCGGCGCTGATGATTACCCTGGCATACTTATTATTATACGGCATAGGTGCGCTGGTAGGGATGTGGCTGGGGTACCCTTTTCTGGATTCCCTTTTTGAATCCACCTCTGCGGCAGCGAACGTGGGTCTTTCCTGCGGGATTACTAATGCGGCTATGCCGGCCTCCCTGAAGATAACCTATATAGTGCAGATGTGGACAGGCAGGCTTGAGTTTATGTCTGTATTTACCCTGCTGGGGTTTTGCTGGGCAGCGATTAAGGGCAAATGATGTTAAAAAGAATACTTAATCCTCTTTGGTTTATTAACGGGTTATTATTTGCTGCCTTTTTTTCTTTTCCGCTAGCCGTATATGCCCAGGCTATACCCAGCAGTGAACTGATCAATAACGCCAAACAGTATGACGGCAAGGCCGTAGTTTATGAAGGGGAGGTTATTGGCGTCATAATGGAGCGCGGAGGGCATGTCTGGTTGAATGTTAATGACGGCAAGAATTCCATAGGCATATGGGCTCAGCGAAACTTGGTCAGCGCCTTGCATCACGCCGGCAGTTATAAAGCAAAAGGGGATTGGCTGGCTATTTCCGGGATTTTTCACCGTGCCTGCCTTGAGCACGGAGGAGACTTAGATATACACGCCTTGCGCATAGACAACATAAAACCGGGCAAGGCCATACCGCAACGGTTAAATACAGGAAAGATGCATTTTGTATTGTTATTGACAGGGGTATTATGCCTAGTATTGATATTAAGACAATTGAAACGCAGTTAAAGGCAGCATTAGAGGCCGTCAGTTCTCTTGCCGCCTTTGAGGAATTGCAAATTAAATACCTGGGCAGGAAGGGTATCTTCGCCCAGCTGACCGCATCCATTCCTTCTTTGCCCGTTGAGGAACGCGCGTTATTTGGCCAACAGGTGAATGCCTTTAAAGGCAGGGCTGTATCCGCTTTCAGGGAAAAAAATGGCTTGCTGGCTGCCAGCGCCCAGGCAGCAGATTCTTGTTTTTTAGACATCACCATGCCTGGTATTGCCCAGGAACTAGGTTGTCTGCATCCCGTTACACAGGTCAGCGAAGAAATATGCGCTATCTTTTCCCGCATGGGTTTTTTAGTCTGGGAAGGACCGGAGATCGAGACCGAGTACAATAATTTTACCGGGCTGAATATCCCCCCGGAACATCCCTCCCGGGACGTATTCGACACCTTTTATATAAAGCAGCCTGTCTTGAGCCCGGGGAAAAAAGCCAAAGATTCAGAGCGGTTGTTGTTACGCAGCCACACCTCGCCAATGCAGGTAAGGCTCATGCGGCAGCGCTGTCCGCCTTTAGCCGTGGTAGTGCCCGGGCGGGTTTACAGGCCGGATGCGGTGGATGCCAGCCATTCCTTTATGTTTCACCAGATTGAAGGATTTCTGGTGGATAAAGGCATAAGGTTTTCTGATTTAAAAGGGGCCCTGGAATTTTTCTTAAAAGAGGTATTTGGCCCTAAAATAAAGATGCGTCTTAGGCCGCATTTTTTCCCTTTTACCGAGCCTTCCGCGGAAGTGGACATCTCTTGTATTATCTGTTCCGGCAAAGGCTGTTCAGTCTGCGGCAGAAAGGGCTGGCTTGAGGTCTTAGGATCAGGGATGATACATCCCAATGTCTTCAGGCATGTCGGCTATGACCCGAAAAAATACACCGGCTTTGCTTTTGGGATGGGGGTGGAGCGTATCGCTATGCTTAAATACGGTATTGACGATATAAGGTTATTTTATGGAAATGATCTGAGGTTTTTAAAACAGTTCTAAATCAATACGATGAAAGTTACCTATAATTGGTTAAAGGACTTCCTGGAAATATCCATTCCGGCAGAGGCGTTGGCAGATAAAATGACCATGGCCGGCCTTGAGGTTACTTCCCTTACCTGCCGGGGCGGGGATTTTGTTTTTGAGATAGAGGTTACTTCTAACCGGCCGGACTGTTTAAGTGTAATAGGCCTGGCCAGGGAAGTAGCGGTGATCACCGGCAAAAGAATAAAGGATAAACGCGCCCGGAGACACAACATGAAGATAGGCGGGTCTGCGCAGCCTCTGAAGATAAAAATCGAAGATAAGAAGGATTGTTGTCTATATACCGCAAAGATTATCCGGGATGTCCGCGTTGGCCCAAGCCCGAAGTGGCTTAAAGAGAGGTTGGAGTTGGTGGGGATACACAGTGTAAACAACATCGTAGACGCCACTAATTATGTCCTTTTTGAAGAAGGAGAGCCCTTGCACGCCTTTGACCTGGATAAGTTATTACCTGGGACTATTTGGGTGCGCCGGGGGAGGCAAGGAGAAAAGATAGTGACCATAGACGGCCAGGAGAGGTTGCTGGGAGAGGAGATATTGGTTATAGCAGATAGCAGGCGGCCTGTCGCATTAGCCGGTATCATGGGCAGTAAAGATACCGAGGTTACTGAGCATACCAAAGACATTCTTCTTGAGGCTGCCCTGTTTAACCCGATAGTAGTGCGCCGGGGGAGGCAGTCTTTAGGGGTACAAAGCGAAGCCGCCTACAGGTTTGAAAGAGGGGTGGCGCTGGAAAGCGTAGAGGCAGCCTCTTTAAAGGCGCTTAATTTAATTAACCAGTTAGCCGGCGGGCATTGCGTTTCTCATCAGGCGAGTGCCAGACCAAAGGGGAATAAAAAGGTGGTAAGTCTGGGTTTAAAGAGGTTAGACAGCGTGCTGGGGGTTGTAGTGCCTTTAAGTAAGACTAAAAGCATTCTCTCCGGCCTGGGTTTTCAGGTGAAACAAAAAGGCAGTAGGCTTGCGGTGGCTGTGCCGGGTTTCCGCCAGGACATATCCTCGGACGTGGACCTCGTGGAAGAGGTGGGCCGGATATTCGGTTACAAAAATATACCTGCTACTTATGCCGAGGTCCTGCCGCAGCCGGGTGTTTCTTTTGAAAGGACGGGGGTGTTATTGTTAAAGAGAATTTTAGTTTCTCTGGGGCTGCAAGAGGTGGTTACTTTAAGCCTCATCGATAAGACTATGAATAGGGCTTATGCCTGCATAGAAGATACCCGGTCGGTAGAAATAGCCAACCCTTTAAGCAGCGAACAAGAGGTTTTAAGGAGGTCTTTGGTCCCCAGCCTTCTTAAGTGTGTTGCTTTAAACCTGAATCAAAAGCAGAGGTATATCAACATCTTTGAGATATCCAAGGACTTCTTTTGGCTTAAGGACAACCCCGTAGAAAGACTAGCTTTAGGCTTGGCGTTTTGCGGAGACAGGGATTTCTTGTTGGAACAGGGGTGTATAAGGGATAAGGCCGGGCCGCTGCATCTAAAAGGGGTGTTAGAGACTGTTTTTAAACGCTGGGGAATAAAGGAATACGGTTTTAAGGAAGAGGGCCCAGGCTGCTTTGCCGTGAATATAGCCCAGGAAAAAATAGGTTTTTTAGCAGATCTAAGCCAGGATATCCTGCAGCAGGCCGGAATAAAAAACCGCCGGGTGGTAGCAGCGGAGATTTACCTGGAGAAAATAATCAACTTTGCCAATCTACAAAAAAGATTTATACCTTTGGCGTTATATCCGGGGATATCCCGGGATATCAGCCTGGTTATTGAAGAAAGGGTTGCGGCAGGAGATATAATTAAGGCCGTACAAAACGAGGCACATCCTTTGCTTGAAGATGTCGCTATAGTGGATTGCTATAGGGGTAAGCAAATCCCCTCGGGCTTCCGGGGGCTGACCCTGTCTTGTTTTTACCGTACCGATGAGCGCACCCTTACAGAAGAGGAGATTAATCCCCTGCATTTAAAAGTATGCACGGCACTTAAGGAACAATTTAAGGCAGAGATCAGGTAGGTTATTCTCCTTTGAGGCACGCTGGGTTTAAGAGGTATTAGGGTTGATTTTAAGCGGTAATTGTGCTATGATGTATATGGCGTTAAGCGATTTTCGATCCCTGCCGTGCGCGTTGGGTAATGATAATTGGTGAACCAACACCAATAAAGAGGAGGCTTGACTCTCCTTGTGCTTTGGTACAAGGAGGAAGGCCCCCACTTGTAACCACAACGGTTCACAACCGATCATTCCTGACGGCATAGTGCGGGGATTTTTTTATTGATAGGCCCAAGGATAAAATACGGGGTTAATTTAAAGCAGGAAACAGATGCCCATTGAAGCCGTAGATTTATTTCAGGAAAAAACCATTGTATTAAAAGATTTTCCCCTGGCAGTGCGTATGCGCCCGGTGAGCCTCGATGAGTTTGTGGGCCAAGGCCACATCATCGGCCAGGGTAAACTCCTGCGCCGCGCCATTGAGGCAGACCGTATCAGCTCGCTTGTGCTTTACGGCCCCCCCGGCACAGGCAAGACCTCCCTTGCCTGGTGTATCGCTAATTTTACCAAGTCATATTATGCCGCCATAAATGCCACTACTTCCAATACAGAAGAGTTAAGAAAGATTATCGCCCAGGCAAAGATGAGAAAGGCAAATACATCCCAAAAGACCATTCTTTTCATTGATGAAATACACCGTTTTAATAAGGCCCAGCAGGATGTCTTGATGCCGGATGTAGAAACTGGTAACCCCGTGCTTATTGGTGCCACTGTGCATAACCCCTGTTTTTCCCTGGCAGCCCCGCTTTTGTCGCGCTCCCTGGTATTTGAGTTAAGCCCTCTTAAGGAGGCAGATATCTTGAAGATTCTCAACCGCGCATTGGCGGATAAGGATAAAGGCTATGGGAATCTTAAGGTTAAGGCGGAAAAACAGGCGTTGGATTTTCTGGCTAAGATGAGCGAGGGGGACGCCCGCAGGGCGCTGAACGCCCTGGAAGTAGGTGTGTTGACTACGCCTCTTTCAAAGGACGGCTTTATCCGTTTCACCCTGGGGATTGCCGCGGAGTCCATACAGAAAAAACCGGTTTTCTATGATAAGGATGAAGATGGCCATTATGATACTGCGTCTGCCTTTATTAAATCTATGCGCGGCTCAGACCCGGATGCTTCTCTCTATTGGATGGCGAAGATGCTTTATGCCGGGGAAGACCCCCGTTTTATCGCCCGGCGCCTTTGTATATGTGCTGCCGAAGATGTGGGTAATGCCGATCCCATGGCTATTGTTTTGGCTAGTGCGGCACTGCAGATTTCTGAGTTCGTAGGTATGCCTGAAGCCAGGATCCCTCTTGCCCAGGCAGTAGTCTATATCGCCTGCGCCCCCAAATCCAATGCCGCATACCTGGCGATTGAAAAGGCAACGGAGGATATCAAAGAAAACAAAACCCAGGAAGTCCCCGGGCATTTAAAAGATGCGTCTTATCCTCAGGCAGAGATTTTAGGCCGCGGCAAAGGTTATAAATACGCCCATGATTATGAAGGGCATTTTGTAAAACAAAATTATACCAAGAGAAAGGTCAAATATTACCTGCCTACAGATATAGGATATGAGGCAAAGATTAAGCAGCGCCTGGAGAAACTGCGCGGTGAGGGGGTAGGGTGAATTCTGAGAAAGGAGACAGAAGATGCGGCGTTTTAAATGGCTAGTTTCTTTCCTTTTTCTCCTGCTGGTTTTTGCTTTTCTGAAAATGGACACCTGGGCCCTGGAACTGCCAAAGTGGTTTATCTTTTCTTCGGAGCGTTCCCTGGATGAATGGGAAAATAAGATATTTAAGGGGCGGGTTATATATGAAGTAAGGCGGCAGTATCCGGAAAGTTTTCTTCACGCCTTAAGCCAGGGCTCTGCATCGGCTATATTTTACCGGTTAAAGGAGCGGTTTAAGGCAGAGGACCGGCCGATGATAAGCTGGAAGTGGAAGGTAATCAAATTCCCCGATAAAGAGAAGATAAGGACGCGTCAGGGCATAGAAAAGGATGATTACGCCGCCAGGGTATACGTAATCTTCCCTTCCATATTCTTCTTGTCTTCCAAGGCCCTGGAATATGTATGGGATGAGACTGCCCCAGAAGGGACAATCTGCACCAGCCCTTATTCCCAGAGTATTAAATTGATAGTGGTGCATACGGGTAAGGATGAAAGCGGTAAATGGGTATTTGAGGAACGCAATATATTCAATGATTACCAGAAGGCTTTCGGGCATAAGCCCGGGTTAAAAGTAGGCGCTGTGGCGCTGATGAGCGACGCGGACAATACCCAGGACGTATCAGAGGCTTATTTTAACGATATTAAAGTAGGGTATAAAAAAGAGAGGTGAAGATGATAAGGTGGGGCAGAAGGAGAAGGTACCTGATTAATGCGGGGTTGCAGTGGCGGTATTTAAAGATCATACTGGTAGCGATAATCCTTCCGACAATATTATTTTCCGGGTGCATTTATTATTTAATATTTTCTATGATGGCAGAGCAGCTTGCCTTGCCGGAATCTATTGCATATAACCTGGCCCCGGTCTTAAATAAGATCAACCTTATTATATTATTCGGGCTGCCGGTTATCTGTATTGTGGTCCTTTCCTGGGGGCTTTTGATTTCCCACAGGATAGCCGGGCCGCTTTACCGGCTGGAACAAGACCTGGATAAGATAGCAGGCGGTGATTTTTCTCTGCGCATCCGCATCCGCAAGAAAGACGAATTGGGTTCTTTGGTTGCCAGGATCAACCTGCTTTTGGATAAAATTACAGAGAGGTCGCAGTGATTATAACCATACAGAAGCCGGCCTCAGAAATACTAGAAGGTTTAAAAGGCCTAAAAAAGGTATTTCTGGTTGGTTGTGGCGAGTGCGCCACTGTCTGCAAGACAGGCGGCAGTGATGAGCTTCGGAAGATAAAAGAGGTATTGGAGAAAGAAGGTAAAACCGTTTTAGGGTCCTGTATACCCGATGCCCCCTGCATAGCCAGCCAGATAAAGACAGAGTGGGCCAGGCACATTAAGGAGATCAAGGAGGCAGAGGCGGTATTAGTCCTTGCCTGCGGCTTAGGGGTGCAGTCGGTTAAAGATAATGACCGTATGGGGTTGCCGGTTTCACCCGGTTGCGATACCTCTTTCGGCGCGGTGGTGGATGCCCGCAACAATTTCTATGAGAAGTGCTCTTTTTGCGGGGAATGCCTCCTGGCCTCTACCGCAGGCATTTGTCCGGTGACCCTGTGTCCCAAAGGCATATTAAACGGGCCATGCGGCGGTGTGAATAAGGGGAAATGCGAAGTAGATAAAGATAAAGACTGCGCCTGGGTTTTAATCTATCAGGCCCTGGAGAAAAAGGGGGGGTTAGAGGAGATCAAGAAAATCCGCAAACCCCGCGACTTCAAAAAATCACTTAAGCCGCACAGCGTAAATGCGCGTTAGCATTATTAGGCGTGATGATATTGACAAAAAACCAAATACGTAGTAAAATCCTCTTAGAGCTTAAAAAACAAAAGGAGGAGGAACGCAAACGAAAGAGCAGAATAATAAAGGAGAAGCTTTTTAATAACCTGTTTTTTAAAAAAGCAAAGACAGTGATGTTCTACATCGCGCTTGACGGCGAGGTTGATACTACAGAAATGATAAAGCAGGCAAGAAGATTAGGTAAGACAATTGCAGTGCCGGTTTGTGGAAAGGCCAGGCTCATGCGGCCATGCCTGTTTGGGCCAAGGGCCAGGCTATCAAAGGGACCGTACGGCATATCCGAGCCTGCAATTAAAAAGTTTATTGACTTGAAAGATTTAGACTTGGTAGTTGTGCCGGGGCTTTCCTTTGATAGAAGGGGCATGCGTTTGGGCAGGGGTAAAGGTTATTACGATTATTTCCTGAAGAAGATCCCCAAGGCAGCCTTTTCTATAGGCCTGGCATTTGGCTTTCAGGTCTTACCTTATCTGCCCTCCGCCAGACACGATGTAGCCGTCAAAGAACTCATCTTTGCCTAACCGCGTAATCACAAAATAAAACCAATACGGAGCAATGGCCCGGTAACAATATTTTTTCTGGGGCGGTAATAATTTTTATTTTGTGCTTCTTGCACGCGGATAACGGAGGACTATCAAGACATGTTCAACCTAATACTTTTTACGGTAGTAGCTTTAATTAGCTTATTTTCAGGGTATTTTTTAAGGAGGTATATAGCGGAAAAGAAGGTCCAGGATGCCGAGGCCAAGGCAAAAACTATTTTAGAGCAGGCCGGCAAAGAGATACAGGACAGGCGCAGAGAAGTAGACCTGGAGGCAAAAGACCTTTTATACCGCATGCGCCAGGATTTTGAACGGGAGACCAAAGACCGGCGCCAGGAGATATCCAATGCCGAAAAGAGGTTGACGCAGAAGGAAGAAAATATCGACCGGCGTCTGGAGTTGTTGGAGAGGAAGGAAAAAGAAATCGAGGCCAGGCAAGAAGGAGTAAAAAAGCAGGAGGATGTCCTGAAGGCCAAAGACAACCAATTACACCTGCTTATCGCGGAAGAAAAGGAAAGGCTGCAAAAAATATCTTCTTTGTCTGCGGAGGAAGCCAGACAGATTTTACTCAGCCGCCTCAATGAAGAGCTCAATACCGAAAAGGCGATCTTTATTAAAAAACAGGAAGAGGATTTACGCAGTGTAGTGGATAAAAAGGCAAGAGAGATTATTAGCCTGGCCATACAAAGATGTGCGGTAGAGCACGCAGTGGAGTCAACGATAAGCGTGGTAACCCTGCCTAATGACGAGATGAAAGGCAGGGTTATCGGTAGGGAAGGCAGGAACATACGCGCCCTGGAAATGGCAACCGGCGTGGATGTTATTATTGATGATACGCCGGAGGCAGTGACCCTTTCTGCGTTTGATACCGTGCGCAGGGAAATTGCGCGCTTGAGCCTTGAGAAACTGATCAGCGATGGCAGGATCCATCCCGGGCGTATTGAAGAGATAGTTGAAAAGACAAAGAAGGAGATGGAGGATAAGATACGCGAGGAAGGGGAACACGCGGTTTTTGATGCCGGGATCGCCAGCCTCCATCCGGAGCTGGTAAAGCTTCTGGGCCGCCTGAAATACCGTACCAGTTTCGGACAGAATGCCCTGCAGCATTCTAAAGAGGTGGCCTTTCTGCTCGGGCTTATGGCTTCTGAACTGGGTTTGGATTTTAAACTTGCCAGGAGGATAGGGCTTCTGCATGATATAGGAAAAGCCATAGACCACCAGATTGAAGGCACGCATGCCAAGATAGGCGCTGACCTGGCGAAGAAATACAATGAATCCCCGGAACTGGTATCTGCTATTGAGGCGCATCACGAAGAGACAGAACCAAAGAGCCTATATGCGGTTTTGGCGGTAGCAGCGGATGCGATAAGCGCTGCCCGCCCGGGGGCACGCCGGGAAACATTAGAGACTTATGTCAAGCGCCTGGAGGAATTGGAGTCCATAGCCAACCTTTTTAAGGGGGTAGAGAAGTCTTACGCCATCCAGGCGGGCAGAGAAATACGCATTATCGTGCAGCCGGAAAAGATATCCGATAGCGACGCGGTAAACCTGGCCCGGGATATACGCAAGAAGATAGAAGAAGGCATGGAGTATCCCGGACAGATCAAGGTAACGGTAATAAGGGAAACGCGGGCAATTGAATATGCAAAGTAGCCGTATTTGGAATATTTGTCCTTAGCATAGGAATCTTTGATGAAAATATTATTTATCGGAGACATAGTAGGCGAGCCGGGCAGGGAAGCGGTAAAGCGTCTTGTCCCGGCCTTGAGGCGGGAGTATGGTTTGGATTTTGTCGTGGCTAATGCCGAGAATTCTTCCGGCGGCTCAGGAATTACCTTAAAGGTAAGCCAGGAGTTGTTCGCCTCGGAAGTGGATGTGCTTACTTCCGGAGACCACATATGGAAGAAGCGGGAGATATTTGATTTTATCAGCCAGGAGGAGCGGATTTTAAGGCCCTTAAATTTCCCTGTTGGCGCACCCGGCAGAGGGGCGGCTTTATTTAAGACAAAGACGGGCCAGAATATAGGGGTGATTAATGTCAATGGCAGGGTTTTCATGGAGGCCCTGGAGTGCCCTTTTAAAACGGCCCTGGCATCCCTGCAGGAGCTGTCTAAAGAAACCAAGGTAATTATTGTGGATATACACGCCGAAGCTACTTCGGAAAAGATAGCCCTGGGCTGGTACTTAGACGGCAAGGTATCTGCGGTTTTAGGCACGCATACACACGTGCAGACCGCGGATGAAAAAGTCATGCCTTTAGGGTGTGCTTATATTACTGATGTGGGCATGACCGGCCCGTTTGATTCTGTTATCGGAAGAAACGTGGAGGATGTATTGGCCAGATTCCTCACCTCTATACCCAGGAGGTTTGAGGTAGCTGAAGGCAATATCCAGCTTCAAGGGGTGATAGTTGAGGTGGATGAAGCAACGGGCAGGGCAGGGTCAATACAAAGACTACAGAGGAAAATCGATGGTTAAATTACAGCCTCCCCTAAAGTTTTTTTTAATCATAGCTATTTTTACCGGGTGTTTAATGCATCCGGAAAAGACCATTTTATTTGCCCAAGGCGATGACTGGGAGTTAACCGTAGATATTAACTCTGCTACTATGCCTCTGCCTAAGATATTCAGGCCGAATATGGATTTGAGCGGCAGGGGTTTTTACAGGCAGAATACCTGGCCGCAGGTTTTGGCTTCGGAAGATGCGATAAATACCTGGCAGCAGGATATAGGATTGGGGGGCATATACCGCCTGCAGTATAACCTTTGGGAAATCAGCCAGTTGTCTAAGGATAGGCAGGCACAGGATAAATTACTGGAAAATTACGAGAATATAATCAAGAGGATCACGGAGGCAGGCGGGATTGTTATCCTGGATATATTCGGGACTCCGGCTGGCCAGGGCAGGGTACTTGATAAGAGAAGCCCTCCCTGGGATATGGCCTCCTTCCGGGCATTAATTAAGGCTTATATACAGAAGCTAAGCTGTGAAAAAAGATATAATATATGGTATGAAGTCTGGAGCGCCCCGGATCTGGATGATTTCTTTCTGGGGAGAAAACAGGAATACCTTCTCCTTTACCGGGCGATAGCCGAAGTAGTCAAAGAGCTGGAAGCAGTAAATAAGATCCATATCCCCCTGGGGGGCCCCTCTACCAGCTGGTGGTTCCATAACTTAGATACAAATACGGTCTTTACCCCCGAGCGCAGCCTTGTCTATGAACTGATTAAATTCTGTTATGCCTACCGCCTGCCTTTGGATTTTATCAGCTGGCACGCCTATTCTACCAGCCCCCGCGCAGACAAAGAAATTACTATCTACCGCCAGGATGTAACCAGTCTTATCCGCGATTGGCTTTCTTATTTTCACTTTGACCGGGATACATTGCTTATAGTAGATGAGTGGAATTTTGACAGCGATGCCAATATTATTGCCGAGAGGAAGGCAAAGGCGCACATCTCTGCCAGCTACATCCCCAGCCGCCTGAAAAATATGTATGAGGCGGGCATTGATTATCAATTGTATTTTTCTCTGGAGGATTTTCAGGGAAATAAGGGAGGCGTGAACAGGAATGTGGGGGTCTTTTGGTTTGACCCGGAACGTTCAGAATATAAGGGCGGGCCGAAGAATACCTATAACGTATTCAGGATGTTGTCTCTTCTGGGTAAGAATATGTTTGTCTCTTCCCAAAAGATTAATGATGATTTTATCGGGGCAATCGCCACTAAGTCCGCAGAGGACATTGTAATCCTGGTCTATAATTATATAGACCCGGACATAGTCAAAAGTTTCCTTTCCAACAATATAGCTGCCTTAAGCGGCGCAGAAAGAAAGGCCTTGCTTAATTTGATTAAATCAAAGAGGCTGGAAAAAGTCATTAACCAGGAAGCAGATATTGACAAGTTGCACACTACCAAAAGGCTAAAGAGTTTATTGAAGAAGGCCAGGGGATTAAACGAAAAGGCCGCTAAATTTAAAACCGCCTCCCGCAACATCAAATTAGGCATCAAGAATCTTAAGGTGGCCTACACTTACCAGAGGTATGTAGTGGATTCTTCCTGCAGCCTAAACTGTCCATTTGAGCCGGTTGAGACCAAGGAAATCAATGCCGGGGAGGTTTATCAGGAAGTGCTTTCGGCATCCCCCTATTCTGTGCATTGTATTATTCTGAAAAAGAAACCGGCCAAAGAAAATAATATTACCGCTCAAACCGCCCCCCAAGAGGCGGCCGCGGTTAATAAGGCAGCAAAGGAAAATTCTTCTTTGCCTGTACAGGGCACAGGCAAATAGTTACAGGTTAACTATGCACGCAAAGACACCCTTTTTATCTTCGGCAGGGGATTTATCCGTTGCAGGGCGGCACATTTATACGGTTTCGGAACTTACCCGGGATATTAAGACTATCCTTGATAGTGCCTTTTGTGAGATTTGGGTAGAAGGGGAAGTATCCGGTATCTCCCGTATCGCTACCGGCACTACCTTTTTTTCTCTGAAGGATAATTCTTCAATTCTTAAATGCGTTATCTTTTATTCTGTTGCCAGCGGCTTGAAATTTGAACTCAAGGAAGGCTTAAAGGTAATCTGTCTTGGCCGTGTAAGCGTTTATGAAAAAAGAGGGGAATACCAGCTATATGCCGATAAGATAGAGCCAAAAGGAATCGGCAGTCAGCAATTAGCGCTGGAACAGCTGAAGGAAAAACTAGACAAGGAAGGTTTTTTTTCTCTGCAGCGTAAAAAACCCCTGCCGTATCTGCCGCGGCGCATAGGTCTGGTTACCTCCGCTTCCGGGGCAGCCATTAAGGATATTCTTAAAGTTCTGGATACCAGGTTCAGCGGCACCCGCATTGTTCTTAACCCTGTCCGGGTGCAGGGGGAAGGCGCAAAAGAGGAGATTGCCTCTGCCATCCAGGATTTTAATCATTTCAACCAGAGGGTTGCCGCGGAGCAAAAGATTGATGTTTTGATTGTCGGCAGGGGAGGCGGGAGTATTGAGGACCTCTGGGCATTTAATGAAGAGATCGTAGCCAGGGCTATATATGAGTCCCGGATACCGGTGATCTCCGCCGTGGGCCATGAAAGGGATTGGACCGTTGCTGATCTGGTAGCCGATGCCCGGGCTGCGACCCCCTCTGCGGCTGCGGAGCTGGTCATACCGAAAAAAGAGGAGTTAAAGGAGAGGATCGCAGATTTATTTTCACGCATAAAGAATTCCCTGCAGGATTATCTTGTGGGTTTTTGTCAGGATATTGATGATTTGGCCTATCGGCTGGGGGTTTCTATAGCGCATATTTTTGAGTCCAATACCCAATCATTCAAGTCGTTTAATAAAAGACTGTCACTGCTTAATCCGGCGGCATTGATCCCTCAGCACCGGCAGAGGGTTTTTGACCTATTCAAGCAGATTTATACGCGCATGGATTATTTTATAAAGTTAAAGCACTCCCGGTTTAACGTATGTGCGCAGAAACTGGACAGTCTTAATCCGCTGGGGATATTGTCCAGGGGTTACAGTGTGACCTTACGCATGCCGGAAGGTGAAATCTTAAAAGACGCCGATAATCTCCAGATAGGCGATATGATTAAAAGCAGGCTGTATAACGCAGAGATTATAAGCCAAGTTACGGAGGTTGAAAAAAATGGCCGAAATAAAATTTGAAGAAGCACTGAAGAAGATGGAGAAGATAGTAGAGGAGCTGGAGAAGGGTGAACTTTCTTTGGATGAGGCATTAAAAAAATACCAGGATGGGATTGAGCTTGCCCGCATTTTATCTCAGCGGCTGGACAGCGCCAAGAAGAAGATAGAGGTGTTGTCTAAAAATAAAAAAGGCGAATTTGAATTAAAGCCTTTTGATGAGGCAAAGACAGAAGAATAAAATGATCTTAGAGCATATAGATTCCCCGCAGGATCTTAAACACTTGTCCGTAGATGAACTTCCGCAGTTAGCCTCTGAAGTCCGCCAGCGGATAGTGGAAGTGGTTTCTTCTTCCGGTGGCCACCTGGCTTCAAGCCTCGGGGCCGTGGAATTGATCATCGCACTGCATTACTGCCTGAATATGCCTAAAGACAAGATCGTCTTTGATGTCGGTCACCAGGCATATGCCCACAAAATACTTACCTCAAGGAATAAAGATTTTTCCAGCCTTAGGCAATACCAGGGTATAAGCGGTTTTCCTTTAAAGGATGAGTCTGCTTATGATATATTCACGACCGGCCACAGTTCAAATGCGGTATCCCTGGCCTTGGGGTTAAGTTGTGCCCGGGATTACCTGCCGCAGGAACAAAGTTATAAGACAGTAGCGGTTATCGGGGATGGTTCTTTAAGCGGCGGCCTGTGTTTTGAAGGATTGAATAACGCCGGCCACCTGAAAAGGAACATACTTATTGTCCTGAATACCAATGAACTAAGCATAGCCCCTAATGTGGGGGCGATAAGCACTTATCTGAATAAACTGATCTCCCTTCCTATATATAACCGCTTCCGGGAGTCGCTTGAGTCGCTTGTTAAGTCGCGCGTCCCTAAAGGAGGGCGCCTGATTAAAATAGCCAATAAGTTTGAAGAGGGGCTCAAGAGTATGTTCATCCCGGGGATGCTTTTTGAAGAATTAGGTTTTCGTTATTTCGGACCTCTGGACGGGCATAATATAGCCGGTTTGATAACTACCCTGAAGAATGTCTTAAATATTAAAGGTCCCAAACTCCTGCATGTGATTACCAGAAAGGGCAAAGGATACCTTCCCGCGGAAAAGGATCCGGTAAGGTTCCATAGCATAGGCCGGTTTGATATACCTACCGGCCTCACACAAGGCAAAGATGCGCCGTCTCAGGAAAATTACACGCAGGTATTCAGTTCTGCCGTCTGCGGGCTTGCCGCCGGAAATAAAAAAGTATTAGCTATTACTGCCGCTATGCCGGAGGGGACAGGCCTGGATAAATTCAGGGATTTATACCCGGACAGGTTTTTTGATGTGGGTATCGCCGAAGCCCATGCGGTTTGTTTTGCCGCCGGATTAGCCAGGGGAGGCTTTAGGCCCGTGGTAGCGGTGTATTCTACTTTTTTACAAAGGGCGTATGACCAGATTATTGAGTGCGTGGCCCTGCAGAAACTACCGGTGATCCTTGCCGTTGACCGCGCCGGTATCGTGGGACAGGATGGCCCGACCCACCAGGGGATTTTTGATATCGCTTTTTTAAGGAATATACCCGGTATGGCAGTGATAGCCCCCAAGGACGGTAAGGAATTAAAGACAGCGCTTGAGTTTGCCTTGACCCTGGATTGTCCTGTGGCCATAAGGTACCCGAGGGCAAATTGCCCTTTAACTACGCCTTATCATCAAGATTGGGAATTAGGCAAGGCTGAGGTGCTTAAGGAAGGCAGCGATTTTGCTTTAATTGCCTTTGGCAGCATGGTCATTCCTTCTTTAGGCGCCGTAGGGTTATTGGAGAAAGAAGGCCTGCGTGGAGGGTTAATCAATGCCCGTTTTGCCTCGCCCCTGGATAAGGATTTGTTTAAAGGGATAAGCGCAAAAGTTAAATTTATCTTTAGTGTTGAAGAAGGTATAATAGAAGGCGGTTTTGGCAGCGCCCTGAGTGAGGCAACTGGTCGTCCGGTAGAAAGAATGGGCCTGCCAGCGGAATTTATCCCTCACGGCTCAAGGGATATTCTTTTGGATAAATACGGTTTGAGCAAAGAAGGTATTGCTGCCAGGATACGCCAGTCCATCAGGAAAAATGCCTAAAATAACAGTGGATAAGGAAAAATGCAAAGGCTGCCTTCTCTGTATTAAGTTTTGCCCCCGGGGTTTGATTAAGATAAGCGCTCAGTTTAATAAGCGGGGGGTGAGGCACGTGGAACTTAAGGAGGGGGGAGATTGTTTAGGCTGCGCACTCTGTGCAATTATTTGCCCGGACGCCTGTATAGAAGTATATAAATAAGAGGTAATTGTATATATGAGCAAGAAGGTCTTAATGAGCGGGAATGAGGCTATTGCCCAGGGCGCGATAGACGCCGGGTGCCGTTTTTACGCCGGTTATCCCATTACCCCGCAAAACGAATTGCCGGCTTATATGGCAGCGCATATGCCTGAAGCAGGAGGGGTATTCATTCAGTCGGAATCAGAGATATCCGCTATAAATATGGTTTTCGGGGGTTCGGCTGCCGGGGTCAGGGCAATGACTTCTTCTTCCAGCCCCGGGATCAGCTTGAAGCAGGAAGGGATATCTTATATAGCCGGGGCCCAGTTACCCGCGGTAATCGTGAATATAATGCGCGGAGGCCCGGGGTTAGGGAATATACTGCCTTCACAGTCAGATTATTTCCAGGCTACCCGCGGCGGAGGACATGGCGATTATCGCAGTATTGTCCTGGCTCCTTCTTCGGTCCAGGAGGCCTACGATTTAATGTCTCCTAGTTTTGAGATGGCGGATAAATACCGCATGCCGGTTATTATCTTAGGAGACGGGATGCTCGGGCAGATGATGGAGCCTGTTTCCATACATAGAAAAAAACAGGTGCGCGTGCCTAAGGAATGGGAATTAAGCGGTTGTAAAGGCAGGCGGCCGCGCATAGCAAAGTCATTTTATTTAAAAGACGGGGATTTAGAAAAGGCCAATATCGCCTTACAGAAGAAATACCGTTTGATAGAGCATAAAGAGCAACGCTATGAAGGGTTATTTCTTGAAGGGGCAAAAATTATAGTAGTTGCCTATGGAACGATGGCTCGTATTGCCAGGAGCGCGGTGAGGCGTTTGAGGGCAGAAGGCAAAAAGGCAGGCTTGTTGCGCCCAATAACCCTTTGGCCATTTCCGAAAGATATAATACAGCGTTTAACCGATCAAAATAAACAGCCGGTGATTTTGGTGGTTGAGATGTCTTGCGGCCAGATGGCAGAGGATGTCTGCCTGGCAGCCGGAGGCAGGACAAAAGTAGATTTCCTGGGTCGTTCCGGAGGAGGAATACCTACAGAGGAAGATATAATCAAAAGGGTTAGCCGTCTGTGTCGATGATCCGTTTAAGGGCCAGGGCACCCGGACATAGAAAGAATTCAAGTTATGCAGAAAATATTCAGCCGTCCTAAGTCTTTACGCGATGCAGTTACGCATTACTGCGCCGGGTGCGGCCATGGGACAGCGCACCGCTTAGTGGCAGAGGTAGTGGATGAGCTGGGCATCAGAGAAAAGGTTATCGGGATTGCCCCTGTCGGGTGCGCGGTTGTGGCCTATGATTATTGGAATTTTGATTGTTCCGAGGCAGCCCATGGCAGGGCATTGGCGGTGGCTACCGCGATAAAAAGGGTGCGGCCGCAGAATATAGTTTTTACCTATCAGGGAGACGGGGATTTGGCTGCCATCGGCACAAATGAGACTATCCATGCCGCAAACCGCGGAGAAAACCTTACCGTGGTATTTATTAATAATGCCGTATACGGTATGACCGGAGGCCAGATGGCGCCTACTACCCTAATCGGCCAGAAGACCGTTACTACCCCCAGGGGCAGGAGGCCGGATTTGGAAGGATATCCTTTGAAGATTTCAGAGATGCTGGCTCAGCTTCCAGGGGTAAAATATATAGAACGGGTCTCTCTGCATGCGCCCAAAGAGGTATTGAAGGCAAAACAGGCTATAAAACAGGCCTTTAAAAACCAGATTGAAGGGGTAGGATTTTCTTTGGTAGAGGTGCTTTCTCCCTGCCCTACTTATTGGGGGATGAGCCCGCAGGCATCCCTGGATTGGCTATCTAGAGTGATGGTTAAGGAATTCCCTTTGGGCAGGATTAAGTAGTGTTGATACAGGCGAGGCTAACTAAATAAGACATGGTAGAGCATATAATAATAGCAGGCTCAGGCGGCCAGGGCATTATGCTTGTGGGCAAAGTCCTGGCAGAAGCAGCCATGCGCGAAGGAAAATTTCTTACCTGGCTTCCCGCCTATGGGCCTGAGGTGCGCGGCGGGACAGCCCATTGCATGATAACAATATCCGATATGGAAATAGGCTCCCCCTACATTAAAAAGGCGGGCATAGTTATTGCCATGAATCAGCCTTCTTTAAATAGGTTCCTGGATAAGACTATTCAGGGGGGATTTCTGATATACAACAGTTCCCTTGTTAGCGCTCAAGCAAGGCTGGTTTCGGGAAAAATAAATAAAAAAAGGCTGAAAATAATAGGGCATCCTTTTACCGATATCGCACTGCGTTTAGGTAATATTAAGGTAGCGAATATGATAGCCTTAGGCTGCCTTATGAGGCATAAGAACATAGTGGGTTTTAAAACGGTCATACGGGCCATGGAAGAGATAGCTCCGGCGGACAAAAGAGAGCTGCTTGAGATCAACCACTCGGCATTAAAAGAAGGGATGGGTTTGGCGTGATCAGGGTACGTTTTGCTCCTTCTCCCACAGGAAACCTGCATATAGGAGGTGCGCGCACCGCCCTTTTTAACTGGCTGTATGCGCGCGCTAAGTCAGGGGAGTTTATTTTAAGAATAGAAGATACGGATAAACTGCGCTCCAGACAGGAATATGTGGATGAAATATTAGGCAGCCTGAAATGGCTGGGATTTGAGTGGAATGAAGTTTATTACCAGAGCCAAAGGCTGAAGCGCTATCAAGAATGCGCCGAAAAGCTGCTTGCACAAGGAAAGGCCTACAAAGAGAAATCGCCTGAAAAAGGAGAGGCGGTCATTTTTAAGGTCATGCCTCAAAATATAAGGATCAACGATTTAATCCGCGGAGAAATTGTCTTTGATTCAAAGGCCATTAAGGACCAGGTGCTCATTAAATCTGACGGCACCGCTACTTATAATTTTGCCTGTGTAGTGGATGACGCAGATATGAATATTTCTCACGTCATCAGAGGAGACGACCATATTTCCAATACCCCAAAACAGGTGTTGCTTTATGAGGCCCTGGGCCTTCCCCTGCCTGTCTTTGCGCACCTGCCTTTAATCCTGGGCGCTGAAGGCGGCAGGCTTTCTAAGCGCACGGGCGCTACCGCCATATCAGATTACCGCAGGATGGGGTATTTGCCTCAGGCCCTGGTCAATTACCTTCTTCTCCTCAGTTGGGCCCCGGGTGAGGACCGTGAAGTCATGGATATCCAGGAGGCAATTAAGTTATTTGATATAAAGGATGTCAATAAGACCGCCGCTGCCTTTGATATGCATAAATTAAACTGGATAAACAGTCAATACATTAAAGAAGAAGACCCGCAGAAAATTACCGATATCGTTATTCCGCTGTTAATAGAGCGTAAATACATAGACAAGGATAATTTTGATAGAAATTACGTCTTTTCTCTAGTAAAATTATTCCAGGGAAGGCTGAATACCTTGGCAGAATTTGCGGAGTGGGCGGATTTTTTCTTTACCGAAGATCCGGTTATGGATCCTGAGGCAGAGGAGAAATTCCTCGCTAAAGATTTATCCCGGGAATTCTCCCTGTTCAGCGAAAGACTGGCGTCCTTGCATGTGTTTGAGGTCTCAACTATCGAAGAGAGCTTCCGGCAACTGGTGAAAGAGTTAGGTATAGAAACCAGGGCGCTTATTCATCCTTTGCGCGTCGCCCTTACAGGGAAAACTATAGGGCCTGGGTTGTTTGAGGTCGTATATTATTTAGGCAGAGAGCGCACGGAAAAAAGGCTGAGGCGCTGGATAAAAGGGAGGTCGTGACCTATGTTCAAGAAAGTTGTTGCAGCCATCATTTTGTGCGGGTGCTTCTTTTTGTTGTCCGGGTGCGAGACGATCAAAGGTACTTGTAAAGGGGCATCGGACGGTGTAAAGAAGGACTGGAGCGCCTTAAAGAAAATCGACTTGTCATTGCATGATACCCTCTGGTAGAGAAATACCCCCGGGAAAATAGGCCTTTTTTGTCAAGCGATCTAATGTAAATATTTGCCCTGTCGTCTAATCAAGCGGGCCCGCTGTGTAATTGAGAGGCGAGCGCAGTCTCCCGAAGCTATAAGCAAGGGAGGAAGTAGGAGACGGAGTCGCTATGGCACAATGTAGTCTCTGTAATCAGGAATTAGGAAGAATTACTGAGACGCACTTATGGCATAAACACAGGATGCATTTTTCTAAATTTATAAAACTATTTCCAGAAGCCAATATAGGGCCCATGCCCTGGAATAAAGGCGATACGAAGGCGACCAATCTAAGCTTGTCGAGATTATCTGATACACTGAGGACAAAAAAAGAATGGAATTTTAGTAAATGGCAGAGAAAGAGAATAATTAAGTATAAAGAACTATTCAAGGATGAAAAACTAGCAGAATTGATTGGCATAGTCTTGGGGGATGGTAATTTATACAAACACTCACGAACAGAGAATTTAAGAGTAATTTGCAACTCAAAAGACATTAGTTATATAAGACACATTGTTGGTTTAATAACGAAAATCTTCCACAAAACTCCTTCAGTAATAAAGCGTAAGAATGAGAATGCGACAGTTGTGTGTTTATATCAATGCAAAATTAGTAAAAGATTAAAATTGCCTTGTGGTAACAAAATCAAGAATAATGTTGGAATACCCGTCTGGGTTTTCTTAAATAAGGATTATATGTACAAGTGCCTGAAGGGATTATTTGAAACCGATGGCTGTTTCCATGAAGACAGACAAAATTATACTCGATGTATAGAATTTAAGAACAACTGTGTAAGATTAAGAAAAGATGTTTATAATATCTTATTAAGGCTCGATTTTAATCCTCAACTCGGCCATAATTATGTCCGTTTAGCTAAAAGAGATGAGGTTTATAGGTTCAAAGAGTTAATAGATTTTAGAAACTATAATTAGATTGCCCTCTCGGCTAATGGTAGGCCACTAGGCTCTGGACCTAGGTATCATGGTTCGACTCCATGGGGGGCAGTAGAATTTGCCCGCCTTCAAGCGGGCAAATTCATCCCGAAGCGTGCGCAGCACATTTCGGAGAAATGTGCAAGCGTTTAGGCGCGGGGCCAACTTGACGCTCACCCACAAAGGATTTCGAAGAAATCCGGCTGGCGCTTTGAGCGCGGAGTGGGTAAAATGATCTGTCTTTCAGGGGTAGGTTTTCTCTTTGTATGTGTTTGTTTATAAGACAGAAAAAAAGAGATGGTATTTTTAATCAGTCAGTAGTTTTTTAGGCAAAAGCTAGAAGGTATATCAATGAGTGAAGATAAATTTCTTTGTTTGTTCTGCCTAAAAGAAAATTCCCTATCAGATGCGTCAATTGAACATATTATACCTCAGGCTCTCTTATCAAATCCAAATGTAGATATTACCCTTGCCGATAGGATTTGTAAAAAATGTAATAATACATTAGGAGCATCAATTGATGCAGATTTTGTTAATAATCCGCATGTGCTTTATTTAAAAAATACGCTGGGCAGTTGTTTTAAGGACAGCAAGCTTAAAGAAATAAAGGAAAAGGCAAAATTAAAAGATAATGAGGGCAATGTTTTTGACGGATATAGAGTTATTAATCATAAAGGGATTCATTTTTATCCGACTGAAAAACCAGCAGAGTCATTGGATGGTGGTAAAACTAAGCGTGTCTTTATTCGTAAAATTGATGATATTAAACAGTTGGCTTCTGCTTCAAAAGGAAAATACAAAATTGTCGAAGTTCAACCAATTAAATACTTTTATCCAGAAAATACAGAAGACGCTTTAAGTTTAAAAATAGAACTCCAATATACTCGTTTCATAACAAAGATGGCGTTGGCATACATTGCTTTAAGACTTGGAGACGAGCTTGCATATTCTCCTGAATTGCATGGAATGAGGTCGTTTATTTTAGGGAAAATTGATAAATTGCCCGATACTTATAAGGGGCGCATACGCGATATGGAGGTAGATGTCACTAATCCGGCATGGAACACAAAAAAACACAATAGACATTTAATCGGTATCACTAATCGTAATGAAGGATTCTGGTATTTCTATTTTTATCTTTTTAATATAACAGAATTTTGTTTGAAACTTCCCGACTTCGGTGAATTTAGAGAAGTTGAAGATGAAATTATTATATCTTTAAGGCCTTGTTAATTGGTATATTCCTTGAGCAAAAACATTGGCATTTGTATAAAATATCCAGTCGCATATTTCGTCCAATGAGGGCAGTTATATTCGCACGGGCAGGGGGCGGTTCAAGGTTTGGAGAGGATAAGCTATGAATAGAATTAGTATTAAGATCATTGAATTAGGTAACACTAAAGAAAACATTAATAAAAAGAAATTAGAGAGATATAAATCTGATTTCTTCAAAATTGAATCGTTTGAAAAGATAGGAGTGTTGCCACTGCAGCCGACGAGTGGGAATACGCTTGATATTGTTTATTCCAAAAACCAGATTACCGCAGTATTAAGAGAAAGAGAATTTTCTGGTTTAATAGTTGGAGTAATGAATTATAGATTTAGAGACAATTTTTACATGCATCGGATTAATCAAAACACTATGGTGATTTCTTTATTTGGTATAAAAGAAATATTATCCCCAGCCGATATTGATTTAGAAAATTTTATTATTAGATGCATCTATGAAGCAGTATGTTTTTATAAAGCTTGGGGAAATTCTGTTTCAGATGAAGTATATCAATTTGTGCATCCAGATACACGAGGATGTTTATTTGACCTAAGCGGAGATAGGACGGATATAATCTACAACATAGAAAAACCAATTATTTGCGATGAATGCAAAGGTAAATTAAGACAAAGACCACTACCGGAAGGTTTCTTAGAGAAATTTGGTAATGAATTGAAGAGAATAGACAAGCCGTTTTTGATGAAAATAGAACTATTTATTCGTAAATATCCATTGCTGTCTTTCATTATCGCTATTTTCGGTTCTATTATTCTTAATATTCTATCAAGTTTTATCGAATATTGGCTGAAGAAAAATATATTTCATTAAAAGTTGTTGTATAAAGCTAGCTGCAGATTTCGTCCAATAAGGGCAGTTATTTTTAACTAAGGCTTATCTATGGAAAATTCAAAACCACCAGAGAATAAAGACGGCATTAAACAAATATTTTTGAGCGAAGAAGATAAGCAAAAAATAAGCGATTCTATAAAGAAGGATATTAAGAAAGATGTTATTAAGTGGTATATAAAATGGTTTATCGTTGTTATTCCCGCAGTGGTGGGTTTGATGGGTGTATATCTTGGTATACAAATAAGCGTGCCAGATATATATAGAAAAGTAAATAAATCCGTTACCGATTTAATTACTAAAAATTTTGCCGAGCCGAAGATAGCTAAGACTTTAAATGAAGTCGCTGAAAATCAAGCTCAGGAGATTATCAAAAATAATTTGAATCCCGCCATTAAACAAGCCACCTCAGACATTAAGGTAAAAATAGGTTCTTTTGAGACAATCTTAAAAAACTTCAAAGACAAATATGATTCAGAGCTGGAGAAATTAGTCAAAGAAGTAGACTATATTAAAAATAGGAATAATGTGTTAAAGCTTGGAGATGAAACTATCGCAACAGGAGATGCAGCTTCATTTGAGAAATTAGATAACATCTACAAATCATCAAGTGATAACGATATAAAGATGACTGCCCTTTCGGAAATATTCCGAATTAAAAGTCATTTTGCAACGATGACCCGCATAAAAGGTGTTGAAATCAAATACACTGATGATAAAAGTGGTAAGGAATTTACAGAAAAAGATATCCCTACCGGAGTTCTTATCCAAGGTCTGAAGGAAGCTCAGCCTTGGCAATATAGAGCAAGGATAGCAGAGCTTTTGAAAGAAAAGAAAGAAAAGCAGGTTCCTGAAGCATTACTTAATGCTCTAAGGAATGATGACAATTTAGAAGTAAGAAAAAAAGCTATGGACAGTTTTGAAGCTATTACGAATTTCAAGAGCAGGGATGTTTTTAACTACGATTCTGCTAAAGAATGGTGGGAGAAAAATAAGCAAGAAGTTGAAGGTAAGCTAAATTAACGCAAGTTCATTTGAGAAATACCCTGCTTCTTCCGTATACAGCCAGTTGCAGATTTCGTCCAATAGGGGCAGCCATTGTTGACGACTGTCCGAAACTGCGGATAGCTTGATTATATAAGATTCGGGGATTTTAATTTTTAGAGCGTTATAGTTTAAGGAAGAATGAATAGCCATAAAAATGTTTATATAATAGCTGGGCCTAATGGCTCAGGCAAGACTACATTTGCCAGAGAGTTTTTGCCCAACTATGCAAAATGTCCTAATTTCGTCAATGCTGATCTCATCGCGCAAGGCTTAGCTCCATTTTCACCACGACAGGCAGCAATTAAAGCCGGGAAGCTTGTTTTACAGCAAATAAAAGAATTTATGGACAGGAATGTAGATTTTGGCTTTGAAACTACTCTTGCAGGCAAGACTTACCTAAGACATTTCCAGGAGCTAAAAGAAAAAAGATATAGGCTTCATCTTTTCTTTCTATGGATACCGAGTTCTAATCTGGCCATAGCTCGTATTAAAGATAGAGTTACTGAGGGCGGGCATGATGTACCAAACGAGGATGTAAAAAGGCGATTTGAGAGAAGTATCGTTAATTTCTTCAAGATGTATCGTCCGTTACTAGATACATGGTTATTGTTTGATAATTCAGAGAAAAAACCCCGACTGATTGCGAAGAAGGATAATTCGCATATTGATGTCCGGAGTGACATTTTGTTTCAGAAGATATTAAATAAAGCAGGAGCTAAGCTATGAAAAAAAGATTAACATTACATGAGAAAGCCGAGCTTGCCATGAAAGAAGCGGTGAAGAAAGTAGTAGCGCAACATAAAAAAGACGGCCGCCCGCTTGCTGTGTGGCAGAATGGCAAGGTAAAAAAGATAGAAGCAACTTGACGCCCGGGGTGAGCAATAGATTCGCTAATAACAAAGAGGTGCAAAATGTTTAGAAAGGCGTGGCTTCTGGTTATATTGGTAGGTTGTATTGTAACATTACAAGGCTATGCGCAAGAAAATGAAGAGATTGTATTTTCTGGAATTCCTGCCATCAAAATTAGCGAAGGCGGCGTCAGTCGCATAGTCGAAGATTTGAAGGGCGCTAATGCATCAGAAGCAGAATGCATAATCACTAAAGTCGGCGATAAATATCTTTGGAAGACTAGAAATAATACGGAGCTATTTATAGTTAAAAGCGGTGCTTTTGTGAGTTTTATCGCAACGAACGGGTCAGGATATGTGCGCATTATCCCTTCTGATTTGAAAGAAGCGACATCTTTAATGGATGAGACAGAGAAGAAATGCGATTATGTAGAACACTTATCAATAGGGCTCAGATCTGTTACCTATTACGGAAAGTCAAAGTAAAAATCGGTTGTCATTTAGGTTGTCAATTGGTTGATGGTCAGGTTGATGATTTTGAGCTGGGCAGTCGCCTAAGTAGATAAAACCGCCTTTGCCACGGCAGACAGCCATTTTGATAATCAACTGGCCGTATTGAGGTTTTGGACTTCGGCTGGCGACAACTTCGGGCAGCTAGTTTTTGTACTTGAGCCTTTGATTTACTGGAGGTTACTCCGTCAACTAAGCGCTGCAAAAATTTGCTAAAATTCTTGCGTAGCTGCCGTGATTAATTAAGTTTCGCTTTGCATCCGTCTGGCCTGTAAAGTACCCGCTCATTAGTCTATGCCAAGAGTGCTTTTGGTATCTTTAACGGCGCTATTCCTCTTTTTTCTTCCTGCCCAAGGTGACTGCCAAACCATATTAGAAACAAGAGATTTTATCCTTTCCCTGAATACCTATTTTCGTACTGACCTGGTGACCTTTAAAAACGTATTGGATTTAAACAGCCATAATAAGGACGGCAAGACAGTATATCTTGGTCTTGATTACAGCCTGGGATTTTTGCTTAAACTAAAAGAGTCCAGCCCGGAATTCTTTCTAAAATTGGAAAGAAACGGGCCTTATGATTATGACGCTCCTATTTTTGTGCATAACACCCTGATGACTTCCGCGGGGGTGATTGAGAAGTACCGGGGGGATGAGTTATTGCCGCAAGTGGAAGAGTTCTGGCTGGATGTGCCAATGCCTAAGGCCATGGGCTTTAAGGCCGGCCTTTACCTTTATGAGGTGGGCAATGGCTTTGCCTTAAACGGAAGCTATGAGAATTACGGGGCAACTTTTTACCGCAAGACAGAGGACTATCTAGGGAGGATTTATTACTGCCGCCCGGACCTGGTATATAAAAAACATTTAGGCCCGCGCATCCGCCAGGAAGAAGAGCAGGGGGTCGGCTATGAACACAATGCCGCCAATTTTTTTGCCGTGGATACAAAGTTTAATTTAGGCAAAAATACCCTTCAGCCGTATGCGGGGGTTTTGGCTGATTATACATCTTTTGGAAAAAGGAGCAGTCTTTTTACTGCCTCTATCCACCGGGATATACTGGGCACATTCGGTTTATCTTGGAAGTATCAGGATGAACCCTTTGTTCTAAAAACAGAGGCGGCGCATAATTTCGGACGGGCAGAAAGCATCAGCCCGGAATATAAAGATATATACCATACCGGATACCTGTTTTATGGAGGCGCTGAATACGCGCTGGGCAAATTTACCCCTTCACTGCAATTACTGCTTTGCTCCGGGAATAAGGTAACCCCTGAGATGGCAGAAAACCAGGATATTACATTAACCAGCGGCAAGAACAGGGCATTTAGTTATTATTCTCCCTTAAACATAAACTTGGGAGATTCAATCAGCAGCAGTAATGTAGATATGCTTCCTATTGTGGCCATGGGAGGCGGCTGGGGGCTTAATTACGGCATACCCAGGCCGGGTACTTTTTGCGCCGGTGATTTTGAAAACCTGATTATGCCTTGCATAGGCTCTGACTATCAGGCTACGGATAAACTCTGCTTGGGGGTGTATCTATATTATTTAATGTCATTTGAACGCGGGGTAGGGATGTTGGACGGGAAGGGGCGTTATTTGTCCCGTGATTTGGGGCAGGAAGTAGATGTATTCATTGACTACCAGTTGAATAAGAATATCTTATTGAGTATCTTGGGAGGTTATTTTTTCCCCGGGAGATATTATAAAGAGCGCCGGGATGATACAGAAGGGAGCTTGTTCAGCCCATACTTAAGAGGCGATGGCAAGGCTGATTGTGCATATCAACTGGAATTAGCCCTGGAGATAAAGTTTTGATAGTATAAACTTTCCCCGCTTGAGTTTTGCCCTCCCGCATGTTATTATATCCGCTAGAGCCAGGTAATCCGCAAAATTATATCTTCATCTGTTTTCTTAATCCAAGAGTTTGAAGAATACGGAGGGATAATGGTTAATATTGAAGAATTCAGGAGATTAGAGTTCAAAGTAGCTGAAATAAAAGAAGTTGTAGAGCATCCCAATGCCGATAGGTTATATGTAATTACCGTGGACTTAGGGGATAAAACCAGGCAGGTTGTTGCCGGTATAAGGGGAGCCTACCAGAAAGAAGAGTTAATCGGCAGGCAGGTGGTTGTGGTGGATAATTTGGAGCCGGCAGTGTTACGCGGGGTAGAAAGCCAGGGTATGATTTTAGCTGCTTCTGATGAAGAGGGTATATCCATTATCAGCCCCTTAAGGAAGATGAAACTGGGCAGTATTGTGAAATGATAAAACAGTTTACATGCGAAGCATTTTGTCTTGAGTGCCGCGGCTGTTGCCGTTTCAGTCAGGAGGATTCTGTCTGGCTCCCGTATCTTCTTAAGGAGGAAGAAGGCGCATTATTGAAGGCTAAGGGTGTTGGCAGCATTTCTTATCAAAAGATATACCCGGTAAGAAGCAAGAATGAAGATGGTTTTCTCTGTCCCTTCCTGGGTGTCTCTCGCAATAAGTGCGGCATTTATTTACAGAGGCCTTTTGAGTGCCAGCTGTATCCTTTTTTGCTAAATTCATCCCAGGGCAGGGTTTATTTGGCGCAAGACCCTCATTGTCCTTACCTAAAGGAGAAAGAAGGAAGTAATGAATTAAAGGAATATATTGATTGTCTTATTGCTTTCATAAATTCCCCCGCGCAGCTTAAGATTATCCAGAATAATCTTAAGATTATCCATGAATATCCCGGTGTTGAAAATATAGCCAAGTTGGATATGGTGATATAACATGAAATTGAAAAAGTTATGCCTTAAAGACAGGCCTGTCTTTGATAAATTCCTGTATCTTACCCCGCATAGTTTATCCGTCTATGCCTTTGAGAATATATATATCTGGAGAGGGCTTTACGAAATATCCTGGGGTATATGCGAAGGGAGCCTGTGTATATTCTTCCGCGATAAAACAGGGTGCTTTCTTTACCTGCCTCCATTAGCAAAGACGATAAACCCAAAGGCCATTAGAGCGGCCTTTGAGGTAATGGACAGCCAGAATAAGAATTGCGATATTTCCCGGGTGGAGAACTTAGAAGAGAAGGACATTGCTTTATATGAAAGGCTTGGCTATGCCTGTCGATTTAAGTCCGTGGACTATATATGCCTGAGAAAGGAATTAGCTGCACTTAGAGGGAATAAATTCAAACATAAGCGCGCCTGCTGCAATTATTTTACCAAAAACTACTTTTTTGACTATATGCCTTTCTCTCCCAGGCATAAAGCAGGCTGTCTCAATTTGTATAACAGGTGGATGAGGCAGCGCAGCAGGGGTAACAGGGATAAAATATACCGGATGATGCTTTTAGATTCGCGTATATGCCTTAAAGAACTGTTTGGGGGCTTAAGGGGGCTGGAGATTAACGGCGCAATAGTGAAGATGGGCAAAGGGATCAAGGCCTTTACTTTGGGTTTCAGGCTAAGGCCGGATACCTTCTGCATATTATATGAGATAGCGGATCTGTCCATCAAAGGCCTAAGCCAATTCATCTTCCGCAGGTTTTCTGAGGAATTAGCGCAGTATAGGTATATAAATATTATGGATGACTCAGGCCTTGAGAACCTCAGGAACACAAAGTTATCTTACCGGCCCTGTAAAACAGCAAAGGCCTTTATCGCCGCCAGAAAATAAAGTCAGCGGCATAATTCATTTTTGAAAGGCAAAAGGTGCAGAATAAAATAGATGAAGTTGAGATAGTGGTATTTGATACAGAAACCACCGGCCTCAATCCTTCTTGCGGGGATAGGATAATTGAGATTGCCGGGGTACGGCTTAAGGGCTACAATAGGATAGGGGAATTTCAGAGTTTAGTTAACCCCGGGCGTAAGGTATCTTCTGATGCCTTTGCTGTAAACGGTATCAGCGATGAGATGCTTAAGGGTGCGCCTGATATCAGAGAAGTTATGCCCCGTTTTCTCTCTTTTATTAAAGGAAGCTTCTATCTTTGTTCCTACAATGCCCCTTTTGATATGGGTTTTATCAACAATGAGTTAAAATTGCTGGGCAGGAATGAACTGAACGATATAATCGCCGTAGATATCCTGAGGATAGCCAGACGCCTTCTGCCCGGCCTTGAGCGTTATGCGCTCTGGTTTGTAGCAGAAAAGCTGGGTATTCAAAAGGAACAGAAGCATCGTGCCCTTTCCGATGTGGAGCTTACCCTGCAGGTATTCCATCGGTTTAAGGAAAGCCTTAAAGTCAAAGACATGGATAAATTGAGCGATATTTCTTCGCTTTTCGGGTTAAATTCTCGTTTACTGAATGACATACGCGGACAGAAGATTGCCCGTATACAAGAGGCTATGGATTTAGGGGCAAAGATTAAAATAAAATACCTTTCTCGTTCTGCTACGGAGGCCTCTGAACGCCAGGTCCTGCCTAAAGAAATACGCCGTGAGAATGGAGAGGATTATCTGGTTGGCTTCTGTTGTCTCAGGAATGAGGAGCGCACCTTCCGGATAGATAATATACTGGGCCTGGAGGTCGTCTGATGGGATTCAAAGAAATCCCTCTTCCTTTCCGGGTGAAAAGGCCGATACTCGCCTTGGGGGGGCAGTCTAAAAATACCGTCTGTTTCACCAGGGATTATATTGCCTATCTAAGTGAGGTGCACGGGGATTTAAGCGAGCCAAACTGCTTTCACTGTTTTCAAGAATCCGTGGGTTACTTTCTAAAGAAGAGGCCGGCAGTGATTGCCTGCGATTTGCATCCCGAATATCAATCGAGCAAATACGCATCATATTTGGCTGCCAAATATCCTGTCTTGGCTGTCCAGCATCATCACAGCCATATCGCCTCCTGTATGGCGGAGAATACCTTAACGGATAAAAAAGTAATCGGGGTGGCTTTTGATGGCACGGGGTGGGGTGAAAATAATACCCTTTGGGGGGCGGAGTTTCTTTGTCCCTGCGGTTATAAAGAATTTAAACGTGCAGCCCATTTAAGAGAAGTCCCTCTTCTGGGGGGAGAAATGGCTATCCGGGAGCCGTTTAGAGCGGCCTTTGCCTGGTTGTATCTTACCTTCGGTGAAAACTTCTTAGACGTGTCTTTCTTACGCCGGATAAACAAAGATACCCTGCGTATACTGAAAAACATGTATAAGTCCGGGTTTAACGCTATTCCCGCAAGCAGTATGGGCCGGCTCTTTGATGCTGTAGCTGCCCTGGTATTAGAAAAGGATAAGGCTGGTTTTGAAGCAGAGCTGGCGGTGTTGCTTGAGAAAACAGCATTGTCTTATCGGCAGAAAGAGCGGGGTTATCAATTTAAAATAATTAAAACCCCGGAGGGTCTATTATTGGACCCTTTGCCTTTATTCCGGCAGATAACCCTGGATTTAAAGGCGGGAGATTCTCAGGCCAAGATTGCCTGGCGTTTCCATGCCGCCATAGCCGATGCAGTGAAAAAAACCTGCATGCTTTTAAGACATGATACAGGCATTAATGAAGTAGTGCTTTCCGGCGGGGTGTTTCAGAACAGCCTTTTGTTTAATTTCACAGAGGAATCTTTATCCGCATCCGGATTTAAGGTCTTGTCCCATCACTGCCTTCAACCGGCGGACTCAAGCATTTCTCTGGGGCAGGCAGCGATAGCTAATTTCAGGAGCTAAGTTATGTGTCTGGGTATCCCTATGAAGGTAAAAAGCATCTCAGGTGAATTCGCCTCTGTCCAGACGGGCCGGCTTATGCGCACCGCCAACATCCAGATGCTTAAATGCGTAAAACCCGGGGACTATGTAATCGTGCATGCCGGTTTTGCCATAGAAAAGATAAGCCAGAGGCGGGCGGAGGAAATACTGGATTTAATAAAGGATATATGATCTTATTTTTAGGCCAGGCAAAGGTAAGATTATGAAATACATAGATGAGTTCCGTAACAGGAGGTTGATCGAACGTTTATCCTTGAGGATAAAACAGATAACCCCGCAAGGCCAGATAAATATAATGGAGGTTTGCGGAACACATACGCAGGGGTTTTTCAGGTTTGGGCTGGGTGAGTTCCTGCCTTCGAATATCAGGCTTATTTCCGGCCCAGGTTGCCCGGTGTGCGTCAGCCCGCAGGAGTATATTAATAAAGCTGTGTGGCTTAGCCGCAAAAAAGAAGTTATTATCGCTACTTTCGGGGATATGCTGCGTGTTCCCGGAGACAGCTCTACTTTAGAGAAAGAACGGGCAAGACAAGGCAATATCAGCGTGGTTTATTCGCCTTTAGATGCCTTGACCATAGCCGAGCGTAACCCCAAGAAAAGAGTAGTATTCCTTGCCGTAGGTTTTGAGACTACTGCCGCAGCCATTGCCGCAAGCGTTATTGCCGCCCGGAAAAGAAATATCGCTAACTTATTCTTTCTTACCTCTTTAAGGCTTATCCCTCCAGCAATGGAATATCTGCTTAATGATAAAAGGCTTAGGCTTTCAGGGTTTCTTTGCCCGGGGCATGTATCGGCGATTATCGGAACAAAACCCTATGCATTTATCCCTAAAAGATATAAAATAGGCTGTTGTGTCGCTGGTTTTGAGCCGCTGGATATAATGGAAGGGGTTTATTTCCTTCTGAGGCAGATTATAGCACATAGGCCGTGCGTGCAAAATCAATACAGCCGTGTCGTCTCTAAAGAAGGAAACCCTATAGCCAAAAGATTTATCCGGCAGGCCTTTGAGGTAATTGATTCTGCCTGGCGCGGTCTGGGGGTTATTGCGCAAAGCGGGCTTGGTTTGAAAAAGGCCTACAGCAGGTTCGATGCTCAAAGAGAGTTTTCTATACCTTCATTCGGGGTTTCCGGGAAGCATTTCAGCCGCTGCCGCTGCGGGGATGTTCTCAAAGGCCTCAGCTCTCCACTTATGTGCCCGCTGTTTAATAAAGCCTGTGTCCCGGATAATCCCCGCGGTCCGTGCATGGTTTCCCATGAGGGCGCCTGTAATGTTTACTATAGATACCATAGGAAATAAAAAAGGAGGTTTGGGCTTATGTACGGTCTTAAAAATATAAAAACGCTTAGATTAGGACTGATATTATTTTCTTCTGCCATCCTCTTATTTGGCTGTTTGGGCAGGGACAATGTAGAGAAGGCCGAGCAATACCAGAAACAATCCCAGGCCTATTATGAGCGCACCGTTGAGCTCTATAAAAACCTGATTGCCAGGGGTAAGGATTTAGACCGGCTGCACTACGCCCTGGGTAAATTATATTACGAGAGAGGGAATTTTCATGAGGCTATTGCCGAGTTTAAAAAGACAACCCATAAGGATGCGGGTAAGTTCACCGCCATAGCCTATTATCGGCTGGGGAATTTTACCGATGCCCTGGATGTCTTTAATAAGAACCAGCCTTCGGATGACGAATACAGGTATTATTACGGCATGACCTGCGAAAGGCTTAATCTTTTTGACCAGGCCTTGAGCATATACCGGCAGATAAATCAAAAAGAATTCCTGGGTGAAGCAGCCGGGCGTATCCAGACAATTGAAAAACAGTCGGGTAATAATACCTATATAAAAGACTTAAACGCTGGGATAGGCAGGGTATTGTCTTCTTCCCCGGGCCAGCAAGATTACCCGCAGGCAGGGGCGCTTATCCTGCTCTGCGATGAGAAGATAGAGGTAACCGCGGACAATACCCAGGTTTCTTCCATGCATTATTTAGTCAAGATCCTGAATGAAAGGGGCAAGGAGAATTTTTCCGAGAGCAGCATTGATTATGATTCGACCTACGAAAAAGTGGAATTGGAATTCGCCCGTACCATTAAGCCGGACGGCACGGTAGCGGATGTGGGCAGCCGCCATATACGCGATGTCTCAAAGTATATGAATTTCCCGCTTTATAGCAATGTCCGGGTTTATATAATTTCCTTCCCGGAGATTTCCGAGGGCGCCAGCATAGAATATAAAGTCAAGATATACCGTAACCAGCTGATTAATAAGAAGGATTTCGTGTTAAGTTATCCTGTTCAGTCGGCAGAGCCTGTTTTGGATGCGCGCCTTGAGGTAGATATGCCGCGCAGCAAGTCCTTAAATATCAAGTTTTTAAATACCCGTTACAACGATTTCGGCGCTCAGCTTAAGCCGCAACTACAGGAGAAGGGTGAGCGCCTGATTTACCGCTGGCAGTTTAAAAACATACCCCAGATGCTTCCTGAATCCAATATGCCTACGGAAGTAGAATTAAATCCTACCGTTATCGCTTCTACTTTTTCTTCCTGGCAGGATATTTATGATTGGTGGTGGCAGCTTGCCCGCGATAAAATAGCGGCGGGTCCGATCATAAAAAAGAAGGTTGAAGAATTATCCCGCGGGCAAGTTAACGATGAGGCCAGGGCCAGGGCTATTTATAATTTCTGCGCTCAGAAGATACGTTATGTGGCGGTAGAATACGGCCAGGCCGGTTATGAGCCGCATAAGGCAGCGGATATATTTAAGAATAAATACGGGGATTGTAAGGACCAGGCAATACTATTGGTTACGATGTTAAGGGAGGCAGGGCTTTCTGCCTGGCCGGTGCTTATCCCTACGCGTGAATGCTATAATTTAAACAAGGATTTCCCGGCTGTCATATTTAACCACTGCATCGCCGTAGTTTTTATCAATAATCAATATATATTCCTTGACCCGACAGCCGAGACCTGCTCTTTTGGGGACCTGCCTTTAGATGACCAGGACAGGGATGTTTTGATAATTAAAGAAGACGGTTATCTGATACAGCACATACCTTTTTATCCCGCTGAGCATAATTCTCTTCTGCAACAACTGAAGATACATATAAACGAGGATGAGACTATTACCGCAAGCCGGGCAGTCTTAAGCCGAGGTGTGTACGATCAGGCCCAGCGTTACTGGATGCTCTATACGCCGCCGGAATTAATCAAAGAGACGTTGGAGGAAAGGATACAGGATATTTCCATAGGGGCAAAATTACAGGACTATAATATTAAAAACCTGCAGGACCTGGATAACCCTCTTGTGCTTACCTATGTCTTTGTTGGCCCGGAGTATCTGACTGTCTCAGGCCCTATCGCTATTATGCCGCAGTTGGCTTTTTTAGATACCTCTCTGGTAGCCAAGGACAAACGCAGGTACCCCATTGATTTTTCTCTACCGGACATAAAAGAGACGGTGGTTGAGGTAGAGATACCGGCTAATCTGGCGGTGAAATACCTGCCGGCGAGTATAAGCGAAGAGACTCCCTGGTTGAACTTTTCCTGTGTCTATAGTCTTAAGGAAGGCAGGATTCATTTCCGTCAGACGGTAAAATTAAATAAGAATGATGTGGCCGAGGCTGATTACCCGCAATTCAAGGATTTTTTTGAAGGCCTGGCTAAGAAAATCAAGCAGAGGGTGATTTTGGAGAAGGTGAAGGCAAAATGACGCAAGGTGATTCCTTAAAGACGGAACAAAGGCGGTATGTCAGGATGGACACAGTTTTTCCGGTTGAGTTCCGTCTTTTTAACCCGCTGACAAAACAGATTGTTTTTGATTGGCAGCAGGGGTTTACCAATGATATAGGCAAGGGCGGCATATGCCTGAGCGTGCATAAATTAGGACCTGAGCTGGCCGGGGCTTTAAAAGACGGCAAGGTGAGGCTTACCCTGCGTATAGAGCTGCCCTTTAGTAATTCCGTAGTCAGGGCACAGGCAAAATTGGCCTGGATGAAGCAAACCAAGGAAGGCGATAATAAATATTTATTAGGCTTAAGCTATGAGAATATAGACACGGCGGAGAATATGCGGCTGATGCGGTATGTCTGGGCGAAAAAGTTATTTGTCCCGGCTGTATTTACGGTGGTATTTTTATTAGGCCTGGGCTTTGCCGTAAACAGTTATTTTAACGCCAAATTAACCAGGGGTAATAGAATTTTAGTGGAACAATTGGTGGGCACACTTAAGGAATCAGCCCTTGCCAAACAGCAGTTAAAAGGCATCGACCGCCAGATGCAGGATTTGAAGTTTAAGATCAAGGCCCTGCAGATGCGCACACATCTGGTAGAGAAAGAACGGGAGAAGTTAAAGGAGCAGAATAAGTCCGAGGGGGCCAGGACAAACAAACAGCTGGATGAATTTAACACCCTGATCAATCGGCTGGCAGAGGAGAAGTCATATTTGCAGGGAGAATTATCTAAGCTTAAAACCCAGGGAGAGGCCGTCAGCCAGGAAGTAATAGCCCTGGATAAAAAAGAAGAGAGCCTGGGTAAGGCAAAATTAGATAAGATGTATAAGTGGCTTAAGGTGCACCAGAACCCCCACACAGGGCTGGTGATGAGTTTTGAAGGGGATGGGGATATCGCTAATTGGGCGTTTATTTACGACCAGTCTCTTCTTATACAGGCATATACTTTGTTTTTTGAATTTGACCGTGCCAAAAAGATGCTGGATTTTTTCAGTAAAAAGGCGCAGCGGCTCAACGGATTATTCTTCAATGCCTATTATGCCGGTGACGGAAATCCCGCAGAGTTTGTAGTGCACAGCGGCCCGAACATCTGGCTGGGGTTGGCAATAATGCAATATACGAGGCAGACAGAGGACTCAACCTATCTTGGTTTGGCAGAAGAGATCGCTCAGGGGATAATAGTCCTGCAGGCACAGGATAAGGATAGCGGTATCCGCGGCGGGCCGGCAGTAGAATGGTATGCCACGGAGCATAATTTGGATGCCTATGCCTTTTTTAACATGCTTTATAAGGTAACCGGGAAACGTAAGTATCTGGATGCGAGGGAGAGGGTTTTGAAGTGGCTTATTAAATATGCTTATGGAAAGGCTGAAGTCCCCATTAACCGCGGCAAGGGCGATTCTACCATTGCCACCGATACCTATGCCTGGTCTGTCGCTGCCGTGGGGCCGGATAAGCTGCAAGAGATAGGGATGGACCCGGATAAGATCATGGAATTTGCCGAGCAGAATTGTCTGACCGAGGTATCTTATCAGCGTCCGGGAGGAAAGACGGTGAAGGTCAGGGGTTTTGATTTTGCGCCTCAAAGGCATCTTTCCCGGGGAGGGGTCATATCGTCGGAATGGACAGCCCAGATGGTCATGTCGTTTAAGATAATGGCGGATTTCTATGCCAGGAAGAAGATGCCGCAAAAGGCAAAGGCCTATGAGACTAAGGCAGAGGGCTACCTGCAGGAATTGGGCAATATGATTATTTCCAGCCCTTCGCCTTCCGGCCAGGGGGAAAACTGCCTGCCTTATGCCACAGAGGACTTTGTGGATACCGGCCATGGCTGGATGACCCCTAAGGGAAAATCTACCGGTTCGGTAGCAGGGACTACTTACACGCTTTTTGCCTTCTATGATTATAACCCCTTGGCCTTTAAAGACGAAAAATAAACAGTCCTTAAGATAAACTTATGCGGACTAAGCAGGCCAAGAAACGGCTTATCAGTATTTATAGAAGGCTGTATGCATATTTCGGGCCGCAGCACTGGTGGCCGGCAGAAACACCTTTTGAGGTCATGGTGGGGGCTATCCTCACTCAGAATACCAGTTGGCTGAATGTCGAAAAGGCAATAGCGGCCCTTAAACAAAAAAGGCTTTTAAGCCCGAAGAAATTATACAAGATATCACGCGTAAACCTTGCCTCTTTAATCAGGCCGACAGGGTATTACAATATTAAGGCAGAGCGGCTGAAGGAGTTTTTAGGTTTTTTATTTAAGAGATATAAGGCAGATATAAAAAGGCTCTCTCTGGCAGATACAGCGGGTTTACGCAGAGAGTTGTTGGAAATAAAAGGCATAGGCCAGGAGACTGCAGACTCCATACTTTTGTATGCCTTGGGCAAGCCGGTATTTGTCATAGACGCCTATACTAAGCGGGCACTGGCCAGGCATCACTTAATAAAGGAGGGCGCCTCCTACGAAGAAGTGCAGGGGTTATTTATGGGGTCATTAAAACCGCAGGTAAGATTATTCAATGAATACCATGCCCTCTGGGTGAGGCTGGGCAAGGAATTCTGCCTTAAGAATGACAGGCGGTGTGAGGGATGCCCGTTAGCAGGTTTTACGGATAAAATATAAGGATTATGCTATAATCTAGCTTTAACCGGGAAGAATTATGCGCAGAATATATTTGTCTTTAGTTTTAATGTTATGCCTTACGTCTACCCTGTACGCAGCGCCTTCTTATGGGACAAAGATGCCGGCGAAAAGACATTTTTTTTCCGGGGTTCAGAGCAATATTATCTTTAAGCGTTACCTGGAAAATGATTACGGGAAGTTAAGGAGCATGCAGAATTTTCTCCTTTTGTCTTACGGGGTATATGATTGGTTGTCGCTGGATTTAAAGGGCGGGGCCGGGTATATAAAACAGCATCCTCAGGCAAGGGATGAGATTGATTATCCCTCAGGTTTTGCCGGGGGATATGGCTTTCGCCTCAGGATTTATGAAAAGGTAAAAACCAAGATGGTCTTTGGCTTTCAACATATCAGCGTGCATCCAAAAAGCGTGCATTTGGGCGATATAAAAAATAAGGCAGTGTTGGATGATTGGCAGTTCTCCGTTTTATTATCACAGGAATTAGCTATGTTAATGCCTTATCTGGGGACAAAGTGGTCAAGGATGGATTATATCCATTGGGAGAATGGCCAGAGGAGAAGGGAGAAGTCCGATCCATCCAAGGGTGTAGGTATTTTAGCGGGATGTGATTTTAATATTAACAAGAACCTGTGGCTTAATTTAGAAGGACAGTTCCTGGATAACGAGGCAGTATCCTTTAGCATCAACCTCGGTTTTTAATCTCCTATGCCTATATACGAATACGAATGCGAGGGGTGTGATTTAAGATTTGAATGCCTGGTACGCAGCCACAACCAGGATATAGTTTGTCCCGGTTGCGGCCGTCAAAAGACCAGGCGCGTTATGTCCACTTTTGCCTTTACTTCACACGGTAAAAGCGGACAGGTTACTGCTTCTTCCGGGGGCTGCAACGGATGCATAAGCCATAATTGCTCTTCCTGTAACCATTAAAGCATGCCTCATATGACAATAAACAAAAATCGCCTGATCAGATTAACTCAAAAGTTGATTCAGATAAATTCAGAAAACCCGCCCGGAGATGAATCGCGTATAGCGGATTTTGTGGTCAAATACCTAAAGGATATAGGCCTTAAGACGCATATATATGAGTTTAAGAAAAACCGCTCCAATGCGGTGGCGGTTTTAGGGCAAAAAAGAAACAGGCATTCCCTGTTAGTTACCCCGCACCTGGATACTGTGCCGGCAGGTGAGGACTGGCGGTTCGGACCTTTTTCCGGGGAAATCTCCGGAGATAAGATTTACGGGCTGGGGGCAACAGACCGTAAAGGAGACCTGGCCTGTCTGATGGAGGCGATCAACAGTATTGTTGAAAATAATGTAAGTCTGGGGTATAATCTAATTTTTGCGGCCACCGCTGATGAAGAAAACGGCTCTCACCTGGGGCTTATCCCTTTACTCAAGAAAGGGATATTAAAGCCGGATGCCGCAGTAGTTTTAGATACAGATGATTTCAGTATTGTAGTTGCCCAGAAAGGTCTTTTGCATATTAAGGTCAGGGTCCAGGGTAAGAGGGCGCACGGGGCGTATCCCTGGCTGGGGAAAAATGCCATAGATATTTCCTTAGATATACTGCGGGAATTAAAGAGGCATAAATTTAAGTATAAGGCCGTCAGGTATTTAAGGTCCCCTACGGTAAATATAGGGACCATAAAAGGCGGGGATAAGGTTAATGTTGTGGCAGATTGGTGCGATTTTGAGTTGGATTTTAGATTCTTGCCGGGGATGTCCGCTAAAGAGATATGCACATACCTAAAGAGGCTGTGCGGAAAATACGCTCCCCGTTTCCGTATAGAAATAGAAGGAGTACAGGCGCCTTATTTGATAGAAAAAGACCATGCCCTGGTAAGCTACTTAAGGCAGGCCATGTATAAGGCGGGTGCGCGCCCTTTAATCAGCGGCTCAGAGGGGGCAACGGTAATTACTTTTTTTCAGGAAATGGGCATACCTGCCATAGCCACAGGTTTTGGCTCGCAAGGGTGCAACCATATAACCAACGAATATTCCAGGATAAGTAACCTATATAAAGGGGCACAGGTTTTAGCGGAATTCTTCAAGATATACCGCGCAGGGAGGTAGGAATGAATGATGTAGTATTTTATAAAAAGCCCAGATTAAGGAACCCCTGTCTTATTTGCGCCTGGCCGGGAATGGGGGAGGTGGCATTTAAGGCAGCGATGTATTTGGTGGATAAGCTTAAATGCGAAGAATTTGCCGAGATCCATCCGCGGGATTTTTTTTATTTAACGGGCAGCGCCGTGGAAGGGGGTATGCTGACCCTGCCGGGGCTGCCTTACGGAAAGTTTTATTATTGGAAGAATCCTGCTGCCAGGGCGGTGTTTCACAATGAGAGGAATGCCAGGGGGGATATAGTAATATTTGTAAGCAACGCCCAGCCGGATTTGTCCAAGGCAGAGGATTATTGTAAGAGGATTATTTATGCGGCCAGGTTATTTAAGGCCAATACGGTTATCACCTTTGCCGCCTTTCCTCAGGCCAGCGACCACACCCAGCAACCCAAGGTCTGGTGTGCTGCAACCAGTAAAGAGGCCATCAATAAGTTGAGCCGTTTCAGCCTTCCCTTATTGCCCGACGGACAGGTCAGCGGGATGAACGGCCTGTTCTTAGGGCTGGCAAAAAAAGAAGGCTTCGACGGATTTTGTCTCCTGGGAGAGATACCGCTTTATACCATACAAATCGATAACCCTAAGGCCTCTTATATGGTCCTTAAGGCACTAAGCAGTATCCTGGGGATTCCACTTGACCTCACCGGGCTTCTGGAAGAGGCGCATGTTGTAGAGGGGGAAATTAATTCCTTGCTTGATTACCTTAAATTAGGGCATCCGTCAGTAAACGGCCCGATAGGGGAAGATGAGGTGGAGAAGATAAAGAAATCCCTCAGCCAGCTTACGCGGCTTCCAGGTTCGGTTAAAGAAAATATAGAGAAGCTTTTCAGCCAGGTCAACCGTGACATCTCCAAGGCCAATGAACTTAAGGCAGAGCTGGATAAGTGGAATGTGTATAAAGACTATGAAGACAGGTTCCTGGATTTATTCAAGAATAGCAAGGAAGAAAATAATTAATGGCAGCGGCGAGAGTAAAGGCAGTGATATTCGATTTAGGCAGGGTGGTGGTGGATTTTGACCATACCATAGCTGCTCGGAGGATTTCTGCTTTTACCGCTAAAAATCAGGAAGAAATATACCGCCTCTTTTTTGAGTCCGAGATAACCGCCAGGTTTGAAGAAGGGAAGATTTCTGGCTTAGATTTCTTCCGGGCCGTAAAAGAGATGTTGGGCTTAGGGATAGAGTATGAGCAGTTCCTGCCCATATGGAATGAGATATTCTTCTTGAGCGCAAAAAATATGGCTGTATGTGAAATTGCTAAAGTTCTGGCGCAAGATTATCGGCTCGCCCTTTTAACCAATATCAACATCCTGCATTTTGAATATATTAAGAATAATTTTTCTGTCTTTGATATATTCCCCGCCATTATCGCTTCTTTTAAAGAAGGCTTTATCAAGCCGCATCCGGAGATCTACAAGAGGGCTCTTGGCATATTAGGCGTGCTACCCGAAGAGACATTTTATACGGATGACAGACAAGAGCTTATTGCAGAGGCTAATAAACTCGGCCTGCGCGGTTTTGTCTTTAAGGGAGTTGGACAGCTTAAGGAAGACCTGCGCGCTAACGGTATAGAGATAGAATTTTCCCCGCATTTGGGTATCGAGACTAAATACTTATAAAAACATGCCGGAAAAAAAGATACTCCTTGGCCACGGAAGCGGCGGGAGGATGATGCACGCCTTGGTGAGAGGGTTGTTTCTGGCTAAATTCAATAATCCAATATTGAAAGAACTCTCCGATAGCGCTTATATAAATTACCATCCGGCGCTGGCTTTTTCCACAGATTCTTTTGTAGTGAGCCCGCTTTTTTTCCCCGGCGCAGACATAGGAAGGCTTGCGGTTTGCGGGACAATCAATGACCTGGTAATGCAGGGGAGTACACCTGAGTATTTATCCCTGGCGCTTATTATCGAGGAGGGGCTTGATTATAAAATATTGGAAAGGATAGTGAATTCTTTATCCAGAGAGGCTAAGCAGGCAGGGGTTTGTTTTGTCACCGGAGACACCAAGGTGGTGGAGAGGGGTTCCTGCGACAAGGTATTCATTAATACTTCAGGGATCGGCAGGATTATTTCCCGCAACAGGCTTTGCCTGGGCAATATAAAGCCTAAAGACAGGGTGATTGTGACAGGGAATATCGCCCAACATGGCCTGGCGGTGCTGGCTAAAAGAAAAGACCTGGGCCTGGGTTTTAATATAAGGAGTGACTGCGCGCCTTTAAATAATCTTTTGGTCCCCATACTAAAGAAGACAAACGGTATAAAATTCATGCGTGACCCTACCCGCGGGGGCCTTGCTACTACTTTAAATGAGATCGCTTGCGGTTGCCGCCTGGGGATTATGATTAATGAGAAAGATATTCCCATAGCAGCAAAGTCCAGGGCTGCCTGTGAGGTATTAGGTATAGACCCTCTGTATGTGGCTTGTGAGGGCAGGGCGGTTTTGATAGTCAAAGAAAAAGATGCTGGTTTGATCTTAGGCCTGTTAAGGAGACACCCTTTGGGCAGGGATGCGCGGGAGATCGCAGTGGTAACAAAAGGGCCGGCGGGCGAAGTAGTTTTAAATACCGTCTTAGGCACGCAGCGCATTGTGGATATGCTGGTCAGCGACCCTTTACCCAGGATATGCTAAAGAGTAAAAGGATGAAAATTACCGGTTACCAGAGGCGGTTTTACCGGGGTTGGGTTAAGGCAAAGGGGTTGCATACCTTGCGCCTGTCCCTGTTCCAGACGGATTTAGAGATCCTTACCGATAAGCCGGCGGATGAAAGTTTTATTAAGAAAAAAGTCTTGAAATACCGCTGGGATATAGAAAATTATATAGCCAAGGACAACAGGTTCTTAACCGGGTTAAAACCGATAGCCGTAGAATTGAATGCCCCCTTGATTGTCCGTGATATGGCCCGCGTAGCTTACCAGGCCGGTGTAGGCCCTATGGCAGCCGTAGCCGGAGCTATCGCCCAGTTTTTAGGCAGGGATTTATTGCGCAGAGGATTTCAAGAGGTGATAATAGAAAACGGCGGGGATATATTTATGCGTACCCGCAAGAAACGCTCCGTCAGGATTTATACCGGGAAAACCAGGAAATGGCAGGGGCTTTCTTTAGAGATAAACCCCGCAGATACCCCTTTGGGGATTTGTACTTCTTCCGGGACAGTCGGGCATTCTTTGAGTTTTGGCTCAGCAGACGCCGTTGTTATCTTAGCCAGGAAGGCATCTTTGGCGGATGCGGCGGCTACTGCTGTGGCAAACCGCATAAGAAGCGAAAAAGACTTAGTCCATGTCATGGATTTTACCCGCCGCATATCCGGCGTAACAGGGGTTGTGTTGATATATAAAAGCCGGCTGGCCAGCTGGGGCAGGGTCAAGTTTTGCCGTTAGGCGCCTGTTTTAAAAATAGCCTCATAGGTTAATAATGCATAATTATGACGCCTGGTTACATTGGACGTTTAACAATAGCTGTAATTTAAATTGCAGCTATTGTTTCAGCCATATTAAATTGCAGGAAAAACCAGGGAGGCTTAAAGGTCCTGCCTTGTTTTCCCGGATAAACTTATTCGGCAGGAGGAATAAAAGGTCATGCGTAATAGACATCCCCGCCCTGAAGAATACCCTTGCCAGGGCAGGTGGGGTTTTTAATATCAGTTTTACCGGCGGAGGAGAGCCTTTTCTGATTCCCAATGTCGTCCAGGCCTGTCTTGAAATAACCAGGAAGCATTACGTAGGTTTTAATACCAATCTTGTTTGTAAAAAGGTCAGGGAATTTGCCTGTAAGGTAAACCCTGAGAAGGTGGTGTTTTTTCACGCCTCTTTGCATATAAAAGAACTAGAGAGGCTCGGTTTAACAGGGCAATATATAGACAATTTCTACCTGTTTAGAAAACACGGTTTTAATATTGATGCCTCCGAGGTGGGATATCCTCCTCTTTTAGACGAGGCGGATAGGTACAGGAGTTTCTTTAAAGAAAATGGCATTGAGTTGAGGTTCGATCCTTTCTTCGGAGAATATGAAGGCAGGCAATACCCCGGTTCTTATACGCAGGAGGAGTTGGAGATTTTTAATATTAATATAGATACACATTATCGTAAAGGAAAACTATGTAATGCCGGATACAATATCGGGGTGGTCCTTGAGGAGGATGGGAATATCAGCCCTTGTATCTTTATCAGGGAGCGGATAGGTAACATATATGGTAGGATTAATTTTCGCGATAAACTCATCAGGTGCCCCCTGGATTTCTGCGCCTGTCCTTTAAGCATATGTGATCCATATCTTTTTAAAAAGGCCATTGAAGAAAGCGGGGGGGTCAGGAAATTCAACAGCGGCCGTACCTATCTTTTTGAAGTACAGGCTCAGTTGGAAAATAAATTTACTACTTCGGTGAAGTCTTTTTCCCAATGGTCCCTTGAGAGCCAGGGAGACCTCCCCCCGCAGGTCCAACATGCCCAGCTTGCCTTCAAGGATGGCCGCTACCAGGAATGCCTTAAAGGCATAGAGGGGTTTCTGTCTACTAACCCTGCCTTGGATAGCCGTCAGAAGGCCCTCTGTTACATAGGCCTGGCCAGTTGTTTAGTGGAAGAGTCTCAAAGAGCAAGTGTCTTAAAGCAAAACTACCTTAACCGGGCAAAGGCATATTTTGAAGATGCCGCAAAAGAACTAAAAAGTGAAGACCCCTTGAATATCTCCATCTGTTCAGGGTTAGGCTACATATACCTGCAGCTTAAAGATGAGGACAGGGCAGCCTTCTACCTGAAAAAAGGGCTGCAATACCCCTTGGATAAATACCAGAAAGAACTCATTGATATTTATACCAATTTAGGCTGCCTATGTTTTCGGCAGGGGGCTTTCAGGCAGGGGGTCAAGTACTCTTTATCATCATTAAAACACACGCCGTAATCTTTATTCCGCATAAAATTATCTCAATAATAGAAGTATAACTTAAATAAACACAATGAGTTAAATGTTCTTAGTGTACGCCTTGCGGATTATGAATAAGGCTTGAATTTATCTAGACCTAAGTTTATAATATAAACGTTATATGCAGCCGATAAATCTACTCTATGCGATTACGAAATTAGAATTAGGAGGAGCACAGAAACAACTGTTAAGCCTGCTTTCCTGTCTGGACAGGGATAAATTCCGCCCTTTTCTATTTACCGCTAAAGAAGGCCTGTTGATTGAGGAAGCCTGCCGGATAAACGGTATAACATTAAAAAAATCGCGATTTTTAGAACGCCGGATAAACCCGGTTAAAGACGTTTTAGCGGTAGTAGAGCTTTATCGGTTTATTAAGAGAAACAACATTGCAATTGTCCATACCCATAGCTCCAAGGCCGGTGTCGTCGGCCGCTTGGCGGCTAGGTTAGCCGGGATAGATTCAGTAGTCCATACGGTGCACGGTTGGAGTTTTAATGATTATCAACCCAGGTGGATAAGGCTTTTCTTTATATTTTTAGAGAGAATATGCGCTCAATTCAGCGCTAAACTAATAGTAGTTTCCCGCTTCGATAGAAGAAGAGGCCTTAAGAATCGTATAGGACAGCCTGATAAATATACGGTTATCAGCTATGGCGTTGACCAGAATGAATTTAATCCTTCTGTTAGAACCAGCCTAAGGGAGGAACTGGGAATAGGAGAGAGAGATTTATTGGTAGGCATGGTCGCTTGTTTAAAGCCGCAAAAATCACCCGTAGATTTCCTGAGGCTTGCTTATTTGTCCAAAGGTTCATCTCCCCGGGTGAAATTTGTCTTGGTGGGTGACGGAGGAGAGCGTGGGCGTATAGAAAGGCTTATCCGCACCCTGAATTTAGAGCAGGAGGTTTTTCTCCTGGGCTGGCGTAAGGATATAGCGCAAATAATCCAGGCTATGGATATCCTTGTGCTTACTTCTTTATGGGAAGGGCTGCCTGTTGCTATATTAGAGGCTATGGCTTGCGCCAAGCCAATAGTTGCCACGCACACCGGCGGTATTGAAGAGGTAATAATTGATGGTAAGACAGGATTCCTGGTTGCCCCCAAAGACATAAGTGGGATGTTTAACAAAGTGGCGGTTTTGTTTGGCAGCGAGGCATTAAGGAAGGCAATAGGCAGGGATGCCCGGGTAGCTTTGGGGGATGGTTTCCTTGTAGATAGTATGGCAGCGGCAACGCAGGATTTATATTCTGCTTTATTAAGGCAGGTAAATAAATGCCGGGGATAAATTATATTTTTGCGGCGGTTACATCGTTGGCTGCGGGCACACTTTTATTGAAAATAGTAACAGGGCTATCCCTAAGGCGCCGTCTTTTTGTTTCTGGGAATATCCCCTTAACAGGCGGCCTGGCTATGGGCCTGGCTTTTTTTCTGGGGTCTTTGCCGGGGGTACTTCTATACGGGACCTCCTCTTCTAAGATAAGCGGGGTTTTCTTTGCGTCTTTAGTTATGTTATTATTCGGTTTAGCGGATGACCGCTGGGAGTTATCAATCCTGGCCAAGTTCTCCGTGCAGATTATCGCAACTTTGTTTTTAATCCTTTCCGGGGTCAGGACGCAAATTGTTTTTTTAGGGGATAACCTGAATATAATTGTTACATTTATCTGGGTGATAGGTATTACCAACGCCTTTAATCACCTGGATGTGATGGACGGCCTTGCCGCTTCTAACGCCGTGATTTGCGGACTTGCGTTTTTTGTGATTGCCTGCTTTAACCGGGATACCAATACCGCGATCATGTCTTTGGCTCTGTCAGCCGCAGCAACAAGCTTTCTATTTTATAATTTTCCTCCTGCCCGGGTTTATATGGGCAATGCCGGCAGCCATTTTCTGGGTTTTGTCCTTGCCTGCGTGGCTATCCTGGCAACTTATGCCTCTGGTCCGCAGCAGAGGACCGCTTTGTTTTCTCCTTTGTTCGTATTGGGTTTTCCTATTTATGATACCGCTTTTCTCATTGTTGCGCGGGTGATAAAAAAGAGTCTGCCTTTTAAGAAGAGCAATGACCATCTGGCCCTGAGATTATTAGCCTTAGGTTATCCTAAAAAGAAAGCCTTGGTGCTTATGGGGGCTTTTTCTTTATTTTTTGCCGTCTCTGGCATTGCCTTAAACCATCAGGGGGATACTCCCGGTTTATTGATTATTTTTTGTTCAGGCCTGGCCATCTTTATTCTTAGTAAGAAAATGAGCGGGGTCAAGGCCAATGGCTAAAAACAAGATAATTATTTTAGGGGCAGGCCTGGCGGGGTTAAGCGCAGCCTGGCATATTCAAAAGAAAAAGAAAGATTGTCTTATCTTTGAGCAAGAAAACCAGGTGGGGGGGTTGTGCCGTTCCAGAAATACCAATGGTTTTATCTTTGATTATTGCGGGCATCTTCTGCATTTTAGGCACCGTTATGCCTTTAGGATGGTTAAAGGGTTGTTAGGAAGGGGGCTCCTGGAGCATCGTCGCAGCGCCTGGGTCTATTCCCATAAGAGGTATACCCCCTATCCTTTTCAGGCCAACCTTTATGGGTTGCCTGCGTCCGTAATAAAAGAATGTCTGTTAGGTTTAATGGATAACCGCAGGACCCCTTTAAAGAATAAAAGGTACCGGCTTACTTTTTGGGATTGGATAAATACGAAATTCGGAAAGGGGATAGCCAGGAATTTTATGGTTCCGTATAATGAAAAGTTCTGGACCGTTTCCCCCCGCAGATTAACCTGTGAATGGCTGGATGGGTTTATCCCCGTGCCTACATTAAACAATATAATTGAGGGAGTGGTTGCTAAAAACAGGCAAGAGTTTGGATACAACACCCGTTTTTGGTATCCTGAAGAATCCGGCATAATGAAGCTCCCCCTGGCTTTAGCTAGGGGTATAAAGAACATATATACCGGCTGTGCGGTTTCAGGGATAGACTTGCATAAAAAAGAGATCCGGCTGGCTAATGGCACAAGGGAAAGGTTTGATTATTTGATTTCTACAATCCCTTTGCCAGAGGCTAATTTTTTGATTAAGGAAATGCCAGATAAGGTAAGGAAGGCCTTTGGCAGGCTGCGTTGGAATTCTATTTTTAATTTGAATCTGGGGATTAAGGATAAGGCATGTCTCGACAGGCATTGGGTATATTTCCCGGAAAAAGAATTCTGTTTTTTCCGCACAGGTTTTTACCATAACTTTTCCCCTAATCTTGCGCCTGGAAACAAGGGGTCTGTCTATGTAGAAGTAGCTTATTCTAAATATAAGCCCATCGATAAAAAAAGGATATCCCGGCAGGTTGAGGCAGGCTTGATAAAATGCGGCATAATTTCTGGCGGCGCTGAAGATAATATCTGCGCTGAGGAGGCAAACGATATTCATTACGGTTACCCTATTTATGACAGGCATTATTCCTCAGCGCGTCAAGAGGTTTTAAAATACCTTATTTCCAGATGTATGCTGCCCTGCGGCCGCTACGGCTCCTGGAGCTACATGTCTATGGAGGATGCCATACTGGACGGCAGGCGGGCAGCGGAGATATTTTAAAGAGATGCTCTCAGCCATAAAAAGAATTTATCCTTACCGTTATGCACTTTGGGACATGGCGGTAAAGAGGCTTAAGGTAAAATATACAGGCGCAAGACTGGGGATATGGTGGGCGGTGATAAATCCTCTTTTGGTTATGTTGGCGGTTACCTTTGTTTTTGTCGGGGTGTTTAAGATTGAAATAATAAATTTTCCTCTTTTTGCCCTGGCGGGCATCTTTCCTTGGTTATTTTTTTCCGGGGCGTTATCTGAATCCACCAATTCTATCCTGGCCCAGCAGAATATCCTTAGGCAATTTAACCTGCCGTGCGAGATAATCCCTTTAAGCTCTATTTTGGCGGATTTCCTGAATTTCCTGATCGGATGGGTTATTATCTATCCGGTATTCCTGTGGTTTAAACCTGCCGTGATCAGGCTGATGCCGTTTTTGGCAATAGTTATATTGCTTCAATTATTATTTACCTGCGGCCTGGGAGTCTTTCTTTCTGCGGCGAACGTGTTCCTGCGCGACATTGCACAGTTATTAAGCGTATTATTGATGCTTTGGTTCTGGGTGACCCCCGTTTTTTATTCTCAGGAAATGGTGCCGCAGCCATTTGTCTGGCTATTTGGGTTAAACCCTATGGCCCCATATATCATCTTTTTCCGGGATATACTATATCTAGGCAAGGCCCCCGGGATATTAACATTCATAGGCGTCTTTTTCTGGGCATTTATTAGTATAACCTTCGGTTGGTATATGTTCTTGAGGCTTGAGCCGAAGTTATTGAAAAGGATTTAGTCAAGAGATGAAAGCAGTTTCTTTTAGAGACGTCTGGGAGATGTACCGTATAAATTTTATTATTGAAGGAAAGAATTCTTTAGAGAATTTCTGGGCTTTAAAAGGCGCTACCTTTGAAATAGAGAGCGGTGAGTCCGTAGGGATAATCGGTGAAAACGGCGCAGGTAAATCTACGGTACTGAAAATAATCGCCGGCATGCTGAAGGCTGACCGGGGGGCGGTTGAGGCTTGCGGTAAGGTGGCAGGGCTCCTGGATTTGGGGGCAGGATTCCAGAGCGAGCTTACCGGCAGGGAAAATGTCTATTTGATCTGTGCCTTATTTGGGCTTTCTCCTTCTAAGACGCAAGATGTATATCCTGATATTGTGGATTTTGCCGACATAGGCAGGTTTATCCATGCGCCGGTTAAGTGTTATTCCCAGGGTATGTTTGTGCGCCTGGCGTTTTCCGTGGCCATACATGTAAATCCGGATATCCTTTTGATTGACGATACGTTAGCGGTAGGGGATGAATATTTCCAGGGTAAATGTCTTAAGAAGGTGTTTGAATTAAAAGAAAAAGGCAGAACCATCGTTTTTGTTACGCACGACATGGGGATGTTAAAACGTTTGTGCAAAAGGGCGATTTTCCTTCATGACGGACGGATAGTCTGCGACGGGCCCACGGAGAAGGTGATCCCCCTTTATTCCCAGCTTACGGGCTCAAGAGAGGGTTTAGCTGTATTAGAAAAGAAGCCTTTACAGGCTGTATTTAACAACGGCAGGATGTTTATAAACTGGCAAGGCTGCCTTTTGACCCCCAACTCCGGGATTTACACTTCTTTTTTTATACCCCATAAGTGGTATAACTCCCTTCAGGCGCAATGGCAGGTAGAAAAAGAAGGGGAAAATACCATTATCGCTACCGGCAGGTTTTATCAATTGGATATTGTTCAGATTTGGAAAATAGAATTGGCCGGTGGTTATTCATTGAATTGGGATGTTGAGGTAATTTCTGCCAAGCCATTTGATATACAAGAGGCTTATGTCAATATAATGCTTACCAACGAATATAGAAAATGGTTTACTACTTTGGAGAAGGGGGATTTTCCTCCGATCGACTATTGGGATAAAAGCTGGCATCCTCTTTTAAACGCCAATATCTCAAGCAGGGGGATAGGCGTTGAAGAAAATACAGCTGCGGCATGCATTCCTTCGTTGGTTTTTGAGAAAGCGGATTACCCGTCAACTACTTATGTTCAGGTGCTGAATACGGATTATTTGGATAACTGCCGGGTGTTGCAATATAAAATATTGGGTTTGAAGAATTACTCTTGCGTGCAATCCAGTCGTATTGCCTATTTTTACGGCAAGATATCCCTGGACAGAAAAGACATAGATAGCTACCTGTCTGTTCTGAGGGATGAATTTATTCTGTCCGGGGATAATTGGGAATTGGTCTCAGACGGACGGCGCTGCACCCTTTCTTATAAAAACAAGCCATTGACCAGCTCAAACCACATATATACTTCGATTTATGCCAATGGACGCTGGTATTATGCCGACTGGGCGCGCGGGGAAATAGAAAAAAATAGCGATGGTAAGATAATAAGCAAGGTTACCTGGCCGGGCCTGCCTCTGGTCCAGGTCTGGGAGATAGAGAAGCTATCCGGGATGGGCCTGCGCTGGAAAATCAGCCTGAGGGTGGAAAAAGAAGTCAGGATAGAAGAACAGTATGTCTGGTTTATGTTTAACAGCAGCTATAAGCACTGGTTCAGCGATTACGGCTGCGGGGTGTTTCCGGATGAATTCCTGGAGGTAGAAACAGATATGCTCTCGCGGTGCATACCGGATGGCGCCGTAGGAATAAAATGCCCTGACGGTACATTACCTGCTGTATCCTTAAGATTTGCCAAAGGAGATAATATTTTCTCCAAGATTTTTAACTCCAATTTTCATAATAAATCCAGGACATTAAGGGTGGAACGGGTTGAGCCGGAAAGCGGTGTGTGTTTTCCTCCGGGAGAATACCCTTGTTTTGATATTGAGGTCCAATTGCACGAAAAAGGCCCTTCCCTGGGGCGTGCTTTAAATACCCTCTCTACAGATAAAATGAAATTTATATTTGATAATGGCAGAGGGAGAATATATTGGCAGGGGCAAGAGATTACAAAAAAACTTGGTATGTATACTTCCTTGCGCGAAAAAGGGAGGTGGCATGATTCTGTATCTTCGGCAATATGGGAGGTCTTTGAAGGCCCCAAGGGTATCATTAAAGTGCGGGGGAGTTGGCTGCACCTGCCTATAGTTCAAAACTGGCATATGCGTTTAATAGATGGTGGAGCGATTGAATTTAAAGCGTCTCTTACTGTGGAGGATAAGTTTGAGGTAGAACGAATGCAGGCAAACCTTATGCTTCTGGAAAGCTATGCATATTGGCTTGCGGGGAAAGAGGAGGGGCGTTTCGGGTTGTTTAGGGGAGATGTTGATGATGACTGGGATTGCATCTGGGCGGGGGAAGCAGACGGGCAGATCATTGGTGTCCGTGCAGGCCAGGATGCGCCATGCCCGTTTCCGGATGCCGCTATTTCCGTTAGAGAACCCTTTCCTGAATGGGCGCTTAGGATTATCAATTCCGATATATATCACCGCTCCAGGGTTTTACAGTATGCCAGCTCTCAAGAAAAAATATTATTACCCGGGGACTACCCGTATTTTAGCGGCTATATATACATAGGCGCCTTGCCGCCTGGGTTTAAATAGCACCTCTGATGTTGCTGTTTACGGGGTGATTTTACAAAAGACAGTATGCTGGAAATATCATTGATTATACCTACCCATGGCAGGCCCGGGCATCTTAAACAGTGCCTCTCCTCCGTATTCAGCCAGGATTATCCTTGTAGTGAATATGAGGTAATCGTAGTATTGGACGGTGAATGCAGGCAGACTCAGGAAATGCTGAGTGAGTTATCCGGGATGCACAGTAACCTTAGATATGTAGTGCAGGAGAAAAAAGGTCCGGCAGCTGCGCGTAACCTTGGTATAAAACTAGCCAGGGCCAGGATAATAGGCCTTACGGATGATGACTGTGTCTTGGGCTCAGATTGGATTAAGAATATGATTGAGGCCCATGATATAAGCAGCAGTCATGCGGCCATAAGCGGCCTTACTGAGACGAAGGGAAATAGTGCGGCGGTTTTGGTTAGTCAGTTCCTGGCAAACGGAGCCATGCGCATCAAGATTAAGGGAAGAGAAGAAATGATATTCTTTCCTACCTGCAACGCCTCGTATAAAGCAGCCGTATTAAAAGAAGAGTGTTTCAGCGAGTTATTCATTTTCCCTGCCGGGGAGGATTTGGAGCATTCCTGGAGGTTATTTAAGAAGGGGTACAGGTTCTCATTAAGGCAGGATATAAGGGTGCTGCATGACCGCAGCCAGGGGTTATATGCCTTCCTAAAACAGGCCTATATGTATGGCCATGGTAATTATACCGTTCAACGCATACATAAGGACAATCCGTTATTAAAAGAGATTAATACGCGCGGGGATATATCTTTTATGCTGGGGTTAATGGTAAATTTTGTCAAGATACCGCGTTTTTCTTATATTTTAGGCAAGCGCCTGTTAAGTGCGCACATGTGTATCAGCCAATATAAGAAATTCCAGATTTTTGTATTTTTTTCCTTACATAAAATAATGTATATTCTCGGGAATATATCCGGGTACATAAGGATGAATAAACTAGGTAGGGGCCCTGCGGTAGAGACCACAGGCAGTCCGCAACAGCAGATCCCTTTGAGGCCGCAGACAATTATACTGGATTTGACGCACCGCTGTAATCTTAGATGTAATATTTGCGATATTGTCCATGACGCTGCGATAAACGAATTCAGTACCGATGAGGTAAAGGGGCTTATCCTGCAGGCGATAGAGTGGGGGGTGAAGGAGTTTGTCCTTTCCGGGGGAGAGCCTTTGATGAGGCAGGATAATTTTGCCATACTGGATTTCACCCGGGAGAAAAAATACAGCCTGGGTATTTTAACTAACGGGATCATTCTGGACGATAAATTTATCGCCAGGTTAACTCCTTATTTGCTTTGCGGTTCGGTATCTTTGAATATATCCCTGGATGCCCTCAGCCCTTCTATACATGATGGGATAAGGGGCAGGCAAGGGTGTTTTGAAAAAACATTAAAGGCCCTGCAGGAGATTTCGGACTTGAAAAAAAAACATCCGCAAATAAACCTCAACATTCTCTCGATAATCCTCAATAATAATCTCCAGGAGTTGCATGCCTTAGCTGAGTTAGCTAAGTCGCTGGGGGTGAATTCCATACAGTTTCAGCCGCTTCTTGCCAATAACCTGATCATGAAGGAAAGGTCTCAAACGGAATATTGGGTTCGCCCGGAGAGGTTAGAGGCGCTGGATCAGGCCATAGACAGGCTGATTTTATTTAAGAAGGACAACCCTGCTTTAGTCAGGAATTCCGAAAGGAATCTAGGGTTAGTGAAGAAATATTTCCGCAGGCAATTAAGCAATGAAGATGTGCAATGCCTTTACGGAGAAAAAACCATGTTAATTGCCAATACCGGTGATGTGACCACCTGTTTTGATTGCTACGGCAATATCAGAAGGATGCCGTTAAAAGAAATATACCTGTCTCGGGAAGCCCGCAAAGCAAGGAAAAGGGCCAGGGCCTGTGATAATCCTTGTCTCTTGCCTTGTTTTACAGATTATTAAGGGCGCCATATTGATGATTTTGTGCAGATGTTAAAAATAGAGCCGAATAAAAATAACCTTGGGGCGTTATTGCCTGCCCTGCTGATATCTTTTCTGCTCATATTTTATTTATTCAATAATTATCTATGGTTTAGGCTGGACAATACCCCTGCCTATAATGATCAGGCGCACCGATTGCATACAGCGAATTATTTTGTGTATTTATTGCGCGGTTTTACCGCAGGAGAGAATCCATTATTATACATTTACCCCCAGGAGTCCTATCCGCCTTTTTTTTATTTCTGCGGGGCGATTTTTAGACTTCTATTTGGCGCAAGCCTTTTTTCCTATACGCTGGTAAATTTGTTTTTTTATGCGGTCCTCCTGGTTTCAGTATATGCTATCGGGAAACGATTATTTGATTACAGGGTAGGCTTATTATCCTGTCTGGTTCTTTCCTTTTACCCGGCTATTTACGGAGCAACCAGGATTTTCCTGGTGGAACTTAGTATAGCTGCCCTTTCTGCTTTGGCCGCCTGCCTCATGCTCTATTCCCGCCTCTTTACCGTTAATAGAACCTCCTTTTTATTAGGGATAGTCTGTTTTGCCGGTATGCTTACTAAACAATCCTTTATTTTTTATATAATTTTTCCGCTAGCCCTGCACGTTTTTTTCTCTTTAAAACACAGCGCAGGTGCAAGGAAAAATATATTTATTATTTTTTCCTGGATGGCCGCCGCCCTTTTATTCTATGCCTTTTTTTTATACGACAACACTGCCCTGTTGTTCAGGGTGCATATGAGGGATGCCGTGTTATATAATCCCCCCGGATTCCTTAAAAATAATCTTTTCTACGCGGGGCTTCTTCCAGGGCAGATAACTATGCCGTATTGTCTTTTATTTATTGCAAGCTTCGCGCTATATTTATGCTGCCGTCAGGAAAACAAGACCTTTGTTTTGTCCTGGCTCGTATCTCCCTATTTAATATTACTATGCCTGCCTTTACGGATTGAACGGTATGGCTTGCCCATTCTCTTTGTTGTAGCTGTAATTTCCTCTTGGGGGATGCTTCAGATAAAGAATAAAATCATTAGAAGGGCAATGATATTATTTGTTTTGGCATTCGGGGTATTGTTCCATTATTCCCTTCTTTTTAAAACCAATATTGATTTTAAGATATTGAATAAAGCGGTAAGGCTCACTCCTCCTTATGGCATCAGGGCCTATGGAGAGTATATGAATATGCCGCAGAAAAGTAACCTTTCCGCGTTGCAACTGGGGATATTTGAAAGCATAAAGAATAATATGCCGATTTCCGCAGGCAGGGTACAGATTGGGATAACCGAAGTCTCTTTAACCAATGATTTCTTTTGCCCATGGTATGTGCCCGGGCAGAAAGTCGTTACAGACAACTTTTATTTATTAAACGAATGGGGTATGCGTTATTTTGTGATTAAAGAACAGCTTCCCTACGAAATCATACCGTTGAGGATATATACAAGATACAAGAGCCTTAAAAGCAGCCTCCCTTACTTTTTGCTTACCGCAATCCCTTTGGTGGATATATATCCGGGTATAGATGGAGAGTATGTTTTATTAAAGGAGGTTATCTTTCAGGACGAAAGTAAGGTCTATATATATAGAAAGAATAGAGAGCCTCCTCGGCTTTATCCTCAATGGGTGAATGAGCCCAACGCCCCTTTCTTGAGTCAGGCGCAGGATGCTTTAGTGGCAATGCGATATGACGGCTGTATTAAGGAAATAAGGGAGGCCTTATTGAGAGGCCCGGCTTTAGATGAACGTCAGAAGGCGTTATGTTATATAGGCTTAGCCAGCTGTTATGTGAAAAAGGCAGTTAATACCACCATATTTAAATACCATTTTCTCTTGAGGTCAAGACTATATTTTTACGCAGCTCAAGAGATACTTAAAAAGGAGGATGCCTTAAATATATCCGTCTGTTCAGGCCTGGGGTTTATTTATATGAAATTAAAAAATAACAAAAAGGCGGGGGTTTATTTGCATAAAGGCTTAAGCTATCCTATAGATAGTCATAGTAAAGAATATTCTGACATCTACACGAACCTGGGTGAACTATATATGGCGGAGGGAAAGTTGGATGAGGCCATAGGTTACTTTGAGTTTGCCTTAAAGACGCCGTTTTTGGATTACGCTGATGTATTTAATATATGCCGTGCAGCTTCGCTTGCTAATTGGAGGCTAGGCAGAACCCCCCGGTTTTAATACTATGGTTATTGCAGGTGTTCCCATGAGAAGATTGTTGAGGTTGGCGCGTAGAAATTTTCTTTTCTTTCTTTCGCGTAAAATCGGTTATCCGCTTGCCCCTGCAGATTGCCTTCAGATAAATTTTACTTTCCGGTGTAACTTAAGATGCGCTATGTGCCATATGTACGAACGCTCTTTATCCTTCCAAGCGCAGGGTAAGCCGCAAGAGCTGGGGTTGCCGGTCATAAAGAAAGTAATAAAAGAGGCCGGCGGTATGGGGGTGCGCTCTTTGATATTGATCGGCGGAGAGCCTTTTTTAGAGAAGCGGATCTTTGAGTTGATATCTTTTGCCAATGAATGCGGCTTTACGGGGATTACCGTAGTAACAAACGGGACGTTGTTTTCGGAAGAGATAATAAATAATATGTTTGAGAGCAGGCTGGGCAACCTGAGTATTTCCCTGGATGCCGCTTCAGAGGATGTGTTTGCCCGGATAAGAGGAGAGAAGGTATTGGGTAAGATAATAGAAGGCATAAATCTGCTCAATGAAATGAAAAGAGACAAAAAGAAAAGTTACCCTTCCCTTGTCTGTGTCTGTACGGTCATGAACCAAAACCTGGAAGAGTTGATGGCGGTAGTCGGCTTATGCAGGAGGCTTGGGATATCGCGTATAATATTCCAGCCGGTGGTGAGCGACAATACCGATCAGAGCAAAAATGATTTTAATTCGCCTGTTTTTATCCCCCGTGAAAGAATGGGATTGTTGTATTCGGCGCTGGATTCCCTTATAGAATATAAGTTGTCTTGTCCGGATAATTTTTATTTTATCGCAAATAGCACAAGGCACATAAAGGCTATGAAGGATTATTTTGACGGTAAATTAAAACCCGGGGCTATGCCCTGCTATTCCGGTTACAACCGTATCCAGGTAGTCCAGGAGGGGAAGTTGTATTTTTGCGTTAATCAGGAGAAATACGAAGCCGTTTTTGGGGACGTAGGACAGGATAGCTTAAGGGGGTTATGGTATTCTTCTAAGGCCAGATTCTACCGTAAGTTGATAGAGCGATGTAATTCTCCATGCCTGCAGTGGTGTGCTTATCGCGATGATTTTATTGAGTGGTCAGAAATATTCCAAAAGAAGCGTATCTTCAAAAGCAGCCCCGTGGTGAAATGAATGATACCAGCCTTGATACGCTCGGTGGCGCTCATATGCGCCGTTTAAAAGTATCACCTACCGGTAGGCCCTCGGGGTCTTTTGAGAAATCTAAGGGATTCCGGCAGGTTGATTTGGCTTTAGTAGTCTGCCCCGGGTGGGGCGTAATCCAGCCGCCGGTAGGGATAAGTTATTTGAAAGGATTTCTATCCCGGGCAGGCATCAACTTAAAATGTTTTGATCTTAACCTGGAGTTATATAAAGGCGCCCCCGATAAATCTTACTGGGATTCTAACTGCCCGGAATATTTTGTCACCCCGCAGTTATTTACGGAGCATATCTTACCATTCCTAAAACCGTTCTTTACAAAATGGGCCGTGGATATCTTAAAATATAGTCCTGAAGTTGTAGGGTTCTCGCTTTTTATGACCAATGCAAACGCAAGCCTGATGCTGGCCAGGTGCCTTAAGGAAATCAACCCGCATTTAATTATAATCGCAGGAGGCCCTGAGGCAATGAGGATAAAACGGGTTTACAGAGACGGGATTAAGGCCATCGCCAGTATCAATCAGGAGATATTTACGGATGATGTTTTTGATATTCTGGTATACGGAGAGGGGGAAGAGGCCTTATTGGATATATTATCCGCATTAAAGCAGGGCTTGTCTTTGGAGGGCATAAAAGGCATACTTTATAAGCGCCAGGGTAAATTTATCACTAATGCAGCCAGGGAATGGATCAAGGATTTAGATATATTAGCATACCCTGATTATCATGATTTTGAATTAAGAAATTACGCCCTCAGTTCTTTGCCTATAACTACCAGCAGGGGATGCATAAACCGCTGTACTTTTTGCGCGGAGAGTCTGTTATGGCAAAAATATCGTGTTTGTTCTGCGGAAAGGGTCATAAAAGAGATAACATTCCTCATGAGGGAATACGGTATAAATGAATTTCAAATGAGTGATTCTACTTTTAACGGGGATATAAACAGGGTGGATAAAATATGCGATTTAATCATTAACTCCGGGCTGAATATTCTCTGGTCAGGTAAGGCCAATCTCCTTGACTCTATGGACTATGCCCTATTGGTAAAGATGAAGAGGGCAGGTTGTGATAGCCTTGCCTACGGCCTGGAAAGCGGCTCGCCCGGGGTCCTGGAGGATATGCGCAAGAATATAAACCTCAAGACGGCAGAGAGGATAATCCGCGATACCCATCGGGCAGGGATACATGCCAACTGCTTTTTCATCATCGGCTATCCTACGGAGACGGAGGAAGATTTTCAGATGACCCTGGATTTTGTGCGTAAGAATGCAGAGCACATTCATATTTTTGACCATGTAACCGGATGCCATATAGAAGAAGATTCTTACCTCGGGCTTAATGCTGAGAAATACGGCATTGTCTTTAAAGATGACGGTTGGCATAGCCGAGAGAGCACCCCGGTGATAAGAAAGGAAAGACTGGAGAGGTTTAAGGAGCTTGCAAGATACGCCCACAAGCATTATCAATGCCAGGTGCAGACATAAGGGCGTTATTTCTTGTTTATTTTGTTAATCAAATATGAAAAAAGGCGCGGATTTGATCTTGGCGATGTGTCCGGGCTGGGGGGTCATCCAGCCTCCCGCAGGCATCAGTTATTTAAAGGGGTTTCTAAAGGAACATGGAGTAGGCGTTAAGTGTCTTGACCTGAACCTGGATTTCTATAAAAGTTTCCCTAATAAGGAATACTGGGATTTAAATACGCCGGAGCCTTTCATCCATCCGGATTTGTTTAATAAAGATATATTGCCCGATTTATCCGGGCGTATTGATAGATGGGCTGAGGATATATTAAGCAATAATCCTATAGCAGTAGGTCTATCTCTTTTCATGTCGAGCATAAACGCAAGCCTGGTATTAGCAAAAAGACTTAAAGAATTAAATCCCGATTTGCCCATTATAGGAGGAGGGGCAGAGGTATACAGGATGAAAAGGATTTTTATCGACGGGGTTAGCGAGTTTTCACCTATCAAGACAGAGGCCGTATCTGAGAAGTATTTTGATATCCTCGTATTGGGCGAGGGGGAAGCGACGCTTCTTGAGCTGTTAAATACGCTTAAAGCAAAAAGCGGCTTAAACAACGTAAAGGGAATTATGTATCATCATAATGATAATCTTATCCTGAATAATCCTAGAGATTTTATTGAAGACATGGATACCCTTTGTCCCCCTGATTATGGAGATTTCTTATTAAGCGGGTATACAAAGAAATCACTGCCTGTTTGCACCAGCAGGGGGTGTATAAATCGTTGCACCTTTTGTTCGGATAGGCCTTTATGGAAAACATACCGTTTTCGTTCTCCGCAGAAGGTTATCTATGATATAGAACAGCTGGTTTTAGAATATAAAATAAATGGGTTTGAAGTTATAGATTCCAATTTTAACGGGGATATGCAAAGGCTTGCGCAGATATGCGATTTGATAATTAAATCCGGGCTGCAGATAGAATGGTCTGCAAAGGTATCGCTGCGGGAAGAGTTGTCTTTTAAGGTATTATGCAAGATGCGCCAGGCCGGTTGTAGCAGCCTTGCCTACGGCCTGGAAAGCGGCTCGCCCGGGGTCCTGGAGGATATGCGCAAGAATATAAACCTCAAGACGGCAGAGAGGATAATCCGCGATACCCATCGGGCAGGGATACATGCCAACTGCTTTTTCATCATCGGCTATCCTACGGAGACGGAGGAAGATTTTCAGATGACCCTGGATTTTATACAAAAAAACGCCAATTACATTAATCGTTTTGACCAAATAACCGGATGCCATATAGAAGAAGATTCTTACCTCGGGCTTAATGCTGAGAAATACGGCATTGTCTTTAAAGATGACGGTTGGCATAGCCGGGAGAGCACCCCGGTGATAAGAAAGGAAAGACTGGAGAGGTTTAAGGAATTTGCCAGGAAGTTACACCAACATTATAATTGCCAGGTGCAGGGATGAAAATATCTTTAGTCCAGAGTCCGTCTTGGTCGGTATTGACTCCTCCGTATAGTCTAGCCTTGCTTGCGGCGGTCCTTAAGAAGGAGGGGCATGAAGTATTCTGTTTTGACTTTAACAGCGAGGTCTATCGCTATGCGCAGAGGAATAAAGAGAGTGTATCTTGGGGCACTAAGGGTGAGAGTAATTCCTGGCAGGAAGGCGGGTATGTCCAGGAATTCATACGCAGGAACAATGATTTTATAGAAGCATTAGTGTCGGAGGTTTTAGATACCCAGGCGCAGATTATAGGGTTCAGTGTACAGGATACGAGCGTATATTTTAGCGAAGAAATATCCGCCAGGATTAAACAGAAGGATGCAAAGAGGGTAATAATATTCGGCGGCCCTTCCTGCTTCCGTGGGTCATCTTTTTTCCACAGATTTTTAGATAATACCGACATTGATGCCGTGTGTCTTAAGGAGGGGGAGTCTGCTATTTTAGATTTTGTCAGTGCATTTTCATCAGGAAGCCAGGTTGATTACTGCCCGGGGTTTGTTTCCCGGGGCAATACAGGACAGGCATCAGACGCAGGAGATGTTGCCCTACGGGAAGAACTGGATAGCCTCCCCTTTGCCGACTTTTCTGGTTTTTCCTTGGAGCGATATGAGGAGCAAACATTGCCTATTTCTACAAGCAGGGGATGTGTCAACCGGTGCCTTTTTTGTGCCGAATCGGCATATTGGCAGAAATACCGTTTTCGTTCGGCAAAAAATATATGTGCGGAAATGGAATTTCAGTTAAAACGGCATCCTCATATCGGGGGGTTTTTCTTTAATGACTCCCTGATTAACGGAAATATCAGTATGCTTGATGAATTGTCAGGGATGCTTATAAGGAAGGGCTTAAGAATCCGCTGGGGAGGCCAGGCAGCCTTGCGCAGAGAAATGAGCCTGCGCTTTATGAAACGGTTGAAGAAATCAGGCCTATCGCACGTCAGTTATGGCTTAGAAAGCGCAAGTCCAAAGATTCTTAGGTTGATGGGCAAGGGGTTTGATTTAAAGACGGCCCAAGAGATCATCAGGAACACGCATGCCTTAGGTATTTACACAACCGTCAATATTATAGTAGGTTTTCCGGGAGAAGGGGAGAGGGAAGTACTGGAGACCGCGGATTTCCTGAGAAGGAACATAAAGTTTATGGACAATATATATTTCCATTTGTTCGTTGTTTCTCCTGGGTCATACTTATATGATTACCGAAACAACTTTAATATCGTGCTGCCTGACGTAAACGGGCCGAACCTCTGGTATACACAAGACGGGGGGAATAATTATAAAATCCGTCTGGACAGGTTAAATTTCTATCGCAGTATCTTAAACGATAAATTTGCCACGAACATATCTTTACCTAATTATTACCTTGTCTTAGGGGATAATTATTTTCTGGCTGGGGATTATGGGGGGGCATTGAGGTTTTATGAAGCAGCGCTTGATGAGGGGAGCGGGGAGGCGAACACCTCTCTGGTTGAAGATAGGATAAAAGAAGTGAACAAAAAGATTAATGTTGCCTGAAATATCTAAAAACTAATGAGCAAGAATAATGCCTTGGTATTACTTGTGCTTATTATAGCAGCAGGCGTCCTTATGCGCATTGTTCCTATCCGGGGCTTGACCTCGGGGGTGCCTGTTTCTTATAATGTCGGCATCAATACCGCCTGGGCATCACAGTCAATATTTAAATACGGGATTGCTGAGGTAGTCCCTAAAGACCAGGGATTTTTGCGGTATTTTATATTGCATTTCTTGCTTTATCTGGGCAGGCAAGAGCGTATAATCGGCCTTCCCGCTTTATTATTCGGTATAGCAGCATTGCCCCTTATTTTCTTAACGGCCAGGGCCTTCTTCGGGGTTAGCGCGGGATTATTGAGTGCGTTTCTTCTATCCTTCTCATTATGGCATATCCGCCACTCTACTTACGCAGAAGGATATACCCTCTACGCCTTTCTGGCCCTGTTGACTATCTTTTTATTTCATAAGGCTTTGACCGGACGTGGCAAATGGGTCTGGGCAGGCTTTAGCGCTTCTGCGATTATGGCCGTATATGCTTTTTACCCTAATTTAACTATTCTTATCGCGGGCGCATTTTGGTTTATTATTTATATCCGCAAGAATAAGAAATCAATATTTCCTGTGCTTATTTCCATATTCATTATATTGATTTTTATTGCGCCTGTCTTACCGGGATTATTTTGTATAGATAAATTTCGCGGGCAGTTCAATGATTTATGGCAACAGGGCTGGCGTCTTTCTGAGGCATTATCCCGCCTGACCTATCTTTTTGGCGGTATCAATCATTACCTGCCGGTTGCTATTTTCTTGTTTTTCCTGGGGGCGGGCGCTTCTTTCTTTAATGATAGCGAGCGCAGATACGCCAGTCTGCTTTTTTTGTCTGTTGTTGTCCCATGGCTCCTTATCTTAGCCTGCGTATTCATAAAAATTAGCGTATTAGAGCGTTATTTCTTTCTTACCTACCCCCTATTCTTAATTTTAGTTGCCAAAGGCATTCTATTTTTCAATAGTAGGGCGGTCAGGTCATTGTGTATATTGCTAGTCAATATATCATTGCTTGTTTTCTTTTTCAGTTGTTCTATCCCGGGAGTTGGTATAGGAAGCCTTATCCCCAAGGATTACTCTCCCGAGAACGAGGGGTTTGATTTTCTTGCCGCTTATATCAAGGAGCATTATCGTCAAGGAGACGCCGTAGTTATTGAACAAGGCAAAGGAATATTCGCATTACAATATTACCTGGATAAAAAGAATATTTATCCTGTGAAGAAAATAATGCCGCTTTGCGGGAGCAAGTCTTATTATCAGTATGATGGCCTGCGCATAAAGAATATTTTTGGCCTGATCGAATATGACGGCAGCCCTGATAGATTAATAAAAATATGGCGGGAATATGGCAGGTTGTGGCTGGTAGATTTAGGTCACATCCGTTATTTCTATGGAGCAGACAGGATACAGGGCTGGATAGATGACTCTTATTCTCAAAAGATAAAATTTAAGGGCGGGACAATCTACCTTTTTGATAAATATAACACTAAGAATGTCTCCACCGCTTATGGGGAGTATAAATGCCGCAACGCCGTATGTTTTCTGGACTGTCCGAAGAAGATTGTCCGTGAGTTCTGGTATCCTTTTAATACAATGGATAAGCCTGTGTATGTTATCGGGAATGTCCCGGGCGCAGTTGCTCCTTTCCCCCAATGGTCCCTTGAGAGCCAGGGAGACCTCCCCCCGCAGGTCCAACATGCCCAGCTTGCCTTCAAGGATGGCCGCTACCAGGAATGCCTTAAAGGCATAGAGGGGTTTCTGTCTACTAACCCTGC